>ERZ1034543.107-NODE-107-length-22071-cov-6.065634_pt1 | contig 22071 bp, 14 predicted proteins | sample MGYA00520654_ERZ1034543 | MGnify/ENA primary metagenome ERZ1034543 (study PRJEB33760, sample SAMEA4777712) | hypersaline lake metagenome | biome: hypersaline environment; feature: brines | place: Spain | collected 2012-08 | depth 0 m ... | reverse complement strand
TGCACTGCACGCGGAGGGCTCCAGGGACCACCTCTACAGACAGGGGAGGCCGGCCCAGGTGCTCGCCGTCCGCCCTTCCCCAGACGGATTGGCAGGCGTCGAGGAGGGACAGGGAGAGGCAGCGGCCCCGGTACGTGTCTACGCCGCCAAGCGACCGGTGTGTCCCGCGGTAGAGCTGGGGGGCATAGCGCAGAAGCGAGGGCACGGATACGCCGTGGAGCACCGTTGCATCGAACCGTCCGTCATGCGGCGTCGCGGCGGCGGCAATGGGCAGTCCCGCGGCGAAGGTGGGGCCGTTGGCGATGGCGACGAGGCGGCTCCGGGCAAGCGGCAGGGGGGTGCCGTCGAGCGTGAAGCGGACCCGGAAGGGAGCGTCCGTGACGACCGCACGCAGAATGGCCTGGAGGTAGCGCAGGCGCGGGGCATGAGTCGCGCGTCCCAGGGGGTACGAAGCGCGCCCCGGGAGAAAGGCGACGCACGACGCTGCCGCTTAGCCCCACCGAGGCGATGTTGATCGCGTGGCGGAGTCCGCGCCGGTCGTCCGGAGAGCTGTGCCGCACCCGTGGCACATCGACAGCGCGCACACGGACAGCGCGCACACGACCGTGCCCAAGGCGCCCGGTGGCCGCAAGTCCCGCAGGCATGCCGAGTGCGTACCGGAAGTCGTCCTCCGACCCGCAGGGCACGACCGCAGGCACTGCACCGGGACGGACGGGGGATGCGTCGTCGAAAAAGCCGTTCACTACCTCGTACAGCGTGCCGTCTCCGCCTACGGCCACGACGCGATCGCAGCCATTCGCCAGTGCCTGTCGCACAAGCGCAGTGGCGTGCCGCGGGCCGGTGGTCCAGCGCACTGAAAGCGGGGCCGTAGCCGCCAGAAGACGCGACAGCAGTTGTGACCACAGGCGCCGAACCTGTCCGCGCCCGGCAATCGGATTCACGATCGCACAGGTGTGCATGAAAACAGCCCGTTTTGGGGCAGCGCGTGCAGGTCTGGGGCGGTCGCCGTTTCGGCCTGCTCATGGAGGACTCTGGCGAAAGGCCTCCCGTTCCTCGCGGACCGTCTCCAGGAACCGATCCAGCAGCGGCGACTCGTCGTCGTGCCGGTGGGCGAGGCCGAGCGTGAGGGGGACGGTCGGCTCCACGATTGTAGCGTATCGCACGCCGGGGCGCTGGATCTGCACGTTGGAGGCGTGGGCGATGGAGACCCCGAGGCCCGCCTCCACCAGTCCCAGAAAGCTCTCGCCGCGCTCGATTTCCTGGATGATCTGAGGCGTAAATCCGGCCTCGTGGCAGGCCCGCACGTAGGCATCGTGGATGCGGGGGGCACCGCCCCGGGCCCAGATCACGTGCGGCTCGCCCTCTAGCGCGCGGAGGGGCACCGTGTCGCGGTCGGCCAGCCGGTGGTCCGACGGCAGCACGGCGACCATGGGCGCCGAGAAGAGCGTGTGGACCCGCAGGCCGCGCTCGTTGATGGGCAGAAAGAGAAACCCCACGTCCGTCTCTTCCTCCCGCAGGGCACCCACCTGCTCGCGGGTGGTCTCCTCCACAAGGTCGAGCTCGCCGTGGGGCCGCTCGCGCTGAAAGGCCTTGATGATGGCGGGCAGCCCGCTCCGCATCGCGGTTCCCTCGTACGTAATCGTGAGCAGGCCCGCCAGCCCCTCCCGCGCCGCCCGTGCTACCGACTCTGCCCGCCGCGCCTCCCGGAGCACGCGCCTCGCGTACGGCAAAAAAGTACGGCCCGCCTCCGTCAGCTCCACGCCGCCGGACGACCGCTCGAAGAGGCGCACGCCGATCTCGTCCTCGAACGCCTTGATCTGCTGGCTGAGGGTGGACTGGGCAACGAACACAGCGTCGGCCGCGCGGCCAAAGTGCAGCTCCTCGGCGAGGGCGGTGAAGTAGCGGAGGTGGCGGAGCTCCATGACGAGGTAGAAATTGGATCAGAAGGAGAATAGAAGAGGGACAAGTCTATCGCGGATCTGCACTAATACAACCGATCGACAGAATCGATCGGTCCGAGCGAAAAACTCCATGAAACGGCCCCGCGGGGTCCTCGCTACCATCCACTGTCACCTTAAATGGGGAGGGAGACCGGGTTACAGTTGCGTAATACGGCCTATTCTCCTCCCTGCGCCGCTCTCTTTCATCCAATCGGTTATTGCGAACAGAATGACGGTTTTCTCGGCTGCCCTCTTGCTGTTTCTCGTGATGGACCCGTTCGGGAACGTCCCCGTGTTCCTCTCGGTCTTGCGCCCGGTACAGCGAGACCGGCGACGGTGGGTGATTGCGCGGGAGCTATTGATTGCGCTGGGATTTCTGGTCGTCTTTCTGTTCGGCGGGCAGTATCTGCTCGCGGCGATTGGCATCTCCGAGTCGTCGGTCACCGTAGCAGGCGGACTCATCTTGTTTCTCATTGCGCTCCGGATGGTGTTTCCGTCGTCGGGCGGGGTGTTCGCCGAGGATGCGGAGGAGGCGAGCGATGCCCCGGTCCTTGTGCCACTCGCCGTGCCGCTCGTGGCGGGGCCCTCGGCCCTGGCCTCGGTGTTGTTCATCATGAGCAAAGATCCCACCCGCTGGCTGGAGTGGCTCGCCGCGCTCCTGGCGGCCTGGACTGCGACCGGGGCCGTGCTTCTCTTGGCGCCCAACCTGTCGCGGCTTCTGGGGAAGCGTGGTCTCGTGGCTACGGAGCGCCTCATGGGCATGGTGCTCACCGCCATCGCCGCGAAAATGGTTCTGGGCGGTGTCGCTGAATTCTATGGCTTCTAGCCGCCCACTCAACCCCCGGTTCTCCCGGGGTTGGGACCATACGTTTCGTTATTCTCCCTCCCTGAGTTGTACCCCACCATGACGCTCTGGTCGCGTCAGGGCGCCGTCCTCGGGGCGTGCACCCTGGCCTTTTTCGCCACCATGGCCGCCCGGCTCGCCATCAGCCCGGTCGTGCCCTCCATCAGCGACGCGTTTGCCGTGCCCAACGGCGCCCTCGGCCTCGCTCTCACGGGCATGTGGCTGGGGTATGCCCTCGCGCAATTCCCCAGTGGACTGCTGGCCGACCGCTACGGGGAGCGTCGCATCATTCTCGTGGCGGTGGGCGGCACGGCGGTCGCGAGTGCGCTGCTGGCCTTTGCGCCCTCGTACCCGGTTTTTCTAGCGGGAACGGCCGTGCTGGGGGTCGTGGCGGGGCTGCACTACAGCGTTGCCACGTCGCTCCTCACGCGCACCACGGACCAGATTGGCACCGCCATCGGCATCCACACGGCGGGCGCTCCGGTGGCGGGCGTGCTGGTCCCGATGGCCGCCGGGGCGGTGGGCGCCTGGATGGGGTGGCGGTGGGCCCTCGCCCTCGGGACGGCGTTCGCCGTGCCGGTCGTCCTGCTCGTGGTTTACGTCGTGCGCCCCCGGCCGCCGGTCCGCCCGGAGCAGTCGGTGTGGAGCCGGCTCCGGATCGGTCCCCTGATGGAGCTCCTGCGCCGCCCGCCCATCGCCCGCACAGTGGGCCTCTCCGCCGTGGGCATGTTCGTGTGGCAGGCCACCGCGTCGTTTCTGCCGACCTTCTTCGTGGCGCACCACGGCTATTCGGCGGCCACGGCGGGCACCCTCTTCTCGGGGTACTTCCTGGTGCAGGGGGTCACCCAGCCCGGGATCGGTGCGCTTTCGGACCGCATCGGGCGGGACGCGGCCGCCAGCCTCGCCATTGGCCTCGGCATCGTGGGGTACGGGCTCTTGATCGTGGGGACGGGGCTGGAGATGGTTCTCCTGGGGGTCGGCCTCACGGGAATCTCAATGGGCTGGGGCGCCGCCCTCATGCCGAAGGTGATGGACCACCTCGACGAGCACGAGCGCAGTGCCGGATTCGGGCTGTTCCGCACCGCCTACATGATGCTGGGGGCGACGGGAAGCGTGGTGACGGGCTTCGTGGCCGATTTCTTTGGGTGGGGCGTGGCGTTTCTCGGCCTCGCCGGGCTCCTCGTCGGCATGCTCGGCGTGCTGCTCCGCATCCTGTGGCAACACCAGACGTCCCAGCGGGTGCACGCGGCTTCCTGATACGAATTCCTGCTGTGACACGCGGTGCTGCTCCTGCCCGGGGCATGGGGATTGGGGGAGGACTAGGGCCCCCGGCGTTGGGCTCAAAGCGTTCAAAAAAGGAGGACGGGCGTCTGTTACCAGTCTCCCCCGCTCTATTTCAGCCAGGTCCCATGCTTGCCTCTCCGGAAACGATCCTCTACGTGCTCGACCTGTTTGGGACGGCGGTCTTTGCCGTCTCGGGCGCGCTGGCGGCGGGGCGGCGGCGCCTGGACCTGTTCGGGGCGCTGGTCATCGCGGCGGTGACGGCCGTCGGGGGCGGCACGGTGCGCGATCTGCTCCTGGACCGCCACCCGGTGTTCTGGATGGAGGACCTGCGCTACCTCGCGGTGATTGCGGGGGCGGGCGGCCTCACGTTCGCCTACACCTCGGTCTTCCGTCCGCCGCGGCAGTCGCTGGAGGTGGCCGACGCGTTCGGGCTGGCGGTGTTCGCGGTCGTGGGGGCGCGGGTGACGCTCGACGTGGGGGCACCGCCGGTGATCGTCGTCCTCATGAGCGCGACGACGGCGACGGTGGGCGGCATGGTGCGGGACGTGCTCTGCGACGAGACGCCGCTCATCCTCCGAAAAGAAATCTACGCCACGGCGGCGCTGGCGGGTGGCGCGCTCTACCTGGGGCTGCGGGCGCTCGCGCTGGAGGAGGCGGTGATGATGGGCGTTCCAATTGTGACAGTTGCGGCCCTGCGGCTGGCGGCGCTCCAGTGGGAGGTGCACCTGCCCTCGTTTCAGGTGAGCGAGGCGAGATAGTGTCTCAAGCCCCCACCGGCAGGTCTGTCGTCTCCATTCGGGAAGGGGCGCGGGGGGCTAATGGAGAGCACACAGATGGGCGTGCGGGCCTGTGTGCCTCGCGTTCTGTGGGGCTCGCCCCCGGTCTCTCTTTTCCAGCGGGACACACAAAGTCGGCCTGGAATTCCTGTCCGGGCCGCGGTTACTTTGGGAGCCCCGCCCTGCCCATTCCACCAAGCCCGTGCCCCATGTCGGCCCTCGAACCCCACATTGTCGACCGCGACCGTACGACCGGCTGGATCGAGGTCGTCTGCGGATCGATGTTTAGCGGCAAAACCGAAGAGCTGATCCGTCGGCTCCGCCGCGCCCGCATCGCCCGGCAGCACACAAAAGTGTTTAAGCCCACCCTTGACGAGCGGTACAGCGAGGAGGAGGTGGTGTCCCACAACGAGAACTCCGTGACCACCACGCCGGTCGATGCCTCCGGCGAGATTCCAGGGCTGGTTGATGAGGCCGACGTTGTGGGCATCGACGAGGCGCAGTTCTTTGATGACGACCTGGTGCACGTGTGTCAGGCGCTTGCGGCGGACGGGCACCGCGTGATTGTCGTGGGACTCGACACCGACTACCGCGCGGAGCCATTCGACCCCATTCCCCAGCTCATGGCGGTGGCCGAGCACGTGACCAAACTGCACGCCGTGTGCGTGGTGTGCGGTGCCCCCGCCAACCATTCACAGCGCATTGTGCCGGGCGAAGACCGCGTGCTGGTGGGGGCCACGGAGGCGTACGAGCCGCGGTGTCGCGAGTGCTTCGAGCCGGAGCCGGTGACGGTGACCCGCCCGCGGCCGCACACTGATGCGCTTCGCACCGTGCCTGCGGACGAGGAAAATGCCCCCGAAGATGCCTCGCCGGATCCTGTGGACGAAGCAGTGTAACCCTGTGGACGCAGCAGTGTAGACGGGAGGGGCCAGCGGGTGCGTTCTGGCAGGAGGGAACGTTCTGCCTCAGCTGCTCTCCCGCTACAGAACCTGATCCGAAAGCCGTCAACACTTCTCGGGCAGAGACGTATGAGCCCGTCCAAAACAATATGGACGAGATTCGTGCAGTCACCATGCCTGAATCCCGACCGTCCCCAACCAATCCGCGCCGCCGTCGTACGCCGCAGCGGACGCCTCAGCGCACGCCGCAGCGCAGTCCGCAGCGGCAGCCCAAGCAACCGCCCAAGGTGCCCAGCCCCAGTCGGGAGCCCACCACTCCCGACCCGAAGCGCCGAGAGCCTGACTCCCCCGATCCCTCATCGAGCGCGGAGCACTGACGGGGACGCCTCCGGCACCGGGCCGTGTGGATCCCTGCAGGGGCGCTTCACGTCTGTTCGCCTTTTCCGACACGTTGACGCCCCACCTGCCATGCACGGGTCCACCCCCCGCGGATCGTCCCCCACGCATCACCAGCGAACCGTCGCGGCCCTCATTGACGGGATCATCGCCACGGCCTTGGCCGCCCTGCTTAGCGGAACGCCTCTGCTCGGTGGGCTCGTCATGGGAACGTACGTGGTGGGCCGCGACGGGCTGGACGTAGGGCCGCTGCACTTTTGCTCGGTGGGCAAGTACGTGATGGGGCTCCGCCTTGCCTCCCTCGATGGGCGGCCGCTTACAATGGCCACCTCGGTCCACCGCAACTGGATGCTGGGCGTGAATGCCGTGGCGGGCCTGTTCGTGGCCGTGCCCGTTGTGGGCGGGGCCCTCGCCTCCCTGCTGTCGCTTGGCGGATTGGGCCTCATCCTGTTCGAACTCTACAATGTGTTTGCCGATGCGGAAGGGCGGCGGTGGGGCGACCGGCTCGGCCGTACGCAGGTGGTAGCGACGAAGGAGGGGCTGCTGTAGGGAAAAGAGGCGGAGGGGGCGTCAACAGGGGGCACGCTCCGCCCTCTCGTCTCGCTCCGGGCGCCGCGCTGCCCATCAGTACGTCAAATTCAAAGTTGCCGTGGGCAGTCCGTTGAACCTCCGGCGGTTCCTGCCGTGTGATCCCGGCTTTTCATGTGCGGAAACCCTCCGACGCAATGGCGTCTCCCGCAACGGAGCAATCATCGCCTTCCCACACTGTTGAGGCTCCCGGCGACGAGGCGCCTCCGTCGTCCCTGCCGCTTCTGGAGACGGCCCCCGAGCCGGGAGGCCGCCTCCGTGAAGCCCTCGATCGTTCGGAGAGCGGGGCGCCCGCGGCCGGAAAGGCCCTGCGCGACCTTTTTTCAACGGACGAGATTTTCCATCGTCTCGTGGTGGCGGCCGACGAGGAGTTCAGTCGGTCCACGCGACTCTTGTTTCTCAGTGGCCTGGCGGCGGGCCTCTCGATTAGTCTCTCGTTTGTGGGCATGGCGGCCCTCTCGGCGCTCTGGCCCGGCGGGCCCTCGCACCTGGCCGGCAGCCTGATGTACCCGTTGGGCTTTCTGCTGGTGGTGATGGGGCGCTACCAGCTCTTCACCGAAAACACCCTTACTCCTGTTACACTGGTGCTGACCCGCATCGCGAGCATTCCCCGGCTTTTGCACATCTGGGGGGTGGTGCTGACGGCCAACGTGCTGGGGGCGGGCCTCGTGGCCTACGTGCTGGCGACGACCAGCGTGTTGACGCCGGACATGGCGGGGGTGGCCTCCGGCATTGGAGAGCATTTTCTGGGAATGACGTGGGGACAGCTGTTCTGGAAGGGCGTGTTTGCCGGGTGGTTGGTCGCGAGCATGGTGTGGCTCAACTACGCGGCTCGGAGCATGACGGCCCGGATTCTGATCACGTTCGCGCTCATCTACCCGGTGGCCGCGGCGGAGCTGGCCCACTGCATCGTGGGGTCGACTGAGGTGCTCTACGTGGTGTTCCGGGGCGAGGCCAGCATCGGAGGCTTTGTCTTCGGGTTTTTGGCGCCGGCCGTGCTTGGCAATACGGTGGGGGGCGTGTTGCTGGTGGCCATTCTCAACTTTTCCCAGACCCGCGACCGCCGCTTTCCGCACCGCGACTGTGGCCAGTTGGAGCTGACCTGGACGGAGTGGCTCTTTGGGCACACCGCCGGCATGCCCGAAGCAGAGCGCGAGGGAAAGGAGGCCGAACGTCTCCATCCTCCCGTGCGGCCCGAGGACCACAGCTACGGCCCGCCCGATGCGCCCGTGACGGTGGTGCAGTATGGCGACTACGAGTGCCCCACGAGCCGCCGCATCTACGAATCGGTGCAGCAGGTCATGGAGGCCCTTGCGGCCGACGAAGGGCGCTCGGAGCCGCCGTTCCAGTACGTGTTTCGCCACCTCCCCCTCCGGCAGCGCCACCCTCATGCCGTGCATGCGGGCGTGGCGAGCGAAGCGGCTGCGCGCCAGGGAGCCTTCTGGGCCATGCACGACCATCTGTTTGCCCACCAGGACCAGTTGGAGGACGAAGACCTGCGCACCTACGCCGCAGCCATCGGCCTCGATCCCGACCAATTCGAAGAGGATCTCCACGACAACGCGCTCCATGACCGTGTGATGGCCGACCGAAGCTCGGCCGTGAACAGTGGGGTGCGGCGCACCTCCAACCTGTTTATCGGGGGGGAACGGTACCGGGGCGACTTTCGCCCACGGGCCCTCCTGCGGGCCATCCGTCGCCGGACGGCCGCGGGCTTTGGGGAAACCTTCCGGGAGGACTCTGTTCAGGAAAACCCCACTCGGGAGGAGGGGGCGGCGTCGGTGCAGGCGTAGTGGCCGGGCCCGTTCGGGGAAGAGGTGGAACGCGGCCGCCTCGGTGGCCCTGCCTCAGTTGAATCCCCGCCGGCACTCGCCGTATATTGGCCCGAGACACAGATGGGCCCAAGGACGAACCGATCGTTCCGCCCACTCTGGCTCATGTTTCTCCTCTCGTCGCCCCGGCTGTTATGGACGACCAGCGATACCTCGTCACTGCGCGCAAGTACCGCCCCTCGCTCTTCAAAGAGGTGGTTGCGCAGGAGCACGTCACCGACACGCTCAAAAACGCCCTTCGGCTGGAGCGTCTGGCACACGCCTACCTGTTCAGTGGCCCCCGCGGGGTCGGGAAAACCACCGCGGCCCGCATCCTGGCCAAGGCCATCAACTGCGAGACGCCGAAAGACCAGCGAGAGGACGAGGCCGAGCCCTGTTGCGAGTGCGACTCCTGCCAGTCGTTTGAGGAGGGGCGCAGCCTCAACGTCTTCGAGATGGACGCGGCGTCGAACAACAAGGTCGACGACATCCGCGAGCTGCGCGAGAAGGTGCGCATTCCGCCGCAGGGAGAGCAGAAAAAGGTGTACATTCTCGACGAAGTGCACATGCTCTCGACGCAGGCGTTCAACGCCTTGCTGAAGACGCTGGAAGAGCCCCCCGCGCACGCCCTCTTCATCTTCGCGACGACGGAGCCGCACAAGGTGCTGCCTACCATCCTGTCGCGGTGCCAGCGGTTCGACTTTCGCCGCATTCCGGTGCCTCAAATCGTGGACCGCCTGCGCGAGGTCTGCGAAGTGGAGGGCGTGGAGGCCGACGAGGAAAGCCTGATGCTGCTGGCGCGCAAGGGCAACGGGGCCCTCCGCGACGCCCTCTCAGCGTTCGATCAGGCGCTCTCGCTCTGCGGGTCGACGCTGGAGTACGGGGAGCTCACGCAGGCCCTTGGCGTAGTGGACCAGGACCTCTTCTTCAGGCTCACCGACCACGTGGCCACCCAGAACACGGCGGGCATGCTGAGGCTGGTGCGGCGCGTGGTGCGAAGCGGATACGACCTGCAGGAGGTGCTGGTGGGCCTGGCCGAGCATCTTCGTAATCTGCTGGTGGCCCGTTCCCTCGGGGGCGACGCGCTCGAGGAGGTCGCGGCCTCCACCCGGGCCCGCTACGCCGACGAGGCGGAGCGTTTTGCGGAACCCGATCTGCTGCGCCTGCTGACGATGGCTGGCGATGCGGAGGAGGACATTAAGCAGAGCCCGCAGCCACGCCTCAAGCTGGAAACAGTGCTCCTGAAAATGGCCCAGCTCCGTCCCGCGGCCGACCTGCGAACCGTGCTGGAGAAAATCGACCGCCTGGAGCAGATGGCCGAAGACGGCGAGCTGCCCGACGCCGTCCCTGCCGACGCTGCGCCGACAGGCCCCGACAGGTCCACCGCGGCCGACGCCCGTTCCCCGGAAGAGCCGGCCACCGAAACGGTCCCGGACGAGGCCGCCAACGCCGAGACGCCGACCGACGCGGCCGAGGAGCCCGTGCCAGACTACGTCTCGGAGTCGGACACCGTGCCCGCGCTCAGCCACGAAGACACAACCGGCAAAGACGCAACCGGCAAAGACACAACCGGCAAAGGGCCCACCGACGAAGGGCCCACCGACGAAGGGCCCACCGACGAAGAGCCCACCGACGAAGAGCCGAGCGATGAGGACTTCTCGGCGGAAGACGAGGCCTCGGTGGAAGACGAGGCCGACAAAGGGCGTGAGCTGGACGAAGGGGCCCGCGCGCAAGAAGCCTCCGAAAGCGAGCCCGAAGACGACACGCCTGAAGAGGGAGGCGCTTCTCCCAACTCGCGTCCGAGCCCCGGCACGGGCACTTCCGACGAGGACCCGTCCGTCGGATACAACGACCTCTTCGGGGCTCCTGCGCTTCAGTCCGACGAGTCGGGCGAAGGCAGCACGGACGACGCGACCAACACAGACGCGACCGGCGACTCGGCTCGTTCCGACGAGGCCTCGGGCGGCGGCTCCACGCAGGCCGCCGTTGCGGAGCCAGCCGTGGCCGCCACCGCTCCCGACGGGCTGGCGACCAAGTGGCCCCGTGTAATCGAGGCTGTCAAGTCTGAGTTTGTGAGTGCCGGGGCCCTGTTGGGCGAGACGGAGCCCGTTGAGTATTCAAGGGAGACAATTACCGTGGCCGTGCCGCGCGAACTCCACCGCGACACACTGCGCGACCGCCGCGCCGGGCTGCTGCGTCACCTAAACGCCATTCTCGACCGCTCTGTCGAAGACGTTCGCTTTGTCGTAGAGGCGCGCTCCGGCCAAGACCCAACAAACGGCTCCACGGCGGAAGAGACGCTCAGCCCGCGTGAGAAGCTGAAACAACTCCGCAACACGTACCCGGCGCTCGACGTTCTTTTCTCCGAATTTGAGGCCGAACCGGTCTGGTAGTCCGTCCGATCTGTTACAAACCGTTGGGCGTGCACCCCGATGGGGATCGGTTCTCGTTGGCGTCCGTTGCACCCCCTTGTGCACAGGTTGTACGCGGGTCATTCTCGTGTACGAGTCATCATACCAGGCCGCACGGCCCATCCCTCGGGGCCTGGCGATCGAGGGGCGCTTACACCACCACGAGCCTTCGCATTTAGCAACTTCTCCGTAGCTATGGCCAACCAAGGACAAGGAATGAACATGCAGGACATGTTCGGGAAAATGATGGACATGCAGAAGAAAATGAACGCCGCCCAGGAAGAGCTCAAAGACAAGACCGTAACGGCCGAAGCTGGTGGCGGCATGGTAAAGGTGACGGCCAACGGCGCGCAGGAGATTACCGGGATCGAGATCGACCCCGAAGCCGTGGACCCGGACGACCTGGAGCTGCTCGAAGATCTCGTCATCGCCGGCGTGAACAAAGCCCTTGAAGACGCCTCCGAGATGGCGCAGGACGAGATGAAAAAGTCCATGGGGGGGATGCTGCCGCAGGGCATGGACCTCAGCCAGCTGGGCCTCTAGGCAACTACGAATGGCGAACTTCGGGTGTCGGATGGGTTCTCTTCGGCCTCATTGCACCCATTCGTAATTCGTACCTCGAACCCCGACGTTGTCGCGATGCAGTTTACCTCTGAGTCCGTTGAAACCCTTGTGGAGCAGTTCACCAAGCTGCCCACGATCGGGAAGAAGACGGCACGGCGGCTGGCCAACTACGTCCTGAAGATGCCACGGGAAGAGGTCGAGACCATTGCCAACGCGCTGACGGCCGTGAAGGACGATGTGCAGCGCTGCTCGACCTGTTACGTCGTGGCCGATCAAGATCCGTGTCCCATCTGCCGCTCGGACAAGCGCGACGCCTCTACCATCTGCGTCGTGGAAGAGTCGAGCGACCTTACGGCCATCGAGCAAACGAACGAGTACCGGGGCATGTACCACGTGCTTGGCGGCGTTATCTCGCCGCTCGACGGCGTGGGGCCGGACGACCTGCGGGTGCACGAACTGGCAGCACGGATCGATTCGTCGTTCGGGGAGACCTCCGCCACCCCGTCCCCGGACGGGTCTTCCGCCGAAGCGGAGCGCGCCGGAACAGACCCGCCGGAGAATGGAAGCCCCAACGCGTCCGCCCCCGAGTCGCCGGTCGAAGAGGTGATTCTGGCCGTCAACCCCAACGTCGAAGGCGACACGACGGCATATTACATCTCCCAGCTTCTCGACCCGTTCGAGGTGCAGGTCACGCGCATCGCTCGCGGCCTGCCCATTGGGGGCGACCTGGAATACGCCGACGAGGCCACGCTTTCGCGCGCACTCGAAGGCCGCGGTCACGTCGAGTAGTCCCCACCGCTGCTCGCCGCGCTGCCGCGCCGGCCGCTTTTTCTCCTGAAGGCCCCACCGCACATGACGATCACCGTTCTCGGCGCCGGATCCATCGGAGCCTCCGTGGTCCGTGAGCTTTCCACGCGAAGCGACGACGTCACCCGCGTGCAGGTCTGTGACACGCGCTCCCAGGCCTTGCAGGCCCTCCATGAACAGGTCGACGACAGTGGGTCCCTGCGCTCCTTTCAGGTCGACATTCGCGACACCGGCGTTCTGTCGCAAATTGTACAGGGCAGCGACTGCGTCATCAGCTGCGTGCCGGCGGAGCACAACCCCGAACTGGCCGAGCTCTGCCTCGACGTGGGGGTGCATTTCTGTGACCTTGGGGGAAACGATGCCCTGGTCGAAAAGGAACTGGCGCTGCACGAGCGGGCGCGGGAGAAAGGGGTGTGGGTGGTGCCCAACTGCGGGCTGGCCCCGGGCCTGGTCAACGTGCTGTGCCTGTACGGCATCGAGCAGCTCGACCACGCCGAGGCGGCGCACCTGCGCGTGGGCGACGTGCCGCTCCATCCCAATCCCCCGTTCAACTTCCGCATCTCGTGGTCGGCCGAGCGCATTCTCTCCGACTACACAAACCCCGCCCGTCTCATCGAAGACGGACAGGTGGTGGAGGCGGACGCGCTTTCGCGGCGGGAGGACATCGAGTTTGGAGAGCCGTTTGGCACCATGGAGGCGTTTTGCACACAGGGCGGTCTCTCCACCCTCACCGACACGCTGGCCGGCCGTGTGGAGGCCCTCGACCACAAGACCATCCGGTGGCCCGGGCACGCCCACCAGATGCGATTCGTCATTGGGCTCGGGCTGGCGGAAAACCAGAAAATTGGTGTGCGCACGCACCTCACGTACCGCGATCTGCTCGTGCGGCGCCTACGCAAGCGCCTGGGCGGCGACTACGAAGACGCGGTGCTCCTCCGCGTGCTTCTTCGGGGCGAAAAAGAGGGCCGTCCCGCCTCGCTCGTCTACGAGATGGTGGAGCGCTACGACCCGACGACCCAGCAGACGGCCATGATGCGGTGCACGGCCATTCCCACGGTGGTCGTGGCGCTTTCCCTGGCCCGTGCCGACGTGAGGGCCAGCGGGGGGGCGGACGTGCCCGAAAATGTGCTGTCGCGGGGGCAGTTCCTTCAGAAGGTCGCCGGCCGAGGGCTCAGCATTCAAGAGGAGCAGCACGAGAGCTTCCGCGAGGTGACGGCCAAGCGCCCGCTCGACGGCCAGCGAGCGTGACCAGGGGGCATCGTGCAGGCGGGCTCGTGGGAATTGGCGGTGGGAACGCGCAAGGCGCGGGTGGCGTGTTTGAAGACCATCAGCGCAGGCCTTAGTTTTTCTCAATCCGAACGGCAGACTGCCGCCACGCCTGCCCTCCGAGCCCCATCGCCAAACGTCTTGTCGCCGTATCGGCACGAACTGCTACAGGTCTTTCGCAACCATCACGGAGGCCCCTATCACGGAGGCCCCCTGCCGCGTCCGCAGATCGTACCGGCGCGCGCCATAGCCTGTCGGAGATTGTTCGGATCTCGTGCCGCTTCTTTCCCTCACACGTCCGTTCCAGCCCTGGCCCGCTCCCGTGACCGGGGCGGGCCGCCGGCTCGTCGCGTCGATGGCCGCGCTCTTCTTCGCATGGGCGTGTCCGAGCCCCGGCGTCTTGCCCGCGTGTGCGCAAGAGCCTCCCAACCGCGCTGTCGCCGATACGGCGCTGGCCGATACTGCCGCTGCGGAGGGGGGGGCGACCGTTGGCCCCGCAAGGCTCGACTCCATAGCGCTCGACTCCGTAGCGCTCGATACGGCCCGCACCAACCGGTCCGCACGGCGCGTGGAGCCGCTTCGACCGGCGGCAGCCCAGGGCCCCGGTCGCGCACAGGCGGTCGGGGCCACGGGCACGGGCCCGCAGCGCTCGCGGGCTGCGGTGGCCGACACCGGCACTGTGGCCCGGTATCTTCCGGGGCGCCGCGCCCGCTCGCGTGGCTTGTTTTCCCGGGCCTCGCCGTTCCTCGGGCCGCGGGCGGGACGCAGCGGAGAGCGCTCCACTGAAGTCGATTCGACCCTCGACAGCTACCTCGTCGACGGAGGCGTCAGAACGAGGGGCGCCATGCGGGTGGGGGCAGAGGTCTACAAGCGCGAGCGCTACCGCGCCAACCTCCGCGACAACTGGCGCGCGCTGACCGAGCAGCGCCAGCGTGAGCAAAGCCGCAGCGGCCTTGGGGTCAACATGGTGGTGCCGGGTGGGCGCGGGAGCGCCTTCTCGACCGTGTTCGGCAAGCCGCAGGTAGACCTGCGCCTCAACGGCCAGGCCGACATCAATGCCGGGTTCAACTACCGCAAGAGCGACCAGCAGGTCAACATCACGGGCAATGCCAGCCAGCTCAACCCCAGCTTTAAGCAGGACCTGCGCCTCGGCATTACCGGCACAATCGGCGACAAGCTGAAGATCAATGTCGACTGGGACACCAAAAGCCAGTTCGACTATCAGAACCAGGTGAAGCTGAACTACACGGGCTACGAGGACGAAATCTTGCAGAACGTGGAGGCGGGCAACGTCTCGATGCAGACGCCCTCGCAGCTGATTAGTGGGGGGCAGAGCCTGTTCGGCATCAAGAGCGAGTTTCAGTTTGGGAACCTGAACCTCACCACCATCGCCAGCCAGCAGGAGGGGCAGTCCAACAGCCTCAACATTGAGGGCGGAGCGCAGGAGACGGAGTTTGACCTCCGGCCGACGGACTACGACGAAAACCGGCACTATTTTCTCGGCTACTACTTCCGCAACAACTGGAACCGGGCCCACGAGGACCCAACGACGATCCGCACGTTTGATGGGTTCGACGAGATCACCCAGGTGGAGGTGTGGAAAATTACCCGGCAGACGGGCACGCAGTCCAACACGCGGCAGGCGGTGGCCGTGGTAGACCTCGGGGAGGAGCCCGAATTGCTGGCGCAGGCCGATGCGTACGCCGAGGCCCTCATTCCCCGCCCCGATCGCGACCAGTACGACCTGGAGGACCTGAGAAATCTGCGCGACGGAAACACGCGGGCCTCCTCGTACCTGAGCAACCCCGACAGTACCGACCGCACGCTCAATACCCAGCAGGACCTCCACGCCGGCGAGTTCAAGCGCCTCGTGCGCGGGCAAGACTACCGGCTCGATCCCCGGCTGGGATTCGTCTCGCTGCGGCAGCGGCTGCGTCCCAGCGAAGCGCTTGCGGTGGCGTTTCGGTACCGCACCACCGACGGCACGGTGCGCACCGTGGGGGACTTTACGCAGGGCGGCACCAGCGGCGGCATCAATGCCGACCGGCTCGTGCTCAAGCTGCTCCGCCCCACCGACCCGGTGGCCCCCAGCCAAGAAGGCGGCATAAATCCGGCGGCCTGGTTCCTCCAACTCCGCAACGTCTACGAGCTGTCCGGACGCGACTTTAGTGCGGACAACTTCGAGCTCGACATCGAATACCAGCCTTCGGGGCAGGGGGCGCGCACCACGCTGCCGGACGTGACGGGGCAAAACACGCTGCTCCAGACGCTGGGCCTCGACCGCGTGGACCAGAACGGCGCCCCCAATCCGGACGATCAGTTCGACTTTCTTCGGCAGACCATCAACGCCGACGAGGGCCTCCTCTACTTTCCCTATCTGCAGCCATTTGGGGAGCGCATCCTGGAGGCTGCCGGGGAAACCGGAAGCCGGGCGGCGGGCCAGCCCTTCGCGTTCAAGAACCTGTACACCAAGAAGAAGACCAACGTCCGCAAGGAGGATACGCAGAAAAACGTGTACCGCCTGCGCGGGGCCTATACGGGAGGGGCGAAGCAGTTTTACGACCTGAAGGCGTTTACCGGGCTGGTGGAGGGCTCGGTGGAAGTGACCTCGGGGGGGCAGAAGCTCGAAGAGGGCGTCGACTACCGCGTCGACTACCAGGGCGGCACGGTGAACATCACCAACGAGTCGTACCTTACGGCGGGACGCGACATCGAAATCTCGTACGAGCAGAACAGCCTCACCAACCTACAGAAGAAGACGCTGCTCGGCGCGCGGGCCGACTGGTCGTTGCAGGACCGGTTCTCGCTCGGGGCCACCGTCATGCGGCTCAGCCAGAAGTCGCCCGTCGACAAGTTCCGCATCGGCCAGGAGCCGATCCAGAACACCATCTGGGGCGTCAACGGCTCGATGGACCTGGAGCCGCAGTGGCTGACGGAGGCGGTCGATGCCCTGCCCCTTGTTCAGACGCGTGCAGACAGCCGGCTTTCGGTCTCCGGCGAGTTTGCGCAGCTGCGGCCCGGCCACACCACCACCGACGCGTACGAGCGGACCCTCGACCGCGTGAGCAGCAGCGACACCGACCAGTACGCGCCGGACGAGCGCAACGGCGTGTCCTACATCGACGATTTTGAGGGCTTTGAAAACACCTTCTCCCTCCGCGAGCGGCCGGGCAGTTGGCAGGTGAGCGCCGCGCCCGATTCCATCGCCGCGGCCCCAGGTCTCGACGGGGAGCAGCGCGGCACCTACGCCGACAACCGGAGGCGCACCCACTGGCGGGGCCGGCTCGGGTGGTACCAGCTCAGCGAAAACATTCTGCAAAACCTGGGCGGAAGCGAGGGGGAGGCCACCGACCTTGTGGACACCCGCGAGGTCTTTGTGGGGCGCGACACGCAGGGCGAGGCCAACCCGACCCTGCGAACGTTCGACCTCTACTTCGACCCCTGGGAGCGCGGCCCCTACAACTACACCCAGACCCTGGAGGCCTTTTTTCGGGAGCCGAGGACGGTGTGGGGCGGCATCACGCGCAGCCTGCCGGAGGGCTACACCGACTTCTCGGTGCAGAACGTCGAGTTCGTCGAGTTCATCGTGAAGGTGTATCCTGAGAACGGACAGATTACAGACGGGGCCCGTCTTTTTGTGGACCTGGGCACAATCTCCGAGGACGTGGTGCCCAACCAGCGCATCGACATGGAAGACGGGCTTTCGCTCAACTTCAACGAAGGGGACTTGGGCGAGCTCAGCCGCATCCCCAACGCCGAGCCGGGCGGCGGCCTCGATCTGCGGAACGGCAAGACCCAGGACCTGGGCCTCGACGGGCTGGTGTCGTACACCGACGGCACCTATAACCCGGCGCTTCTCGAGCAGAACTTCTACGATGACTTTGTGGGGCAGGCCGATAGCCTGCGGGGGGCGCTCGGCCAGCTGGGCCTCACGGCCGCGCAGCGGCGGCGCCTCCGGGCAGAGATTGCGCGCACCCAGGTTGACCCGTCGGCCGACGACTACCACTACTACGAGAACGACCGGTACTACAACACGACCGAGTTTTTCCCGAACGGGGCCTCCATTCAGCAGCGCCTCAGCCAGTACTTTGGCGGCCAGGAGCTGAACGGCTTCGAGTCGCAAAACCAGTTGGCCGAGGACGTGTCTGTGCGGCGGGGCGTGTCCCGCGCGCCCGACCGCGAAAAGCTGGATGGGGTGGGCAGCCAGATCAACATCGACAACAATTACTTCCAGTACGCCGTCCCGCTCGACAAACTGGAGCAGCGTGCCGGCACCGACCGGGGCCCGACCGACTACGTGGTAAGCAAGGTAGGCCAGCAAAAAGACTGGTACAAGGTGCGCATTCCAGTGCAGGAGTTTACGCGCAAGGTGGGCAGCATCGAGAACTTCGACGACATCAAGTCCATCCGCCTGTGGACCACGGGGCACCGGGCGCCGGTGACCATGCGGTTTGCGTCGCTGGAACTGGTGGGAAGCCAGTGGCGCGTCTCGGAGCCGGTGGCCCAGCAGCCCGTAGAGGCCGACAGCGTGATGGACCGAGGACCGGGGCAGCTGCGTGTGGCCAGCATCAACAACGAAGAAGACCTGAGCTACGAGCCGCCGGCCGGGGCGGTGGTGGGCCAGAATCGCACCTCACGCGGCGTGCAGCAGCGCAGCCGCGAGCAGGCCCTTCTGCTGCGCATGGACCGGCTGGAGCCGGGCCGGCAGCGGGCCGTGTTCAAAACGTTTGGGCAGGGGCTCGACCTGCTCAAGTACTCGAACCTGCGCATGTACACCCACCTGCACGGGAGCTCCAACAGCCAGAGCGAGAAGAAGAAGCTCAAGAAGAACCTGCGGCTGTTCGTGCGCCTGGGGGCCAGCGAAACGGGCGACTACTACGAGTACTCGCAGCAACTGCAGCCGGGCGACGTGCCCACAGCTGGGGGGGCGCAGGACCTCTGGCCCGAAGCGTTTGAGATGAACCTAGTGCTGGAGCGCCTCAACCGTCTTAAGCTGCTTCGCGACCAGCAGGGGGTGCAGGTCGATGTTCCCTTTTCGAGCGACGCTGTAAACCTAGACCTTGCCTTTGCGCCCCCAGAGACAGAGCTCACGGTGCGGGGGACGCCCTCGCTCCGAAACATCAAGAACATTGTGATTGGGGTGCGGCACGTGGGCGAGTCCGACGTGGTGCTTCGCAACTTCGAGGTCTGGGCGAACGAGCTGCGCGTGAGCGGTTTCGACGAGGAAAAAGGCTGGGCGGCCAACGCGAACGCCACCATCGACCTGGCCGACTTTGCGTCGGTGAAGGGCAGTCTCCAGCGCCGCACGGACGGGTTCGGGGCCTTGTCCAGCACCCTCAGCCAGCGCGAGCAGTCCAGCAGCACCAGCTGGAACCTCCGCACGGAGCTGCAACTGGGGGCGCTCCTGCCGCAGGACGCCGGCTGGAGCATCCCCGTTACGCTCCAGATGCAGTCGAGCCGCACGGTGCCGCGCTACGACCCCAACCGCGGAGACGTGCGAGTGAACAGCGTGGCGCGCCAGTTCGAGGCGCTCGGCGAAGAAGACTCCACGTTTCAGCAGCCGCGGTTTGAGGGCCTCTCTCGCTCAGAGATTGTCGGCCAGTTGAAGGACAGCGTGCGCACCGCGGCCGAGACGCGGAGCATGCGCCGCACGATGACGGTCGACATCTCGAAGCAGAACTCTGAGTCGTGGTGGCTACGAAAAACCGTCGACGGGATGTCGCTTAACTTTTCGTACCTCGACCAGTCACGGCGCAATCCGCAGAAGCAGCTCGACGACCGGTGGAATTGGTCCGGGGATTTTCAGTACCGGCTGGAGTTTGGGCAGCCGCAGACGGTGCGGCCGCTCTGGTTCTTGCCCGAGGGGCCAGTGTTGGGGGCGCTGTCCGATCTGTCGTTTAACTACGTGCCTCGTTCGCTCTCCTTCTCGGCCAGTGCCGAGCGCAACGCCCGCACCACCCGCCAGCGCCCCACGGGCAGCCGCCGCCAGAACCGCCCCTACCGCATTGCCTACGAGTTTCGGGACAACCAGCAGTTTACCCACCGCCGCAGCTTTAGCCTGCAGTACGATCCCTTCGAGTTTTTGAGTCTCAGTTTCGACTCCAACACGCGCCAGAACTTCAACGACGTTGCGGCGCGCACCCGCACCAACGTCTTTATCCGGAGCGACAGCCTGCGCAGCCGGGTGCTGACCGACGTGGACGTGGATCCCGACGCCCCAGAGTCTTTCTTTACGCCGGAGATTCTGCGGCGGTACGGGCTGGAGGACACGGGCCTTACGCCCGATGCGGTGGGCCGCTCGGTCTTTTTCGAAAACCGGCAGGACCGCCGCTCGGAGCTGGACATCTTTCGGGATCTTCTCGTGGGGCAGGCAGGGCCGCGGACGAACCGCTACGGGCAGCGGTTCTCGGCCACGCTGGGCATGGGCTGGGCCGACCGTGAGTGGCTCAACTGGATTGACCTGCAGGACGTCTCGTACCAGTCGAGGTTCAACTGGTCGAACGGCTCGAAGGGCAGCCTCCAGGGCGCCGGGGTAAGCAACTCGCTCACTGTGCGCACCGGGGCCACCCTGCGCCCCAACAAGGTATGGGAGCGGTTCGGGTTCTTCGAGCGGCTGAAAGAGGCGCAGCGCCGCGACGGCGACAACCGCGACGGCGACAACCGCGACGGCGACAACCGCGACGGGCCCGGGGAGGGCGACGAGAACGACGACGGGCTGGGCTGGGAGGACGTGCCGCTCCCCGACCCTGTGGGCCTGCTGCGTGGGATGGCCCTTCTGGTGCTGGACATTAACGACTTTAGCGTGAACTACAACGCCGACTGGAGCGCGCAGTCGTCCAACGTGGGCGCCTCGTTCCAGGTGGTGGACGGGGACACGACGGGCGTGAACGCGTCCTACCGCCTGATCGACGCGCTGCGAGGCGACGGGCCGTCGCTTGGGTACCGCCTTGGGCTGGCGCGCACCATTGGCCCCGGCAACCGCATCTTGAACGAAGAGCTGGGCTTTCAGGTGACCGACGCGCTCAGCAACCGGCACCGACTGGAGGGGCGCACGGCGCTGAGCCCAAGTGAATCGTTCCAGATTGACCTGAGCTGGAACGTCGAGTGGCGCGAGCAGACCAATGCGACCCTGCAGCCCGAGGAGGGGACGGTGAATCGCTTCACGACCCGGAGTGGAGACAACTCTGCCTCGGTGTGGGGGTTTGGGTCTGTCGTGTCGCTGGTGCAGACGCAAATCGATCGCCTGCAGCAGAGCGCGGGCAGCGGCCAGACCCTGACGGCGAGCGCAGCGCCTCTGACCAACGCCTCCGTCACGAGCGACTTCCGGTCGGCCTTTGTGACGGGAGGGGGCAGTCTGGGGGCGCAGGGCTTTGCGCCGTTTCCACTGCCGAACTGGAACGTCCGTTACTCCGGCCTTTCCGACTGGCCGTTCCTCGGCAGCATCGTCAAGAGCGCCTCGCTCCGCCACGGATACAGCGCCGAGTACCGGTCGAGCTACTCGTCCGTCACGGGCCAGGACGAGCCAGAGCCAGTTCCGCTACTGGAGGGGGTGCAGTTCCAAGAGGCCGACTTCAGGGTGGGGACGGCCCGCGTGAGCGAGCGATTTCAGCCCCTGGTCGGCATCAACATAACGTGGCCCGGCAACCTGGAAACCAGCCTCAAGTGGAACACGCAGACGGAAACCTACCTCCGCACCGCCAACCTGAAGGTGGAGGAGGTGGAGACCAACCAGTTGTCTGGCAGCGTGTCGTATCGCAAGCGCGGCCTCCGCATCCCCGTGCTGGGCCTCGGGCGTCTCGAAAACCAGATCCAGTTTTCGCTCACCATGTCGCGGTCGGTCAACGACGAGCGGAGCTACAACCTGCAGGGGGCGCTGGCGGCGGCGGGGCCCAATTTCTCGCTCGACGCGTCGCAGATTACAGACCCGACGAACGACTTTGTGGAGGTGCGCAAGCAGACCACGCGCATCCAGATTACGCCGGAGCTAACGTATAAGCTGAGCGACCGCGTGACGGCCGATTTGCTCGTGGAGTACGAACGGTTCAACGGCGACAACCGGCAGCCCTCCTACACACGGGTCAACGGGGGATTCAACGTGCGCGTGAGCATTACGCAAAACTAGGCGGAGGGCCGTGGGTACAGCACGGCAACGGTCGCGAGACCCCACCGTACGGTGAGCTGCAGTTCCCGCCTCCCACACAACGAGAACGTCAACCGACGGCGGCTTGTCGTCTGGTTGATGTGTTGAAGCGACGCCCCACGTTGTAGACAGAGCCCAATCGGTCCATGTCTCCCCCCGAAGAGATTGTCGTGTGTCACCTCGGCCGCGTGCCCTACAAACGGGCGTGGGCGCTGCAGGAGGCGGTGCAGGAGCGCCTGATTGCGGCGAAGCGGGCCGAGCCGCCGGAGACGGTGCCCCACGTCCTGCTCCTGCTGGAGCACCCGCCCGTCTACACCCTCGGCAAGAGCGGCGACGCCGAGAACC
>ERZ1034543.105-NODE-105-length-22277-cov-36.046665_pt1 | contig 22277 bp, 30 predicted proteins | sample MGYA00520654_ERZ1034543 | MGnify/ENA primary metagenome ERZ1034543 (study PRJEB33760, sample SAMEA4777712) | hypersaline lake metagenome | biome: hypersaline environment; feature: brines | place: Spain | collected 2012-08 | depth 0 m ... | reverse complement strand
GCGCCCGAGGCGGACGACCATCCAGCACCGCGCGCCGACCCGCCTGGAGCGAGCGGCCAGCGGGATATGCCCGCTCGTGTCCGGCCCGATGTGCGGGATCGTGTCCAGGGCGACTGTCGCCGAGAACGCGCGCCGCGGTGTGGCGCGCGACAGCGCAGGCGGCACCAAGCGCTGGAACGCGAAAGCCCGCAAGGGGCGCAACCGACGGGGATACCCGCTGGCGTCGAGGGCACATCCATTTTAGCCCGGAACGGGCGCGGGCGGTGCGGAGAGCGCCCGCACGCCCGGAATGGTCGGTCGCGAGCGACGCGGAGGGCGGCAGCGGCGAGCGGGGCGGGCCGTGACGCACACACCTGTCCAACTGGCTCCACCGCTCGGCGCAGCTACTTTCATCCTGGCGGACTCAGAAAGGGCGAGGCCGCCTCGGTCGTCCCCCGACCCCGCTAGCACCACAGGAACGAGGAGCGCAGCGTGGGGCGCGGGATGCCGAGCGGCCGAGGGCTTTCACGGGATGCGTCTCAGTCGTCTCCCTGCGCGTTCAACTCCCGAAGGGTCCAGACAGCCGTCGTGCCGATCCGAACACCATCGAAATTGCGCATATCGAGGTTGACCGTGGCTGTCCGAAACGGATAGTGCTCAACGAGCACACGATGGATGACAGTTCTGACCGCCTCTGCACCATATCGATCAACGACAGCAGCCATCGCCTCGTCGAAGTGTGCGTTGTGGTGGTTCTCACGCGGGTCCCGTGCTCGCTCAAGGACAAGTGTGGTCACGTCGTCGACCGACGCGTGGGCTGGATTCCCCGTCTGTTCTCGAACCTCGTAGAGCGCGTCGGTCTCGGTCATGGGTAGCACCTATTCACCGTCGACGTCGTCAGCTGAGCCAGACGCAGCAGTCTCGAGACGGCGCTGACGGCGAACCTCGGCGAGGGCGTCTTCGAGCGTCGCGAGGTCATCAATCGCCGTGGCCTCGCTCATAATGTCGTCGAGAAGTGCGGCTCGTTCGACAACGTGGGTGTCTCCCTCGGTTGTCTCGATCGAGTCAATAGACACCGACCGCTCCTCACTCCATCCACACGCCCAGCAATTCCGGGCGACGACGATCTGCTCGTCTTCGTCAGCAGCAAGCAGTGCATCCGCCACTGATGCTGAGAGTGGATGGTCTGGCCCCACTTCCATCGTGACAGGGCCGCCACACGCAGGGCACTTCATATCGATACCGAATACCGCCGTCGCTTTCAATATATGGCGTCCGAGTCAAACAATCACATGGTCGTCGAGGAGGCGCTGCCGTAGCGAGATTGGGCGCCGTCAGGAAACGTGTTCGATGGTGATTTCAGGGAGTAAGTGCGCTGCTGGCTCCAGCTCGGCGAAGGATTCGTCGTTTGTGAGAATCGTCGGTTCGTGGTCACGGTGCTCAAACGCTAGCACGAGGATTGGAACGTCCTTCGGCTGGATCTCACAGACGCGAGCGAGCGTCTGCACGGTCGGAGCTGATCGCTGCTCTCGCAGGAGTGCGTCGCTCACATCACGACTCGACGGCGCCTCGATGAGCCCTGTCATTCGCGTCAGTCGCGTCAGAAACCTCGTTTTGACGGTATCACGGTCCGCCGCAGAGAGACTCTGTGTCCGGTCGAATGCGGCCAGCGCTTCTTGGACCATGTACGCGTTGATAGCAGACGTTGTCTCACCGCGGTCGATTTCAGCAAGCAATTCAGCGGCCTGCTCGTTGGTTCGCAGTGTCCCGAAGACCCACAGATTCGTATCGAGGATCTTCACGCGTCAGACCCGTACACCTGCTCGGACGTCTCTTTCCGTGCCTCTTCGACGGCCTGTTCGAGGTCGTCCGCATCGACTTTCTCTCCGAGTGCTGCGAGCTCTGCGTCGATATCGCTATCGGACTGGCGGCTCTGCTCGGCCTGCGCCAGCAGTTGCTCGAGCCGAAGCGCGGCGATCGCCGTGTCGTCATTGAGTTCTCGGAGATGGGACCGACATGCTTCCTTGATGAACTCGCTCTTATTCGTGTAGATCCCCGTTTCATCGAGGAATCGCTCGATTTCGGTGTCGAGTTCGACCGGGAACTTGACGCTGACACTCGCGTATTTCATAGTAGTACCATCGTGCTACAAATATTTAAATGACGGGCTCAGCCCTTGTTCCGAGGGGTGACGTACGGACATCGCCTGTCCCCTTTATTCGCTGACCTCTTGGACAAGATGCTCCTCGAGGTCGCGCGTCCAGTACGTTGCAAGTCCGCCGGGACTACATCGCGCGCAAAATTGCAGCGGCCCCTCGAGATGGCCGAGTTCTACACGGAAGCGCGTGAGTGCTGCGAGGGCGTCGACGACGAGCCCACACCCGTCGCAGGTGTGGTGGTCGCGCTCCTCGGGATCCGGCCGCTCTTGGACGGCACAGTCGACACAGATCGGGTGTGTCACCCGTTCGTCTTTCCCCCACGTATGCGCCTCGCCCATCTGTGACCCAGGCGGTGAATCGCAGAACGCACACCCGGAGAGCGTCTGTTGCATCAGTTGTCCTCCGCGTCGGCGTCGGTGGCGGCATGCCAGCCGCGATGGAAGGCGGCGAGATGGGTGATCGAGTCGAATGCTGCGCCACTCGGCTCGTGAACGAGGATCCGCTGGTCAGGGACCGGTGTCACCACATCGTCCTCGATGAGTTCATCAACGAGACGGCGGGCACTCCGCTCGTCGACGTCCGCTGTTGAGACCCAGGCCACATCCCGGTCCTGGGCAACGAGTTCGGTTTCGAGTCGTTCGTAGTCGTCCGTCGTGTCGTCGAGGATATCAGGTCCAGTCATGGAAGCTCTCACTCTGGACGCGCTTCGAGCGCGCCTCACGCCCTCCGGCGTTGACGAGACGCGAGCGTCTCGTTCGCACACCAGAACACGGGCGTTCTGGGGACGCAGACAAACATACTGGCTGGAGCGTGCCGACAGCCGGATGACTGACTCGAGTCCTCTCTATATTAACCAACAATCTCCGAAATCCATCCCGTCTGTTGGTTAATCTTTCTGCACCTCCACCGACCTCTTTCAGTGACTGTGGGCCTGCTTCACCACACCGGAGCCACTCCACCGGAAGCACCGAAGCGTTTGTATACATTGCACACGAAGTAAACAGTATGGGAACGATCTCGACACGCGTGCCCGACGAGTTGGAGGCCGAGCTCGAGGCGTATCTCGAAGACGAGAAGCTCGACCGGAGTACGGCCGTTCGGAAACTCCTCTCCGAGGGGCTCGAGGAGTGGCGTCGCGAACGGGCACTCGACCAGCTTGCGGCAGGTACCGTCACGTTTAGCAAGGCGGCTGAGCTGGCAGGGATGTCCGTCTGGGACTTTGCACAACTCGCCAAAGAGCGTGATATCACTTGGGTGGCGGACGACCATCTCGACGCAGATCTCGAGGCGCTGTGAATGTGGGCATGGGTCTTCGACGCCACACCGCTCATCTACCTCGCGAAAGTCGACCGTCTCGCGCTTGTTCAGCAACTCGATGGGTCGTGCGTACTCCCGGAGCGCGTCTACGAGGAGGTCGTCGAAACTGGTCTCGAGCAGGGATATCCGGACGCCCGTCGCATCGAGCGCAGCGTCGACGCCGACAGGTTTGATATTGTGTCAGTTGAGACCACCCCGCTGCTGTCCCGCCTCCAGGATAATAGCAACCTCAGCGACGCCGATGTCGCTGTCCTCACCTGCGCCGACGCACATGATGGTGTGGCCGTGATGGATGAGACGTACGGGCGTGACGTTGCAGCGGCTGAGGGAATCACAACCCGGGGGACGGCATATCTCGTGCTGAAACTCGCTAGCGAGGGGGCGATCAGTGTCGACGATGCCCGAACCGTGATTGATGCGATGATCGACGAGGGCTGGTACTGCGCCCCTGACGTCTATACGAAGATCATTCAGAAACTCGAGTCACTTGCGGACTGATGTGTACTCGTTGCGGCACGGAGGGTACGCTCCATAGCGGGGAAGCTCTCTTCCTTCGGTCTGTTAGAGCCAGATCACGAGATCGGTGATGAGTGTCATGAGTCCGAATGATAGCCACGTCGTCCGCGCTCATCAGATCTTTTCTACCGACAACGGCTTGACCCAGCCGCCAACTAATCGCCGCTCGCGACCAGCCGTCCAGCTTCTTCGCCAACCGCATCGACTGCCTGTTCACCGCCGCCAACTGCTCCTGCGTGAGTTCTGCACGAGGATCGTCTCGCTCAGGGTCAGCCATCGGATTCACGCTCGCCGCCCGCTTCTGGAACCGCTGCCCGACGTCGTCGACCGGCGACGAACTTGTCCGATTCACGCCCGCTCACGCTGCTTTCTATCCGGTCGGTCCGCGAGGCGGTCCTCCCCAGGGTAGAACACTCGAAAGCGCGTACAGTCGTCCTGTGGCGGTACTGTGTCCCACCACTCGACGTCGGACCCCCAGCTGTCGTACATCGCTTGATCCCGGCCGTATCCGACCGTCACGCCATCGAGCTGCGGGACCTCCTCGGGAATCGAGTTGGCATCGCCTTCGAGGAGTCGGAGTACGGCATACCGGAGATACTCGTGTGCAGGAGAGTCCTTGGCTTTGGCGACCTGGTCGTAATGCTCTGCGACCCGCTCCGCTTCTGCCAGAACGGCTCTGAGATGTCGCTCTGTCATGATTCGGTGAGGCTGGAATGCGCCTCCGCCCCTCGGCGGGCGCTCAAAAACTTAACCAACGCACCAGCCAGATATCCCGAATTGTTGGTTAATCACCAGAGCTCCGGATGCGACACCCATCGGCCATCGACACCGATATCGGCCGTTGCCTACGACGATCCCTGTCGGGAGATCGCCATGTCCAGCTGTTCCCAGACCATCTTGAACGCCGGCGGATCACCGGTCAGGTCCGGCAGCGTGGTCTCCCACTGGTGGCGGATCGTTTCTTGTTGCTCGGCCGGGAGTCCCTCGTTCAGATCAACGGTGAGCCCATCGTGTTTGCACTTCGCGTCGAAGGCGGGCCCCACGTCGGCAAAGTTGATCGTGACCGAATCGGTTTCGAGCAGCTGATAGAGGTCGTAGTAGTCACGGGCGGCCCCGCGCTGGTAGATCGCTCGGAGCTTTTCGGCGAAGATCTCCTCGACGCTGTACGCTTGGAGGTCGAACTCGGGCACATCTTCGTACGCGTGCGTGTGCTGAACAGGGTCAAAGGCGAAGTGCTCGTCGACCATCACATCGATACTGGTCGTGTTGGGGTGGTTGAGGACGGCGCGGTACTGAATGCTGATGTCGACGTAGTGGGTCGGGTAGTGGTCCTGCTGGGATTCGTGATGCTCCCGTATCTCGAAATCGATGCCAGAGCGGTCAGCAATCGTATCGAGGACCGTTCGGAGCTCCTGTTTGGATCCCTGGCACTCCCCTTCGACGCCAAAATCAAGATCTTCCGAGAATCGCCACGACTGCGGGAAATACAGTTTGGATAGCGCTGTCCCGCCTTTGAACAGGAGGTTATCTCCGCAGTCGCTCGTGAAGATGCCCCAGAGGAGCCACGAATTGACGTAGTTCTTTTCGGCGTACCCTTGCCGAACGCCCAGTTCGCTCGCGCTCCTCGTCGTACGCTCGCCACTCTGGTCCGTGATCGATTCGCTGTTCGTCGATGACCAGGCCACAGTCCTCGCAGACCGGTTCGACCGCGTTCGTGGCACGAGTTGACCCGTCCGTCGCACTCGGGACACTGGTTTGCACTCGATTCCGTTCGGACGTCTTCGTCGAATCCGCTCTCGTAGATGTCTCTAGTTGCCATCGTTCTCACCGTGTTTCGAGAACTCGCCAGTACAGCGAGCCCCTCACCCATTGAGGGGGAAATAAACTCTACGCGGGATTGCCGAACCTATTGAGAGATTTGACGGGGTTGAATTACGACGTTCTAGTCCCCCCTAAACGTAATGAAGGGTATGTGCGCCGAGGCTGCTTTCCCTTTGCGGGCCTATACGGGAATCAAATTTTCAGATATGTTTCTCAACCGGCTCCAAGGCGTAGGATTCCACCAGCTTATCCCGGCCGGTTAGGTTTGAATCTGCCATCGCCACGATCAGGTGGTAGCTTTCCAGGATTTCAGGAAGTTCCAACAAGAAGTCTGTAACGTCCGCTGCGTCCTCATTGTCCGGACCATTCCCGTAGGGCGAGTCAATTAGCAGCAGTTTGAGCGGAACCGTCTCACGCTCCTCCTCCAACTCTGCCAAAACCGTAGTGTGGAAAAGCAGCATATGCAGAAGGAGCTCTGCATCAGTTTGTCCCAACAGTCCTATCGATCTCTGCATATTGTCTGTACGGTGAATCGTGTAGCTGTACGAATTACCTCTGTCGAAGCGGACACCGGTGGCATTGGCAAAGGTGCCGCGTGTGAAGATTTCCAAGAGAGATTCCAGCCGCTCTCCCAGCCTGTTCTTCAACCGTTGACGGGCTTCCTTCCGCTCCTCGGATATACTGTTTTGCTAGGACTCCAACGCATCCATCCGTCGCTCCTTCCTCTGTCTTTCCTCGTCAATCTGGCTCCACTCCCACACCTGCCGGGCAACACCATGTAACGAGTCTTTCTTCGCGTCGATACTGAGTTCGAGGGAAGTATTCTTGTCCCGCAGATCTTCGATTTCATGCTCTATCTTCTCCTTTTCACGCTTATACTCTGCAAATCCGGATTGCTCTTTCCGTGTTTTTATGATTTCAAGTTGGTCCCTCTTCTCCTCCAGTTCCTCTTTCAAGAACTCAGGTTCTCAAGAAGATATGTAGTCGATCAACTGGCTGGTCACATCTTCGGTGCGATCGTCGACGAGAGAGGTCAGGTAGTGCTCAACATCGGTAGCACTGTTGAGGGTCGCGAGCGACCACGGAAGCACGTGGCTTCGTTCTCCGAGTGGGTCGCCCTCGTAGTCGTCGTCTCGGAGTGTGAGTGCCTCCTCGTGGTAGGTCTTCGTGGAAAGCAGGACCGTGATGAGTTGGGTACCATGATTCGGGAGATTCGGCGCTCCCAGAATGAGCATCGGGCGACCTTTCTCCGAGAGCGGGTCACTCGCCCAGGCGATGTCGCCACGTTCCAAGTCCTCAAACGTAGTCACTGTACGTCTTCCATCTCGTCGGTCTGGAGTTCCTCGAGACGCTCCTCACCGTAGTGTTCGTCTGCCGTCTCGTGGTGTCGGTGGAGCCGGTAGGCGGATTGGAGCCGTTCCTCATCGTCCGTGATCGCCCAGTACGGGCGCTTGTGCCGCACGAGACCGCGTTCCTTCAATCGCGAGAGAATTGCACTGACGGCGTCTGTATCCAGCCCGAGTTGTTCGGCGATTGTTGTCGCCTTCCACGCCCGGTCGTCATTCTTGTCGAGGAACAGCACGATCCGCTCAGTATCATTCCGCTCCTCGAATTCGTCGGCGTCAGCGTTCTCAAACTCGTCGATATCGATGGTACCGCTTGACATAACCTAGTGTTGGGGGCGTTGAAACATAGTTGTTTGGCATGTTTGCTACCGTGGATAAGGTGTTTCCGTGCCCAGACGCGCGGGAGGGGACTCACTCGGCTGGCGTTGCGACGAGATGCTCCTCGAGGTCGCGCGTCCAGTACGTCGCGAGCCCCCTCAGACTACAGCGGGCGCACAGCTGTAACGGACCTTCGAGGTGGTCCAGCTCGACGCGAAAGCGCGTGAGTGCCGCGAGGGCGTCGACGACGAGCCCAAGCCACCAAGTACGGTGTCTTCTCACCGATGTCCCCCTGTCCAGGACCGACCTTGAGCTTCTGACCGAGGAGTTCACGCCCTGCCGGGAGGACTGTGTAGTACTTCCGACCGCATGCTCGTCCTTCCTCCAGCAGGTCTTGCTCGACGAGCCGTTGCACATCCAGATCCTCAAAGTCGCTCTTGAACGAACTCATTGAATTCAAGAGTCTGTGATTTGGTGCGTCACCATTCATCATGTCGAGGATGCGGGTCAAGAATCGGACGTCGTCGTGCGTGAGTCCGCGCCGCTGGAGTTCGTCATCTAGAACGGTTACACCACCTGCCTATACTGGTGACGATCCAGTCTCCTCTTGTTCACTGACTGGTTCTTCCGGCTCAGTTGTCACGGAATCTTCAAATAATGAGGTGGTGTCCGTGTCTCTTTTTCCTCCTCTTCAGTGGTCGCCGAACCACTAGCTGCCTGTCCGATGAACGACGACTGCGACGAGTCCGTAGGGCTAGGCGAGTCTACGGATGTCGAACCTTCGTCGTTCGGTCTACTTCCCCAGCCCTCGTCTTCGGCTGTCTCCGATTCGCTGGTAGTCTCAGCAACCCCATACTGGACCTGTGTTCGCTCCGAAAGCCATGGGAGGACCACACGGTCTCGAAGTGCTCCTCCTGTTCGACAGAGAGCGGCTCGTCACTCTCTAGATGGCCGGCTGCTATCGGAAGCGGCTTCACCGAGAATGGGGGTGCCCCCGTCTTCCCGAATGACGAACTCGGCAGTTGTGCGATCCACTCTCCGCTGGGGAGTGTGTTGTTCCGATTTCTGAGGTCGGTCGGGCTCAGGTCTTCGTGGGTCAGCGACTCTGCGAGGTCGCGCTCGATGGAGATGTTCCCGACGAGCTTCGTCTTGATGTTGTTGAGGACCTCGTCGTAGGCGCGTTCGCTCCGATTTCGGACCTGTCCGGGGAACTGCATCACCAGTCCCATACTCAGACCGAACGACCGTCCCTGTGGAAGCAACTGCTCGGAAACGAGTTTCGTTGATGCGACGGGGGTCTCCTCCTCAATGATCTCTTCGGGGTCGAGAGACGGCTCTTCATCTTCAGTAGCAATATACCGATGAGCGACCGTCCTGAAGAATCGACCCATGGTATCGAACTCGTTCAAGTCCTCGATGCACTCCGTGAATTTCTCATGTTCTTTTGGTGTGAGGCGGATACCTACGAATTCGCTCCGGTCAGCCGTTGTATATCTTCAAATTCGCCAAGCCAATGTAGAACTAGGGTTTCACACTGCGTAGGAGAACCGAGTCTTCTCAAGACCTGTGTGCAGGGGACAGGACACGGACTTTGCGGAGCGATTGTGGACGAGTCGCCTGGAGAGTGGATTAGCGATGGTCCGTGTCGCTTAGTTGACCCAATCCACCACATGTGGTGAACTCGCGATGAGCCCGTCGACGCCACGCCGAGAGAGTGCCCATGCTCCCGGGCGGGAATCAACGGTCCATGCGTTAACCGCCAGTCCTGCGTCATGAGCTCTGGCGACGACACCGGTCAGCAGGCATAACCACGCATTCGGGTGGACGAACGCGCAGTCAAGATCCATCGCGACCGCCAGGTCGTCGTCAGGGGTTGCCCCGAGTACGTAGGCTAATTCAACGTTCGTGTTCTCTTCAGGGTGGACATCATGAAGAGCATCGGGGTCGAACGACGAGATAATCACTTCATTTGGGACCGATTCGGCTACTGTGAGGGCCTGTTCTGTGATTTTGGGATCCTTCAACTCAAGATTAACACCCACCTCAGCGGGAACCATGTCGAGAACGGTGTTGAGCGTCTGGACACCCTCGCCGTCGTGAGCATCAAGAGCGGCGAGTTCTGTGGCAGTCAACTCGTCAACTCGGTCAATACCGTCGATATCGATGTCAACCAGAGCGTTGTGTGCGACGACAAGCTCGCCCGATGCACACCGACGAATGTCGAGTTCGACCATATCGGCGTTTTGAATCGCCCTTTCGACAGCTGCAACGGTGTTCGCGGAGTACTGCTTATCGAAGCCACGATGGGCGACGAGTTGCATGAGAGTTTTATTTCGCGACGAGCGGTAAAGCTATTTTGCCCGACCTGTCGAATACCTCGTCCTGCTGGGCGATCTTGGAGATCGTCCGGAGCCCACACTCTGTGTTGGTCATCCAGCTTCTAGTAGGGCTTTCGTGGAGTAATAGCGTATGCAGATATACTGCAGCAAGTGGAGCTACCAGCCCTATTGCTGGCAGGAGCATTACAGGAATATAAAGAGAGCCGTTTGATAGTCAGCGAGTCCTTTGATTAGAGGACGCCAAGCTTGAGGAACACTATTCTGATTCTCTAGTGACGGGGGAAGCGGCGTGAATCGATCTTGTAATTTCATCAGGGTAGGTGAGATGCTATCCACCCAAGCAAAGTCGTCGTTGGGTTGAATAAAGTACGTGAAAACAGAGAAAGTGACGGTGGGATTCCGCCTGTCGACCGGTTCACGACGGGACAACAGAATCTGCGTGAGCGACTGACCGCTACAAAGTCATTATTCTCCAGATGTGACATGTCGTCCGGGCTGCTCGATAACCCGCGATGAATATACACCGGTTCCCACCGGAGCCGGGCGTTCCCCAGTCACTCGGCAGCTAACATGAGTTATTGTTCCGGTTGCTTACCCAACAGATTTCAGAACATCGGTGGTTTTCTGTACGTAAAGCCGGAATCGTCTCAACTACGTTCTCTCAGGGGGTTGATGTCCATTTCAAGACAACAGGCTCCCCTGAACCAATTAAAAAACGGTAAAACCGTCACTCCGGACTGGAACTGTGACCAGGACCGACCGAGGATATAATCTCAGACGTCACCGGTAACTCGGGGTCATCGAGAATAGTTGCAATCTCTCATGCGGAAGGGTCATTTGAATCTCAGCTACTTTTGGATATATCATACTCTCTGCAATCGGTGAAAAACACTATGAATCTATCATATCCGTGTAGTAGACACGCTAGCTTCTCTCTAACATAATTACATCGATTTGAGAAGCGAAAAAATAGTGTTCCTACCCTGAGGATGGCAGAATCACGTAATTATTTATATCTACACTGTATCAAAGACGGTTGTAGGGTAATGGGAAGAAAAAAACTCATTCCCGTGCTCTCCAAGCCATTCTGAGACTGACTCATCCAGAGTACGTTTTTTGCATCTCGGAAAGTTCGGAGAGATACCCTGACAACCAAGCTGAATTATACATTTCTCATATTAATACTTGGGCATAACAATTGGAATGATCACGAATGGGTGGTCTGACTCTGCAGAATCAAATATCTGCCACTAACTTCACGGCATCAGTCTCTGCACATGGAATCCCTCAACGAAAATTCAATCTGGTCCCACACGGATGAGTGCATCTCATGCGTCACTGTCAACCCGCGCTTATCGAGAATGATTGTAATCTCCGGTGTCATGAGACTCTCCTGACTCTTTGCGTCATCGAGTACCCTTTGATAGTGATTAATTTGAATAGTTTCACTGACGGTGTCGGATGACGCGGATTCAGCGGCTCCCATCACGGACACGAATAATCACGGCGGTAGAGACTTGCATTAATGACTATGAATGTCACCGCGTCCGTAGGCAGCGACACCACCGCACATACGCAGATAATATCGGGCTGCTCGGTCCAATGCCTTCGAGCGTGTCGGTTCGTCGGTCGTTTCACAAGGTTCTCTAGTGAGTCATGGATAGAGACTACCTGCGCCCTTCATGTCGTTTCTCGGTTATCCAAGATCATAATTCATATTCAGCATATGACACTGACCAGACACCGTTACACAAAAGAATCTACTATAATTTAATGGAGGAAGGGGAACCCCCAATAGATCAAAGGGAAATAATGGGAGCTTCCGACTCTTATCATTCAGTGACCTAAGCTGATGACGGCTCAGTGCAGTGTCGCCCTCAATGCTTGCCTGCGTATGAGCGAACCCACAACCATTTCATCGGGCAGTACTCAATTATTTGAATACCAATTGGTGTGACAAAGCCAGTGATATTATACTTTTTGTTATATATCAGTGAAACTTCAAATACTGATATTGAATGAGTAGATTGATGAGTGAGTCTCAGTCGAATTCCGTGTCTTATGTTCCAGTAATGTGGAGGAACTCGGAAATGAAGCCGTCGAGATCGACGAATATTTAGTTCAAATCCATCGCATACAGCGTGAATCTCTGGGTTTGGCTCTGGTATCATGCAATGTCGGAACTGAGTTGAACGAACGGTAACCTATCGGCTCGCAACTAATCGTGTTTGATAAGCAATTCAGGAGCTGGGGGCTTGGTTCGTAACTGCAACCGTGAGATAAGACCAATACCGTAGCCTCACAATTTTGTTTTTGTTTTTCGTTTTTTGTTTTGAATCAACATCAGTTCTACACTCATATAGGAAACCAATTCACCGCCATCGTAGCCGGCTCTATTCACGAATGATAATTGCTCGCTGCTGAGGAGAGTATGTTAGAATCAAACATCGGATTTGCGTACACACCGTGAGGTAGCAATTGACAAAGCGCGGTTGAGCCGAATTGTAAAATCTTCTGTGCCTCCACTATATTGTCTGTATAAATCACCGATCAGATGCGTCATAGTGGGGTGACGTCAGCAGGGAACGAATTTGGAGGTGGTTACAGACCTACTTGATACTTAGTTTGACATTTCACTCGTATCTTGTGTCACGAACAGGTCGAAAGCTACATCCTGTGGTTCGTCGTCTGGGCTAAGATAGCCGGCGGCGAAAGCAGTGTACACCTGCCCGCCGTTCAGACTCACATCAAAGTCAGCAACCACCTCGCCATCGTTGCTCTCGGTATCGCCTCTGATCTGGAGGGTGTAGTCGTTCGCAGGAACCTCTGTGTAACCTGACCCACTGAACCCGACTCCATTAAACAGCGTGTCTCCCGTCGAACTGGCTGTAATGTCAACAGCTGGAGCGTCAGGGGACACGTGGACCGCCCGGACCCGCGCGGTATCCTCGCCGGGGCTCGAATTGTCATCTTCGAGTATCAGTGGTTCGAACGTCTGATCTACCATGTCGCCAAGCTCACCGGCTGCGACGATGGTATAGTCTGTGTCTGCCTCGACAGGTACGGTACCCGAAAAGACCGAAGTCTCTGGGTCGCCAGCTGCAGTGATCTCGACAGTGTGGTCACCGGCCGCAAGTTCGAGGTAATCACTCGTTGTTCCGAACGGAACGTCTTCAAGAACGACTGACTCGTCAACATACACGTCCACATTCGGAGCGTTCGGTGACATATGTGACACCCGGACATTCCCCGGACTCGTCGACATCATCCCGCCGTTGGTGTCCTGTGAGACAAGTAGATCAAAGGGAGTGTCTCCCGGTTCATCATCGGGGCTGAGATAGCCGGCGGCGAAGGCTGTGTACACCTGTCCACCAGCGAGGCTCACGTCGAATTCGGCGACCACGTCACCGTCGCTAGCGTCGGTGTCACCGCGAATCTCAAGTGTGTACTCGCCCGCAGGAACCTCTACGTAGCCGGATTCACCGTACTCGACGGCGTCAAAGAGGGCATCACCGTTGGACGCAGTGGTAATGTCAATAGTCGGCGCGTCTGGGGAAGCGTGGACGGCTCGGATGCGGGCAGTGTCGCTACCAGGCTCGCTATTATCATCTTCGAGGACAAGCGGTTCGAACGTTTGGTCTGCCATGTCGCCGAGTTCGCCGGTTGCGGCAACGGTATAATCTGTGTCTGCCTCGACTGGGACTGCTCCAGCGAAGACCGAGGTATCGGCGTCACCCGCTGCGGTGATCTCAATTTCGCGCTCGCCGGCAGGAACTTCGAGGTACTCGCTCACTGCACCGAAGGGGACGTCTTCGAGGACCACTGAACCATCCACATATACATCAACGTTCGGGGCGTTCGGTGACAGATGCGCTACGCGGACGTTAGCGGTTCCCTCAGGTTCCTCAGTCGGCGTCTCCTCATCTGTCGGTGTGTTTGTTGGCTCTTCAGTCGGTGTATCGGTATCGGTATCAGTACCGGCATCGCCATCGTCACTGTTACCAAGACAGCCAGCGAGTCCAACTGTCGCTCCAGCACCAACGCCAAAGAGCACGCGCCGTCGTGTCGTGTTTGGATCGTCTGATGACATCTAAGCTATTGTAAATATACCTCACAATTAAGACCTTTTATATAGTTAGACTCAAGCTCCCCGCAATTTTGACATATACTCTGTTGGTGTGTCCTATTAGCATCGGAGCCGTCTATAAGCCGTTTGACCTCGAGTCTTCGAGATACATCAGGAGTCGGCTCTCTTGTGTCGCGTGGTTCGTTCTCTGTTGAGAGCAATGAATCCGTATCTCGTCGCCGTGAACACTCTCGAAGACGGTTCGACCCCACAGGAGTCTGTCCGTGTCCACGCTTGGGTAGTCACGTGCCGTCTGCTTCACTCTCGTGTTCTGGCGTCGATCGACCTGTCAGCGGTACGACGCCCCAACTCACCCATCGCGTCGGCGAACCCACCTGGGTCAGATAGTTTTTCCATCTCAACTGTGTCGTCCTCGCCGCGTTCGAATATCGGTCTGTCAAGAATGATATCAAGCTTGCTGAATGAGCACGCTGTATTCAGCACTCTATTTGTATTGTATGTGACATACTTCAACAGAGCCCTCTATTTTAATATTTTATTTCTTGATATTCGGAACGAGATCCACAGTTTCAATCCGGGTGCCTGACTCATAGTGATTAGTGCAAGTCTTTACCGCCGTGATTATCCGTGTCGGTGATTGGAGCCGCTGAATCCGCGTCATTCGACACCGTCGGTGAAACTATTCGAACTAATCACTATCAAGCAACTCATTCCACGGTTTGTTTAATTTCTCCATCAGAACGGGAACATTCTCAATCGCCTTCTGCCCTTCCGGTCGTAGCGAGTAGTGCGTTTCATCCTCAATCTGCTCACGTTTGATGAAGGCGCTCATGTCAGGACTCCCCGATACATTTTGAGTTTCGTTGACCCGCTTGCCAAAGGCTCCGAGGATTCCTGTGAGACTCCGCTCTGGATTCTGATGCATCCCCCTTGGAGTCTCTCCGCCAGTTCCGTTCGACTGAGTGGTTCATTCTATTCGTACAGTAGTTTCAGCAACGTGATATGACCACGCATGAGATCGGTTCGGCACAATACTCCTGTGAGGGCGGGTGATTGCATAAAAACAATGGACTCATGAACACAATAAAAACCCGTCTCCGTCAGACTAGTTGAGAAACATTTCAAGATGATATGCATGACTTTGTTCAATTGTCTGTGCAATGTCGGAATTGTGCTCTGCGAGGCGCTCGATGACCAGTTTTTGAGCTGATATATCCACATGCTAAGACCTGATACTTCCACAATCCGACCCTTTGAGTTCAGGACGTCGGCGATGATATCATCACTTGCATCGAAGCCATATCTAAAGACGCTCTTGCCTAACCGAGCGAAACACCGATCAGATTTGCGATATTGTCGCCGGTTGGCGTGCAAGATGGATGGCACAATTTTCACACGTTCTTGTCTCAAATCATCCTATACAGATCGTGCCCTCTAAACGAGATATCATCGGTAATAGCCCTCCAAGCAATGGTCTCCGCTGGTCACATTTTCAGTGGAATCGTATTAGTGCGTTCTTCGTTGGCGTTGTTGCAATGGGTTTGTATTTTTCGATGAACTCAATGGTTGATGCAAGTCAGATCCCTTCATGGGGTTATGAAATCTTGGCAGTCATTCCGATTGGACTCATTTGGTATGGTCTCAGTAGATCCAGCTGGCAAGAGATTCTCAAGGCAATTGTTGGTATTGCGGTTGGAGGTATGCTTGGAATATATGCCTTTTAGTGGCGATATACAACGAGGTAGAACTGCTTCGTTCAGAGATCAAGATTGCTGAGTGTCATCTCTATGTCTTGCACAGTTCGACCTCCCAGCTTCGAGACAGATATCGCTGTTTCACTATCTTCGGTAAGAGCCATGTCTGATCATGCAAGTCGCGTAGCATCGTAACTTGAATGAGAGAGACGACCGCTCATGTATTGATAACCAAATCAAAATCTGCAGAGTCACGCTAAAACAGTTCTGTATTACCGCATGCCGAATATTTTATCTGGTAGCTATAAGTGATGTCAAATATGAACTCCCGCGCGGACGGCGACACCACCCTTGCAGCATTAGCCCACGCGTCAGCACTCATTGCATCATTTTTTGGCCCAATCCTGTTTCTGATACTTTGCGACGATGACGACGAATTGGTCCGCGAAAATGCAAAAAATGCAATTAATTTTCAAATAATGATACTTGTATTGACATTGATCGCAGCAGTTCTAATCCTTCTTATTATCGGGTTATTCCTACTTCCCCTGATTGGCGTGATTGACCTCATCTTCGTTCTTATCGCCACAGTAAAAGCAAATAACAATGAAATCTACAGCTATCCGCTGACGCCGGATATCGTCTGAGGCTATAGTTAGAAGTAACAAACATCGGAGTTAAACTTCTTGACGCGGGCGAGCACGCGCTTGCCCGCGTTAGCCTCGTCCTCGTCATTGCGGACGGAGGTCATCGATAGGGTTACCGGCTTTCCGCTGGAGACGACGTACGCTGTACAATACTGGTGGCAGGTGATTGTTCCGTCCTCCGGGGTCATCGGGCAGAGTTCGCCTTCATCAGCATAGTAATCGCCGTAATAGGGGTTGTCAATGAAGTCGATAGAGACGATTCTCAACCCTGACCGGTCGAGAACCATCATAGCAAGGCGTCCAACTAGACGTTTCACAATGAACTCAAGCCAGTGCTGGTCATGTTTGTAGCCAAGTCAAGACAGTATCGCTGCAAGTTTCCCAGGTCGAGGTTTCGTTGACACAGACGAAGATGACGACAAGCCAGATATTGCCGGGGGCTCCACTCGATGCCCGGCAATGGAAGCGGGGTAATGACTTCTTCCGCTACGTCTTTTATATCCGACGCGAGAGTAGCAGTTTGGATCTGGTCGGTTGAATATATTCGGATCCAGACATTTTCTCGTGTCGATCTTACACAGGCTAACCTTACAGGGGCTTCTCTTCCGGACGACGTGGAGGATATTCGGCTCGCGGATGCCCGGTTTGAGTACACAATCCCTAATGACCAGCATATCTCGTCGAAAGATATCGTTCCAGAGGCCACCCTCGATGTGGGTGACTTCTCTGATGCAGACCTCTCTGGTGCTTGTCTAATCGCAATTGACCTTTCTGATGAGAACCTCTCTTCTGCAGACTTCTTTGATTCCTCCGTTTTCAATGCTATCCTCTCCGATGCTGATCTGTCTGGTGCCAACCTGCTAAACACTAATCTCGAAGAATGGACCCCGATCGCTGGTGAAGTGTTTTTTCGACCCTACTGATGGCAAAATCAATAATGATTAATCAAAATAGAGTAACTGGGAGTGTAATGGGGGTACAGTTGTTATCACATTTTGATGATATAGTTATAAATTCAATAAGTATCACGAATTGAAATATATGGTTACTATATTGCATAATGTTTCAGCCAAATTTACATTTCTTACTAGGAGATTCATACTTAAGTGTCCAAATTCTACTAATTGATAGAATATATTCATTTTCTCTTGACAGCAAGAATAGACACAGAATGAAATACTGATTATATCGACTCTGACGACTGGTATATCCTATTATTTGGAAAGTAAAATACCAATGTATTGTAATGTCATCTTCAAGAGTTTAGTTGAGATACGTCGAAGTTTATGAGATCTAAACTCGCTGGGTGATCTGATACCGGAGAGTTGAATATATGACTTCACATGTATCTGGTCTCGCTCAATTTGACATCAGGTAACTGGTATTGCGGCTATCTGGACTCCTCACGACGAACTAGAGACAATGTTATTTGGGTCAGCCAAGATAGATCAGGAGCGGGAGGAGGAAGGGGTAGCTAACAATCCTGCTCTCGGCGCGGTGTCTTTCAGTCCAGCGGTATATCCCGATTCTGAATCCCTTCCTCATCATCGGCATCCCGCCGCCCTTCCGGTTCGCTGTTCCTCTGTTGCCACGCCTTTGACCACTCCTCTGTCGCATCAAGTGACTCCGCACCATGAGACGTCGTACGTGCCCTAATATCTGCCATGAACGGCGTGTTCACCGTATCACCTGCGATCACCGCCTGCCCCGGCGTCAAACCCGGAAGCTCCGACAACAGATCCTCACCCACATCTTCGACACCTCTCTTGACCGCATCCTGGTCGTTCGGGTTCTGAATCTCCATGATGACCTGAGACTTGCACTGCGAGAGGACATCGTCATCGATCTTGCTCGGGCGCTGACTGATAATCCCGACACCGATTCCAAACTTCCGACCCTCACTCAAAATCGTGCTCAAAATCCCCCGGGAACGCGCCTCACCGTCCGCCGGCGCAAAACGGTGCCCCTCCTCCAACAGAATGAATACTGGGAAGTCGAGGTCACTGTCTTCGTCTCCTTTCTCATGGAGCATCCGCTCCTCGTTGATCCGGCGTAACAACACCGTCGCAATCATCCGCTGATCAATCAAGCCCATCCCATCCATCTGAAGCACGCTACACTGCCCCGGCGCCAAGATATCTGTCAGCGGAACATTCTGGCTCTCATCGAAAACATCCCGACCCAACGCCGAACGCAGCCGCCATTCTAAGGCGTCTGAGTCATTAGCCGCACAAGACCTGTCACGTATGTTTTGACGTTGCGAGTCTGGTGATATGAGAGTGATTCGAATTCATCCAGTGGTGCATGACAGAAAATCCGTAATCGGAAGCATCAGTCGTCGTTGGTTACTACATTTCGATACTAATTAAACGTGCAAAGCCGAAAATAAGTGTTAACAGTAGATACAAATGGTGGCAATGTAAGATGGTCTGGTTTGGTTCTATCCAATTTCTCCTTCCTATCCTGTTATGGACCGCTCTCGCTCTGTACGGATTTTCTTCGCTTTGGTGGCTTCTCGAAACACTCGTTCTTTCGCGCGGGTGGAAGTCGAATAGCACTGAAGTATGGGGGTTAGATGATATTCAGGTTCGGATCCTCACCATTGACGCCGAAGCAGTTGTTCAACCGACTGTCGATGTGATACCGGACAACGTGACTGATGTTCGCGTCATTGCTGAAGCAGATATTGCTATCGACGGCGCAACAGTGTATGTTGTGCCGGACGAGTTTACTTGTGACGCTACGAACAAGGGACGTGCTGTCGAATGGGCGAGGCGTAACGTAGAGTGTCACAAAGAGTACGTACTCTATCTCGACGAGGATACCCTTGTCACGGAATTCACCGGACTTCCCGACGCCGACTTCATTCAATTCACGGAGAAACCGATATACACTGGCTCTCGACTGACGTATCTGTGCGAGGTCTTCCGGACTGGCTATCAGTTCGAGCAACTCGGGTTTCATCGGCTGTCCTATCCACTCTACGCATGGGGCGGTGGGTTTGCTATCCGTCACGAGATTGAACAAGCAATCGGGTGGGACGTAGCGACGGTTACCGAAGACACGAATCTGATATGGCGTGCCGCCAAGGAGTATGACCTCACATACCAACTTGTAGACAATCGGTTCCGAAATCAGGCTCCGCCGTCAGTGAAGTCCATGCTGAACCAGCGCCGGCGGTGGATGTCCGGAACGGTCAAGGACGGCTACACTCTGCCGTTGTTATACCGACCACTCCACTTCACTCGTGTCATTTCGTGGGCGTTCTCCCCGTTCGTGCCGTTATTGGCTATCGTTTCGTATCTGTTGCTGGGTACCGCTCCCAGTGTCGAGCTGTACAGCCTCATTTCAACCGGACTCTTTGGTCTCCTGTTCGTGTACATGTTCCTCGGTGTCATTGCGTATCAGAAACACCCGATACTGTGGCCCATATTCTTGCTTCTGACACCGCTAGCTGTCGTGCTTCACGCAGTTGGTGCGTTGTGGGGAGTAGTCCTCCCTGTCGAGGAGTTCGAGGTGACGAAAAAAGTGACGGCTGAAACCGTCGAGGAGGTCAATGAGAGCCTTGCGGAGGGTGACATACAGGATCACGACGGGACAGAACGGTTGCTCCGTGAATCGAACGACGAGTTCGAGACTCAGGTATTCGATGAGTGACTCCGCTACCCAATGTGCGAGGAGGGAGTAGTACCGGAATAGGAGCGACACCGTCAAGTGCTCACAGAGAGTTATGTCAGCTTTAGTATTGGTGAGGCAAAATCAAGATGATTCTGGGGCTGATGAAATCATCATATCGATAATCGTCAGCAGTAGTTCTTTTCAGTCTGCATCCGACTTGCTGTCCGGGTGCATATAGTCATCAATGTGATCAATGTCATCAGTCTCAGTATGCTCCTCGCCTAGACTGGGTGAAGCCCTTCTTGTTTAAATACAAAACGACATGTGCAATCTTGTCTATCTCATCTCAGTTTTGTTCTTTAAATGATTTTGATGACACGAATCTGATTGCGAGCCAGCCGTCGAGAGGAAATATGCTCAAATATTATCTGCCAAATCGAGAATCCGCCTCTCTCACCTGATATGAGTACAAAATATCCAGCAAAGCCGTATATTCAATTTACTGTATGAACAGTCGATTGTCTCGTTCTTGTCGCATTTCTGTCTTTAAATGGTCCGACGCGTATATCATATAACTGGGGACAGCTACGCTCACAGCATCTTGTTCCCCTTCTTTTAATAATATTATTTATTACATGCGAACTAAAGAAATACGTCTTTAGATGCCGAAAAGAGTCGGTTGCACAATTACGAGACCTCAGAATGTGACGAAATAGTGCCATATGGCTTTGTTATTGGACGAATTTTGGATGAGGTCGAAGAAGAATGAGTGTAAAATACTCGATCAACGTAGATGGAGATCTCGCATCCCGCCTGGAATAAGTCGATGATGATACCATCGTTGAACACTTGGAACAAGTTGAAAAAAATACGGCAGCAGGTCAGATGATGAGCTCGCTGAGCATGATTCAGTAAAACAGATCCGTTCAGATGAGTCAATATCGCCGGAAGAGGAAAAAGGCGAGAGTTGACCTGGCAGCCTAAAATTGGCAGACCTGTGATATGATTCTTCTGTGTCGATATCAGTTCAAGAGCAGAATCCTCAGCAGCAAGTAACACCAGCCGATAGATTTTCTGAATCGCCTCAGTATGAATAGATATGCAAGTTGGGGAGTTCTATGAGTATGTAGGAACTGACTATCCAACGGGCATTTATCGCGCTGTCGGTGTGAAACAGCAAGATAGCCGAGAGCGCATTACACTGTTACGTGTATCAAATGATCAACATATGCGGAAGCATACCGGAGAGATAATCCACATATCAGATAGTGAAATCGACACATTCACGCAGACAGTCGAGCCTAATAAAGAGCGTTTCCGCGTCGTGAAATCAAAAGCGAGGGCGATGCCTTATGTTGCTCTCACAATATTTCGAAGGCTCAGGACAAATACATTCTTATCAGCGCTGTCTCTCGGGTCTGTCGTTGCTGGATTTGGTGCTGATTCTGCGAACCTTGCTTTGATCTCGACTGTCCTGATTCTTCTCGGCAGTGTTGGAATTTTTATGAGTGTCAGTAACTGGTATAATCACGGATAGCCTCAATAGAATCCACACTTCATCTGAACAGTTCACACACCGTGAGTCGCACAATAGTTATGTACTGTATACGGAACTCAGCATGTCAGCGAAGGCGATTGCGGCAATATCACCGGTAGTGACCCCTCGTAGTGGAAAACTCTCCCGTGAGTGGTCACGCTGGCATTGAGGTGACAATTATGAATGAACAAATGCGTCAACCGCGACCGGGGACAGTGCCAAAACTGCAAAATCTCGCTCGGCGAAAGCGGAGACGTGTATCATATCGTCTCATAGTGATTAGTTTGAATAGTTTCACTGACGGTATCGAATGACGCGGATTCAGCGACTCCCATCACCGACACCGATAATCACGGCGATAAAGAGTTACACTAATCACTATCAGGTGGTGCCGGAGGTGCAATCGTGATGTCCAATCTTGTGCTCCTCTATGGTACGTGTTACGACGTCTATTATACGCGATACTGCCGTCTGCGTAATAACTGAATGACTCAAATCACATCATCGATACTATTAGTCATTCAGCATCTCCCACAGGATCGACAGTCATTGGATAATCTAGATTTTTCATTATTGAGTTCGTCAACCCTGACGCAACTATCAATGTTAGCGAGATGGGAACCACCTGCGAACTTCCATTTGATATCTTAATGCCAAGTTGTGCTAATGTCAGCCAAGCTATTGAACCCACGATCAGGAATATTACAATTCCGGTTAAAGCCCCTAACGTGGAGAGTTCATTATCTTATTCTTCAGTGTCATCCTCACTCTCTTCTCCACTCTGATGCCGGTCTGAGATTTTCACTCCGATATCTTCATTCTCTTCTTCTTCACTCTGATGATAATTTGATACTTCGACCCCGATATTCTCACTCATACATACACGTCTGATATGAATG
>ERZ1034543.103-NODE-103-length-22489-cov-7.921726_pt1 | contig 22489 bp, 18 predicted proteins | sample MGYA00520654_ERZ1034543 | MGnify/ENA primary metagenome ERZ1034543 (study PRJEB33760, sample SAMEA4777712) | hypersaline lake metagenome | biome: hypersaline environment; feature: brines | place: Spain | collected 2012-08 | depth 0 m ... | reverse complement strand
CGGGCGACGCGCGAAAGAAACGTCGGGGTTCGAGGCGGGGTCGTGCCCGACCGCGTCAGTCGTCGGCCGGGGCGCGCGGCTCCGCCGGGGGCTCGGTCTCCTCCGTCTCGCCCGCCGGCTCGTCGACCGCGTCGACGTCGGGGGAGTCGTCGAGTTCGTCCGCCTCCTCGGACCGGTGACGCGCCTGGACCTCCTCCCAGGTCATCGCCTCGTCGTAATGATGGCACATGACAACGAATAGCAAGGGTTAGCCACACGTAAACCTTACGCCGAATCGAAGCGGAGAGCGGTTCTCGCGGGCGATTACGCGTCGGCGTGCGGTTTGACCAGTACCTTGATCGCCTCGCGCTCGTCCATCATGCGGTACCCCTCGTCGACGTCGTCGAGGCCGACCGTCTCGGTGAAGATGGGCGCGGGGTCGAGGGTTCCCTGGAGCACGTCGTCCATCAGCTCCTCGGCGTACGCGCGGACGGGGGCGACCCCGCCCGCGAGCGTCACGTTCTGCCCGAACATGCCGAACACGTCGAGCCCCTCCTCCTCGACGCCGTAGGGGACGCCGACGTAGCCGATCGTGCCGCCGGGACGGACGGCGTCGATCGCGGTGTTCATCGCGCTCGCGGCGCCGACGCACTCCATCACGTGGTTCGGCCCGCCGTACGTGAGCTCGCGAATCCGCTCGACGGCGGCCTCGCCGCGCTCGGAGACGGTCTCGGTCGCGCCGAACTCCTCGGCGAGTTCGAGCCGGTCCTCGTGGTGGCCGACGGCGACGATGCGCTCCGCGCCGAGCCGCCGGGCGGCGAGGACGCCGCAGAGTCCGACCGCGCCGTCGCCGATGACGGCCACGGTGGAGCCCTCCTCGACGCCCGCGCTGACGGCCGCGTGGTGGCCGGTGCCCATCACGTCGGTCAGGGGGAGCAGCGAGCGGAGCGTGTCCTCGTCGTCGGCGTGGCGGTCGGGCACGCGCACGAGCGTCCCGTCGGCGTGGGTCGACCGGACGAACTCGCCCTGGCCGCCGCCGTTGTCGCCGCCCCACGAGTCGCCGTTCTCGCAGGAGGTGTGGAGCCCCTTCCGGCAGAACTCGCACTCGCCACAGGAGATGGCGAAGGGCGCGAGCACCCGGTCGCCCGGGGCGACGGAGGTGACGTCGTCGCCGACCGCCTCGACGATCCCCATCGGCTCGTGGCCGACCGGCGAGCCGGGGTCGCGGTCGCTGTCGCCGCGGTAGAACCACAGGTCGGAGCCGCAGACCGCGGTGTGGGTGACGCGGACGATCGCGTCGGTCGGTGCCTCGATCTCGGGTCGGGGTCGCTCTTCGACGCCGATCTCGCCGGGAGCGTTGAACACGGCAGCGCGCATGCTATCCGCTTCCGGCGCGCGCGGCAAAAATGAGTGGGTGACGGAACCCGTTCGGGCGAGAATCGACCGCCCGATCAGCCGGCCGTTCCGTTCGCGGGCGGCTGACCGGGGCCCGGCGGCCCCGTCGGTCCCGACGCCCCGCCGGAGCCGGGCGGCGTCCGGTCGTTCGTCACGAGGAAGTCGGCGAGGTTGCCGATCAGCGCGTCGTTGTCGGCGCGCCTGGCGTTGTCCGGCGACAGGAAGTCGCTGTCGCCGATCGCGACGACGTCGTCGTCGCGGACCACGAGCGGGGCCTCCGTCGACGCGCGCGTCGTCGAGAGCTCGCTGCCCGCGATCGGCCGCAGCACGTCGCTGCCGGTCGCGGTCGTGCCGACGGGCGTCGCGGACGGGAACATCGCCCGGTCGACCCCCTCGGTGAGGAGCGTCTCGCCGGTCGGCTCGGCGTAGACGCGCTGGTAGTTCAGGTCGTTCTCCTCCATGTTGTACACGTAGCCGGACTCGGTCGTGACGCCGAGCGTCGCGTCGAGCGACGCCGCGCCCGGCTCCGAGTACGCCGCGTCGGGCTCGGTCGCGAGCACGACGTGGCCGCCGGAGTCGACGAACGACTCGATCGCGTCGAGCTCGTCCGGCTCGTAGTCGGTCCGGAACGTCACGAACGCGTCGGCCTCGGCGAGCCGCTCGCCGAGCTGCGTCGGCGGGTCCGCGCCGGGCGGCGCGGGGCGCCGTTGCCGGTCCGGGTCGGGGACGTACACGCCGACCTCGTGACCGTTCTCGATGAGCGCGTTCGCCAGCGGCCGGATGTCGCGGTCGGCGACGCTGCTCCCGCCGAGCCCGAGGATGGCGAGGGGGAACGCCCCGCCCGGGCTCGTCGGCTCCACGCCGGGGTCGACGAGGACGGTCTGGGAGCGCGCCGTGGCGTCCATCTCGACCGTCGCCTGCCCGGGCGTGTCGTTCGCGATCAGGTCGGGGTTCTGGTAGTGGTCGTTCTGGATCTCCGGGGCAGGCGCCGCGCCGTCGGCGGTCACGTAACCGGTGAGCGCCGCGCCGCCGGTGACCGCGGCGAGCGTCACGACGAACGCCGCCGCGAGCGTCGGGAGTCGGCTCACGCGCCGACACCCCCTGCGAGCCGCCCGGTCGCGTTGCCCGTCGCGCCGCCGGGCTGCGTCGGGTCGCCGGTCCGGAGGTCGGTCTCCGAGAACCGCTCGATCGTGTCGACGTGCGGGACGGCCGGCCAGTGGACGTAGGTGAGCCCCATCGGCTCGACGTCCGCGTAGCCGGGGTTGTTCGCGTAGATCGCGACGACCTGCGTGTCGGTCCGGACGAGGAAGGGGAGCCCGGAGAGGCCGCCGGTCTCGCGGGTGTCGACGGTGTACTCGCCGAGCTCCTCCGCGGTGGCCGCGGCGTGGATCGCCTCGTTGAGCGAGCCGATCTCGTCGGCGAAGCCGTTCTGGACGGCCTCGGTGCCGAGGTAGACCTGCGCCTTCGCGACCTCCTCGCGGGGCATCTGGAACTCCTCGCCGCGCTCCGCCATCATCGCGTCGACGAAGGTGTCCGCGAGCGTCTGCTGTGCGGCCCACGTCTGCGTCGGGTTGCTCCCGGCCTTGTCCGGGCCGCTCGGACCGAGGGGCGTCGACGTCGTCCGGGGCGCGGGGGCGTTCAGCCCGATGCTGCCGACCGTCGACGTCGGCAGCACGTAGATCTCGTCCGCGGGCGCCATCGCGTAGTAGCCGCCCGAGGCACTGATCGACTGGACGCTCGCGATGACGGTCATGTCCTCGCTCGTCCGCTGGACCGCCTTGTACATCCGCTCGGAGGCGACCGGTGCGCCGCCGGGCGTGTCCAGCTTGAGGACGACCGCGCCGACGGAGTCGTTGGCGCGGACGTCCGCGAGTTCGCTCTCGACGTCGTCGGCGAGGGCCGTGGTGACGGGGCCCTCGATCTCGACGACAGCGACGGTATCACTGGGTTCGTTGGTCGCCGCGTACACGCTCGGAGCGAGCACGGCGCCGACCAGAGCCGCGGCCAGCACGACGACAGCCAACTGCTGTCGCGACGTGAGGGCCGTGGAGGGCTTGTCTGCTGACATCGCCGTTTGATATGAGCGATAACTGTATGATAAAAACAACGAATGCGAGCCGACGAGACCGCGGACGAGGGGCCGGCGGGACGGTTGAGCGACCGGCGAGACGCTTGAGGGTTGAGGAGACGACTGAACGAGCGACGGGGAGAGAACCGAGCGGCCGACGAACCGGGCGCCGACTACGGCTCCAAGACGACGCGGAACCGCGCCGCGTTGTCGGCCATTCGCTCGTACGCTGCGCTTACGTCCTCGAGCGCGTACGTCTCGACCTCCGGAGTGATGTCGCGGAGCGCGCTGAACTCGAGGGTGTCCTGCGAGTCGCGGGCGTGCCCCGATCCCCACCCCTCGACGGCCCCACGCGTGCCGACCAGCTGCTGGGCGTCGACCGACACGGGTTCGCCCGGGATGCCGGTGACGATCACCGAGCCGTCGATCCCGAGCCCGCCCACGACGGACTCGATGGCGTCGCTCGCGGGGGCGGTCGTGAGGACGACGCTCGCGCCGCCCAGCTCCGAGAGCCGCGCGGCCGGGTCCGCCTCGGTGGCGTTCACGAAGTGGTCGGCTCCGAGCTCCCGCGCGAGCGGCTCCTTGTCGGGACTGCGCGAGATCGCGACCGTCTCGTAGCCCGCGGCGTGCGCGTACTGGACCGCGAGGTGGCCGAGCCCGCCGACGCCGACGACGGCGACGAGGTCGCCGGCGCGGGCGTCGGAGTTGCGCAGCGCGTTGTACGTGGTGATCCCGGCGCACAGCAGGGGCGCGGCGTCGACCGCGTCGAGGGCGTCGGGGATCGCCGCCAGCGCCTCGGCCGGGACGGTCGCGTACTCGGCGTAGCCGCCGTCGAAGCTCAGGCCGGTGATCTCCGCGTTCTCGCACTGGAGGAACTGCCCGCGGCGGCACGGCTCGCAGGTGAAACAGTGGCCGCCGTGCCAGCCCGCGCCGACGCGTTCGCCTGCCTCCCACGCGTCGACGTCGTCGCCGACCGCGTCGACCGTGCCGGCGATCTCGTGGCCGGGCACGCGCGGGTAGTCCACGCCGGGGTAGCCCCCCTCGACGACGAACTCGTCGCTGCGGCAGATCCCGCACGCCTCGACCGCGACCCGGACCTCCCCGGGGCCCGGCTCCGGCACGTCGCGCTCGACCAGTTCGAACTCGGCTCCCGGCTCCGGAACGACCGCTGCTCGCATGGTGTCGGCCATATTGAACCGCTCCGGTCGAGACGGAAAAGAACCTGACGGCGACGGCGGTTCGGAGACGTTTCCGAACCTCGAAATGATAGGACGCTGAGAGAAAAGAACGCTTAAATTCGGCCGTCCGTCACCCGCGGATCGAACGATGGCGGGCAGACGAGACGCCGGCGCCCCGCCCGTCGGAGCGCCGGGAGCGGCGCGCAGTCGAACTGGGAACCCGAGCGGACCCGTGCGAGCGGGGAACTGGCGGATACGGGAGTCGAGTCGCCGGGTGGGCGCGGCGAGCCGATCGGTTGACGCGCGGAGGCGGGAGGCACGGGCCGCGCGCCGGACGCCGGGAGGGCCCGGACGGTGAGCGACGGAGCGACCCTCCGGATCGTCGACGAGGCGGACGACGACCCGAGCGGTGCGGTCCCCGCGCCGGTCCCGCCGGACGATCCCGAGGCGTGGTACGCGCCGGAGGTGCGCGCGCAGTACGAGGCGGCCCCCGGCGTCGTCGCCACCGTCCGCGAGCGCGACGGCGGGCGGTTCGGCTACGACGCCCGCGAGCCACCGCTGTCGGTCGCCGACGAGCGCGCGCTCGACCGCGTCCGCGACCGCTTCTCCGCGGTGCGTCACCGCCGCCCGCTCACGCGGGTCGGAGTCGTCGAGCGCGCCGAACGGGGATTCGAGCCGAAGTACGGGGAGGCGATCGACAGGCTGGTCGACGCGAGCCCGGCCGCGCGCCGCCGGATCAACTACCACGCGTTACGGGAGTTCCGGCTGCTCGGCGAGCTCACCCCGATCGCCTTGGACGACCGGATCGCGGTCGCCGACGTGGGCGACGACCGCGAGTTGGTCGTCCATACCGAGACGTTCGCGCCGCTGGAGACCGGGATCGACGCGGACGCCGACTACGTCGAGCGGGTGGCCGCCGAGCGGCTCGCGCAGTACGCCGTCGAATTCGCCGGGATCGGGGTCGAGGTGGTCGTCTACCGCGAGCGGCTGCTCGGCTCGGACGCGTTCGAGACGAAGTACGCCGTGCTGGAGCCGGACCTGCTCCCGGGCGACGAGGCGCTCATCGAGGAGTGTAAGTCGCGGATCTGGGAGACGACCGTGAGCGACGTGATCGAGGACCGCGAGTCGTTCGTCGCCGCCCGCGCCCGCCGGTTCCTGTCGCGGCGGCTCACCGCGCGCAACACCCGCGCCTGGCTCGACGCCGCGGTCCACCGGGCGCGGGCCGCGCTCGCGGACCGGGGGATCGTCGCGCCGCCGGTCGACTCGCGGTACGCCCGCGACCGCCTCGACGACCTCGCGTACTACGTGTTACGCGACTTCGTCGGCGAGGGGATCCTGACGGTGCCGATCCGCGACCCGCACCTCGAGGACGTGGAGGCGAACCGCGTCGGCGAGCGCGTGAAGGTCGTCCCGCGCGCCTCCGTCCTCGAGGGCGCGGCGGGGGAGGAGCGCGGCTCCGAGGACGGCGCTCCCGCGGTCGGCTCGCGTATCCCGACGAACCTCGCGTTCGAGGACGAGACGACGTTCGTCGACGTCGTCACGGGGATCGCCGCCCGGGACGGGACGGAGCTCAACGCCTCGACGCCCTCGGCGAAGGTGAACCTCGAGCTCGACGGCGTGCCGCAGACGATCCGCTGTGCGGTGGCGCTCCCGGCCATCTCCGAGGGCGGACCGCACGTCTCGATCCGGAAGCAGCGCGCGGACGCGCTCACCCCGGTCGACCTGATCGAGCGCGGCACGCTGTCGGTCGACCTCGTGACGCTGCTGTGGCTGCTGTACGAACACCGCGGGGTGGTCCTCTTCGCCGGGCCGACCGGCGTCGGGAAGACGACGCTGCTGAACGCCCACGCGCCGTTCATCCCCTTCGACGCCCGACCCGTCTCGGTCGACGAGGGGTCGCGCGAGGTCCGGCTCCCCCACGAGACCGGCGTCTCGCTCACCACTCGCGACCACGAGGACGCCTACAAGTCGGTGGGAATGGCCGAGCTGATGACCGAGGCCAACTACCTCAACCCGGACGTCGAGGTCATCGCCGAGATCAACACCCCGGAGAGCTTCGAGACCTTCGCGGAGAGCCTGAACACCGGCCACGGCGTGATCGGGACGACGCACGCGGAGGACGTCGAGGCGCTGGCGAACCGCCTGCGAGAGCGCGACCTGCCCGCGCGCCTGCTGCGGGGGGTCGACCTCGTCGTCTTCCCGCGGCAGGTCGACGGCGACCGCTACGTCTCCCGGGCGATCGAGCCGCTCTCCGAGGCCGCGTACGACGACCTCGACCCTGAGGCGACGCGGAGCCCGACCGGCGACCCCAAGCGCGGCGGCGCGGGGATCGTCGAGGCCGGCGGGGAGTCCGTCCGGTACAACACCGTCGCGTGGCGCGACGGCGACGGGACGTTCCGGTTCCCCGGCGCGCCGGGCGCCGACGCGAGCCGCGCGGCGTCGAGCGCGAGCGCCGCGAACGACGGGGCGCGCGGCGCTCCCGGCGGCGACCCCCGAGTACGGGTCTTCGACCGGATCGCGAGCCGGACCGACCGCGACCGGGAGGCGGTGGCCGAGGAGTTCGCGTCGAAGCGCCGGTACGTGGAGTACCTCGTGCGCGACGGCGTCGACGAGCCGGACGCGCTCTTCGAGTTCCTCGCCGACCTGCGGACCGACGAGGCGGCGACCGTCGAGCGAGCCGCCCGGACGATGGACCGCGGGGACGGCGCGGATCGGGACGAGTCCGCGGAACGGAGGCGGCCGTGAGCCGGCGCCGGGCGAGCGAGGCGGTCGGGAGAGGCGCGGAGAATGCGAGCGCAGTAGGGACGGAGGTGGACGGTCCGAGCGCCGTCGGGGCGGACACGCCCGGACCAGGCGCGAACGACGCGGTCGATGACGGCGCCGTCGCGACCGGCGGCCGGCTGGCGGTCGTCGACCGCGTCTGTTACGCGCTGTTCGCGCGCCACGCGAGCGACCGCCGGCACGACGCCGACCGGAAGCGGTACCGCGGCACCGCGCTCGACACCGGGTTCGAGACGTACCTCGCGCGGGCGTACGGCCTCTCGTGGGTCGTCGCGGCCGCCGCCTTCGTCCCCTCGCTGATCGTCGCCGCGGGCGCGGCGCCGGCGGTGGCGGCCGCGGTGGAGGCGCGGTTCGGCGCGGCGCTGCTCTCGTCGGGCGCGACGGCCGCGCCGGCTCCGACGCCGGAGTCGGTCGGGCCGCTCCGCACCGACCGGGCCGCGCTGCTCGTCGCCCTCGGGGCCGCGCTCCTCGCGAAGCGGGCGACCGTGGCGGCCGCCGGGCTCCACCTGCGGTGGGTGGTCGCGACCCGCCGCACGGACATCGAGCGCACGCTCCCGGGGGCGGTGCGCTACCTCGAACTCCTCTCTTCGGGGAGCGACGGGCCGCGGGCGATGCTCTGGAAGGCGGCCGACGGCGACGCCTACGGCGGCACCGCGACCTCGCTGCGGAAGGCGCTCAACGCCGCCCGGCTCGCCGGGAGTCTGGACGAGGGGCTCCGGCGGGTCGCCCGGGACACGCCCTCCCGGGAGCTGCTCGCGCCGTTCCTGCTCAAGTTCCGGAAGCACGCCGCGACGGGCGACGAGGCGCTCTCGGCGTTCCTCGCGACCGAGCGTCGGATGCTCTCGCACCGTCAGGACCGCGCCCGGAAGCGCGCGCGGCGGTTCCTCGAACTGCTCACGGAGCTGTTCGTCGCCGTGCTGGTGTTGCCGGCGCTCCTCGTCATCGGCGCGACCGCGCTGTCGGTCGTCATCCCCGAGCTGCTCCCGCCGGTCTCGACGCCGGTCGGCGTGGTGCCGACCCGCGCCGTCGTCCTCTACGGCGCGGTGGCGTTCCTCGTCGCGTTCGGGCTCGCGGCCGCGGTCGCGGTCGGCACGCTCCGGCCGCCGAGCCAGCGCGCGAGCTACGAGGTCCCCGGGAGCCCGCGGGCCGTCCTCGCCACCGCCGGCCGCAACCCCGCGAGCACGGCGACCGTCGCGGCGGGCCCGACCGTCGCCCTCGCGATCTGGCTCGCGCTCGCGGGGTACACGCTCGTCAACGTCGCCCTCGTCGGCTACGCCGCCTTCGCGGTCCCGGTGGGGCTCGTCGCCGCGCGTCGCACCCGGATCGACGACGCGAGGGACCGCGAGCTGGCCGACTTCGTCCACGCCGTCTCTGGCCACGTCGCGCAGGGGCGCCCGCTCGAGGCCGCGGTGGCGGCGGTCGCGCGCGACGTCGACCTCGGGGTCTTAGACGACGACGTCGCCGACCTCGCGTTCGCGCTGCGGTCGACGACCGCGCCCGAGGGGGCGGCTCGATCGAGGGGCGACTCCGCGGGAGGGTCGACCGCTGTCGACGTCCGGGGAGCCGCCATCGAGCGGTTCGTCGACCGCGTCGACACGCCGCTGGCCGCGCGGACGCTCGGGCTCGTCACGGGCGCGCTCGACGCGGGCAGCGACGCCGACGCCGTCTTCGAGACGCTCCGGATCGAGGTCGGGCGGCTGTACAGCGAGCAGCGCGCCCTGCGCTCGTCGATGCAGCCGTACATCGCCGTCGGCTGGGCCGCGGCGGTCCTCGTCGCCGGCGTCGTCGCGGTCGTGAACACGCAGGTCGTCGACGCCGCGCGGCTCGCGGAGATCGCCGCCGCCTCGGAGGCGGTGACGGAGCCGGAGGGTGTGTATCCCGAGTTGGAGCGCTTCCGGCTGTACGTCGTCACGCAGGCGACCGTGCTGGCGTCCGGCTGGTTCGCCGGCACCGCGGCCCGCGGGCGGTACGCCGCGCTGCTCCACTCGGGCGTGCTGGTGGCGTGCTGTTACGTGGTCTTCACCGTCGGCGGGTTGGTTTGAGGCGGAGTCGAGGTCCAGGTGGCCGCCGCGCCGACACGAGGCTTTTCTACCGCGCCCACACAACACACGTCCATGGACGAGAAGACCGCCGACCTCCGCGACCTGTTCGTCGACGCGACCGGATCGGAATCGGTCACCGAGCGGCAGGACGCGGACCGCGGGACCCTGGTCGACCGCGACGACGAGGCGGTCGACGACGCGGTCCGCGACCTCGTCGCCGCGATGCGCGACCGGTACGGCTTCTCGACGCCGCTCGACGACGCCGCCTACGCGCTGGTCGCCCGCGGCCGGTTCGACGGCGCGGACGACGCGGCGGTCGCGACCGCGATCCGCGACGCGCTCGCCGAGCGGGAGGAGGGTGACGACGAAATAGACCCCGACGGGGTCGACGCCGAGACGGTCCGGAAGGCGCGGTTCGACCTCCACCTCGTCCGCGAGTCGGACCGCGAGGTCGACGCACACGGGAGCGACGGCGACGCGCCCTTCGCGTACGCCGACCTGAAGCGCCTGACTGCGGCCGGGAATTCGATCGTCGAGTGCGCCGAGAAGTTGGACGCCGCGCCCGACACGGTCGCCCGGTACGCCGCGGTGGCGCGCACCGACATCGCCTCCACGCGGGCGAACGACCGCTTCCGCGACGCGTTCCGCGACCTCCTCACCGACGCCGACATCGAGGGGTCGCTCGCGAGCGACGCCCGCGAGGACGGGCTCCGCGAGGCGACCGAGGACATCGAGACGGACGTGTCCCTATAAATGGTCTACGGCGGATTAGTGGCGTAGACCGCCAAATCCCCAGCCGCTCGGCCATACGCGTACATGCGCTGATCGACGACGAACTCCTCCAAAGCCCCAGCCGCGAGGACTCGATGCGCTCGCTGCGGTCCTCAGCGCTCGCTACGTTCGCGCCTGCGGTCCTTGCGTCGCGCGTCTTCGTCCTCGCGACTGCCCCTTTGAGTCCCGCCCCGTACAGCACCGCACCTCACGCCTCCCCGGCCTCGTCGCCCGCCCTCCGCTTCGCTTCGGACGGCCGACTCCCTCGCGCGTGCGGTTCGCGCCCTGCGGGCGCTCACCGGCACGCGCCGTCGTTCATTTATATCCGATACCGCGGCCACCCCTCGCGTGACACTCGTTCCGTTCAGCGACCTGGCCCGCGCGGCGTACTGCCCTCGACAGCTCTACTACGTCCGACGCGACGACGAGCGGAGCGTCCCGCCGACGGCGCGCGAGCGGATCGACCTCGCCTTCCGGTACGACGAACTGGTTGACGCGCCCGACCGGACGCTCCGGAGGCTCCCCCTCCACCGGTCGCCGGCGTCCTACCGGCGGAATCTGGATCGACTGCGCGAACGCGACCTCTACGGGCGCCTCGTCGATCCCGCGACAGAACGGGGGTTCCTCTCTGGAAAGGACTGTCACGGGACCGTCCACAAGGTGTTGGAACCGAGGGAATCTGACGAGAGCCCGGGCGACGACGAAGAGGCCGGGCCGCCGCCGGTCCCGACGCTCGTCTCGTCGGGCGAACCGCCGGAGAACGGCGTGTGGGAGCCGCAGGCGGCCCGCGCGGTGGGGATCGCGAAGGCGCTGGCGTGGGAGCGGGAGCGCGAAGTCGAGCGCGCGCTGGTCGAGTATCCCGCGGTCGGGGTCGTCCGCGAAGTCCGGCTGACGACTCGGAAGAAGGCGGCGTACCGCGAGGCGCTGCGCGCGGCGCGATCGATCGACGGCCCGCCGCCGCGCGTGGACGACGACCGCTGTGCGCCCTGCGACTACCGCGGGGAGTGCGGGACGCGCCGGCGGTCGGTCCGGTCGCTGCTGGGATGAGGCGACCAGCCGAGAGATCCTCGGCGATCCCCCGGGCCGCGCCGACGATCGCTCGGCCATACCTGACGCGACCCGGCAGTTTATCCGTGTGTGCGTCGTTCGCACGGGTACGAATGACGCGAGATACTCGCGATCGTTCGGAGGATAGAGGAAGTCGCCTCGCGGCGGCTGGCCGCGAAATTCTCCGACGATAACGACTCCGGGGCACGACCGCCCCGCGGCGGCACCGACCCCGAGACCACCGCAGAGCCGACGGACCCCCTTTTGACCCGAACACCACTCACCGACCTCGACGAGGTACAGCTACTCGACACCACCCTGCGCGACGGCGAACAGATGCCGGGCGTCTCCATGACCCCCGGCGAGAAGGTCGACGTCGCCCGCGAGCTCGACGACGCCGGCGTCCACCTGATCGAGGCCGGCTCGGCGTGCACCTCGGCGGGCGAGCGCGAGGCGATCCGCCGCGTCGCCGACGAGGGGCTCGACGCGACGGTGACGAGCTTCGCCCGGGGGGTCCGGGCCGACGTCGACCACGCGCTCGACTGCGGCGTCGACGGGGTGAACCTCGTGGTCCCCGCCTCCGACAAGCACGTCGAGACGAAGGTGGGGTCGACCCGCGACGCGGTCGTCGAGACGACCGTCGAGCTCGTCGAGTACGCCAAGGACCACGGCCTGTGGGTCGAGGTGCTCGGCGAGGACGGCTCGCGGGCCGACCTCGACTACCTCGAACGCCTGCTCGGGGCCGGGCTCGACGCCGGCGCGGACCGGATCTGCTACTGCGACACGGTCGGCGCGGCCGACCCCGAACGCACCGCCGAAGTGGTCTCGCGGCTCGCCGAGCTCGGCCCGACGAGCCTCCACACCCACGACGACCTCGGGTTCGGGCTGACGAACGTCCACGCGGGGCTGAGGGCCGGCGCCGACACCGTCCACGGGACCGTCCTCGGCGTCGGCGAGCGCGCGGGCAACGTCGCGCTCGAGGAGGTCGCCATCGCGCTCGGGCGGTCGTACGACGTCGACACCGTCGAGCTCTCGCGGCTCTACCGGCTCTGCCGGGCCGTCTCGGAGGCCACCGGAGTCGCGCTCCCCCCGAACAAGGCCGTCTGCGGGGCCAACGCCTTCGCCCACGAGTCCGGGATCCACACGGACGGCACCCTGAAGGACGGGACGATGTACGAGCCGTACCCGCCGGAGACGGTGGGGCGAGAGCGCCGGCTCGTCCTCGGCAAGCACGCCGGGCGCGCCGGGGTGAAGGCGGCGCTCGCGGAGCACGACGTGGCGGTCGACGAGGACGAGCTGCGAGAGGTCGTCGCCCGCGTCAAGGAGCTCGGCGAGCGCGGGAAGCGCGTCACCGACGCCGACCTGCTGGCCGTCGCGGACGACGTTCGCGGGCGCGAGCGCGAGCGCCGCGTGGAGCTCGTCGACCTCTCGGCGACTTCGGGGGGGAACCTCCCGACGGCCTCGGTGCGGCTCCGCGTCGGCGACGACGAGCGGGTCGCCTCCGGCACGGGCGCCGGGCCCGTCGACGCCGGGCTGGAGGCGGTCCGCACGGCGCTCGGCGGCGACGACGGCGAGCGCGGCGAGGGGGTCGCCTTCGACCTCGACTCCTATCACGTCGACGCGATCACGGGCGGCACCGACGCGGTCGTCACCGTCGAGGTCGACCTCTCGCGGGGCGACCGCTCGGTGAGCGTCTCGGCGTCGGACGCGGACATCACCCGCGCGAGCGTCGTCGGGATGGTCGACGGGCTCGACCGCCTGCTGGCCGCCGAGGCGGACGCGGCGGACGCCGACCCGGGCGCCGTCGCCGACGACTGAGCGCGCCGGCGTCTGACGAGGTTTTTATTCGAGGGCGGTCGAACGTCGGGTGTGAGCGTCGTCGTCGCGATCAAGCCCTCGGCCCGCAAGCGGAACGCGAAGGTGGGGCGGCTCGTCTTCGAGGACGGCCCCCGCCACGCCTTCGAGAGCCGGGCGGCCGCCGAGCGGTGGGCCGACGACCTGTCGGCCGGCGACGGCCATGTCTGGGTGGCGAGCGCGCACCCCCGCGACGACGGCGACGCGGACTGCTACCTCGTCTCCCGGGCGACGAACGCGAAGCTGGAGGCCGCCTACGACAAGCGCCGGCGGCGGCTCAGGGGCGACACGGGCTCCGAGCAGGAGTCGCTCGGCGGCGAGCCGTAAGAGCGGGGTTCGAGGCGACCGCGGCGGCTACGACGACTTCTCTCCCGGCGTGGGGTCCGATTCGGCGCCCGATTGCGGGTCGGGGGTGGGTTCGGGATCGGCGTCCGGTCCGGAGCCACGCGCGTCCATCATGTCCGCGGCGCGGGTCGCCCAGCCCGAGTAGCGGAACCCGGCGGCGACGACGAGCGCCATCCACGCGTAGGCCGCGGAGACGCCGACGTACGCGCCCGTCGGCCCGAGTCCGAGCGTGCGCCCGAGCAGCCACGAGAGCCCGAGGAAGAGGCCGAACATCGCCGAGAGGCGCGCGACGAGGGGGATCCGCGTCTCGCTCGCGCCCTGGAGCGACCCGGAGAGCGCGGAGAAGCAGGCGAGGGCGGCCCCGGCGACCCCGTAGACGCGCGCGAAGTCGACCGCGGACGCGACGGTCGCGGCGTCGTCGGTGAACACCGGGACGATCCGCGGCGCGGCGACGACGAGCCCGAGACCGATCGTCCCGACCGTGAGCACGCCGAGCCCGGCGACCGCCCACCCGTTGAACCGCGCGGCCTCCGGGTCGCCCTCGCCGAGCGCCTGCCCGACGAGCACCGACGCCGCGACGTTGTACCCGCGCGAGAGCGGGCCGGTCACCTGCTGGTAGACCCGGCGGCCGATCTGGAAGCCGGCGTTGATCGTCTCGCCGAAGCCGAGGAGGAGCGCGTTGAACGGGAACTCCGCGATCTCGGAGCCGAACCCCTCCAGCACGCGCGGGGCGCTCACGATCAGGAGCTGCTTCGCGATGGTGAGGTCGCGCGGCCACGCGAAGTCCGCGTCGGTCCACGACCCCCAGATGGCGAAACAGAGCAGTCCGGCCGTGAGCACGTTCGCGCCCGCCGTCGCGAGGCCCACGCCGAGGACCTCCAGCCGCGGGAGGCCGAACAGCCCCAGGCCGAGGACGACGGAGCCGGCGATGTTGACGGAGTTGGCGGCGATGTTGACGTACATCGGCGTGCGGGTGTCGCCGGTCCCCTGGAGCGCGCGGGCCCCGACGAGGGCGACGTGCCGCGCCGGGGCGGTCGCGAAGACGACCGCGAGGTACGTCGAGCCGAGGTCGACGACCGCGGGCGAGGTGCCCTCGCCGACGAGGCGACCGAATACGTCGATCGCGAGCTCGCCGAAGAGGAACCCGAAGAGGACGAACGGGATCCCGGCGAGCGCGCCGAGCAGGATCGCCTGCGTCACCGCCTCGTCGCGGTTCTCCGCGGCGCCCGCGCCGGTGTCCTGCGACGAGAGCGCGATGGCGCCGCCGCCGAGCCCGAGCCCGATCCGCAGCGGGAACCGGGCGTACAGGTCCGCGAGCCCGATCGCGACGACCGCGGCCGGCGAGAACAGCGCGGTGACGAGGATGTCGGTCGTCCGCATCGCGGTGCGGAACGTCTGCTCGGCCATCACGGGCCACGCGAGCGAGAACACGCGCTTCCAGACGCGCCGCAGCCGCGGGAAGTCCATGCGTCGCCCCCGACGGTCGCCCGGGGTATTGATATACCGAAGCCGGTCGGCGTCGCCGGGACCCGACGCGGCGACGAGCGACGGGGTCGCCCGCCCCGACCGACGGCGTCGCCTCGATCGCGCCCGAACGTTGAAAGCCGCGAGCGACCCACGGACCCTATGGACGTCTTCGTGTACGGCACGCTGACCGAGCCGGACGCCGTCGCCGAGGTGGCGGACTCGTTCGTCTTCGTCGGCCCCGCGACGCTCACCGGCCTCCGGCTGGTGGAGGGGCGGTACCCGACGCTCGCGCCGGGCGGCGAGACCGCCGGGCGGCTCCTCCGGACGGAAGAAATCGACGCGCTCGACGCGTACGAGGACGTCGACGGCGGCCTGTACGTCCGCGAGACCGTGCCGCTCGACGCCCCGGCCGACTACCCGGAGGCCGCCGCGGTGTACGTCGGCGACCCCGACCGCCTCGACGCGGACGCGACGTGGCCGGGCGCCGGACCGTTCGGCGGACGAGTGCGATCGGTACTCGACGACCGCGACGTGCGGGTCCGGCTCACCCCCCAAGATCCCGTCTGACGGAGCGATGACGGCGGCGCAGTCGTGCGGTTACACTTTCACTCTGGTAGCCGCACCTTTTTGTATTCCCGTCGCCTCGTTTCACTCGCACGTCACACGCGTGCATTCCCCCCTTAGCAACCGCGAGCCGGTCGCTCGTCGATCCGCACCGGCGCGGCGGCCGCGACCGCCGTCGCTCCCGATCGCTCGCGCCCGACCGGAACCGATTAGCGGGCGGCGCGGCGACGGGGTGGCATGCTCAGTCTCGCCGACATCCGCGAGGCCCGCGAGCGGGTCTCGGACGTCGCCCGGCACACGCCGTTGGAGCGGTCGCGGTCCTTCTCCGAAATGAGCGGCGCGGACCTCCACCTCAAGCTGGAGAACTTCCAACGCACCGGCGCGTTCAAGATCCGCGGGGCGATGAACCGGATCCAGACGCTCTCGGAGACGGAGCGCGAGGCCGGCGTCGTCACCGCGAGCGCCGGCAACCACGCGCAGGGCGTGGCGCTGGCGGCCAGCCGTGCGGGCGTCGACGCCACCGTCGTGATGCCGAAGTTCGCGCCCGTCTCGAAGGTGAAGGCCACCCGCGGATACGGCGCGAGCGTCCGCCTGGAGGGCGTCGACTACGACGAGGCGCAGGCGTACGCGCACCAGTTAGAGCGCGACGAGGGCCGGACCTACGTCCACGCGTTCGACGACCCGGTCGTGATGGCCGGACAGGGGACGCTCGGCTTGGAGATCGTCGACGACTGCCCCGACCTCGACACCGTGGTCGTCCCGATCGGCGGCGGCGGGCTGATCTCGGGCGTCGCGGTCGCGATCAAACAACAGCTGCCCGACGTGCGCGTCGTCGGCGTTCAGGCGGAGGGCGCGGCGTCGGCCGCGAAGTCGCTGGAGGCGGGCGAAGTCACCGAGATCGACAGCGTCGACACGATCGCCGACGGGATCGCGACGCGGTCGGTCGGCGACCGGACCCTCGAGGTCATGGAGGAGTACGTCGACGAGGTCGTCACCGTCGACGACCGCGAGATCGCCTTGGCGCTCACGCTCCTCTTGGAGCGCGCGAAGACGCTCGTCGAGGGCGCCGGCGCGGTCGCGCTCGCCGCGGTGCTCTCGGAGGCGTTCGAGTACGACGACGGCGAGACGGTCGTCGCCGCGCTCTGCGGCGGTAACATCGACCTCAACCGCCTCGGTACCGTGGTCCGGCGCGGGCTCGTCCAGATGGGCCGGTACCTCAAGATCACCATCGACCTGAAGGACCGCCCCGGCGAGTTGGAGCGCGTCTCCAGCATCGTCGCGCGCACCGGCGCGAACGTGTACGCGGTCCACCACGACCGCACCTCCCGCGACGTGGCGGTCAACGCGGCCGAACTCGAACTCGAATTAGAGACCGACGACGCCGAACACGCCGCCGACATCGTCGACGCGCTCGAGGCCGAGGGGTACGACGTGGAGATCCTCTCGTAGCACGAACGACGCTATTTATAAACAAACGCGGCAGTGCGGTGGCGTGCGCCTGCGAGCGGCCGCCCTGGGCGGCCGCGAGCCAGCACGCGCGAGGGAGTCAGTCGCCGGAGCGAAGCGGAGGCGACTGACGAGGCTGGGGAGGCGTGAGGCGCGGTGCGGTCGCGGTCGGGTGGGACTCAAAGGGGCAGCCGCGAGGACGACGGCGCGCGACGCAAGCACCGCAGTGAGTGAGCGGAGCGAACGAACGAGGAGCGCAGCGGGCGCACCGAGTCCTCGCGGCTGGGGCTTTGGCGGTGTTCACCGTCGATCTACTGTCATCTATCTATAAGCGAGCGGCTGAGGCCCTGGAGGCGTTCACCGCCGGTGGGACAGCAGTCTCATGACGAGTTCGTGGAGTTGTCCGACCGTGCGGGCGCCGAAACGCTTCCGCTCACGCTCGTCGACCCGCCGAGGAGCGAGGAGTCCGAGTCGCCGCGCAGCGTCGTGACCGTCTCGCCGTCCTGTTTCACGATCAGGGTCCACGGGTCGTCGCCCGCGGGGATCCGCATCGTGCCGTTGTAGCGGACGGCGCCCGAACACGACCGCGACGCGTTCCCCGCCTCCTCGATCGGGACGTCGAGGACGTAGGCGGACTCGTTCAGCCGTTCGAACCTCGGGCCGCCGACCGCGTGCGAGGAACTCGGCAGGGAGACGTTTCGAGCGTACGTTATCTCGGTGTTCGGACCGCCGGCGACCACCGAGGTCGAACCGTTGGCCGCGAACTCGTCGGGACAGCGGACCTCGTCGGTATCGAAGTGGAGCAGCGCCGGCGGGTCGCTCGCCCCGCCGAGGAGGCCGCCGGGCCCTCCCGACACGGGGCCGGCGAGGGCGACGGCGCTACCGGTCACGAACAACGCGAGCGCAGCGGCGACGACGACCAGACCGCGTCTGTTCATCACGTTTCGAACGACGGGAGAGGCGCAAATAGTACCGCGTATGACTCAAAGAGGAGTTTGCGTCACCGATCGCGTCACGGGGGTGGACGGAGCCGTCGAGACGGTGAATCGAACGCGTCGGAACCGACGGACCGCGCTTCAGTCGTCGGCGGCCGCGGCGTCGACCGCGCCCTCGTACAGCTCGCCGGCGCGCTCGCGCTCGGAGAGGTACTCGTCGGCGTCGAGCGCGGCCTTCACGCCCATGCCGCTCGCGGTGGCTGCCTGCTGGTAGTGGAAGTCGACCACGTCGCCCGCGCCGAAGAGGCCGTCGACGCCGGTGCGGGTCTGCCCGCCGCCGCGGCCGCCCTCGGTGAGGAGGTAGCCGTCGTCGTCGGTCTCGATGCCTGTCCCCTCGAGGAAGTCCGTGTTCGGCGTGTGGCCGATGGCGTAGAAGACGGCCCCAACGTCGAACGCGTACTCGTCGACCGCGTCGGCGGTCGCGGGGTCGTCGAGCTTCTCCTTGGGGTGGCCGTCGGGGTGCTCGACGAGCGTCACGTGGTCGATGCCGTCCTCGGGGGTGCCGTGGATCTCGGTGAGCTCGGTGTTGAGGAGGAGCTCGATATCGCCCTCCTCGACCGCGTCCATCGTGCGCTCGATCCACACGTCCTCGGCGCGGAACTCCTCGCGGCGGTGCGCGACGTAGACGGTGTCCGCGAACTTCGTCAGGAAGTTCGCCTCCTCCATCGCGGCGTCGCCGCCGCCGACGACGAGCATGTCCTCGTCGCGGAAGAACGCGCCGTCGCAGGTCGCGCACGTCGAGAGGCCGTACCCCATCAGCTCGTCTTCGCCGGGGACGCCGAGCGTCCTCGCGCTCGCCCCGGACGCGGCGATGACGGCGTCGGCGGTGTACACGTCGCCGTCGGAGAGCGCGACGCGGAAGTGGCCCGCGGGCTCCTTCGAGACGTCCTCGATGACGCCGTTGCGCGCCTCCGCGCCGAACTTCTTCGCCTGCTCTTTCATGTCGTTGATCAGGCCCGGGCCGGAGATCCCCTCGGGGAAGCCGGGGTAGTTCTCCACCTCGGTCGTCAGGGTGAGCTGGCCGCCCGGCTCGTCGCCCTCGATGAGCAGCGGGTCGTTGTTCGACCGCGCGGCGTATATGGCCGCGGAGAGGCCGGAGATACCGGTGCCGGCGATGACGAGTCGGCGGTGGTCGACGATGTCGTCGGTCATTACCCACAGTTGGCCGCCGCGTCCTATGTACGTTGCGACCGTTGCGCGATCCCCGCACGACCGCCCCACCGAACCGCCACGGACCCGTTCACCGAACCGCGACGAACACGCTCCGGTCGTCGGCGGGCCCGTAGCCGTCGGCGACGTCGACGTCGCCGAATCCCGCCCCGGCGAGCGCGTCGGCGATCCGCTCGTCCGCGAAGGGCGTCATCCGACGCCGGTCCGTGAACGGGTCGCCGTCGGGGGTGAACGTCACCGCCCGCCAGTCGAGGCGGCCGTCGTCGGTCGCGACGTGATGCGCGACGCGGACGTACTCGATCGCCCCGTCCGCGTCGCGGCCGACGTCGAGCCCGGGCCGGTTCCCGTCGGCCGGCAAGGGAGAGTTGTCGAAGACGAGGACCCCGCCCGGCCGGAGGCGGTCGCGGAGCGCGGCGAGCGCGGGGGCGAGGTCGTCCGGGGCGAGGTGGTTCACGACGCCGCGGATCGCGACGGCCGCGTCGAACGGACCGGCGTCGCCCAGGTCCGGATCCGGGAGGCCGGTTCGACGGAGGTCGACCGCGCCGCGGCCGTCGGTGGCTGACGCGGCGTCGGTCGCGGGTACGGCGGCGCACTTCTCCCGCGCGACCGCGAGCATCCCACCGTGGGCGTCGATCGCGGTCACGTCGATCCCGCGGGCTGCGAACCGGCGCGTGTGCTCGCCGGTGCCGCAGCCGACCTCCAGCAGGCGCGCTGGGTCGACGCCGCGGTCGGCGAGCGCGTCGCCGACGAAGTCGACGTCGCGGTCGTACGCCCAGTCGGACTGGATCGAGTCGTACAGGCGCGGCCGCTCGTCGTAGAGTCCGTCGGGCATGGACGGCGCGTCGGCGCCGAGAGACGTGTGTCTTCCGCCGGGGTGCGACGCGTTCGCACGCTCAGTCCGTGGGGAACTCCGGCGGGAGCCCGGTCGGTTGGGCGGGGGCGTCGTCGAGCGCCTCGAAGAACCGGCCGGCGACGAACGCCTCGACGACTTCGGGCAGCGACTCCGACTCGGAGACCTCGCTGAGGATCCCGAGCGGGACCTGCGCGCCGGCCATCGCGGCGTGCCCGCCGGCCGACCCGACGGGGTCGAGCGCGTCGCGCAGCAGTTCGCCCGCGTCGAGGTCGGCGCCGCGGGCGCGGGCGGAGCCGTAGATCACGTCGTCGATGTAGCCGTAGACGAACGTCACCGTCACGCCGTCGAGGTCGAGGAGCCGCTCCGCGGCCTGCGCGAGGGCGTCGCGGTCCGTGATCTCGCCGACGCAGGAGGCCGCGACCGACCCGCGCACGTCGCGGTTCTCGATGGCGGCCGCGAGGACGCGCAGCGTCTCCGGGCTCACGCTCGGGCTCTCGACGCGTTCGAGCGTCGACTCGTCGGCGTGCGCGAGCAGGTCGGCCGCCGCCTCGAAGTCGTCGATGGCGGTCGCGCGCGTGAAGTCCTTCGTGTCGATCCGGATCCCGTACAGGAGCGCCGTCGCGAGCTCGCGGTCCGGCGCGATCCCGTACCGCGAGAGGTACTCCGCGATCAGCGTGCTCGTCGCGCCGACCGCGGGCCGGATGTCGACGAACGACCCCGCGACCGGCCCCCGCGGCGGGTGGTGGTCGACGACGACGTCCACCGGGTGGTCCTCCGGGAGGCTGTCGTTGATCCCCGCCCGCGAGTGGTCGACCAAGGCGATCCCGGCGTACTCGTCGAGGTCGACGCCGTCGAACGAACGGAGGCCGATGTCGAGGAGGTTCACCAGCGCGCGGTTCTCCTGGTGGGCGATCTCGCCGCCGTAGCACGCGTCCGCGTCGACGCCGATCGACGCCGCGATCCGCGCGAGACCGAGCGCGCTCGCGATGGCGTCCGGGTCTGGGTTGTCGTGCGCGACGACCAGCAGCGGCCCGGAGAGCCCCCGCAGCGTCGCGAGCAGCCGGGCCGGCTTCTCGCCGCCGCCCTCGTCGGTCATGGACGCCCCCGCGTCGACCGCGGGCCTCCCGTCGACGCCGGACTCACCGTCGATCCCGACCGCCTCGAAGACGCGGTCGGCGACCGCCGCCGCGGGGTCGACCACGCGGTCGGCGACCGCCGCGACCGCCGCCCGCTGCTCGTCGGTCGGCGCCGTCCCGAGGTGCGCGACGATCATCGCGTCCGGGTACGTCGACCGAGCGGCGCGCGCGGCGGCGACGTTGCGCGCGGCGTCGTCGCTCGCGACCAGCACGACCGCGGCGCTGTCGGGATAGGTCGCGGGGTCGGTCGGGTCGGCCTCGACGGTGGCGACGTTGCGGTCGCGCAGCGTCGACACCCAACCGGTGTCGTCGGTGACCGCCACCAAGTCGTCGCGTGCGCCGCGCTCGTCGCGGGTGTGTTCGACGAGCGCGTTCCCGACCGCGCTACAGCCGAGCAGCAGGCGCCGGGTCATACCGGCGCGAGGGGATCGCGAGGCAAAACGCTGCCGTCGGCGCGGCACGGGGTCGCGGCCGGGCCGGGCGGGCACCGATGCCGGGTCACTCCGCGTCCTCCCCGTCGCGGAGCGCGCCGTTCACCGCGGCGGCGACGTCGACCGCCGCGCGGTTCTCGGCGACGTCGTGGACCCGGACGATGTCGGCGCCGCGGTCGGCGGCGAGCGCGGACCCCGCGACCGTCGCGTGCTCGCGGTCGTCGGCCTCGCGCCCGACCGCGCCGTACAGCGACTTGTGGGAGTGACCGACGAGGACCGGACAGCCGAGCGCCGCGAACTCGCCGCAGCGCGCGAGCAGTTCGAAGTCCTCCGCCGGCGACTTCCCGAAGCCGAGCCCGGGGTCGACGATGACGCGGTCGCGGTCGATGCCCGCCGTGTCGGCCATCGCGAGGCGCTCGCGCAGCGCGTCGACGGCCTCGCCGACCACGTCGTCGTACTCGGGGTCGGCGTCCGGGTCGACCGGCGCGTCGAGGCTGTGCATCACGATCACCGGGCAGTCGGCGTCCGCGACGACCGACCGCATCTCGGGGTCCTCCAACCCCGTCACGTCGTTGATGATGTCCGCGCCGGCGTCGAGGGCCGCCTCGGCGACCGCGGGCTTCCGGGTGTCGACCGAGACCAGCACGTCGCCGGAGCCGACCGCCGGCACGGACTGGATCGCCTCGATCGTCGGGACGACGCGCTCGATCTCCTCCGCGACCGGGACCGGGTCCGCGCCCGGTCGGGTCGACTCGCCGCCGACGTCGACGATGTCGACCCCGGCGTCGACCATCCGCTCGGCGCCCGCCACCGCGTCGTCGAGGTCGGCGTGCCGCCCCCCGTCGTGGAATGAGTCCGGCGTGACGTTGAGCACGCCCATCACGGCGGTCCGGTCGCTCCACGGGAACTCGGGGGCGGGCTCGTCGCCCTCGGAGCTCCGACCGCCGTCCGGCGCCTCGATCCCGGC
>ERZ1034543.100-NODE-100-length-22713-cov-4.660076_pt1 | contig 22713 bp, 19 predicted proteins | sample MGYA00520654_ERZ1034543 | MGnify/ENA primary metagenome ERZ1034543 (study PRJEB33760, sample SAMEA4777712) | hypersaline lake metagenome | biome: hypersaline environment; feature: brines | place: Spain | collected 2012-08 | depth 0 m ... | reverse complement strand
CGTGCAGCGCCCCCTCCCAGGAACCGTACTGCGGGTTGGGCAGCACAATCCAGCGGGTGCCCCAGTATTCGCGGAAGGCCCGGCCGCGCTGGCGACGAGCCGCCACCGTGGTGTCGACCTCCGCGGCAAAGTCCCCGAAGTTATCGCCTACCAGCAGCAGAATCCGGTAGCGCTCGGCCACCCACTGGCGGCGGGCTGTCTTGGAGTCCCACCCCGGCTGCTCACCCTGTGTAAGCACGGCGTCCGGTGCGTCATCGACGGGAAACCCAAGCGCGCGGAGGTTTTTTCGGGTGGGCGCCTCCACATCCGCGTCGCGATTGGTAAGATACACCACCTGCACGCCGTGTTGCACAGCGGCCTGCGTGAACGCCTGTGCCCCCGGCACAGGGGCCGCCTGCGCCTCACGAACCCAGGCCTTCCAACTCTCGGAGCCGTAGGCCTCGTCTTCGCGAATGAGACGGGCCTGGTACGGGCTGTTGTCGAGCACTGTCTCGTCGACATCCAAAACGACCGCCGGGGGCTTGTCCCGGTAGTCCTGGTGTCCCATTTCTGCCTGCTCCGTCGACGCCGTCCACGTGCTGTCCGCAAGGCCGCGCTGCATCATCTGCTCGGCCAGCACATACGCCTGCCGGGCCGTGCCGTCGTACTCGACCGCCGTCTGGGTCCACAGGGTGCTGTGGAGGAGCGGATTGCGCAGATAAGCCGCCCGCGCGAGGCTGTCGGTGGCGGCCCGCAGGCTGTCCACGCGCTGCTGCAACGAGGCCACCTGCGAGGCGGACGGCGGCGGCCGCGTGGCCTGGCATGCGGACAGCAGAAGCGCGAGAACGAGGAAAAACGGGGAAAGTCGGGACACGAAAGGGCGCGTGAATCTACTGCGTGAACCTATGAAGAGGCGGGGCAGGGGATGGATGGAGCACCAGCCGAACGCCGCACATGCCTCCACCCACAACGTACCCGCCAGCGAACACGGCGGCAAGACCTGACGCCGCACGAGTGTACGGCCCTTTCTTCAGCGTGTTGACCAGACCCCCAGCACGGCCCTTCCCTTCCTCAAGGCATCCGCCCTCTCCCCCCAACCCAATGTGGAACGTGAACTCTGCCAATTTTTTCTCCTGTCTCTTATAGGATTGCCGGTTCTTTTGAATTCTTTTGAGATCGGTGCGTGCGGGCACCCCCGGCAGAGCGCGTGGCCTCGGCGCTCCAAGCGGGACGTGCGCCCCGGGCCCGGCTCGAACCCACCGGTCCTTTTCACAAAACCGCCGCCTTCTTCCCCGAGGCGTCGGCCCGACGTACCGGCAGGCCCAGAATCCCTCTTTGCCCGTAACAAACCTGCCTGGCAGGCCCGCCCCCCACGGACATCCGGAACGATTTGCCCGCCCAAAGGTGAGGATGCATGCACACTTTCTAACCCCGCAACGCTCCAGACTACATGCCTGACGCCGACGACTTCCTGAAGTTCAGCAAAAGCCTCTCGTCGCTCCCGAGCAGCATCTACTCCGGGGGCCTTGGGGACTCGCCGCAGTCCGGACTGGTGCCGAAGGTGGTCGAGCAGACAACGCGTGGGGAACGGGCCTACGACATCTTCAGCCGCCTGCTGAAGGAGCGCATCATCTTCATCGGCACGCCCATCAACGACCAGATCGCCAACCTTACGGTGGCACAGTTGCTGTACCTGGAAAGCGAGGGCTCTAGCCAGCCCATCAACCTGTACATCAACTCCCCGGGCGGAGTCATCTACAGTGGCCTGGGCGTGTACGACACCATGCAGTACGTGGAGGCCCCCATCGCGACGACCTGTGTGGGCCTGGCGGCCTCCATGGGATCGGTCTTGCTGGCTGGCGGCAGCGACGGACAGCGCGCCTGCCTCCCCAACTCGCGGGTGATGATGCACCAGCCCATGGGCGGCACGCAGGGCCAAGCCTCCGACATCGAGATTCAGGCGCAGGAGATGGCGTGGCTCAAGAAGCGGCTCTACCAAATCCTGGCCCACCACACGCACAAGAGCATCGACCAGATCGAAGAGGATGCGGATCGCAACTACTGGATGAGCGCCGTGGAGTCGAAGGACTACGGCCTGGTGGACAAGGTCTTGAACCAGGACAACCTGGACGCCATCAAGGCCCTCCACGCCAACGGGGAGGCCGAGACGGACGACGAGTAGCCTCGCTCCGCGCAGGCGCCACACAGGCGCTCGGCCCATCGCCAGTCGTCGGCTGGGGATGGGCTTTTTCAGTCTGGGGTGCCGTCCTCTGCTCCGTCACGCTACGCTCTCCTCTCCGTCTTCCCGCCTTCACGCCCGCTGCCCCAATGAGCGAGCTCCTCAACGTCAAGCCCGACGCGCTCGTCCAAAAACTCGACGCCCTCCCCACCGATCCGGGCGTCTACAAGGTTCTGACGACGAGAACTTGGTGATGTACGTAGGCAAGGTAGAGAACCTCCAGAACTAAGGGCCACGCCCGGTTGGCTCCTACGACTCACTGTCCAAGAAACCCAGTGGCCAAATCACCCCGAGAACTTCTCCGCGAAGATTGGAAACAGAGTAGCAATAGGCCACGACTGAGCTGCGGTGCTCGCCGTGCACTCGAAGGGTCCGCCAGGTGAGGCGCCCCGTGTCCAGGGACGGCCACGAACCGTTTTGCATATGTGGTCGCCCGGGATGGGTGGAGGTCCCATTTGGGTCCTTCTTGGGCTGCTGCTAGTGCCGGGCGCCACGCTTTACTACGCCGGATAGAACGTAGATGCAAACCGACCTCGCCCTTCTGCAGTGCCGCAAGGACTCTTGCGGAGAAAGTCTATTTCGCACTGACTCTCACTGTACCAGAGCACCTGAGTGAAAGGTCAACGGCAGCATCATGCCCACCGGTACAGCCTCTCCATTCCGCCTTCCGGGCTCGAACGGAGAGGCCAGGATCACCCGACGGGCCTCCCGGTCGAGGTCCGGGTGCGCCCCCTTCGCCACCTCTACGTTGGTCGGCCGTCCGTTCGGGGAGACGATAAATTCGACTAGCACGCGCCCTCCAATGCCAAGCTCTATCAGGGGCTCGGGGTACTCCATCCGGTCAACGAGTGCCGACATGCCTCCTTCCGGCTGGGGGCGCTGGTCTACCTCCGACACCGCATAGACCGTGTCGTAGTCGACCGGCCGGAGGACCTCGGCAGGATTCTTGGGCAAGGTCACAGCCTTTCCCCCCGAACAGCCCAGCCCTACGAGCACCAGGATCCCTAGCACGAAAAGACCGCGGGGGATCTCGTACAAAACGGGGGACATGGAAATCGGGCGCGGCTGGAATTTAGAATCAATCACCCCAGTAAAGGTGTACCTTCTGCAGAACGTTTCAGACTTCCGTTATGCTGAGGGTGAACCATGCCTTCAGTCCAGGCGTTTTCAACATAGCCTGAAATGCCCGCATTTATTTGTCCTCATGAGCGAACTTCTCGACGGGAAGCCGGACGCGCTCGTCCAAAAACTCGACGCCCTCCCCACCGATCCGGGCGTCTACAAGTTTTTGGACGCCGACGAGTCGGTGCTCTACGTCGGCAAGGCCAAGAACCTCCGCTCGCGGGTCCGGACGTACTTCCAGAGCAGCCGGCAGCGCGACGGGCGGATCGAGGTGATGGTGCAGAAGGCCACCGACGTGGACATCATCGTCACGGATACGGAGGCCGAGGCGCTCATCCTGGAAAACAACCAGATCAAAGAGCTTCAGCCCCGCTACAACGTCAACCTGCGGGACGACAAGACCTACCCCTACATCTGCATCAAGAACGAGCGCTTCCCCCGCGTCTTCAAGACGCGCACCGTGAAGCAGGACGGGTCCGAGTACTTCGGCCCCTACGCGGACGTGTCGAAGATGAACAAGATGATGGACGCGATCCGGTCGGTCTTTCAACTGCGCACCTGCTCGCTCGACCTGCACGAAGAGAAGATTGAGGCTGGGAAGTACGACGTGTGCCTCCAACACCACATTGACAACTGCAAGGCCCCGTGCGTGGGCAAGCAGTCGGAAGCGGACTACAGGGAGACGATCGAGCAGGTCAAAAAACTTCTGAACGGCCAGACCCAAACGCTGATCGACCTGCTCAAGGACGAGATGCGCGAGCAGTCCGACCGGCACAACTTCGAGGACGCCGCCCGGTTGCGCGACCAGATCAAGGCGCTGAAAAAGTACTCGCAGGACCAAAAGATCGTCAGCCAGGACTTTGCGGACCGCGACGTGTTTGCCCTGCACGTGGACCGTGAGGAGGGCATCGCCTGCGGGGTGCTCTTTCAGGTGCGCGAGGGAAAGATGATTGGCAAGCGGCACAAGTACATCCGCCCCATTGAGGGCCGGGAGGACGAGGAGCTCGCACTGTCGTTTGTGGAAAACTACTACGCCGACGCCCATTTCGTGCCCGAGGAGGTGCTCCTCTCGCACGACCCCAACGACCACCCGGCCCAGGACACACACGCACTCGAAGCGTTGCTGCGGCAGGCGCAGGGCCGGCAGGTGCCCATTCGGGTGCCCCAGCAGGGCGACAAGGCCAGCCTCGTCAACATGGCTCAGTCGAACGCCAAACTGCTGGTGGGCGAGTGGAAGACGCAGCAGATGAAGCGAGAGCGCGACCGCATTCCGGAATCCGTGAAGGCGCTCAAGGGCGAGCTCGGGATGGACGACCTGCCGCGCCGCATCGACGGCATCGACGTGTCGCACCACGGCGGAAAGGAGACGGTGGCCTCCTGCGTGGTCTTTACGGACGCCACGCCGCGCAAGAGCGACTACCGCACCTACAAGATCCGCTCGACCGAGGAGGGCACCCCCGACGACTACCAGGCGATGCGCGAGGTGGTGCGGCGCCGCTACCGGCGCATGATCGACGAGGACGGCCCGTGGCCCGATCTGCTGATGATCGACGGGGGCAAGGGGCAGCTCAATGCTGCGGTGGAGGTGCTCGCAGACCTCGGGGTGCAGGACCAGTTTCGGGTGATTGGCCTCGCGAAGCGACTCGAAGAAGTGTTCACGCCCGGTAATTCCGCCCCGGTGCTCATCGGCAAGGACAGCCCTGCCCTCCAGCTCCTCCAGAAGGTGCGCAACGAAGCCCATCGGTTCGCCGTCACGTACCAGCGCAAGCGACGCAAGAAAAAAACCCTCCAGTCGGAGCTTCTCGACATCCACGGCATCGGCCCGAAGACGGCGCAGAAGCTGCTGGGGGAATTCGGCTCCGTCGCCAGGGTAAAGGAGGCCGGCGAAAAAGCCCTGGCCGACGTGGTGGGCCCCGCAAAGGCAAAAACCGTCGCGCAGTACTACGCAGACCCCGAGAACACCGTGGCGGCCGAGGCGGAGTAACAACGCCCCCTGTCGTACCCGCACCGGATCGGCGTGGCCGCAAGACGTGCCGGGCTAGATTTGCTTGCAATAACAAAAACCATTGGCGCAATCAAACCGGCAGGGCCCCTGTCTGCTTCGGGGGGCCGGAACGCGCAGTGACGTCCCGTGCAGACACGCGAGAGCACGCCGTGGCACTTGGCCACTCGTCGTCCTCCTTCCCCTTTTTCCCCAGCCCGCCATGCCCCGACGCAAGCGCTTCGGGATCTAGGTCGCTCTCTCGCGTCGGCGAACGCCGGAGGGCTCCGTTCGTTGAGCAGAGCACACCAGCGCTCGCCCCCTCTTGCTTCTTCGCCGCCTCCGACATGGCACACTCCCCCCCCGATGCTCTGCTCAACCAACTGGTGGACACTCACTGGGCCACAGCTGCCCGGCATGCGTGGCGCCAGTACCAGCAGCGGGGACGAGGGGCCATCGTGTTCCCGGTGGAGCCCGATGCCGCAGAGGGCGAACGGACGCCCCTGCGGTACCTGACCTTCAGCGACGACGCGGAGGCGCAGCGCGGGGCCTTCGCCAAGCTGCACGAACTGGTGCGCGCCTACGACCCTGAAGTCCAGGTGGTGGCCGCCGCACAGCTGCCCGACGACCGCACCGTGTTCGAGGTGTACGAGCGGGCGCCGGCGCCCCCGGAGGCTTGAGGCGGGGCACCAGCCGCGTGCGAGGCGCCTGCCGTGTGCAGGGCACCGGCCGTGTCTCTCCGGTTTCCTCATCCCAGGACGCCCCCGAAAAGGAGCCCGAGGTAGCCCAGGTACAACGCCCCCAGAAGCGCCCCCTCCCGGCGACCGAGGACGAAGCCGGTTCGCAGAAGCGGGAGTACCAGCACGGCCGTGCCCACCATTGCCCACAGCCCCAGGTCCGACAGGCTTCCGGTAGGCACCGGCTGCACGGCCGCAGTGAGGCCCAGAATGCCGAGAATGTTTAGGACGCTGGACCCCACGGCATTGCCCACCGCAAGGTCGCCTTCGCCCCTGTAGGCCGCCAGCACAGACGTCGCCAGCTCCGGAAGGCTGGTGCCAAGCGCCACGGCCGTGAGCCCGACTACCACCTGAGGCACCGCGAGGGCCTCTGCAATCTGAACAGCCCCGTCCACCAGCCAGTCGGCCCCTCCGAGAAGGCCCCCGAGGCCCAACACCACAAACCCGGCATCGAGAAGCAGGCCGTGCTGTACGGGCAGTCCCCCCGCAAACTCATCCTGGACCGCTTCGGGCGAGCCCTGCGAGGCCCAGGCCGTGTAGGCCAAGTACCCGATGGCGCCGGCCAGGAGCACGGCCCCATCGAGGCGGCCCAACTGGCCGTCTTGTACCAGCAGAGCCAGCCCCCCGGACACCACGACCAGGATGGGCCCGTCGACCCGTACCACCTGCGCCTTCACCTGCAGGGGCTTCACCAGGGCCGCGAGGCCCAGAATGAGCGTGATGTTGCTGATGTTGGAGCCCACGATGTTGCCCACCCCAATCGCCGCGCTGTCCTTCAGTACCGCGTCGAGGCTTACCACTAGCTCCGGCAGGCTCGTCCCAATGGAAACAACCGTAAGCCCGATGACGAGCGGAGACAGCCCGATGCGGCGGGCCAGCGATGCGGCGCCCTGTACCAGCAGCTCCGCCCCCAAGGTCAGGAGCGCAAGGCCGCCGAGGGTCTTCAGAAGAAGGAGGATCATATGGATGCGGACGTCAAACGGCGAGGCGCCTTGTACGCTCCCCCTCAGCGGGCCAGACCGGGCGCGCGGTTCCCTCGCGTCCCCAGCACGCCCGCCCCAATGGAGGCCGTCTCACTCACCGAGGGCCTCCCTGGGCTGAGACGTCACCGACTGCACCGCCTCCGCCAGTTCGGCGTCGGCCGCCCGCCATCCTCCCGCTTCATAGTGCTCGAGGAACGTTTCGATCAGGGCCGATTTGTCGTCGTATTCCTCCTGCAGGGCCTCGAATCGTTCGGCGGCCGGCGCCGGGCGCGGGCCCCACGTGAAGAGCTCGGTGCCCTCCTCAGAAAACGCCACGAGCTTCGGGATGCTCCGGCTGCCGTCGGTCAGGTACTGATCCATGACGTCCAGATTTTCGTCCCGCGGCAGGATGCGGAGAGCCACCGAGTCGCTCAGGCCCGCCGCCTCCGCAACAACCGGAAGCAGAAACGCCGAGTCGCCGCACCACGGTTCCGTGAGCACCATCCACAGCTGCGGGGCCTCCACGGTGGCCACTGCGGCTCGGAGCCCCTCGGACGGGGTGTAGGCGTCGTGGACCTGAGCCTGGCGCTCCCAATTGTAGTTCAGGTAGTGGTGCATCCGTCGCTCGGATGCCTCCGCCCCCGGAGAAGGCCCTGTTTCCGTCCGGCGCTTCCAGTCGGCTCGGTAGTCCTCGTAGCGGAGGCCCTCATGCGGACGGCCTTCGTCGAAAAAATCAGGCATCGGTGTAGAAGGGAAGAATGGTGGGTGGGAATGCGGAAAGAGATGCTCTTGCATGCGCGTTCGCCGCAGGGCGGAGCAAGGGTCCGATGCTGCAGAGAGTGGTGCTGCAGAGAGTGGTGCAGAGTGGCCCGCAAACGGCGGAGCACAGACGGAGCGCCGCCGCAGAGGCCTGATTCTGCGGGCTGGGGGGACCAGGGCCCTGCTCCTCCCCCACACCGGCGCAGCCACTCGGGGCCGAGGCGGCAATGATGCTCGGCCCTGGCGGTTGAAAGACAAGCACGCCGGCCGTGTGCCCCACGGCGCATGTGCTCCTGAATCAGGTCATGTACGCTCCTAGACCAAGTCGCTTACCGTGGCTGCCAGGTACCCTCCGACGGCGAGGCCACTGGCAACGAGGATTGACTGGCGAAGACTGAAGGACTCGTCCGCTGCCGACAGCGCTTCCTCGTCGACGTCCGACGACTCCTCGAAGGCCGCCTCTGCCTCTTCGGCCAGCGCCTCTCCAAGCTCCTTCACCTCGTCGGAGGCCCCTTGCGTTGCCTGACGGATGGACTCGCCCGCCTCGGCCCCGGTCTCTTGAGCACGCTCCGCAGCCTTGCGGAGTAGATCCTGGGCGTCCTCCCGCACGTCTTCCCCTCTCGCCTGCGCACGGCGGGCCCACTGTTGCCCGGCCGCCTGTGCCCGCTCGCGAACCTGCTGCCCGGAGCGAGCAGCCCGGTCGGACAGGTCGCGGCCCACATCCTGCGCCACACGGCGGGCATCGTCGGCAACGCCGCGGAGGCGGTGGCGGGCCTGCTCCGAGAGTGTCGGAGGGCGACTCCGCGTCGCTTCCGCGAGGCCGTACCCCGCCGCCCCACCGAGAAGCGAGGCCAGCGACAGTGCCCAGAAGGGATGACGCTGTAGCCAGCTGCGGTCCTGCTGCCTAGCCTGCTGGGCCCGGAGACGCGTCACCTCGGCGCGAAGCTCTTCCAGTTCTTCCTGCATGGGGTCGGGCTGGGAGGGCTCCGGCGCCTCGCGGGCGTCGGGGGAGGTTTCGGAGGATGTTTCGGGAGACGACGGGTCGGCGGACGGGGAGGTGCTCATGGGAGTGGGGAATTGGATGTGTGAGCGCGGAATGGAGGGGGCGACGCGCAGCCCAGCGACGCCGCACGCGGCCCGCTTCTCTTCGGGCCAACCTCTGCGGGCCGCGGAAGAGGTTGAGGGCCCAAAACGCGCCGGGACGCGCCGGCGGGACGCCTTTTCGCCGGAAGGACAGGCACGCACGTGCAGGCGACCTTGCCGGCCGTCTGGATCACCGGCCATCTGGATCACCGGCCGTCTGGCGTTCAGGAGTTGCGGAGGAGGGCCCCGACGAACGTGCCCACGGCAAACGCCCCGAGCATGGCCGCCTTCTGGTGCTGCTGCACCCAGAGCCGGGCCATATCGAGAGCCATCGAGGCCGAACGATCCTCGCCCATGGGCGGCGGCGCAGCGCCCTGCTCCTCGCCCGGCGCGCCCCAGTCGTCACCCGAGGCCTCCCAGGGCGGCGACTGGGCGCCCCCCGAGGACGGCCCAGAGGCCGAAAAGGGATCGTCGGGGCCGGGCTCACCGGGACCGGACTCGTTGGAGAACGGCTCCTCAGAGAACGGCTCCTCAGAGAACGGTTCGTCGGAGGACGGCTCATCGGAAGGTGAATCGTCGGAAGGTGAATCGTCGGACGAAGGCTCGGAGGGAGCGTCGGTCATGGCCGTGAAGAACGTTGGCGGAAGAGCAGAATTGGAGGAGGAGCGGACCGGTGTGCTCTCGTTTGCGGGCGACCGGTCGCCCGGGCGATCTTGCCGGGGTCGAACCGCTTTCGGCCGCCCTCGTAGGAGGAACGGCCGGACTGGGCGGGAGGCGCCCCGCCCGGCACAGGTGCCCATCGTAAAAATGTGACTCTGACTCCCCCAAAGATGGTTCCTTACTGGTGCCGATTTCTTCTCGCCTGCGTGCTCGTGGGAGGGCTGGGCCTCCGTCCGGCCCCGGCACAGCGCCACGCGCCTCAGGCAGAGCAGGCCTTCGCCGACGCGGTGCAGCTGTACGAGCAGGGCCTCTACCCAGACGCCGCCACCGCCCTGTCGGCCTTCCGGAACGCCCAGCCGCAGCACGCCGCGGCCCCGCAGGCCCTGTACCTCGAGGCCCAGGCGGCCCTTGCAGACAGCAACGACGCGGAGACGCGGCGCCTGCTCAGTCGGCTGCAGCGCGACTACCCGGCGCATCCGCGTGCCCAGGCGGCCCAGCTCGGCCTGGCGCAGTACTACCTGGACCAGGGCGCTCTGCAGAAGGCGAAGGGCCAGCTCCAGGTGATCGCGACGGCCCCTAACAGCCCGCAGGAAGGCGCACGGGCCCTCTATCTGCTGGGGCGCACCGAGCAGACCCAGGGCCACCTCAACACTGCCCTTCCCTACTTTCGGCAGGTGTACACGCGCTACCCAAACGCCGACCTCGCCCCGGCGGCCCTCTACGCACAGGGCGTGGTGCAGGTGCGCCAGAAACGCTACGACCGCGCCACCGCGTCGCTGGAGCGGCTGGGCGAGACGTACTCCGCCTCGCCATTCGCCCAAAACCTCGGGACGGTGCTCGGAGAGGTGTACTACCGGGTGGGCCAGTACGAGCAGGCGGCCACCGAGCTGCAACGACGCCTTCCGACCCTTCGGGGCTCGGACCGCACCCGGGCTCTGTTCCTGCTTGGCGAATCGTACCGGCAGCTGGACCGGGGGGAGGACGCGGCCACGCAGTACCAGCAAATTCTGGACACGGCCCCCAGCGGCCCCTACGCAGCCCCTGCCCGGTACGGACTGGCGTGGCAGCACTACAGGGCCGGCCGGCACCGGGCCGCAGCGGACGCCTTTGCGAAGGTGCGCGGCACAGGCGACACGCTGGGCACGCAGGCAACGTACTACGAGGCCGTTAACCGGGCCCTCCTCGGCGCCTCCGAGCAGGCCCTGCGCCTCTACCGGACGTACCTGCAGAACGCCAAGGACGAACGCCTCGCCACGGAAGCCCGCTACGAGGCCGGGCTGTTGCTGTACCGACAGGAGAACTACCGGGAGGCCGCTGCCACCCTGCGCCCCCTCACCGCCGCCTCGGCCCCCTCGGAACGACGTGGAGACGCCCTCTACTGGCTGGGCAACGCCTACCTCGCAAGCGATCGGCTGGACCGGGCCCTGGACGCGTACGCGCAGGCCATCGAGCAGGGCGCTGCGCCCCCGTCGGTCACAGCAGAGGTGCGGTTTCAGCGGGCCTGGGGCCTCTACCAGAACGGCCGCTACGCGGAGGCCGCCCCCCTCTTTCGCACCCTCGCCCAGAAGCACCCCGACACCAAGCGGGGACGAGAGGCCCTCTTTTGGGGAGGCGATGCGGCCTACCAGCAGGGCCAGTACGACCGCGCCCGCGCCCTGCTACGCCGCTACCTCGACGCTGCCCCCGCGGGGAGCCGCCGGGCCGGTGCCCAGTACGCCCTCGCCTGGACGCACTTCAAACAGCGCAACTTTGAACCCGCGGCACGCCTCTTCCGGACAGTGGTGCAGGCCGACGCCGAACTGCCCGACACCGGCATTCCGTACCGCCAGGACGCCCGGCTGCGGCTGGCCGACTGCTACTTCGCCCTGAAACGCTACGACGACGCCATCGCGGCCTACGAACAGGTGGACGGCAGCGGCACCGACTACGCGCTGTACCAGGCCGGCAAGGCGCTCTACTTTGCCGGCCGCCCCGCCGACGCCCTCAGCCGCCTGCAGCGCTTCGCAGACCGCTCTCCGGACAGCCCCTTCCGCCCCGACGCCCTGTACCGCATCGGCGACATTCACTTCCAGCAGCAGCGGTACCAGGCAGCCCGCGAGGCCTTCCGGCGCCTGCTCGACGCCTACCCGGATGACCCGCGGGCGTCCGAGGCCCAGTACGCCATCGGCGACTCTTACTACAACGCTGGCAACATGGAAGATGCCGTGGGGGCGTACCGGGCCGTCCTCGAAACCTACCCCCAGAGCTCCTCGGCCAGCGAGGCGGCTTCCAGCCTCTTCTTTGCGCTCAACGCGGCTGGCCAGCAGGACCGGGCCGACGCCCTAATCGCGTCGATCAACGAAAACACTCCGGACGTCGCCCTGGAGGACCGCCTCCGCTACCAGCGCGCCCGTGCCGCCTACCAGCGCGGTGAGTCGAAGCGCGCCCTCACGCTGTTTCGCGCCTTCGTGCGCACGGCCTCCGCGTCCGCCCCCATCCCGAACGCCTACTACTACCTCGGGCTCCTCTACGCCGACCTCGACCAGTACGCCGAGGCGCAGAACTACCTGCAGCAGCTTACCGACCAGTACCCGGACAGCGAGTATTTTGCCGAAGCCAGCCTGCGGCTCGGAGAGATCCAGCTCGACCAGGGCGCCTACGAGGACGCCGCCGCGGCCTACCGGGCTGCCGCCACAAGCGACGCCACGCCCGACGCGCTTCGCGCACAGGCCCGGTACGGACAGAGCAAGGCCCTCTTGCAGCTCGGGCGCACCAGCGAGGCCGAGGCGCTTCTCAGCAAAATCGTGGAGGCGACGGCCCAGGGGCCGCTCCGGGCTGCGGCGCAGTTGGGACTCGGGCGGGTGCGTGAGGCGCAGGGCCGCACCGCCGAGGCGCGCGACCTGTACCGGCGCGTGCTGCAACGGTCGGACAGCGAGACCGGAGCCGAAGCCTTGTACCGACTCGGGCGTCAACTGCGCACGCAGAACCGCCCGCAGGCCGCCATTCGCGAACTGCAGCGCATGCCGTCCCTCTTTGCCGGCTATCCGGAATGGGAGGCCCGGGCGCTGTTGGAGCAGGCCCGGGCGTACCGCGACCAGGGGCAGACCGGCCAGGCGGTTCAGCTGTACGACGAGGTTCAGCAGAGCTTCTCCGGAACCCCCTTCGCCGAGACGGCGCAGGAAGAGCAGCAGTCTCTCGAATCGTCGTAGCCCCCCGTCCGTTGCCTTTTCACTTCCGCTCTGAACCACGGCCTCGTTCCATGCGGCCCCTTCCCATGCGCCCCCTCCGCCTCCTTCTTTTTCTCCCGGTCCTGTTACTGCTTTCCCCAGGCGCGCACGCTCAGGAGACCGACACCGCGCAGCTTCCCGAAATTGCCCCACGCGAAATTGAGATCCGCAGCGAGCGTGAGATTGCCCTCCCTGCCCTGGAGCGGCAGCCCCTCACGGGCTTCGCGAGTCCGCCCGACCTGCCGGCCGTGCCTGCCGACCGCGCCCCGTACGTGGGCACCTACACCTACCCGCTCAACAACCTGCCCGAAAGCCTCCCCCTTCCCCAAACGGTGTCCGCCCCCATGCAGCCCACCGGACCCGCAACGCACGGGTTTCTGGAGGGCGGCACCGGTCGGTACTTCAGCCGCTTCTTCGAGGGCCGCCTGGGGCAGCCGCTCTCTTCGGCCACGCGCCTGTCGGTTCACGGCGCGTATGCCGGCACCGAAGCCGACCCCGACGACGACGTGGCCGAGGCCCGCGTCCGTCTCGAACACGCCCCGCAGGGACTGCGCGTTGACGGCGAGCTGTACGGGGCCGTTCAACGCTACGCCCTGCACGGAGCCCACCCGCCGACGCCCGATACCCTCGACACGCCCTCCCGAGAGGGGTCTGGGGCCGGCGGGTCGGTTGCCGTGACCAACACGGGCACCATCCCCGCCGCCGCAGAGATGCGGTACGATTATGCCTCCTACAACTCCGCGCTGGGCACGACCGATCGGGAGTTCACCCAGCAGCAGTTTGAGCTGCACGGAACCGCCACCGTGCCCGTGCGCTTCCGCCCGCACGTTGACGCCACGTACCGCCGCTCCTGGTTGGGGGGCGACCCGGCGGACGACACGGCGTTCGACCTGGAGGCCACCGGCACGGTCTCGTTCCTCGAAAGCGACTCGTCGCGCCTCGAGGTGGGCCTTACTGCCCTGGCCTACGGCACCCCGGCCGCGCCGGCAGTTCCCTCCGCCGGCACAGCCGAGGCCACGTACTTTGCCCCCACTGTACGGGCCGAGTGGTGGATTTCCGACGCGCTCCGGCTGCACGCGCACACCCTGCCGCGGCTCGGCGACTCGTCGCTGGACCAGCTCTACGCCACAAATCCGTACGTCGAGTTCGCTTCGTCACTCCAGCCCACTCTCGAAACCACCCATGCGGAGGCGGGCCTCACCTATACGCCCGGCCCGGTGCGCATCGTCGCGGCGGCCGGGTACCGCTACGCCCCCACCTACCGGCACTTCGTGCTCTCGCCCCAGCAGCCGGGCCGCTATGGCAACCTGTACGAGGTGCGCTACGACGCCGCACGCATCCTGGAGGGCCGGGGCGAAATCGCCCTGCAAGGCACCGACGGCCTCCAGGCCTCGTTGGCGATTTCGGTGCGCGACGGCGCCCTCGGCCCCGACGATGCAGACATTCCAAACTTCGCCGCGGTCACGGCGGACGCCATGCTCGGGGTTTCCTTTGCTGGGGGCGACGGCTTCGTGAAGGCCCACGGCCGCCTGGAAGGCCCCCGCGACGCCAGCCTTCGTCCCGGCGCCCGTCGGGCCGACACGTACGCGTCTGTGGACCTGGAAGGCTCCTACGCGCTAGGCCCTCAGATCGAAGTGGTAGCGCGCGCCGAAAACCTGTCGTTCGAGGCGCCGGTTCGCTGGGCCCGCTACCCACGCCCGCCCGCCCAGGTGTCCGCCGGCCTTCGACTGACGTGGTAGCGCGTGCTAGCGGCGCGCCCGGAGTTGGTTTCTGCCCCCGTGTCTTGTACGTTGTTCGCCCGCTCTGCTTCACCGGATGCCTGCCGTTCCCATGAGCTCCCCCTCGGCCGAAGAGGTCATCGACGCGTTTATCGAGGTCGTTCGTGACGAACTGGCGAACGACAACGCCGTGGAGGTGCCGTCGCTCGGCACCTTCGCCGTGGAGCACCGCCCCAGCGCCCTGGAGCGCACCGATGACGGCCACGCGCTTGCCCCGCCCCGCAACGCCGTGGTTTTCACGCCCGACACCGAGTGAGTTTTCCCCGCGATCCGCCTCATGCCTGCTTCCATTACGCCCCTTCTTGCCGAACGACTCGACGTCTCGGAAGAGCGCGCCCGCTCTCTGCTCCGAACGTTGCTGCAGGAGCTGCGCCGGCGGGCCGAGGCCGACGGCGTGCAGCTCCCAGAGCTTGGCACGTTTCGGGAGCAAGACGGCACCCTCACCTTCGAGCCGAGCCCGTCGCTGCGGCGCCACGTGAACCAGCCGTACGAAGGCCTCTCGGCAGAGGTCGTGCCGCCTTCGTCTCCGGAGACGGAAGAAGCGCTCTCCTCTCCGCCCGGCGCCCCCTCGGCCGAGGCCCCCGACGCAGCCAAGGCCGATGCCCGCCCGGAGCCCCCGCACGCAGAACCTGTGCCCGCCGACGCGTCGGAGGAGGAGCGCCGTCCGGCGCGCTCTTTCATCGGGGCGGGGCTTCTGGTCCTGCTGTTGGCCGGTGCGGGCTGGTTTGTGGCCACGCAGACCGGCCTCTTTGCCGACGGCCCCGACCGCCCGGCCCCTTCGTCCTCGGAGTCCCCTGTCGCAACCGCCCCTTCCGCCGGCCCCGCCGACACGGCACGTGCCGCTTCAACGCCCCCCGACAGCGCCCAGTCGCCGGCCCGCGACTCTACCTACGCCCCCAACAGCTGGGCCATCGTCGTGGCGTCCCGCTCCGCCCGGGAGGCCGCCGAACAAACCGCCCAGGCGTACCAGTCCCGCTTCGATTCGGTGGCGGTGGTGGCCGGAACGGTGGACGGAACCACCTGGTACCGCGTCGCCATCGGCTGGTACGACTCCGAGCCCGACGCCGAGGAGGCCCTCGCTACGCACGCGGACGCCCTCCCCTCGGGGGCCTGGACGCACCAACTTCGCTAGTGCCCTTTTCGAACCGATCCTCCGTACGTGCCTGTGCCTCCCGCTCTTCTGACCGCCGCTCCGCCCTTTCCGCAACAGGTGGACACCTCCGCCATGGACCCCACGCAGGCCGCGTCCGGCCAGGCAATGTCTCTGCTCGACATCCTGGTGCTCGGTGGCCCGGTGATGATTCTGCTGGCGCTTCTGTCCATCGCTACCCTTTACTTGCTGATCGAACGCTTTTACACAATCCGCCAGGCCGCCTCCAATCCGGAGAAGATTACCGACCGGGTGCGGGAGTACGTCCGCAACGGCAACGTGGAGGCCGCCATCCAGTACTGCGAGCAGAAGGACGTGCCCATTACCCGCATCCTAAAGCAGGGCCTGGAGCGGCTGGGGCGTCCCATCTCCGAAATCCAGGACGCCGTGCAGGCGGCGGGCAAGCACGAGACCTTCGACCTGGAAAAGCGCACCAATCTACTGGCCAGCATCGCCGGCATTGCCCCCATGCTCGGCTTCTTCGGCACCGTGGTGGGCATGATTAAGGCCTTTCAGCAGATTCAGAACCTGCAGGGAAACGTTAACCCGTCTGTGCTGGCCGGCGGCATCTGGGAGGCGCTCATTACCACCGCGGCGGGGCTGCTCGTGGGCATCCTGGCGCTCTTCTCGTACAACTTCTTAATGGGCCGCATCCGGCGCCTGTCGAACGACATGGAGCGCTCGGCCACCGACTTTATCGATCTGCTCCAGGAGCCGGTGTCGCCGGAACGCGGCGAGGAACTGCCCACCTGACGAGCCCGGCGCCATGATTCCCTCTGTCTGACGACCGCCTCGCCCCGATATGCCGCTTGACTTTTCCCCGTCCCGCGAGCCGATGACGTCCTTCAGCCTTGCGGGCATGACGGATGTCGTTCTCTTGCTCCTCATCTTTTTTCTTCTCACCTCTAGCTTCATCCCCCAAATGGGGATTCAGGTGACCCTGCCGCAGGTGGACAGCTCGTCGCCGGTGTCTGAGCAGTCCATCACAGTCTCGCTCACCGAGGATGGGACCTACTACGTGGCCGGGTCGCCGGTGCCCAGGGGGCGCCTCGTGCGGGAACTGCGGTCGGTGCGCACCGACCAGACGTTTTTAATTCTGCGGGCCGATCAGCAGGCCAACATCGGCCAGTTCGCGTCGGTGGCGTCCGCGGCTCAGGCGCTGAACATGCGCGTGCTGGTGGCCACGGAGCGGGCGGGGCGGCAGCCGTAGCGGGCGGCTGTAGCGGGCGTGGGCGGCCGTATCGGGCGCGTGCGGCCCGCGGCTACCCGTTCCACCAGTCGCGGTCCAGCGACCGGTACTGGATGGCCTCCGATACGTGCTGCGGCCGGATGCGGGCCGACGGCTCCAGGTCGGCCACCGTGCGCGCCACCTTGAGGATGCGGGTAAACCCGCGGGCGCTGAGGCCGAGGCGGTCGGACGCGGTGCGCAGCAGGTTGGTGCCGGCCTCGTCGAGGCTGCAGTGCGCCTGTACCCGCTGGGCGTCCATCTGCGCGTTGTTGTAGAGGTCGGGCACGTCCTGAAAGCGCGCAGACTGCTGCTCCCGGGCCCGCACGACGCGTTTGCGGACGGTGGCCGACGACTCGCCCGTGCGGTCGGCACTCATCTCTTCGAAGTCCACCGGGGCCACCTCCACGTGCAGGTCGATGCGGTCCATGAGCGGGCCGCTGATTTTGCTGAGGTAGCGCTGCACCTGCGCCGGCGTGCACACGCACTCCTGGTTTGGATCGTTGAGGTGACCGCAGGGGCACGGGTTCATGGACGCGATGAGCATAAAGCGGGCCGGGTACGTGACGGTCATCTCCGCACGGCTGATGGTGATGCGCCCCTGCTCCATCGGCTGCCGCAGCACCTCCAGCACCCGCCGTTGAAATTCGGGCAGTTCGTCGAGAAACAGTACGCCGTTGTGAGCGAGGGAGATCTCGCCGGGGCTGGGGTGGGCCCCGCCCCCGCAGAGGCCCGCGTCGGAAATGGTGTGGTGGGGCGCGCGGAAGGGGCGCGTGGCCAAAAGGCCGTGGTCGGCCTGGAGGTCGCCGCTCACGGAATGAATCTTGGTGGTTTCAAGGGCCTCGTCGGGGCTGAGCGGCGGTAGAATGGTGGGCATGCGGCGGGCGAGCATGGTTTTGCCCGAGCCCGGTGGCCCCACCATGAGGGCGTTGTGCCCGCCCGCGGCGGCCACCTCCAGGGCCCGCTTCACGTTTTCCTGCCCCCGCACGTCGCTCAGGTCGCGGCGGTACTGCCGGGCCTGAGAGAAGATGGAGTCGAGGTCGCTTTCGTGCGGGGCTGGCGCCTCCGGGCTGTGCGGGTCGTGCAGCACGCGGAACGCGTCGGTCACCGTCTCCACCGGGAACACCGTCAGGCCGTCCACCACTGCGGCCTCGGCGGCGTTCTCGGCGGGCACGAGCACGCCCTCGCACCCTTCCTCCCGCGCCTTCATTGCCATGGGCAGCACACCGTTGACGGGCCGGACCGTGCCGTCGAGCGCCAGCTCGCCCGTCAGCCAGTAGCGGTCGAGCACCTCTCCGCGGAGCCGGTCGCTGCTGGCCGCCACCCACCCCACGGCCATCGGCAGGTCGAACGCAGCGCTCTCCTTGGGAACGTCCGCCGGGGCCAGGTTGATGGTGATGCGGCCCCACTCTACCGGAATGTCGTTGTTTTCGAGGGCGGCGCGCACCCGGTCGAAGCTTTCGCGCACCGCCGCCCGCGGAAGCCCCACCACCGAGAGGCCCCGCATGCCGGAGGCGACGTTCGTTTCGAGTTCGACGGGCAGGGCGTCTACCCCGTGCGTGGTGCTGCTCCAGACCTGGCTTAGCATGCGGGGACTGTTGGGGGGCTGTGGACGAGGCCGAACGCAGTGCGTAGACACATTGCCCCCCGGCCGTCTAACGTTGCGCCGACTTGCCGGCCCCGAACCCGCTCGGCGGACGAGATTTCAACCTTGCCCCCGTCCCTCCTCGGCTTCCCGGAGGCAAAGCGCCCAACGCCACGCCTCCCGGGGAGCGCGACAGGGGGCGCAGCTGTGACTGCCGTGCCTCTCTCTTCCGCCCCTTCCCCCTCCCGATTTCCATGTCTCTCTCCGTCGTTTCCGAGCGCCTCCGTGCCACATTCCGGGTGTACAGCGACGCACGCGGAGAGCGCCTCGCCGCGGCGCTGGCCTACTACGCCACGTTTTCCCTCGCGCCGCTCGTGGTGCTGGTCCTCGCCGTGGCGGGCCTGGTGTACGGCCGGCGCTCCGCCGCTGCCCGCGTGGATCTTCTTGCGCAGGCGGGCGACGTGCTGGGGCGCGATGGGGCACGGCTGCTGGAGGGACTGCTAGAAGGCGCCGCCGCGGCCCCCGGCACTGGCGTCTGGGCCACGGCGACCAGCGCCCTGGCCCTGGGCATGGGCGCCACGGCCCTCTACGTCCGGCTGCAGGATGCGCTAAATGCGATCTGGAACGTGCGCCCCGCGTACACGGGCGTGCTGGGGATGCTGTGGGACCGCGTACGCTCCCTGGTGCTGGTGCTGGGCACCGGGCTCGTGCTGGTTGTGGGGCTCCTGCTCAGCTCGCTGCTCACGGGCCTGGCGGAGTGGGGCGCAGCCCCGGCTCTGCTCTCGGCGAGCGAACGCCTGCTGTCGCTGGTGCTCCTGACGGGGCTGTTCGCGCTGCTGTACCGCACCCTGCCGGACGCGCCCGTGCAGTGGGCCGAGGTCACCGGTGGCGCACTGGGGGCGGCCGTGCTCGTCACGCTCGGCACCGCGGGGCTGGGATGGTACCTGGGCGTGGCCTCCGTCACCTCCGCCTACGGGGCGGCCGGGGCCCTCGTGGCCTTCCTGCTGTGGGTGTACTACGCCGCCCAGGTCTTCTTCCTCGGGGCCGCGTGGACTGCCGCCCGGGCCCGGCGCCGGGCCGACGCCGGGCCAACCGCCGCCCCGAAACCTGCCCCGGCGGAGTCGCCTGTGCCGTCTCCCTGGCGCGCGCGGCTCGGGGGCGTAATCGTGGGGCTCGCTCTGGCCTGGCTGCTGCGGCGGTAACGGGCCGCGCTACGTGCACCACCCGCGGGCTCCGCGGTCCCTCTGCCGTGCTGCATGTGCTGTGCTGCATTTTTCGTACTGCTGTTCTCGTGCCCCGTCTGTCCCCGCCTCGTCGGCCGCCCCTGCCTGAGACACCGACCCTACTCAGGACGCCGCCCCTACCTGGGGCGCGGACCCGGTCAGTCCGGGATTGCCGGTGCGCTGTCCTCCGCAGCACTGTCCTCCGCAGCGCTGTTCTCCGCAGCGCTGTTCTCCGCAGAGCCCCCCGACGCGTCCGCCCGGCGCCGGCCCGGTGCGCTGCCGGTGGCGGCAACCGTGTCGGACAGAAACGCCTCCAGCTGGTCGTGCTGGTCGCGGGCGTCCTGGTACCCAATGTCGAGCAGGCGGTCGATGTACTCCGGGTGGAAGAGGAGCACGCTCAGCCAGTCGGGGCTCTCGCGGGCCCGCCGCCCCAGGCCGCTGGTAAGCAACTGGATGGGCCCGGGCACCTGGTCGATGTAGTCGTGAGCGAGGGCGTCAAGGTCGACCGATGGGCGAATTTGCAGCAGCTCCAGCGGCCGCATGCCGTGGCGCCGGTTGGGCGGCAGCTCCTCGAGGAGCGTGTTGATGCGGTGCATCGTGTGGGCGTCCTGGGGCAGCGAGTCCAGAAAGATGGAGTTCATGAGCACGCCCACAATCTGGGCCGTCGGCGGGTAGCCCTGCAGCTCAATCTCGTCGCTCTCGGCCCGGCTGCGCGAGTACTGGGTGGAGACGGCCAGAATCTTGTCGGCCCCGAGGTGCACGGCCGGGGCCAGCGGGGCGGAGAGGCGAATGCCCCCGTCGCCGTACCACGACGCGCCGATGCGCACGGCCGGAAAGACGAGCGGCAGGGCCGTCGACGCCATCACGTGGTCCACCGTCAGCTGCGTGTGCCGCCCAATGCGGTCGGGGCGCTCCCACGCATCGAAGTCCTCGCCCTGCACCCAGGTCACCGTCTGGCCCGTGGCGTAGTCGGTGGTCACCACGGCCAGGGCGCGCAGCCGCCCGTCCGCCAGGTTGGGCGCCACGCCGGTCAGGGTGCCGTCGGGCGCGTCGAGCTGGTCGCACAGGGAGTGCGAGAGGGGCGTGGTGTCGAGCAGGCCGTGCGTGGGGCGCACGTCGGCCGAGGTGGGCTGCTCGGGGGTGACCGTGGCGTCCCAGAGCAGGTCCCACAGCAGCCCCAGCCCCGACTCCACCTCGATAATGTCCTCCAGCTCGCGTCCCTTCCACGCATCGACCACGTGCGCGGCCGCCTCCTCGAACGTGCCGGTGTGGTTGCCCAGGTGCGCGGCGTTGATCGCCCCGGCCGAGACGCCGGTCTGGATCGGGAAGTAGGCCTCGGGAAAGGCCTCCGCCACGTAGCGGATCACACCCGCCTGGTAGGCCGAGCGCGCTCCGCCGCCGGGCAACAGAATGCCGGGCGTGGGCCGCGACGTCTCCGCCTCGAAAAACTGCGTCAGTCGCTGGCGGAGGGCACGGAGCACGGTCGAGCGTGCGGGGTCTTGTGGGAAGGGCGTAGGCCTGCATGGAAAGTGCCACTCAGCCGGCAGAACCGCAATTCGCGCACGGGGCCGCCGCGTTGCACGGACAGGCCTGCTGCCCCAGGAAGTCCCCAACGACCGGGTCATCGAGGAGGACACGCCCACCTTCGACGCCTCGGTGGACCTGGGCGAGCGGCTGGACCCCGCCGGCCCACCGCCTCCGCCCAACACCGACCCGGCCGCCGAAGAGGAGCAAGAACAGGAAATCTTCGTGGTAGTGGAGCAGTATCCCGACTGCGGCGGCATGGCGGTGCTGCACGACCATCTCGAATACCCGTCTTTTGCCCAGAAGGCCGGCATCGAAGGCCGCGTCATCGTGCAGTTCGTGGTCGACGAAACCGGGGACATAAGCAGCGCATCCGTGGCCCACAGAGGGCACACGCTGCTCAACGAGGCCGCCCTGGGCGCCACCCGGGCCCTGGAGTGCACGCCCGGCATGCAGCGCGGCCGCCCCGTCAAGGTGCAAATGACCCTCCCCGTCCGGTTTCGCCTGCAGGACTAGCCGCCCCGTTTCGACTCTCCCGCCCAGTGGTTACGTTGCGGACCCCTTCGCCCCCTTCTGAACGGACGCAACGTGCATGACCGCTGACGCCTTCATCGACCGCTGGCAGGACTCCGGCGCCTCCGAACAGGGAAACGCCAACTCTTTCTTGATGCAGCTTTGCCGGGTGCTCGACGTCCCGCAGCCGGACCCGGCCCAGCCCAACACCCGCAAAAACGCGTACGTGTTCGAGCGCCGCGTCGACTACCCGGACCAGGCCGACCGCGAGCACGGCTTTATCGACCTCTACAAGCGCGGCTGCTTTGTGCTGGAGGCGAAGCAGGGCAGCGACGCCCCCACCCAAACGGAGGCCGAACGCCTGGGTGTCCGCGACCCGGACCGCCGCTACGGCACTGCTCGCCGCGGCACCCGAAGCTGGGAGCGCGCCCTGCAGCGCGCCAAAAACCAGGCGTTCCGCTACGCCCGCGGGCTGCCGGACGACGAGGGCTGGCCCCCGTTCCTCGTGGCCGTCGACGTGGGCTACTGCTTCGACCTCTACGCCGACTTTGCGCGGCAGGGCAAAAACTACGTCCCCTTCCCCGACGCCAAGTCGCACCGCATCTTCCTGGAGGACCTGCGCGACGAGGCCGTCCGCGAACGGCTGCGCGCCGTCTTTGCCGAGCCCCTCTCGCTCGACCCCACCCGCCGCTCCACCGCCGTCACGCGCCAGCTCGCCGAGAACCTGGCCAAGGTGGCGGCCTCGCTCGAAGAGAACCACGACCCCGACCGCGTCGCGGGCTTCCTCATGCGGTGCCTCTTCACCATGTTCGCGGAGGACGTGGAGCTGCTGCCGCCCCGCTCCTTCACCGAGCTGCTGGAGCGCTGCCGCGACACCCTCGACGCCGTGCCCAAGATCCTCGACAGCCTCTGGGCCACGATGGACACGGGCGGGTTCGACGCTGCCATCATGGAGGACGTGCGCGCGTTCAACGGGTCGCTCTTCGA
>ERZ1034543.98-NODE-98-length-23103-cov-8.503601_pt1 | contig 23103 bp, 25 predicted proteins | sample MGYA00520654_ERZ1034543 | MGnify/ENA primary metagenome ERZ1034543 (study PRJEB33760, sample SAMEA4777712) | hypersaline lake metagenome | biome: hypersaline environment; feature: brines | place: Spain | collected 2012-08 | depth 0 m ... | reverse complement strand
ACGCGATCAGAAACGCGGTCGGGAATGCGGGCCCGGCGCGGCCGCTCGGTGGCGAGAAAAGTCGGAGGATCGAACGTCGGGACGTGCCGGAAGCAGTCCGCCGCGGCCGGTCTACTCGAGCGTCTCGCTCGTGACGAGCGTGTCGTCCTCGAGGTAGTGCTCGAGGTGGTGGCCGTGTTCCTCGACGTCGTCGAGGATGTCGCGGAGCTGCTCTTCGGTGTTGTAGTCGCCGAGGTTGTTGGCGAGCTGGATGTGCTCGCGGAGCTGCTCGGTGATGTCGCCGAACATCTCGAGGTCGTGCTCCAGCGACGTCCGGATGTCGTAGGCGTCCGCGTCCTCGGGGGTCACCGGCGCGTGCTCCTCGTAGTTCGCGCCGCCCGAGAGCGGCACGCCGCCGAGCGCCTGCGCGCGCTCCGCGAGGACGTCGGCGCCCTCTTCGAGGTCCTCCGCGACCTCGCCGAGGTACTCGTGGATGCCGAGGAACTCGGCCCCCTCGACGAGCCAGTGGTGCTTTTTGACCTGGTGGTAGAGGACGTACGTCGCCGCGAGGTCGCTGTTGAGCGCGTCGACGAGCTGTTCCGCCTTCTCCTCGGGGACGCGGAGCGCTTCGCTCTCGTGAACGTCGCCGTACCGTTGACGGGCCTGCTTCTGGGTACTCATTTCAATTATACATACGCGCGCGACCTACTTAATAGTTGCTACTGAGTAAACTACTCTTTCAGGATTCAAAAAATTATTTTCTACACACCGTCGACGGCGCCGACGAGCTCCCGCTGTGCGGCGAGGGTGTCGCGGTCGAGCGTCGCCGACAGCGTCGCCGGGTCCCGGCCGAGCTCGGCGGCGACGCGCCCGTCCGGACGCACCACGAGGGAGTTCCCGGCGTAGGTCGCCTCGTCCGCCCGGCGCTCGCCGCCCGCGGTCCCGGTGCGGCCCGCACCGACGGTCCACCTGACGCCGTCGAGCGCCCGCGCCCGGACGAGGAGCCGCCAGTTCGCGACGTGGGCGGCGGGCCACGCGCCGACGACGACGAGGGCGTCGACCGCGCGCTCCGCGAACCACGCGCTCTCCGCGACGAAGTTGAGGTCGTAGCAGGTCAACAGTCCGGTCGGCCCCGCGGGCGTCTCGACGACCACGCGGTCGCCGCCGGGCTCGATCCACTCCGCCTCCTCGTCCCAGAGATGGCGCTTGCGGTAGACGGAGAACGCTCCGACGCCGTCTCCCGGGGACCCGCCGGGCGGCGGGACGTACGCGGTCGCGTTGTACACGGCGTCGCCGTCCCGTTCGGCGTACCCCGCGACCGCGGCCGCGCCGGCGGCCTCGGCGACGGATTCGAGCCGTCCGCGCGCCGCGTCTCGGGGCAGCGCGGCCTCCCGGAGCCGCTCGTCGGCCGCGAACCCCGTGAGCGCGTACTCGGGGAACACGACGAGGTCGACAGCCGCCGGCAGGTCGGCCGCCCGACGGCGGATCCGATCGGAGTTCGCGTCGACGTCGAGGTCGTCGACGGGGATCTGCGGGACCGCGACGGTCGGGCTCTCGCGGGGTCGGTCGCTCACGCCGCGGGCTTCGGCGGGGCGGACAATAACTTCCGGCCTCCGCCGTTCGCCCCGGGTCGGACGCGACCGGGAGCGGAGAGCGTCCGCGCGCCGGCCGCAAGGACGATACCCGCGGGGCACCGACCGACGGGTATGTCATTCGCCGACCTGTTCGAGCGCGCGGCCGCGCTCGGCGGCGACCTCGACGAGACGGACGTTCGACGCGCGCTCGACGACGTGCGCTCGACGGCGGACGGAGACAGCGATGAGACAGATGGAGATGACGACGCCGCGGTCGCCGACCCGCTCGACCCCAGTCCCGCCCGGGTCGTCGCCGACGCCGACGCGCTCGCGGCCGACCTCCTCGTCGGCGGCGACGCCCGCGAGGCGCTCGACGCGCTCCGGTCGCACGCGTGGACGACGCTCGTCGCCAGCGACCCGCTCCTCGCCGACGCCGAGGCGGTGATCGCGTCGCTCGCGGACCCGGACCTGGCGGCCGACTGGCGCGCCGCGGCCGAGTCCTGGCGCGAGTCGGTCGCGCAGCCCGCCGGCGATCACCCAGCGCTGGCGTCCGCCTACCGGGGCGGCGCGATGCAGGTGGTGAGCCTCGACCCCTCGCTGACCGGGCCGCGGGCGGCCGCCGGGCTGCGCGACCGCCTGCCCGTGAGCGTCCGGGAGCCGCGGGCGTTCGCGACCGTGTTCGACCCGGCGAAGCTGTACCCGGATGCGGTCGGCGGGGAGTACCCCGGCCCCGACCGCGACCCGCGGACGATGGCCCCGGTCCGCGCCGACGGGGACCAGCACCGATAAACCGCCGCCGACCGGACCGGAAATATGAGCGACTCGGACGGTGCGGGCGACCGCGCCGGGGGCCAGAGCGACGGCAGCGAGGACGACCGGGTCGAGGGCGCGCCGGAGCTCCCGGCCGACCGCGACGCGGTCCGCGACGCGCTCGTCGACTGGTACGAGGCGGACCACCGCGAGTTCCCGTGGCGGCGCACCGAGGACCCCTACGAGATCCTCGTCAGCGAGGTGATGAGCCAGCAGACCCAGCTCGACCGCGTCGTCGACGCCTGGGAGGACTTCCTCGACGAGTGGCCGACGGCGGCGGCCCTCGCCGACGCCGACCGCGCCGACGTGGTCGCCTTCTGGTCGGACCACTCGCTCGGGTACAACAACCGCGCGAAGTACCTCCACGAGGCGGCCGGCCAGGTCGAGTCCGAGTACGGCGGGACGTTCCCGGCGGAACCGGACGAGCTGAGCGAGCTCATGGGCGTCGGGCCGTACACCGCCAACGCGGTGGCGTCGTTCGCGTTCAATAATGGCGACGCCGTCGTCGACACCAACGTGAAGCGGGTGCTGTACCGCGCGTTCGACGTGCCGGACGACGACGACGCGTTCGAGCGGGTCGCCTCGCAGCTCATGCCGGCCGGCGAGTCCCGCGTCTGGAACAACGCGATCATGGAACTGGGCGGCGTCGCCTGCGGCAAGAAACCCCGCTGCGACGAGGCGGGCTGCCCGTGGCGCGAGTGGTGTCACGCGTACCAGACGGGCGACTTCACCGCGCCCGACGTGCCCGAGCAGCCCAGCTTCGAGGGGAGCCGCCGGCAGTTCCGCGGGCGGATCGTCCGGCTCCTCGGCGAGCACGACGAGATGGAGCTGGACGCCCTCGGCCACCGGATCCGCGTGGACTACGCGCCCGACGGCGAGCACGGCCGCGAGTGGATCCGCGGGCTCGTCGACGACCTCGACGACGACGGGCTGATCGAGGCCGACGACGGCGAAGGCGGGGTCGTCGTCTCGCTCCGGCGCTGAGACGGGCCGTCGCACCGGACCGTCCGCCCCGGGAACCGTCACCCGTTTATAACGCGAGCGGGAAGTGACGGGTATGAGCGAGACCGTCGATTCGGACCTGTACACCCGCACGAAGGCCCTCTTAGAGCCCGGCGACATCGAGCTGCTGGGCTGTATCGTCCACACGAACCTCGCGGGCGAGGAGGACCTGGAGATGCACGAGCTGACGGTCGCCGCCAACGAGGTCATCGCCGACCACGCGGGCAAAGGCGAGACGTACATCGAAGCGGGCAACGACGACACGGACTTCTCGTCGAACCAGTTCCAAGGGCTGACGCTCGACGACGAGGCGTTCGTCTGGGAGTGCCAGCAGCTGCTCCGCGACGGCACGTTCGACATCGTGTTCTACTACGAGGCGAACGTCGATCAGGAGTCGCTCGCGGCCGACCTCGCCGACCTCGACGGCGTCGACGGCGTGACGCAGGTCCCCTGAGCGAGACCGCTCCCCGTCACGCACCGTGAGCGACACCGTCCTGATCCCCGGCGGCCGCGACGTGCGCGCCACCCTCGACACCGCCGCGAGCGACGGCGCCGGCGGCGAGTCGGACGAGTCCGAGCGCGCCGAGTCGGTCGTCGTCGCCTGCCCGCCGCATCCCCAGCAGCGCGGCCACCGCGGCGACGAGCGCCTGCTGGCCGCGAGCGACGCCCTGACCGACCGCGGCGTCGACTGCCTCCGGTTCGACTACGGCGACTGGGACGAGGGGTACGGCGAGACCACGGACGCGGACGCGGCCGTCGGCTGGGCGCGCGACCGCTACGACCGCGTCGGGCTGTTCGGCTTCTCGTTCGGCGGCACGGTCGCGCTCGTCGCGGCCGCCTCCCGGCCGTCGCTCGCCGGCGTCTGCGCGCTCGCGCCGACCGCCCGGCTGAGCCCCGACGTCGACGCGGTCGCCGCCCTCGACGACCTCGCCGAGCGCGGGGTGCCGACCCGCGTGCTGTACGGGACGCGTGACGCGACGGCGGAGTGGAAACCGGTGGTCGAACGCGCAGAGAGACTGGGCGTCGAGACGGTCGCGTTCGAGGCCGACCACTTCTTCGTCGGCCGGAGCGGGAAGGTCGGCGAGGCGGTCGCGGCGTTTCTCGGGCCGCGGCTCCGCGACGAGTAGTGAATAGCGGCGAGTTAGTACGAGCGCGCGCGGGTAGAGAAGGAGACGAGCGGCCGCGCTCGATCGCTACTCGCTGCCGACCTTCGTGGTCACCCGGAACGTCTCGGGCGGGTTGAGGATGCCGGCGACCGTCCCCATCGAGTGGATGACGGTTATGACGGGTGCCAGCGGGACGGCGAGCGCCCACCGGTGGTGGTCGTCGCCGTAGTAGCCGACGCCGAGGAGGAACCAGCCGAGCGTACACACCGCCAGTCCCATCGACGCGGCGAAGAACAGCCCGCTGTACGCGATCGTCACGCTCAACAGCGACAGCGGGACGACGATCAGGGTCACGATCGGCGAGAGCGCCCACGCGTAGTTGCGGACCCTCGTCAGCAGCTCGTAGCGGAACGGGAGCATCGTCGAGGCCCGGACGTTCCCGGCCGCCCAGCGGCGGCGCTGCTGGAGGATCTCGTACAGCGACGGGGGCGCTTCGTTCCGACAGACCGCGTCCGACAGCGCGAACGTCACGTCCAGCTCCCGGAAGGCCGCCCAGACGAAGGCGGTGTCCTCGACGAGCGTCTGCCGGTCCCACGTGGTCTCGTCTTCCACCGAGCTACGGACCGCGATGCCGCCGCCCCACGCGAACAGCGGGATCGAGAGGCGCGCGAAGGCGCGCTGCTCGATCTGGACGCCCATCCGGTACATGTCGGCCAGGTAGCTGAGGTTCGACCCCGTGCGCCGGGGCTTCTCGCGGAGCTGGACGATGTCGGCGTCCGGGAGCCCGTCGAGCGACTCGACGACGCTGTCCTCGTCGAGGTAGAGGACGAACTCCTTCCCGCAGTCGAGCGACCGTCGCGCCCACTCCTGCGCGCGGCCCTTCCGGACCGCGTCGCACGTGAAGTCGTCCGGGACGGCGTGGACCGTCGCCCCGCGCACGTCGATGGGCGACTCCGCGATCACGTGGACGTCGTCGAGTCCCTCGGGCAGGGAGTCGACGGTGTCCTGGACGACGTCGGCGGCGTCGACGGTCATGATGCGGACCTGGATCTCGTCGAGGCCGTACTCGTTCGGCGGCGACTCGTAGCCCGCGCCCACGACGCCGGTGAGCACGAACCAGATCAGCGCGGTCGCGCCGAAGAGGAGCGTCACGCCCCACAGTGCGACGCCGAGCAGCGACCCGAGTCCGCCGTCGGCGACGGCGGTGGTGACTGCCGCCTGGCCGGGAGCGCCACCCGGGCCGGAGACGACGGCCGGTGCGAAAAGCGTCGCGAGCCCGCCGACGACGAGCGCCAGCGTCACCGCGACCAGTGCGATACGTTCGGTGTTCATCGTGGCTCCACCTCCCGCCCCGAGCCGTATGAACGGTCCAAACGCTACAGCGGAATTCAGTCGTGTTCGGGCCGAGTTCACGGCGTTAAATGCGACCAACTGGAGCAAATCGGCAGACAGCGACACCGTGGTGTGTGGTAGTTCGGGACAAGAAAACAAGGGACGGGAACGGGCGGTCCACGCCCGCCTACGCCCAGCCGTCGCCGCGCGCGCACCGGAGATCGTCGATCAGTTCGGCCGCCATCCGCTGGCCGCGGGCGGGGTCGTACCCCTCCATCCGGAGGTGCGCCAGCGGGGCCACGTACGGGTTCCGCTCCCAGTGGGCCCACACCTCGGTGGAACCGTCCGGCGCGGGGAACAGCCGGACGTGGACCTGCCAGTCACCGGTGAGCCCCTCGGGGCGGTGGACGAAGCTCCCCACCTCGTGGACCGTCTCGCCGTCGCGGTCGTAGGCGTGGAAGTACGCCCGGATCAGCTCCGAGAAACCCTCTTTGGGGAGTCGCGCGCGGGTCTCCGCGGGGCTCGTCGGCAGGGTCCCGGCGTACTCGTCCGGCGGCGGCGGCAGCACCTGAACGTGGTCGGGCGCGCCGTCGTCGGGCAGCAGCGCGAGGAGCTTCCCGACCGCGAGCCGCACGCGCCAGAAGCCGAGGCCGCGGCCGACGAGGAGGGCGAGCGGGACGACGACCGCGAGCGCGGCGAGCGCGCGGACGAACCGGGTCCGTCGGTCTCCCCGCGGCATCGCGGTCAGTTGTACCCCCGCCAGCGGCGGCCGCACTCCTTGCACTTGAAGAAGCGGGTCGGGGGCTCGTCGGCGGCCCCCGTCTGCTTGATCGTGTACCACGCCTCGCCGTGGCCGCACTCGTCGCAGACCACGTCGGTCGCGGTCGGCTTCCCCTCGAAGTTCGCGCCCTCCTCCGTCTCGATCACCTCGTCGCCGGTCTGCTCGGTCGTCGACTCGAACTCCGCGGCGAGCGCCTCGTCGCGCTCCGTCGTCGCGCCGCAGTCGTCGTTCTGACACACCATCTCCCCGTCGCGAGAGACCATCATCGAGCCGCAGTCGTCACAGAACTGCATATACGTGGACAGGAGGGCGTCGAGCGGTTTAGGTCCGATGGGTGCGGTCCGGGTCGGGCCCCGATTGGGGAGCCCTATCCGCCGATCCGCTCCCACGCGAGGTGGACTGCGATCCCGACGAGGAACGCGACGCCGAGGTTCGTCGCCAGCGCGAGGAGCCCGATCCCGACCGAGAGCGCGCGGTTTCCCGAGTCGGTGACGTTGCGCGCGAGCGAGACGGCGACGACGGCGAGGAGCGCGCCGAGCATCGCCAGCGGGAACGCCGCGATCAGCGCGGGCGTGGCGAAGAGCGCGGCGGCGAGGTAGCCGACGCCGAGGACGACGTTCGCGCCGCCGGTCCGCGCGCCGAACGCGTACTTGCCTGCCACGCCGTCACAGCCGTGACACATGGGAATCCCGCCGAGCGGCACCGCGATCAGGTTCGTCACGCCCATGCTCGTCGACAGCTCGTCGGGCGTGACCTCGGCGTCCAGCAGGTCGGAGAAGAGGAGCGAGGTCGCCAGCGCGGCGTTGCCGATTGTCATCGCCAACTGCGCGACCACGCCGTCGAGGGTGGCGCGCGTCACGGCCGCGCCGAGCGCGAGCGTCGGCGGCGCGCCGGGGAGCCGCGGCGTCGGCACGCCCGCGACGACGACCGCGGTCGCGACGCCGACGACCGCCACGGCCAGCGCGCTCGCCTTCCCTCGCCCCGCGAGCGCGAACGCGCCGGCGATGGCGACCCCGACGAGCGCGAGCGCCGGGTCGTCGACCGCGAGGCCGACGGCCGTCTCCAGGAGCACGAGCCCCACCGCGAACTGGACGCCGCGGATGACGGGCTCGCCGATCCACCGCTCGACGGACGCGAGCGCCCCGGAGAGCCCGATCGCGAGGAGGAGGCCGCCGAGAACCACCCCGGCGAGCGCGAGCTCGGCGTACGTGAGCGCGCCCGCGATGGCGAGCGCGGCCAGCGCCTTCATCGGCTCGACGGACACCGGGAGCCCGTACCTGACCCCCCAGACGATCTGGAACGCGCCGAAGGCGACGAGCGCGTGCGGCAGCGACACCTCCGTCAGCAGCGCCAGCGCGACGACGAGCGGGACGACCGTAATCGAATCCCCTATCGCGCCGGTGAGCGCACCCGCTCGGAAGTCGACCGACCGACGCTCGCCTGAGAGGCGTCCCATCGCGTGACGTGCGTCGTACCGGTCGCTCGCACTTGAACGCGTTCAGAAACGACGGAGGGGCACACGGGCGGGGTCGCGAGGTCGATTTCGGTTACTCCCGGTCGAACGCGGGCCCCTCCGCGTCGACCATCGGGCAGTTGCGGACCCGGAACCGCGAGAAGTCGACCGACTCGACGATAGAGGTCCCCTCGTGGGAACACGCCGTCTCCGGGGGCGACGAGAAGTGCGGGCACTGTTGGCAGTAGCTCCGCTTGTCGACGACCTGCTCGTCGTCGGTCGACTGACCGATCGACCGCCCCGCCGCGTCGCCGAGCCCGCCGCCGGCCTCGGGGTCGAACGCCGACACCGACGAGTCGGGACCGACCGCCGTCCCCTCGTCGAGCGCCTCCCAGACGTCCTCGTCGCCGACCTCGCCGGTCCCCATCGACTCGAAGGGGTCCCCCTCGGTCGCCGCGCCGGTCGCGTCGGCGTCCAGCTCGGCGAACGGGTCGTCGGCCGGCGCGGCCGGCTCCGGGTCCGCGGGCGACGCCTCGGTGTCCCCGACGGAACCGTCCGTCTCCGTCGCTCCCGGGTCCTCGTCGACGCCCTCGCCCAGCGCCGCGAAGGGGTCTTCGACGGCGTCGCTCGGGCCGGCGTCGAAGGGGTCGCTTTCGGTGGGTTCGTCGTCGGAGGACCCGTCGTCGAAGGGGTCGTCCCCGTCGCCGTCCCGGTCGTCGCCGCTCATCGCTCTTCCCCGCTGGCCCCGCCGTCGCTCGCGGTCCGGTCCGGCGATCGAGTCCCTTCCGTGCGGTCGCCGTCCGCGACGTCACCGTCGATGGCCGGGCGGTCACCGACGAGGAGCCTGGACGTGCCGAGGAAGCCCGTGTTGGGCTCGATGTCCTGGAACTGCCGCCCGCAGTGGGGGCACTCCGGGGCCGACAGCAATCCGAGTTCGACGCCGCCGCCGCAGTGGTCGCAGTCGGCGGTCCGCACGCCGTGTCGGTTGGCCGTCCGCGTCAGCGCGTCCAAGCGCTCGCGGTCGGCGCGGTCGCGCTCGGCCGCGTCGAGCCGCCGCCTGACCCTGACGACCGCGTTCGCGACCCGCGAGAGCTTGTCGTCGATCTCGGTCAGCTCGTCCGGCGAGATATCGTCGAGGTCGGACTCGACGGCCGCGAGCCGGTCGTCGACGCCCTCGACTCGTTCGTCGACGTCGTCGAAGCGGCCGTCGAAATCGTCGATCCGCTCGTCGAAGGCGGCCAGCCGGTCGCGGACGGCGTCCAACTCGTCGAGGCGGTCGTCGAGGGCGGTCACCCGCTCGTCGAGGTCGGCGACCCGGTCCGACGAGGGCGCGTCGGCGACGGCCGCGTCGAGGCGGTCGAGCCGCGACGCGGTCTGCTCCAGTTCGGCGGCGAGGTCGTCGAGGCGCTCGGCGGACGCGTGTTCCGCGTCGTCGGCGTCACCGTCCGCGGCGTCGAGCGACTCCACCTCCCGGTAGAGGTCGATGAACCGCTCGCGGAGGTCGGCGACTTTCTCGTCCAGCTCCGCGTCGAGGTCGTCGAGGCGCGCCTCGACCGCCGCCAGCTCCTCGGCGTCGGGGACGTCGATCTCCTCGGACTCCGCGAGCGCGACGAGCGCGCGCTTGAGGAACTCCTCGCGGCTCACGCCGGCCTCCGCGGCGGCGTCGTCGAGGGCGGCCGCCGGGTCGAGGTCGCTCATCGCGGGTCCTCCGTCATCTACGTGACATTGAGCGGCGAGGCTTAAGTAACCTGCCGCGGCGTTCTCCGTATCGATACTCGGCGCGCGCTACCGGATCTTGCGCACGTCGCTGATGTCGAACCCGCCCTCGTGGATCTCGGTCTCGAAGCGGACGATGTTCTCCGCCTCCAGTCGCGAGAGCACGCCGCGGAACTCGCGGACGAACATCGTCCGGGCGCGCTGCGAACCGCCGCTCTCCCAGGAGAACTGGAGGGTTCCGCCGGCGGCGTCCATCAGCGTGCCGAACTCGCGGTCGCTGATCGAGTCCGTGTTCACCAGCACGAGGACGAGGGCGCCCCACTCGTAGGCGGCCTTCTTCAGCCCCTTCATCACCATGGCGACGTCGCTCCAGTCGGTGTCGTCGGAGACCATGGAGACGAGGTCGGTGACGGAGTCGATACAGACGAGGCTCCCCTGTCCGTGCTCGGAGAGGTAGTCGCCGAACGCGGTGAGGACGTCCTCGTACTCGCCGCGGTCGCCGAGCTCGGTGATCGAGGCCGTCTCCGTCTCGTACCAGTCGCGCGGGACCGGCGACAGCTGGAAGTACTCCGGCGAGAGGTCGCGGAACGATATTTCCTCAACCGCCGCGTCGACGATCTCGTCGGCCATCGTGAACCCCATCTCTCGGGTGATCGCCTCGGTGTCGGCGGTGAAGGAGATGTAGTGAACCGAGTCGGGCAGCGCGGCGTCGGCGTCGACGTCGCCGTAGTACAGGTCGAACAGCTCCTCGTCGGCCCGCGCGAGCGCGTTCATCGCCGCGCTGGTGTAGCCGAACTCCCGAGCGCCCGCGCCCGCCTCGCCCGCGAGCAACACGACGCTGCCGGGCGGCGCGCCGCCGCCGAGGATCGAGTCGAGGCGCGCGACCCCGAACGGAAGACTGGACATGGCTTACGCCCCGTCGCCCCGGGGCTTAGTGTTACCTCTCCCGGCCCGTGCCGCCCTCACTCGTCCGCGCCCGCGTCGACTCGCGCGCCCCCGTCGGCCGCCCGGACGACGGTCACCCCGCCGCCGACGCCGGCGGCGTCGAGCGCGCGTCGCCCGGCGTCGCGGGCCGCGTCCGCGTGCGCCGCGTCGGTGACGCCGTAGACGGTCGGCCCCCACGAGGACTGCCCGGCCCCGAACACCGGCGCGGCCCCCGACAGGGAGTCGACGATCTCCCCCACCGGCGGTCGGTACACCCCGCCCTGCTCGTCGGTGTACCACGCGCCGTTGAGTCGGCCGATCTCCGCGACCGCGGCGCCGAACGCCTCCGCGTCCCCCGTCGCGGCCGCGGGGAGGACGCGCCGGGTGACGATGCCCCCGATGCGGTCGGCGAGCCCCGGCTCCGCGCGCTCGACCGCGGTCCGCATGGCGTCGTCCTCGGCGTCACCGTTCCGGCCGGCGGCCGCGTCGGGGGCGACGAGCAGGAAGCGCCAGTCGTCCGGGACGGCGTGGCGCGCGGCCACCGGCGGGACGGTCCACTCGCCGTCCGCGGGGCGGTCGGTGGTGAATCGCGCGGTCGGGTGGCCGGCGTCGAGGACGAAGCCGCCCGCCTCGAACGTCGCGACGCCGACGCCGGAACGCCCGCCGCGGCCGAGGGCAGGTGCGCGCTCGCGCACCCTGGCGGGCAGGTCGTGGGCGGCCGCGACCGCCGCGAGCGTCGCCGCCGCCAACTGCGTCCCGCTGCCGAGCCCGGCGTGGCGCGGGAGCGACTCGCGGACCGCGACCCGGGCGCCGTCGACCCCGAGGAGGTCGACCGCCGCCGTCGCGTACTCGCGGACGTCGTCGCGCACGCTCGGGGGCGAATCTGCCGACTCCGACGGCGCCTCCGCCGCCTCTTCGACCGTCACGCGCACCTCGGCGGCGCGCTCGGCGTCGACGACGACGCGGGGGTTGGCGAGCCCGACGCCGAGCGCGCCGTACAGGCGCTCGTGCGAGAGGCTGAGGTTACAGAAACCGAAGTGGAGCCGCGCCCCGGTGCTCGCGCGTGCCATCTCGCCTCCGGCTTGGGGGGCGACCGATAAAGGGCCCGTGACGGTGGCGGGAGTTGCCTCGGACGGGGCCTCGTCCCGCCGGCGCGGCGCGAGCCGCCGCGGTCGCCCGCGGTCGCCGAGGGAGCCGAACTGGTGCGCTTTTGAACGCGGGGGACCTCGGTCCGGGTATGACCGAAACGCTCAGGCTCGCGACCCGCGGGTCGGACCTGGCCCTCCGGCAGGCCGAGACCGTCCGCGAGGCGCTGTCGAGCCGACGCCGCGACGTCGAACTCCGGCAGGTGGAGACGCGCGGCGACCAGATCCCCGACGAACTGATCCACCGCCTCGGGAAGACGGGGGCGTTCGTGCGCGCCTTGGACGAGGAGGTGCTCGCCGGGGACGCCGACCTCGCCGTCCACTCGCTGAAGGACCTCCCCACCGAGGACATGGCGGACCTCGTCGTCGCCGGCGTCCCCGAGCGCGCGCCCTCCGGCGACGTGGTCGTCCAGCCGGACGGCCTCGGCATCGAGGAGCTCCCGGCCGGTGCCGTCGTCGGAACCGGGTCGCTCCGCCGCGGCGCGCAGATCCGGGCGACCCGACCGGACCTCACCGTCGAGCCGATCCGCGGCAACGTCGACACGCGGCTGGAGAAGCTGCTCGCGCCCGGCCTCCAGGCCGAACACGAGCGCCGCCTGATCGCCTCGGGCGAGGACAGCGCCCTGACCGCGGAGGCCGACGAGGACGGCGACGAGACCGCTGACGACACGGACGACGAGGGTACCGACGGCGACGAGGTCGACGAGGAGTTCGACGAGACCGTCGAAGAGTGGTTCGACTCGCTGTCCGACCTCGAACGCGACGCGATGGAGCGGAGAGTCGAGACGGAGTACGACGCGATCGTGCTCGCGGAGGCGGGGCTCCGCCGCTCGAACCTCTTCTACGAGGTGGAGACGACGCGGCTCCCGCGCGAGGAGTTCGTCCCCGCGGCGGGGCAGGGTGCCATCGCGGTCACGGCGAGCGACCCCGACGTGGTCGAAGCGGTCCGCGACGCGGTCGACCACCCGCGGACCCGCGTCGCGGTCACCGTCGAGCGAACGGTCCTCGGCGAGCTCAACGGGGGCTGCGTCGCGCCGATCGGCGTCTCCGCGATGGTTCAGGGGGAGCACGTCCACGTCCGGGCGCGGGTGCTCTCGACCGACGGCACCGAGGAAGTGGCCGACACCCGCGACCTCCCGATCCGGTCGCACGCGACGGCCGCCGCCGAGTTCGCCGCGGACCTCGCCGACCGCGGCGCGGACGACCTGATCGCAGTGGCCCGCGAGGAGGCCGATGAGTGACGACGGCGTCGGGACGGGCCCGGAGACGGGCGGGGACGAGCCGCCGACCCGCCGGCGTGGCGACAGCACCGGGACCGTCTTCCTCGTCGGCTCGGGCCCGGGCGACCCGGATCTCCTCACGGTGAAGGCGAAGCGCCTGATCGAGTCGGCCGACGTGGTGCTCCACGACAAGCTCCCGGGCCCGGAGATCCTCGGCGAGATCCCGCCCGAGAAGCGCGAGGACGTCGGCAAGCGCGCCGGCGGCGAGTGGACGCCGCAGGAGTACACCAACCGACGCATGGTCGAGCTGGCCCGCGGGGGGAACCGCGTCGTCCGGCTGAAGGGCGGCGACCCGTTCGTCTTCGGCCGCGGCGGCGAGGAGGCCGAGCACCTCGCCGAGGCGGGGGTCCCCTTCGAGGTCGTGCCGGGCGTCACCTCGGCCATCGCCGGTCCCGCGGTCGCCGGGATCCCGGTCACTCACCGCGACCACACCTCCTCGGTCTCGTTCGTCACGGGCCACGAGGACCCGACGAAAGACGAGTCCGCGGTCGACTGGGGGGCGCTCGCCGACACCGGCGGCACCATCGTCGTGCTGATGGGAGTCGGGAAGCTGCCGGCGTACACCGCCGAGCTCCGCGACGCGGGCCTCGACGGCGACACGCCGGTCGCGCTCGTCGAGCGCGCCACCTGGCCCGACATGCGCGTCGCGACCGGCACGCTCGACACCATCGTCGACGTCCGCGACGAGGCGGGGATCGAACCGCCCGCGATCACCGTGATCGGCGACGTCGCCGCGACCCGCGACCGCGTCGTGACCCTCCTCGAGAACGCCGGCTCCGCCCCGGTCCGGTCGGCGAGCGAGAGCGACGGGTCCGGGGCGGACGACGACGCCACCGACGGAGGTGACGGGGCGTGAGCGGCGAGGCGGGCGGGCCGCGCGTGGCCGTCTTCCGCCCGGCCGACGAGCGGATCGAGACGGCCGGCGAGGTGCTCCGGTCGCTCGGCGCGGAACCGGTCGCCGACCCGATGCTCGAGGTCGACCCGACGGGGGCCGTCCCGGCCGCCGCGCCGCTCGTCGTGTTCACGAGCAAGACCGGCGTAGAGCTGGCGGCCGAGGCGGGCTGGGAACCCGGTGACGCCGACGTGGCGGCCATCGGCCCGGCGACCGCGGCGGCCGCCCGCGAGGCGGGATGGGCGGTCGACCTCGTCCCGGAGGAGTACACCTCCGCGGGCCTCGTCGCGGCGCTCCGGTCCCGGGTGGCTGGCGAGCGCGTGACGGTCGCCCGCTCCGACCACGGCAGCGACGTGCTGCTCGACGGACTCTGCGACGCGGGCGCCGAGGTGACAGAGACCGTGCTGTACCGGCTCACGCGGCCGGTCGGCGCGGGCGACTCGGCGGATCTGGCCGCCGCGGGCGACCTCGACGCGGCCGCGTTCACCTCCTCGCTGACAGTCGACAACTTCCTCGCGGCGGCCGCCGACCGCGGCGTCGAGGAGGCGGCGCGAACCGGGCTCGCGGACGCGGTCGTCGGCGTCATCGGCCCGCCGACCGCGGAGACGGCCGCGGACCGCGGCGTCGACGTCGACGTCGTCCCCGACGAGGCGTCGTTCGAGGCGCTCGCGACCGCCGTCGTCGATGCGCTCGACGCGGACGGCGACCGGAAGCACTGAGCGAGCCGGCCCGTCGGCGCACATCGAAGTGAGCCGCCGCGTCCGATTCGAATCTATTTCCTGATAACGGACTCCGGCGGGGCCGGCGTCGTTGTTCCGGACCCACCGGTACGGACGCGACGGCTCCGAACGTCGCCACCCGACCGCGACCGCAAAATATCAGACCGGATATTCGGGTGGTGTGATTTATCACTCGGGACGAGAGAGAACGTGTCATGGAACCGAGCGAGCGTTGGCTGCTGCGGGTCGAGGACGACGTCCTCGTCGTCGAGTTCCCACACGGGACTGGACTGAGCCCCGCAGACGGCGAGGCGCTCCTCGATCGCTGGCGGAACGCGACCGACCCCGACGTGGTCGACGCAGTCGTGATCGTCGTGCGGACGAGCCGACCGTGCTCCGACGCCGGGCGGCGGGCGCTCCGCGAGTCCGCGCAGATCGCGGTCGCCCGCGGCGTGGACCGCTTCGCCGTCGTCGGGCAGCGGTCGAAGCGCCGGTACCTCCGGCGGACCATCGACGTCGAGGGGGTCGACACCGAGGCGTTCAACGACGACGACGCCGCGATGCAGTGGGCGAGGAGCCCGTCCGCGACCGCGTCGTCGCTCGGAACCTCCTCGTAGTTAGCTTCCGGCCTCGGTCCCGTTCTCCGCGTCGTCCGTCTCGTTCCCACCGGTGGTGCCGTCACCGTCGTCGGAGTCGTCTGTCTCCTCGTCGTCGGTCTCCTCGCTGTCGTCGCCCTCCTCACCCTCTTCGTCCGCCTCCGACTCCTCGTCGTCATCGTCGCCGTCCTCGTCTTCGTCGATCTCGTTGACCTCGACGTCGCGGCCCGCGACCCCGCTGCCCGAGATCACGGGTTTGAGGATGTAGCCGTTGTTCTTGCCGCGCTTGACGACGTTGATGTCGAAGACGAAGCTGACCGGCTCGTCCGCGGTGACCTCGAACCCGTTCGTGATCTGGAGCTTCTCGCTCGGGAGCTTCACCTCGACCTCGGCGCCGTCGACGACTCCCTCGACGGCGGAGACCTCCAGTTCGATCTTCTCGTAGCTCCCGGCCGGGAGCTCGCCGTCGAAGACGGCGATCGCGTCCTCGTCGATCACCTGGGTGAGGTCGACCGTCGCGCCGTCGAGGTCGACGGCCCGGAAGCCGCGGTCCTCCCCGCCGTCCGCGTCGTCTTCCCCTTCGGCGTCTTCTTCCTCGTCTTCCCCTTCGGCGTCTTCTTCCTCGTCGTCCGCTTCGGCGTCTTCCTCGTTGTCTTCGCTTTCGTCGCCTTCGACGTCGTCCTCTCCGTCCTCGTCGTCCGCCGTGCCGTTGGGAGACCCGTCGTCGTCGGTCTCGGTGACGTTTTCACCGGTGTCGTCGTCAGTCTCGGTGGCGTTTTCACCGGTGTCGTCGTCTGATTCCCCCTCATCGTCTTCCTCGTCTGCCGCCTCTTCGTCCTCTTCCTCGTCCTCGCCGTCGCGGGCCTCGAACACGCGGGCCCGGTCGAGGGTGACGTCCAGCCGGTCGAAGTCGCCGATGTCGGCCGGAGCGTCGCTGATGAGGAGCCGGAAGGTCCCGGTAGTCGTTCCCGAGCCGCCGTCCGAGCCGTCGGAGCCGTCCGAGCCTCCGGACGACGGGAGCGATCCCTCGCCGGCGCAGCCGGCGAGCAGCGTCGCGCTCGCGCCGGCGCCGAGGGCCACGAACTTCCGTCGGCCGAGGCCGCCGTCTGTCGGCTGCGATCCGTCGTCGCCTGTCGTCCGCGATCGGTCCGTCATGGTGGTTCGACGAACGGGCCGCGGACGGGTATAAATCGGCGATACTCCGGTCGGATTTACGCCGATAAAGCCCATTTTAGCGGGTATCACCGGGTTTCTCGGCGGGAAGGCCGCTCTCGGCGAGCGCGGGCTACGGTTCGGCCGTGTCGATGCCGGCCGCGTCGACCACGCGCTCCGCGTGGCGCGTCGCTCGCTCGCGGACCGCCGCCGCGTCGGTCCCGACGTGCTCGCCGTCCGCGTAGCGGACCGCGCCGTCGACCATGGTGAAGGTCACGTCGTCGCCGTGGGCCGCGTACACGAGGTGCGAGAGGGGGTCGTGGAGCGGCGTCGCGCGCGTCAGATCGGTCGTGATCCCGATCACGTCGGCGCGGTGTCCCTCGCGCAGCGCGCCGAGGCGGTCGAAGCCGGCGGCGCGAGCGCCGTGTTCGGTCGCCATCTCCAGCACGGTCGCGGCCGGGAGGCGGGTCGGGTCGCGGGCGTCGACCTTGCCGAGGAGGCTCGCCTGCCGCATCTCGGTGAAGGGGTCGAGCGTGTTGTTACACGGCGGGCCGTCGTTGCCGAGCGCGACCGCCATCCCGCGGTCGAGGTAGTCCTGGACCGGGGCGATCCCCGAGGCGAGCTTCATGTTCGAGGAGGGACAGTGGGTGACGACCGTGTCCGTCTCGGCGAGCACCTCGCGCTCGCGCTCGTCGGTGTGGACGCAGTGCGCGAGCGTCACGTCCGGCCCGGTCAGGCCGACCTCGTCGAGCCAGAGGACGTTGCGCCGCCCGGTGTCGGCCTCGACCGTCTCGATCTCGTCCTCGTTCTCGCTGGCGTGGGTGTGGATCGTCACGCCGTCGTACCGGTCGGCCAGCTCGCGGCAGCCGCGCAGGCAGGCCTCGGTACAGGTGACGGCGAACCGCGGCGTGACCGCGTACCGGACGCGGCCGTCGGCGGCCCCGTGGTACTTCCGGATGAGCGCCTCGCTCTCCGCGAGCGCGGCGTCGGTCTCCTCGAGGAGCCCCTCCGGCGAGTCGCGGTCCATCAGCACCTTCCCGAGCCGGGCGCGGATCCCCGCCTCGATCGCGGCCTCGAACGCTTCCGCGGCGTGGTTCACCGAGAGGTGGTCGACGACGGTCGTCGTCCCCGATTCGAGGCACTCCAGGTAGCCGAGTTCCGCGGCCGCCCGGGTCGCCTCGGCGTCCATCGCGGCCTCCATCGGTAACACGGCGTCGAACAGCCAGTCGAGGAGCGCGGCGTCGTCCGCGATGCCCCGCCCCAGCGACTGGACGGAGTGAACGTGGCCGCCGACGAGGCCGGGCGCGACGAGGTCGAACTCGCGGCGCTCGTGGTCGGGGTAGCGGTCCCGCAGGGCGCTCTCGTCGCCGACCGCGGCGATCGTGTTCCCCTCGACGACGACGGCGCCGTCGGGGATGACGGTCTCGGAGTCGGCCACGACGGTTCCGGCGATCAACATGTCCGTCCGTTCCTGACGGTCAGTCGGTAAGAGGCTGTCCGTTCCGTGGTCTCTGTTCTCTCGGCGTTTTGAGGTGCTGAGGTGGTCGATAACTGATATTGCGGTGGCGCGTGCCTGGGAGGCCGCATCGCGGCCGAGCAGCACGCGCGAGGGCTGCGGCGACCGGAGCGAAGCTGCGGGAGCCGCGAGGTTGGGGAGGCGTGAGGTGCGGGGCTGTGCGGTGCGGGGTGGGACTCAAAGGGGCAGCCGGGAGGCGGGCGCAGGCGACGCGAGCACCGCAGGGAGTGAGCGAAGCGAACGACCGAGGAGCGCGGCGAGCGTGCGCCCGCCTCCCGGCTGGGGCTTTGGATGCGTTCCCCGCAGATCCGCCGTCAGCTATCCGTCGAAACCGATCGTAACAGTCCGATTCGATCTATTCCAGTCGGCGGTCGCGGAACGCGCGGATCACGTCCTGGCGGGCGATGATCCCGACTATCCGGCCGTCGTCGTCGACCACGGGTACGCGGTTGATGTCGGGGTCGTCGCCGACGAGGAGGTCCAGTACGTCGTCGACGGGCGCGTCCGGCGTCACCGTCGCCACGTCGGCGCTCATCACGCCGGAGACGGGCCGGTCCGCGTTGCGGATCATGTCGACGCCGAGGTCGAGGTCGGCCCACGGGCGCTTCACCTGGTACGAGAGCGTGTCGACGAACGGCGGGAGCCCGACGGGGATCCACAGCGTCTCGTCCTCGGGTTCGAACAGGTCGACGAGGTCGGACTCGGTGATGACCCCCACCACCCGCTCGTCGTCGTCGACGACGGGGAACCCGCTGAACTCGTAGCGGGCGAACCGCTTGAACACGTCTGCGACGTCGTCGTCCGGCGAGACCGTCTTCACGTCCGACTCCATCAGGTCGCGGGCGGTCAGTGACATACCGGACGGTCACGGCCGGAGGCCGTAGGCGTTTCGCCCCCGACGGAACGCACTTACCGACCCGGGACGCAGTCGATCGCGTGTACCGCAACGGTCACGTCGGGGCGTCGCTGGTCGTCTACGCCCCGTTCGGGTTCCTCGTCACCGCCCTCGCCTCGATCGAGGTCGCCGCCGCCGGCGCGTTCGGCGTCGCCTCGCTGGCGATGGTCCCCGACCTCGACACGCGGGTCCCGTTCGTCGAGCACCGGGGGATCACGCACACCGTCTGGTTCGCGCTGCTGGTCGGCGTCGCCTTCGGGATCGTCGGGGCGGCGGTCGGATTCCGGGGTGGAGTTCCCGAGGCGATCCTGTTCGGCGGCGCGGGGTTCCTGTTCGGCGCGGTGACGATCGGCTCGCACCTCCTCGCGGACGCGCTCACGCCGATGGGCGTCCGACCGTACGCGCCCGTCCGAGACGACGAGTACACGCTCGACCTGGTCAGGGCGGCGAACCCGCTCGCGAACTACGCGCTGTTGGGGCTCGGCCTCATCGTGGTCACAGTCGCGCTCGTCGCCGGTGAAGCGGTTCCGGCGTAGGCGGACGGCGGGGTGACGTGAACGAAGGGATCGCGAGCGCTGACGCTCGGCGGACTGTGAGTCGAGAAGATGGCCGGGGTGGGCTCCGAACCCACGATCTCCGCATGTCCCAGGTCCGAGGCTCGGCGGAGCCACGGGAAGGACGCGGACGCTTCCAAGGCGTCACCGCACCGAATCTCTGAACCCTATGAGTGCGGCGCTATGTCCAGCTAAGCCACCCGGCCTCACCTTTTCGTACCGCGATGAGACTCTTTAACCTTCCCATCCGTCGGAGGGTTGTGAACCGATCGCAGATCGGCGCGGGCGGCCGCTTCCGGCGGTGAGTCGCCGGCGGACGGATTGCGGAGCCGCGAAGTCGGGGGTCGATTCGGGCCGCGACCCGCGCGATCGGGCCGCGCTCGCGGCCGACCCAGCGGATTTATGCCGGGCGCGGCGTATCCCGGGCGTATGAGCCTTCCCGAACTGCTCGCGGGGACCGTCGGCGACGAGGACGTCGTCGCCGAGGTGCCGCTGGGCGGCGACGATCGACTCGCGGTCACGCCCACCCGGACCCTCGTCTACCGCGGCGACGGACTCCTGTCGGACGAGTCCGTCGACGAGTACGGCCACGACGTCGAGCGGATCGACGTCTCCACGGGCCGCCGCAAGGCGAAGATCACCCTCGGCTACGGCCTCGACGGCGACGAGACGCTCTCGGTCCCGAGCAAGCGCGTCGACGACGTCCTCCACCCCGTCCTCGCCGGCGTCCTCTCGGCGAGCGGCGTCACCGGCGCCGGCGAGACGGTCGTCCGCACCTTCCGCTTCTCGGAGCTCACCCTGATCGTCACCAGCGAACGACTGGTCAAACACGTCGGCTCGGCCGTCTGGGACCCCGAGTTCGAGGAGTTCCACTACTCGGACCTCACCGGCCTCGACTTCGAGGAGGGGACCGTCGCCACCGCGGTCGTCCTCGTCCACGACGGCCGCTCCGAGCGGTTCAAGGCGCCGAACGAGTCGGCCCGCGCGGTCCGGGAGACGCTCGCCGACGCGGTGTGCTCGTTCCACGACGTCGCCAGTTTGGAGGAGTTCCGCGTCGCGGCCGCCGAGGCCGAGGAGCCGGAACCGGAGGCCGACCGGAGCGGCACGACCGACTTCGGCGAGGGCCCCGACCCGCTCTCGGCGTCGCCGGCCGCCGACGCGGAGGCCGACGCCGAGGGGCCGGGCGTCGAGTCCGGCGGCGCGGCCGATCCGACCGCCGGGGCCGGGCCGCCGTCGGAGACCGACCCGACCCCCGAGACCGACGTAGTCGGGGAATCGGCCGCCGAGTCGACGCAGCCGACCGAGACTGACGACGACCCGCTGGGCGGGGACCCGCTCGCGCCGGACGCGACCGTCGACGACGCGACGGCGGATCCCGCGGAGGGCGCGCCCGCGACGGAGTCTTCGGGAGCGGACGCGGCGGCGGATCCGCTCGACGCGGAGGCCGCCGGGACCGCACCGGCCGCGGGCGAGGTCGATCGGGAGGCGGGCGACGAGACCCCTGTCGAGGCCGATGCGCTCGAGACGGACGCGGCAGCCGGCGATCCGATCGACGACGCCGTCGCGCCCGACGCCGACGCGGCCGTTCCGGAGGACGACGCGTTCGACGGGTCGCCGTTCGAGAGCGCCGGCGTCGAGGACGCGGACCTCGCGAGCGAGGTCGCCGCGCTGCGACGGACCGTCGAGACGCAGTCTGAGCGTCTCGACCGGCAGTCGGCGCTCATCGAACAGCTCATCGAGGAGCTCCGCCGCGGCCGGTGACCGGGACCACGGTGGTCGCAGATCGGCCTTCCGCGGCGGGGCGTCCGATTCTCTCGCCTGAGACTCGCGTCGGATCGGTTAACCGATGGGCGGCGAACGTGTGACCGTGATAGGCGGACTGGGAACCCGGGTCGGCGCGGTGTTGAGCGACATCTCGAGCACGGAGGGGCGGCTGGCCGTCACCGCCGCCATCGCCCTCGCGACGCTCGGAGTCGGTTGGCTGCTGTTGCCGCGGGCCGTCCGCGCCGGCGAGCAGACGCTCGCCGACTGGCTCGGGCGGCTGCTCGACGACCGGCTGTCGGAGTCGACGGAAGGCGCGCTGGAGACGCTGCGCGAGGGGATCCCCGCGTCGTTCCTCCTGCGGCTCGCGGTCGGGCTCCTCCAGCTCGCGCTGTTCGCGCTCGCGGGCGTCGCCGTCCTCACCCTCTGGGGACGGTTCGAGCTCGTGGTCGCGGTGCTGCCGGTCGCGGAGAACGCGGTCCGGGTCGGCGGGCAGGTGATCGCCTCGGTGGTGCTGCTCGGCGGCGCGTACGTCGTCAGCGACGTGGTCGAGACGTACGTCGAGGAGCTGTCGGCGGACAGCGACCGGATCACCGCCCACCAGGAGCAGCTCCTCACCCGGCTCGCACAGGTCGGGCTGCTCGTGCTCGCGGCGATAACCGTCCTCGGGATCTGGGGCGTGAACCTCGGCGGCCTCCTCGTCGGGGCCGGCTTCCTCGGGATCGTCCTCGGGATGGCGGCCCGGCAGACGCTGGGGTCGCTCATCGCCGGCTTCGTGCTGATGTTCGCGCGACCGTTCGAGATCGGCGACTGGGTCGAGATCGGCGACGAGGAGGGGTTCGTCACCGACATCACGATCATGAACACCCACATGCGGAACTTCGACGGGGAGTACGTCGTGGTGCCCAACGACCTCGTCGCCAACCAGGCGATCACGAACCGGAGCCGGGAGGGCCGCCTCCGGATCCACATGGAGGTCGGGATCGGGTACGACGACGACCCCGACGAGGCCAGCGACATCGCCGAGGAGGTCCTCGGGGACGTCGGCGTCATCGCGAACAATCCGCAACCGTACGCGATCCCGTCCGGGTTCGGCGACTCGGCGATCCTGCTCGACTTACGCTTCTGGATCGACCCGCCGACCCCGCAGGCGCGGTGGCGCTCGAAGGCCCTCGTCGTCGAGCGGATCCAGGAGCGCTTCGCCGACGCCGGCATCTCGATCCCCTACCCGCAGCGGACCGTCTCGTACCCGCCGGAGAAGGCGGCGGCGGACGAGACGGTCGAGCGCGTCGAGCAGGCCGACGGGAACGGCGACGGGCGACGGCGAGACGGTCCCCTCTGAGGTCGCTTCGGTCGAGAACGAGCGCCCGCGGGGACTACCGGTCCGACGGGCCGGTGTAGCCGCTCGGGAGCTCCGTCCCCCGACCGGTGAACAGCCGCTCGAACCGCTCGATCTTCTCTAACACGTAGCTGAGCGCCGCGGTGAGCGAGTCCGCGCCGATCGACAGCAGGTGGCGCGCCCCCTTCGTGCGGTCGGCGTGGTAGAAGCTGATCTCCCCTTCCGGCTCGGTGTTCCGCTCCGGCATCACCACCAGGTCCTGTCTGGTGGGGCCGTGCCGGAAGACGAGCACGTCCGTGAGCGAGTCCGCGCCGTAGGTGACCACGTCGTGGAGGACGCTCCACTTCGGCGGCGTCTCCTCGGCGATCGCGTCCGCGTCGACGACGTTTCGCATCGTCGTGGCGGTCGAGACGCGCTCCAGGGCCGACCCGCGTCGGCTCCGAAGCCACGCGAGCAGCCGCTCGACGAGGTCGCGGAAGCCGTCCGGTCCCGAGAACCGGCCGGCCGACCGCTCCTGCGGCAGCGACCCTCGCGTCACTTCGGTCCGCTCTCCCATGGGTGTACCCCCGGGCCCATC
>ERZ1034543.95-NODE-95-length-23455-cov-8.758547_pt1 | contig 23455 bp, 26 predicted proteins | sample MGYA00520654_ERZ1034543 | MGnify/ENA primary metagenome ERZ1034543 (study PRJEB33760, sample SAMEA4777712) | hypersaline lake metagenome | biome: hypersaline environment; feature: brines | place: Spain | collected 2012-08 | depth 0 m ... | reverse complement strand
AAGCCGGCCAGCGCGTTCTCGTACTCCGGCGAGCCGAGCCGCTCGGGGGTCTCGGGCGCGTCGACGACGCCCTCCGGCGGGCGGAAGTCGCCGAGCGGGTCGTCGATCGTGATCCCGTAGTCGGTGAAGAAGGACTCGTACCGGCGGTAGTGGGCCTCTAACTCGTCGCCCGGGATCTCCATCATCTCCGTCCAGCCGTGGTTGAAGAAGTCGAAGTTCGCTTGGACGTGGGTGATCTCGCGGGCCTCCGCCTCCGGGAAGCCGTCCTCGAGGGCGGCGACGTACGTGTCCATCGTCGCGTCGAAGAAGCTGTCGAGGTGGTCGCGGCGCTCCTCGCGGCGGTCCTCGTCCGCCTTGTTGAGGAAGATGCTCGTGTGGAGGTCGACGAGCTTGTCGTTGGCGACGTCGCCGACCACCGGCGTGGTCAGCGCCTTCTTGGCGGCCCAGTGGCGGATGTTCTGCCGGATTTTCATACCCGCGATTGGGTCGGGACGCTCTTGAATGTGTGGCGTCGGGGCGGGCCGCGACGCCACTCGCCGTGGGCCGTGCGCGTCGCCGACCGCACCGCGGAACTGTTATTGCGCGTTAGAGACAATACCGACGTACCGATGACAGCGAGCGAGGCCGACGACGACTGGGCGGCGCAGGTGGAGGCGCAGCGGCAGGCGAAGGTCCAGCAGTTCCGCGAGTCGGCGCGGTCGCCGCTGCCGGTGTCGATGCGCGGCGACGGCTTCCCGGGGCTGGCGTACTTCGACCCCGACCCGTCGTACCGGTTCGTCCTCCCGCTCCGCGAACACGGGGAGAAGGAGACCGTCACCGTCGAGACGACCGCCGAGGGCGAGCAGACGTACCGGCGCTGGGGGGAGTTCCGCTTCGAGGTCGACGGCGAGTCGGCGACGCTTCAGGCGTACCGGCCGGTCGACGGCGCGGACCGGTTCTGGGTGCCGTTCCGCGACGCCACCAGCGGCGAGGAGACGTACGGCGCGGGGCGGTACCTCGACTTGGAACCCGACCGCGACCGCGTCGACGGCGAGTGGGTCGTCGACTTCAACAACGCGTACAACCCGACCTGCGCGTACAACCACGCGTACGAGTGCCCGCTCGTCCCCATGGAGAACTGGCTCGACGTCGCGATCAGGGCCGGCGAGAAGGACTTCCCCGCGGAGCCGGCCGGCGCGGACCACTGACCGCGCGGCGTCGATCGGCCGCGACGGGCGGCGCAGAACCGGTCTTTTCGAGGTGTATGTGGGGAATTATCACGGTCCGAGACGCGGATGACAACCCACATTAACCATGAATCCGAACGCCCGGCTATGAGCGATTCGTACGTGATCGTCGGTGACGGTATCGCGGGCGCGTCCGCGGCCGAGACGCTCCGCGAGGAAGCGCCCGACGCCGAGATCACGGTTCTCACGGACGAGGGTGAGTCCCTCTACAACCGGATTCTGATCAAGGAGTACGCGAAGGGGAAGCTCCCCGAGGCCCCCATCTCGATCCACCAGGAGGACTGGTACGACGAGCACGACGTCGACCTCCGGCTCAACACGATCGTCGACGACATCGACGTCGAGGGCGACGCGGTCCACACCCACGACGGAGAGACGTTCGCGTACGACTCCCTCCTGCTCGCGATCGGCGGGACCCCCCAGCAGCTCCCGGTCGGGAACGCCGACGCCGAGGGGATCCACCACTTCTGGACGTTCCAGGACGCCCGCCGGATCAAAGAGAGCGTCGAGGACGCCGAGCGGGCGGTCATCGTCGGCGCCGGCCTCCTCGGTATCGACTTCGCGGCCATCTGCGGCGCGCAGAACGTCGAGGCGAAGTACCTGATGCGCGGCGACAACTGGTGGCGCTACGCGCTCTCCGAGGAGGGCGCGGAGATCATGCACGAGGCGATGCGCGAGCGCGGCGTCGAGCCCGTCTTCGGCTCGGGCGTGGACCACTTCGAGGTCGACGACGACGGCCACGTCGCGGCCGCGGTCGACCCGAACGGCGAGCGCTACGAGTGCGACTTCGCGGGCGTCGCCATCGGGCTCGACTTCAACACCGAGCTCGTCCAGGACACGCCGCTGGAGCTCGACGACGGCATCGTCGTCGACGAGTTCATGCGGACCAACGTCGACAACGTGTTCGCCGCGGGCGACATCACCACGTTCAACGACCTCATCCTCGGCGAGCGCGCGAAGAACGGCTCGTGGGGGTCGGCGAAGGAGCAGGGGACGATCGCCGCCCGGAACATGGTCGATTACGGCACCGAGGAGTTCGAGTGGGTCTCCTCGTACTCGATCACGCACTTCGACTTCCCGTTCCTCTCGTTCGGCCACCCGACGCTCGGCGACGACTCCGTGGAGGCGACCACCGCCGAGGGCGAGTGGCGGCGCGTCGCGCTGAAGGACGGCAAGGTCGTCGGCGGCGTGCTCATCGGCGACCTCTCGCCGCAGTCCGCGTTCAAGCAGCTGATGCGCGAGGGGCGCGACGTCAGCGGACAGACGGACCGGCTCATGGAACCCGGCTTCTCGGTCGACGACCTCGCGGCCCCCACCGAGCAGTAACGACGGACGGCGGGCGGCGGTTCAGGTCGCTTTTCAGGCTGTACGTGCTACTACCGCCCAGATGGTTCTGGGATCGTCACGCCCCCCCGACGACTTCTTCGCCTCCTTCGTCGAAGAGTGTGCCGACCCGGTCGTCTCCCTCGACGAGGCGGGGACGATACTGTACGCGAACGACGCCACCGAGGCGGCGCTCGGCTACGAGCCGGCCGCGCTCCGCGGCCGCAGGCTCGTCGACCTCGTCGCGTCCGAGACGGCGGACGAGCGGACGCGCTCGGTCCGCGAACGGCTCGCGCGGGTCGAGGGGCTCCCCGATCGCGGGAGCGTCTCGGTCCCGCTCCGACACGCCGACGGCCACGCGGTGACGTTCTCCGTGCGGTTCCACGAGCACGCTCCCGGCGGCGTGATCGGGGAGAACGACGAAAGCGACTCCCCCGACGCGGCGGGAGACGGACCCGACGCCGTCTACACCGGCGTCTTCCGCGACGGGGTCGAGGAGGTCGGCGGCGCGGTGACGGAGACGTTCCGCAACCTCGTCGAGCACGCCGGCCACGCGATCTACGTCACCGACGTCGACGGCACGATCGAGTACGTCAACCCGGCGTTCACCGACCACACCGGGTACGACGTCGACGAGGCGCTGGGGGAGACGCCGGCGATCCTCAACTCCGGCGAGATGCCCGACGAGTACTTCGACGCGCTGTGGTCGACGCTCCAGGACGGCGAGGTGTGGGAAGAGGAGATCGTCGACCGGCGGCACGACGGCGAACTGTACCACGCTCACCAGACGATCGCCCCCGTCGCAGACGACGACGGCGAGGTCTCGCGGTTCGTCGCCATCCAGACGGACATCACCGATCGCAAGGCCGCGATGGGACGGCTGAAGCAGTACCGCGCTATCGTCGAACGGCTCGACGACCCCGTCCTCCTCCAGAACCGCGACGGCGAGTTCGAACTGCTGAACGAGGCGGTGAGCGAGTTCGCCGGCGTCGACCGCGAGGAGCTGTACGGCACCGACGAGTTCGCGTTCATGGACCCGGAGACGGCGGCGAAGGTCGACGAGCGGCGGAAGTCGGTGCTCGAGACCGAGGAGATGACCGCGTACGAGATATCGCCGACGTTCCCGGAGAGCGGCCGGGACGCGACGTTCAGCACGCAGCGGTACCCGTACTACGACGCCGACGGCGACCTCGCGGGCACGTTCGCCATCTGCCGGAACGTCACCGACCGGAAGGAGCGCGAACGCGACTTGGAGCGGTACGAGCGCGCGATCAACGGGGCGACCGATCTCATCGCCGCGGTCGACCGGGAGGGCCGGCTCCTGTTCGCGAACCCGCAGTACCGGGAGTACCACGGGCTGGGGAGCGGCGACGTGACGGACCTCACCCTCGCCGACGTCGTGCCGGACGACGGCTACGAGACCGTCGAGCGACAGGTCGCGCGCGCGCTCCGGGGCGACACGGTGGAGTACCGGACGACGCGGACGCACCCGACGCGCGGCAGGCGGACGTTCGACGTCCGGTACTACCCGCTCGAGAGCCCGGAGGGCGAGGACCCCGGCGGCGTCGTCGGCGTGCTCCGCGACGTGACCGACAGCGAGCACCGCGCGCGACAGCTCCGCGTCGTCGACCGCGTGCTCCAGCACAACCTCCGGAACGCCCTGACGGTCGTCCGGGGGCGGGCCGAACAGATCACGGCTGGCGACGCCGACCCCGCCGACGCCGAGTACATCGTCTCGCGGGCCGACGACCTGTTGGAGACGAGCGAGAAGGCCCACCACATCACCGAGATACTGGGCGACGCGCCGGAGACCGAGCCGATCGACGCCGGGCGAGTGGCGCGGCACGCCGTCGACACGGCGACCGAGGAGTTCCCGACCGCGACGGTCGAGGCGTCCGCGCCGGAGGACGGGGTCGCGACGGCGTCGGCGACCACGTGGCTCTCGCGGGCCGTGGACGAACTGGTCCGGAACGCGATCCTCCACAGCGACCGGGACCGGCCCGCGGTCGAGGTGTCGGTCGAGGCGGACGCCGACGCGGTGCGGGTCCGCGTCGCCGACGACGGACCGGGGCTGACGGGGATGAACCGTGACGTGCTCGTCGACGGAACCGCCGTCGACGCGCTGTACCACGGCAGCGGCCTGGGGCTGTGGCTCGTCTACTGGGTCGTCCAGCAGTCGGGCGGCTCGGCGTCGGTCGCGGACGCGGACCCGCGCGGGACCGTGGTCACGCTCACGCTTCCCCGGGCCGCCGACTGAACCCCCGACTGCCGCGATCCCGGGGCGCGGGAGGGGCTGCGACGCCGATCGCCGCGAAACGTTTATGATTTATCATGGCACACGATACCACATGTCACTGAGAGACACCGGGCGACGGCTCCGCCTCCGCCGCACGGGCCGTATCCCGTCCGACGCGCGGGTGCGCCACTACGACGAACTGGACGACGAGGAACAGAGCGTCGTGCGGGAGTTGGCGGGAGAGCCGTGGACGGCCCCGGAGATCGGGGACCTCGACGACGGCGACGTGGTGAAGTTCACCGACTACTACCAGATCCGTTCGCGGTGAGCGCCGTCGGGGCGCGGCGAGCGGTCGCGGCGTCTCCGGGGAAGCGAAGTTGTTTTCGCCGGTCGGGGGTAAGCGGTGCGCATGGACAGCGGCGGATCTACAGACATGACGCTGGCGTTCGAGCTGGACGCGCTGAAAGCGCTCGCGGACCCCAACGCGGTGTTCAACAACGCCCGGCAGTGGACCGAGTACGTCGGGGTCGTCAGCGAGAAGCCGACCTACGTCGTCACGAACTTCACGCGGAAACACCGCGTGCGACAGGACTTCTTCTCGGGGCCGCGCGGCGTCGAGGAGAGCTTGGAGAACATCAGCCAGCAGTTCGACACGGACCGGCACGTCTTCGTGGGGGTCGACGAGGAGGACGAGGCGGTCGCCGACGCGACCGACTGGGAGTTCCTCCACGTCGAGGACGCCGCCGAGGCCGCCGGCTGGACGCTCGCGACCGGCGAGGCGGTCGACGAGGCGCCCGACGAGCAGGCCCGAGACGACTGGCCGTAAGCGGGGAAGCGAGACGCCGAGCGGGCTCCCGGGCTGACGGGGGTCGCCGTGAGAAGGTACGCGGGGCTCGCCGACCGGGAGATGTTTTCGCGCGGACGTCGAACGTCGGTCCATGAGCGACGACGACGACGACGATCATCAGCACGACGGTCACGACCGCGGGCACGACGATCACGACGACCGCGACGACCACGGACACGGACACCACGACCATGACGAGCACGGCCACGGGCACGACGGCGGCCACCACCATCACCACGACGCCGAGTCGGTCGCGGCGGCGGTCGTCACCGTGTCTTCCTCGCGGTCCACGGACGAGGACCCGGCCGGCGACTACGTCGCGGGCGCGTTCGAGGAGGCGGGCCACGAGGTCGTCGTCCGCGAGCTGATCCCCGACGACTACGACAGCGTCCAGGGGACCGTCGACCGGCTCACCCGCCGGAAGGACACCGACGTCGTGGTGACGACCGGCGGCACCGGCGTCACGCCGGACGACGTCACGCCGGAGGCGGTCCGGGGGCTCTTCGCGAAGCGGCTCCCCGGGTTCGGCGAGCTGTTCCGCCGGCGCTCCGTCGAGGAGGTCGGCACCCGGACCGTCGGGTCGCGTGCGACGGCCGGGGTCGTCTCCGCCACGCCTGTGTTCTGTCTCCCGGGCTCCGAGAACGCGGTCCGGCTGGGCGTCGACGAGATCATCCTCCCCGAGGTCGGCCACCTCGTCGGACTCGCCGGCAGGGGGCTCGACGACGAGGAGGGCGAGGAAGCAGCGGACAACGAGACTGGCGACGAAGCAGCGGACGGGGAAACGGCGAGCGACTCGGACGCGTCTTCGGAGGGCGGGTCGTAAGCGGAGGGCGCCGCCCGAGGTCCCGGGGAGTCAGACGGCGGTGAGGAAGTTGCGGATGAGGTCGTGGCCCGACCCGGTCAGCACGCTCTCCGGGTGGAACTGGACCGCCTCGATCGGGTGCTCGCGGTGGCGGATCCCCATCGCGATCGACTCGCCCTCGTGCTCCGTGGTGGCCGACACCGCGAACGCGTCCGGGATCTCAGTCGCCGCGAGCGAGTGATAGCGGCCGGCCCGGAACCCCTGGTCGAGCCCGCGGAACACGCCCTTCCCGTCGTGGTCGACGGGGAACGCCTTGCCGTGGACCGGCTCGGGCGCGTGGCCCACGGTGCCGCCGTACTCGTGGACGGCGGCCTCGAGGCCGAGGCACACGCCGAGCGTCGGCACCGTCGGCGAGAGCTCTCGCAACACCGGCATCGTCACGCCCACGTCGCGCTCGTTCTTCGGGTGGCCCGGCCCGGGGCTGACGATCACCGCGTCCGGCTCCGCGGCCTCGATCTCCGCGAGCGAGGCGGTGTTCTTGAACACGTCGACGCCGACCGGCTCGCCGTCGATCGTCTGGTCGGAGACGTACTCGACGAGGTTGTAGGTGAACGAGTCGAAGTTGTCGACGACGACGACGTTCATCGCTCCGCCTCCGAGCCGGTGGCGATCGGGTCGGCGTCGTCGCCTTCCGCGTCGCTCTCGTCGCCCTCGCGGATCCGGTCGATCGCGGTCAACACGCCGTCCATCTTCTGTTCGGTCTCCTCGTACTCCGCGGCCGGGTCGGAGTCGGCGACGAGGCCCGCGCCCGCCCGCACGCCGACGACCGACTCCTCGCCCGACTCGTCGAGGGTCGCGGTGCGGATCACGATCGCGAAGTCGGCGTCGCCGGTCCACGAGTAGTAGCCGACGCCGCCGCCGTACGCCTCCCGCGGCGTCGTCTCTAAGTCGTCGATGATCTCCATCGCGCGCACCTTCGGCGCGCCGGTGAGCGTCCCCGCGGGGAACGTCGCGCGCGTCGCGTCGAAGGCGTCCGCGTCGGCCGCGAGCGTCCCGGTCACGGTCGACTCGATGTGCTGGACGTGGCTGTACTTCAGCACGTTCATGAACTCCTCGACGCGGACGGATCCGGGCTCCGAGACGCGGCGCACGTCGTTGCGCGCGAGGTCGACGAGCATCGTGTGCTCGGCGCGCTCCTTCCCGTCGGCGAGCATCTCGCCCGCGAGCCGGCGGTCCTCGACCGGGCTCGTCCCGCGCGGGCAGGTCCCCGCGATGGGGTTCGAGACGACGCGGTCGCCCTGGACGGAGACGAGCGTCTCGGGGCTGGCGCCGACGACGGTCCGGTCGTCGTGGCGCAGCACGTACATGTACGGCGAGGGGTTCACGTCGCGGAGCGCCGCGTACAGCCCGAGCGAGTCGACCTCGCCGCGGAGCTCGCGGCTGCGCGAGATCACGCCCTGGTAGATGTCGCCGTCGAGGACGTGGCGCTTGGCGGTCCGGACGGCCTCCTCGTACTCCTCGCGCGGGTCCGCGGACTCCTCGCCGACGCGCACGCCGTCGGGGTCGGGCGGCGCGGCCTCGCGCAGTTCGGTCGCGACGCGCTCGGCCTCCGCGGCGAGGTCGTCGTACACGGCGGCGGGGTCGTCGTCGGTGCCGATGACCGGCGTGAACACGAGCTCGACGCTCCCCTCCCGCTCGTCGAAGACGACGGTCCGGGTCGTGAGCGCGAACTCGGCGTCCGGGAACTCGGTCTCGGGGCGGTCGACGCCGACCTCCTCCAGCCAGAGGTCGTAGACCGCCTCGTACGCGAGGAAGCCGACGAACCCGCCCGAGAGGATCTGGCGGTCGGTGTCGGGGAACCCGCGGAGGCGCACGTCGGGGAACGCCGCGCGGACGCGGTCGACCGCGTCGCCGGCGTCGGGACCGAGGTCGGGCGCGGTCGACCGCGTCCGCGCGGCGCCGTCGACCCCGTCGCCGACGAACTCGGCGGCCGGACCGAGTTCGGTCACCTCGGTGCGGTCGGGGTGGACGGAGACGACTGCCTCCGGGTCGTAGCCGACGAACGAGTAGCGGGCGTGCCGGTCCGCCTTCCCGCCGTTCGTGAACGCCCCGTCGGGGTCGCTGGAGGCGACCTTCTCGCCGGACTCCAGGAGGAACCCGTACGGGCTGTCGCCGACGAGGGTCGCGTACGCGCCCAGCGGGGTGACATCGGCGTCGAGCGAGGCCGACGCGCGGACGACCACCGGCTTCTCGGCGTCGGCGGCGAGGTCGGCGAACGCTGCCTTCGAGCGGTCGAGCGGAGGGTCCGCGCCGGTCATAGCAGCTCCATCTCCCGGCCCGCGTTGGCGACGAAGCGGGCCACGGCGTTGTGGTCCTTCCGGCCGCCCTCGATCTCGACGCCCGAGGCGACGTCGACCGCGAAGGGGTCGGCGACGCGGACCGCCTCGGCGACGTTGTCGGCCGTGAGCCCGCCCGCCAGCACGACGGGGGTCGTGAGGCGGGCGGCGAGCTCGCCGGTCGCGCGCCAGTCGTGCGTCTCGCCGGTCCCGCCCGCGCCGGAGTCGTCGGTGGAGTCGACGACGAAGGCGTCGACCGCGCCGTCGAACTCCTCGGCCCGCGCCGGGTCGTCGGCGCCGACCGTGAGCAGCACCTTGCGCTCCGTCTCCGCCCGGATGTAGCGGAGCTCGTCGACGGTCCACTCGCCGTGGAGCTGGATCGCGTCGGGGGCGGTCGTGCGGGCCAGCTCGACCGCGCGCTCGGCGGAGTCGGGCATCGTCACGAGCGTCGCGGTGACGAACGCGGGCACGTCGGCGAGCAGCTCCGCCGCCCCGGCCGGGTCGACCTCGCGCGGGGAGTCGACCGGCACCTCCGAGATCACGCCGACCGCGTCCGCGCCCGCGTCGACCGCGGCGCGCAGGTCGGCCTCCCGGGTGATCCCGCAGATCTTCACCCGCGCCATCAGTCGTCGTCCTCCGCGGTCGCCGCCTCCGGCCCCTCCGCGGGGGCGCCGTCGCCGCAGAGCGCCGCGAACTTCTCGGCGGCCGCGCCGGAGTCGATCGCCTCGGCCGCGCGCTCGACGCCGGCCGCGAGCGTGTCGGCCTCGCCGGCGACGTAGATGGCGGCGCCCGCGTTCGCCAGGATGAGGTCGCGCTTCGGGCCCGTCACGGAGCCGTCGACGATCCCGCGCAGGTCCGCGGCGTTCTCCTCGGGCGTGCCGCCCGCGACCGCCTCGATCGGCGCGCGATCGAGGCCGAGATTCGCGGGCGAGATAGTGAACTCCGTCACGTCCTCGCCGTCGACCTCCGCCGCGACCGTCTCGTCGTGGATCCCGATCTCGTCCATGCCCGCGCCGTGGACGACGAGCGCGCGCTCGACGGGCATGTGCGCCAGCGACCGCGCGATGACGGGCACGAGGTCGGGGTCGTACACGCCGAGCACCTGCGCGTCCGCGCCGGCGGGGTTGGTGAGCGGGCCGAGGACGTTGAAGATGGTCCGCATCCCGAGCTCCTTGCGCGGGCCGATGACGGCCTTCATCGCCGGGTGGAAGACGGGCGCGAGCATGAAGCCGATCCCGTCGCGCTCGATCGCGTCCTCGACGGCCGGCGGCTCGGCCTCGACGTCGGCCCCCGCGACCTCCAGCACGTCCGCGCTCCCGGAGGAGGAGGAGACCGAGTAGTTGCCGTGCTTGGCGATCGGCACGCCCGCGCCCGCGGCGACGACGGCGGCGGTCGTCGACACGTTGATCGTGTCGTAGTCGTCGCCGCCGGTACCGCAGGTGTCGACGAGCGGCTCCCGGTCGGGCTCGATCGTCCGCGCCGCGTCGCGCATCCCCTGCGCGAAGCCGGCTATCTCGGCCTCGGTCTCGCCCTTCGCGCGGAGCGCGGCGAGCAGCGCCCCGATCTGGGCCTCGGTCGCGTCCTCGAAGACGAGCCGCGCGGCCTCGCGCGCCTCCGCTACGGTCAGATCTTCCCCGTCCGTCACGCGCTCGACCGTGTCGTTGAGATTCATTGTGTCCACCGATGTAGTATTCCGCGTTGTGATGTACAAGTGTGTACACTGTTTTAACGCTGTCGCCGAGGTGTGGAACGGTAGCGAACGACGAGAACGCGGCCGGAACAGGGTCGGACGGGAGGCAAACAGAGTCGAACCGGGGCGGTACGGGAGCGGAAGGGAGAGCGATGGGGGGGCGACCCGCCCTACGCCGCGTCGAGCGCGGTCGACCCGTCGGCCTCGACGACGACGACGGGGACCTCGGCGTCGCCGATCACCGTGTCGGTCGTCGATCCGAAGACGAAGCGGCCGACGGTCCCCGTCGTCGGCGCGCCCACGACGACGAGGTCGTAGTACGCCGACTGCTCGACGATCGCCCCGGCGGCGGTCCGGTCCTCGACGAGCCACCGGTCGGCGCGGTCGAACTCGCCGAGCCGGTCCTCGGCCGCGCCGAGGAGCCGCTCCCCGGCCGCGGCGTAGTCGGTGTCGGCGGCGTCGGCGGGGGCGACGGTCCCGGAGGCGTCGTCGTCGGGCGCCGCGTCGGCGAGCGCCGCGTCCGAGGGGACGACGTGGAACAGTTCGAGCCAGGCGTCGGTCGCCGCCGCGATCTCCCGCGCGACGTCGACGGTGGCCCCGGAGTGCGGCCCGGGGCCGACGGCGACGAGGACCGACGAGACCCGGTCGGGTCGCTCCGCGCGGTCGGCGCCGTTCAGCGACACGTCGGCGGCGGCCGGGACCTCGCTCGCGTCGTCGACCGCGGGCCGGACGACGGGGTCGCCGACGGCGGGCGATCCCGCCCGACCGGCGGTAGTCGCGCCGCCCGACTCGCCGCGCGCGCCGCCGTTTCGGGTACCGCCCTCTCGGGGGCTTCCACCGTCTACGTCGCTCCCATCCATGGTTGAACGTCTGACGCTTGTCAGATAAATCCCGTTGGTTCCGCGTCCTTGCCCGGGCTAGTCCGGCGCGGTGAGCCCCCGGCAGAGAGCCCGCGCGGCGTCACTCCCGGAAGAACTCGTCGCGCTCGAACGGCTCCGCCTCGCCCTCCACCGCGAGGACGTCGAGCGCGGTCACCTCGGCCCCGACGCCGAGGAGTCCCGCGAGGCTCGGCTCGGTCCGCCCCTCGTCGCCGGAGATCAGCTCCTTGATGTAGAGGCCGCCCTCGCCGCGGATCTCGACGGTCGCGTGACGCGGGTCGTCGAGTTCGCCGGTCGCCTCGTACACGTCGCGCTCGCGGGTCATGCTCGCGCGGCGGTGGTCGACGCGGTTCGGCGTGTACTGCTCGACGGTCGCCCCCTCCAGCGCGGCGACCGCGTCCGCGAGGGCATCGGCGTCGACGTCGGCGTCGAACGTCACCGCGGCACGGTAGCGCTTGGCCGCGTCGTGGCCCTTCACGCGTTCGACCATCTCGTAGGTGGCGAGCCCGAGCCCCTCGACCTCGACCGCGCCGTCGGCGAAGGCGTTGATGTCCGCCTGGAGGCGGTCGGTGTCGACCCGGCGGCGGCGCGGCTCCTCGACCTCGACCACGAACGGGCGGCCGGTGCCGAGCATGAGCGCGTCGACGTCCTCGCGGCCCGCGCCGTGGAACGTCGCCTCCGTCCCGTCCATCACGTCCTCGACGACCGGCGCGGTGTACTCCTCGACGCTGTCGTCGTAGAGGTAGCCGGAGCCGCCGCAGTGGTCACAGGGGTCGGCCCCCTGCCGCCCGGAGCCCTTACACTCCCGGCAGGGCCACTCGGTCTGCGGGATGTCGCGCTCCAGCTTCCTGTACCGGCCGTAGACGAACGTGGAGTTCACCTTCGCGTCGACCTCGTCTTCGGCCAGGTCGATCGTGAACTGGACGTCGGGGCGGTCGAAGGAGACCTCCGCGCCCGTGAGCCGCCCGAACCGCTTGCCGACCTCGCGGTTGAACTCCGACTTGAACGGCTCGCCCGCGTCCTCGTCGAGGCCGGCGTCGGCGCGGAGCAGCGCCTCGTTCTCCTCGATCAGCGGCGGCGGGCGCGTGCCGACGTTGTACGTGGCGAACTCGACTCCTTCGACCGCCTCGGCGGCGCGCTCCGCCCACTCGTCGAAGTCGGCGCAGCGCCCCTCGCACACCCAGCAGTCCGCGGTGTCGACCGGCTCGTGGTCCTCGTCGTCGCGCAGCGCGAGCGACACCCGGAGCGCCGAGCCGCGGTCGGCGTTCGACAGCCCGAAGCTCCGGTCGGCGACGAGCCGGCCGAGGCAGGCGTCGCAGACCGGTCCGGTCTCGGTCGCGCGCGCCGCGACGTCGAGTACGTCCATACGCTCACCAGCGCGCCGCGTGGTAACTGTCTTACTACTCGGTGGCTCCGTCGACGTTCTCGACGGATGGCAGGCCTCGTTCGGAGACCGTCGCCGTAGCTGACTCGTGTGCCGCAAGCGAGGCTACTTGCCACTCCCGAGTCGGACCCGTCACTGGGATATAAGAAACGGAGGCCGCACGTCCCGGCATGGGATTTCTTACCAAATCTGTCGCCGTGGGCGTCGTCGTCGGTTCGGCCGTCGGACTGGTCGGCGGAGTCCTCATCGGTCCGGACGGGTGGGCCCTCGGGGGAGCGGCGGCGGGCGGTGCCGTCGGCTCGGGGAGCGCCGATCTCGCGGGGTCGATACGCGACAGCGCGAAGGCCGGCGTGCTCACCGCCGTCGTGTTCGCGGCGGTCTTCGGGCTCGGTAGCGGCGTCCGCCTCGCGATCGACGCGGGAAACCCGGCGGTGCTGACGCAGGGGTTGGGACCGTTCTTCTCGATCGCGTTCATCTACGGGTTCGGCTGTTTCGTCGCCGCCGCCGCCACCGGCGCAGTCGTCCACTTCGGTCGGAGTTCGTGACAGCCGGTCAGTTCGTGCGGCGCAGCGACCGCTTCTCTCGGGTAATTCGGCTCGCGGCCGAGCGGTCGAGCGCCGCCGGACCCCGACGAGGGGGTCGCAGTCGGATCGTTCAATGTCGCCCGGACGGAGAAACGGGTATGGGAACGCCACTCGATCCGCGTGCGGAGCAGGTCGCCGAGGTCTTAGACCGGCTGTACGAGGAGTACCCCGACTCGACCATCTCGCTCAACTACTCCAACCGGCTGGAGCTGCTCATCGCGGTGATCCTCTCCGCGCAGTGTACGGACGAGCGCGTGAACAAGGTGTGCGCCGACCTGTTCGAGACGTACGAGACGCCCGAGGAGTACGCGAACGCGCCCCAAGAGGAGATGGCCGATGCGATCGACTCGATCACCTACTACAACAACAAGGCGAAGTACATCCGCTCCGCGTGCGCGGACATCGCGGAGGAGCACGACGGCGAAGTGCCGGACACGATGTCCGAGCTGACAGACCTCGCGGGCGTGGGTCGCAAGACCGCGAACGTCGTCCTCCAGCACGGCCACGACGTGGTCGAGGGGATCGTCGTCGACACCCACGTCCAGCGGCTCACCCGGCGGCTCGGGATCACGGAAGAGGAGCGCCCCGAAGCGATCGAACAGGACCTGCTGGACGTCGTCCCCGAGAGCGACTGGCAGCAGTTCACGCACCTCATGATCGACCACGGCCGCGCGACGTGTACCGCGATCAACCCCGAATGCGCCGACTGCGTGCTCGCGGACGTCTGTCCCTCGGAGAAGGGGGACGCCGAGGTCGACCTCGCAAGCGGCGAGGCGTGGTGAGCCCGGAGAACCGGCCCGATCCGATGACGTTCGGGTGTAGTATTTAAAGACCCGGCGGATGAGGGGTCGCGGCGGGATTCGTCTCGCCGAGGGGGAACTCGCTTTTCGATTTATATACGCAACCGGTGTATTCGCAAGTGAGGAGAGACACAATGTCCACCAAATCCACAAACGAGTTCGGCGGCGAGTTCGGCGGAATCACGCTGTTGGGGAAGGCGCACTCGCTGTCGGCGCTGTTCATCGTCCTGCTCCGGGCGACCATCGGCGGGATGATCCTGTTCGCGGGCCTCGGGAAGGTGACGGGGGAGGCGTTCGACGCCAGCGGGTACCTCGTCCACGCGCCCGACGCGGCGAGCCCGGTCAGCGGCCTGTACGCCGCGATGGGGTCGACGCCGTGGTTCGTCGAGTTCGCGAACGTGTTCGTGCCCGCGACGCAGCTGCTGATCGGCGCGGCGCTGATCCTCGGCGCGTTCGTCCGCCTGGCCGCGCTGGGCGGGGCGATGCAGATGACGCTGTTCTACCTCGGCGGGTGGAGCGGCGACTTCCTCGCCCTGTTCGACTCGACGCTGGTGTACGCGATGGTGTTCCTCACCGTCGCCGCGTTCGGCGCGGGCCGCGTCCTCGGCCTCGACGCCTACATCGAGCAGATTCAGGTCGGCGGGCAGGCGCTCGTCGAGAGGGTCCCGGCGCTCCGGTACGTCCTCGGCTGAATCGGGTCTGCGACGCGGGAGGTGTCGGAGCAGCGACGTGCGACCGCGCATCGCCGGCTCGTCTTCGACGAATCAGCGCCCGGTGCGATCGAGTTCGGTTTTCGTGTCCGAGTTATCAGCGGTTCGTCGGTGGTCGTGACCGCGGCGCGGAGTCTCACTCGTCGGCGATGCGGACCGTCAGGACCGGGACCGGCGACCGTCGGACGACCCGCTCCGCGATGGAGCCGATCAGGTAGTGGTCGATCCCCGTTCTGCCGTGGGTCCCCATCACGATGACATCGACGTCGGCCGTGTCCGCGTAGTCGAGAATTTCGGCGTGAGGGACGCCCGACTCGACGTGGCGCTCGACGGCGACGTCGTCCGGGAGGACGCCGGCGGCGTCGTCGACCGCCTGCTCGGCGCGTTCGCGCTCGGCGTCTTCCCAGGTCTCGGTTCCCAGCCCCATGCTCGGGCCTTCGAATCGGTTCCGCGTGTCGACGACCGACAGCACGTGGACCGTCGCGTCGTACCGCCGGGCGAGCGAACCGATGTGTTCGGCGACCGTCGACGTCCCGTCGCTTCCGTCGGTCGGCAAGAGCAGATGGTCGTACATGTGTTCGTGTTGCGTGTCTGACCGTATCAGATCCCGACTCCGCCGGCCATCAGGAAGAGCGCGGCCGAGATGGTAGCGAAGAGGGCGGCGACCCCTTTCTGGATGGTTCCGGTATCGAGCGCGTTCGAAACGTACGGAGCGATCTGTCCGCCGGTGACCGTCGCGGGGACCGTGAACACGACCATGTTCCACGGCGTCGATGCGAGGCTCAGCGAGTGGACCCCGCCGACGCCGAACGCGCCGAGGATCGTCCCGCCGAAGACGTGGACGAGCGAGGCGAGGATCGCCGTGGTCGCGACGATGATGTGGTTAGTCCCGATGGCGACGCGGGTGGGAACACCGGTCCGCAGTTGGGAGATGATCCCAAGTTCACCGCTCCCGAAGCCGGCTAGCCCCTGAAACGTCCCGCCGACGCTGTAGTTGGTGAACCGTTCGAGGTACCCCGACCAGGAGTACTCGTACGTGTCGCCCTCGCGGTCGACCCGGGTGACTTTCCCCCCCTCGGTCGCGTCGACGCCCGCGGGGCCGAGCTTCCCGTCGTCATCGGGGAACTCCGCCGCCGGACCGCCGTCGGTCGCCACGGCGTCGTCTGTCTCGTCCGGCCCGTCGTGGCCGATGTCGGCCTTGAGCATCAGGTAGCCGGCGACAAGCAGCGCCGCGCCGAGGGCCGCGTGAAACAGCGGCTCCGGAATGAAGAAGGACAGCAGCGCCCCGGCGATGACGAACGGGACGCTTCCGGCGACGATGGTCAGCGCGAGTCGTCGGTCGACTAGGCCGTACTGGATGAACGCGATCGACGACGCCGAGAGGCCGAAGGACTCGCTGATCAGTCCCACCTTCACGAGCGTCTCCGGCGTGAGCGTCTCTCCGGCCAACACCGGGAAGATGAAGATCAGAAACGGTACGAACAGCGCCGAACCGCTGATCCCGACCGTGTTGACCGTCGTCGCCCCCAGCAGGAAGAACGGGAACAGCCACCAGTACTCCAGCCAGTAGTCCATCCCGCCGCTTCCGCCGGTCGGGGCGGCGAACAGGACTACGGTCACGAACACCGCCGGCGCCGCGAAGACGAATATGTGCTGATACTTCAGGAACGACTTCTGTAGACGTTGGGATCGGGTTGCGCTCATCGGAAGCAGTGTGTCAGTGCGGTGTCGTCCGGGCGAGGGTGGTCGAAGGCGAGCGGTGCGACGTCGCCGGTAACCGGCGAGCGGATCGGGACCCGAACGAACCACTCCGTCCGGTGTGAGGCCGCCAGAATCCGTCGCTGATCTGGTTCGATCGCAGAGTCACGTATTGGCCGATTCGTTACGACTTCGCGTGTAAATCCTCTTTGTCTCGCGGAATTCGTAATTAATAATTAATATACTACTGAGAGCACTGCCTATTTCTTCTGATATCGTTGTTTCTCGCTGATATCGGCGTTGGACCTCTCGTGACGGTTGACACGTACTCTAGCCTGAACGGGACTCGAACGGGTAGTACGCGGAACCCGGCGGTCCGTCTCAGACAGAGAGCTGTCTCCCGTCGCCGGATTCCGCTCGCCGCGCATCACGCACCCTCCGACTCGCGGGGGGACCGCTCCGTTTCGGGTTCCAATCCTTATAAGACCGAGCGACCGATACGGAGCGGTAATGGAACTCGGTTCGCGGGACGCGTTCTCCCGGATGGGGACGCTCGGCATCGAGGAGGAGTTCTACATCGTCGACGCCGAGGGCCGCCCGACGTCCGGGACCGACGACCTCGTGTACGGCCGCGACCCGCCGGCGGCCGTGCCGGAGGGATTCGAGCACGAGCTGTTCGAGTGTACGATCGAGGCGCAGACGGAGCTGATCGAGGGCGGCGACGACCCCGCCACCGCGCTCGCGACGGTCCGCGAGGCGCTCGTCGACCACGCCGCCGCCGACGGGTATCGGATCGCGGCCGCCGGCCTCCACCCGGCGGCGAAGTGGCGCGAGCTCGACCACGTCCAGAAACCGCGGTACCAGGCGCAGCTGGACCGGATCCAGTACCCGCAACACCGCAACACGACCGCGGGGCTCCACGTCCACGTCGGCGTCGACGACGCGGACAAGGCCGTGTGGGTCGCGAACCGACTGCGGTGGCACTGCTCGGTGCTGCTCGCGCTGTCGGCGAACTCCCCGTTCTGGAACGGGTTCGACACCGGGCTCGCGTCTGCCCGCGCGAAGGTGTTCGAGAACCTCCCGAACACCGGCATCCCCTCGGCGTTCGAGGACTTCGACGCCTTCCAGCGGTACGAGCGCCGGATGGTCGAGACCGACTCCATCGCCGACCGCGGCGAGCTGTGGTTCGACGTGCGCCCCCACACCGGCCACGGCACCGTGGAGGTGCGCGCGCCCGACGCGCAGCGCGACCCCGACGTGACGCTCGCGCTCGCCGAGTACGTCCGCGCGCTGGTCGTCGACTACGCCGAGCGATACGAGGACGGCGAGTCGGTCCCCTCGCTGCGCCGCGAGCTCTTGGACGAGAACAAGTGGCGCGCGATCCGCCGCGGGCACGACGCCGCGTTCGTCGACCGCGACGGCGAGGGGACGACGCCGCTCGGCGAGGTCGTCGACGCCGAGTGCGACCGGCTCGGGGTCTCGGGGATCCGCGAGGTGTACGAGGCGGAGAGCGGCGCGGCGCGCCAGCGACGGCTCCGCGAGGAGTCCGGCGCGGACGCGCTGCGCGAGGACCTCGTCCTGAACGCCTGAACGCCGCGGCGGGGCTCAGTACCGCGACCGGGCGACGAGCCCGCCGGAAGACAAGCCCGCCGGACGGCGAGCCCGGCCGACGCGTCTCCCGCCGACGTTTCGTCGGAACGAAAGCGACGAGAAACCCTTTTGCCCGCGTAGCCCCCACTTTCCGCCATGACCACGGACGATTCACCGTCGGAGCCGGGAGACGACCCCGAGGAGTCGCCGACAGAGCGGACCCGCGAGGAGCTTCGGAAGACGAGAGAGCGGCTCGGCGAGGGCGCCGACCGGGCGGTGAAGGGGTTCGACGACAACGTCGTCGACCTGCTCGCGTGGCTGCTCGACACGGAGACCCGCGCCCGCATTTACGTCTACCTCCGGGACAACCCCCACAGCACCAGCGACGAGGTCGCCGACGGGACCGGGCTGTACCCCAGCACCGTCCGCGAGGCGCTCGCCGAGCTCCACGACGAGGGCACCGTCGAGCGCGACAAGCGGAAGGCCGAGGGCGCGGGCAACAACCCCTACGAGTACGAGGCCATCGCGCCGAGCGACCTGGTCCGCGGCGTCGTCGGTGACGTCCAGGCGGAGCTGAACGCCGTCTTCAACCTCGACCGGCGGCTCGGCGGCGAGTCGCCCGACGGCGACACCGAGCCAGTCCAGATATCCGTCGACGGGCAGGGCGAGGGAGAGGGCGCGGAGAGCCACGGAGACGTCGACGCGGAGGGCGACGCGACGAGCGCGGACGAGGACGCGGTCGACGCGAGCGGTGGCGACGAGGCCGAGCCCACGAACTGAGCGACGGCGACGGTCGCGGTTCGGGACGTTTTAAGTTCGACCCGCGCAACGGAGAGGCATGAACGTCGCGCTTGGGGGTACGTTCGATCCCGTTCACGACGGCCACCGGAAGCTGTTCGAACGGGCGTTCGAGCTGGGTGACGTCACCGTCGGGCTCACCTCCGACGAGCTCGCGCCGAAGACCCGGCACGTCGAGCGCTACGTCCGCCCCTACGACCGACGCGAGCGCGACCTGGAGGCGGAGCTGGCGCCCTTAGCGGAGGCGCACGACCGCGAGTACGAGGTCCGCGAGCTGACCGAGCCGACCGGCATCGCGGTCGAACCGGAGTTCGACGCGCTGATCGTCTCGCCCGAGACGAAGGGCGGCGGCGAGCGGATAAACGAGATCCGCGCCGAGCACGGCCGCGACCCGCTCGACCTAGTCGTCGTCGACCACGTGGCGGCCGAGGACGGCGAGCGGATCTCCTCGACGCGGATCGTCGCGGGCGAGATCGACGAACACGGCAACCTCACCCCCGACCGGGAGGGGCGGGGCGCGACCCGACCGGAATGACGGACGCGAGCGCGACCGAGGGGAGCGCGGCCGCGTCCCGGCGCGCGGCGCTGCTCCGGATCGCCCTCGGCGAGACCGGCTTCGAGCGGGCGACGGTGTGGAGCGCGGTCGGGCTCGCGCTGACGTACGTCGCCTTCGACGCCGCCGCCGCGGCGGGCGTCGGTCCCGCGGCGACGGCGGGCGGACTCGCCGCGGTCGCCGCGGTTGGAGCTGTCGCCTTCGCCGCGACCGGCGGCGGCGCCCTCCCGACGGCCCTGCTCGCGTACGGCCCCTTCGCGGGCACGCTGCTCCGAGCGCTCGGCCCGGCGCCGTACGCGCTCCCGGGCGGACCCGGCGGCCCTCCCCTCGCGACCGTCACCGCGCCCCTCGCGCTCGCCGCCGCGGTCGCCGTCGCCGTCGGCTTCGCGGCGGCGGTGGTCGGGTTCCTCGTCGGTCGGATACGGGAGTGATTTCACGCCTCCCGGTGAGGGCTCCGTCGCCGCTCAGCCGTCTAGTTTCCCGTTCAGCACCTTCGCCGCGACCAGGATCGGGTCCCACACCGGGCTGAACGGCGGCGCGTACGCGAGGTCCAGTCGCTCCACCTCGGGCACGGTCATGTCCGCCTCGATCGCGGTCGCGAGCGTGTCGATCCGGATCGCCGCGCGGTCGGTGCCGACGATGCTCCCGCCGAGGAGGCGGCCCGTGTCGCGGTCGGCGACGAGCGTCACGTCGGTCTCGGCCGCGCCGGGGTAGTAGCCGGAGCGCGACCCCGCGGTCACCGTCTCGCGGACCGGGTCGAACCCGGCCGCCTCGGCGGCGTCCGGGTCGAGGATCCCGACGCGGGCGGCCTCCGCGTCGAACGCCTTCACCGCGGCGGTCCCCGCGATGTCGCCGACCGGTGTCGGGTCGCCCGCGACCGTCGCGCCGATGGCGCGCCCGGCGCGGTTCGCGGTGAGGCCGAGCGGCGTCCAGTCGGGCTCGCCGGTCACCGCGTGGCGCGCGGTCGCGCAGTCGCCCGCGGCGTACACGTCCGGGAGGCTGGTGCGGCCGTGGTCGTCCACGCGGATCGCGTCGCCCGGCCCGCGGTCGAACCCGGTGCCGTCGAGCAGGTCGGCGTTCGGTCGGATCCCGACCCCGACGACCGCCATGTCGACCGGGACGCGGTCGCCGCCGACCTCGATCGCCTCGATCCGGTCGTCGCCGACGAGCGCCTCGACCGGGGCGTCGGTGTGAACGGTGACGCCCTCGGCTTCGAGCGCGTCCTCGACGCGGTTCCCGACCGCCTCGCCGAACGGCGAGAGGAGGTGCCCGGACCGGTGGAAGACGCGGACGTCGAGCCCGCGCTCCGCGAGCGCCTCGGCGACCTCGACGCCGACGTACCCGCCGCCGACGACTGCGGCGGTCTCGGGGGCCGGCATCGCCGCGTTGCGCTCGACGCGGTCGCGGTCGACCGCGCTCACGTCGGCGCGGTCGGGATCGTAGGCGTCCGGCTCCGCGACGTACGCGTCGATGGCGGCCGCGGCGTCCATGTCGTGAAGGGTGAACGCGCCGTCGAGACCGCGCACGTCGAAGGGGCCGGGGTCGGCGCGCGCGCCGGTGGCGACGAGCAGGTCGCCGTACGCCCGTTCGAACCGGTCGCCCTCGGCCGTCTCGACCGTGACGCGCTTCGCGTCGGGGTCGACGGCGACCACCTCGTGACCGCGCCGGAGGTCGATCCCCCGCTCGTCGACTTCGTCCGGCGACAGCGACAGGAGGTCCGACATCCGGTCGACGTAGCGGGCGATGAAGTACGGCATCCCGCAGTAGGCGTACGAGATCCAGCGGCCCTTCTCGAAGACGACGACCTCGCGGTCCGGCGCTTCGCGACGGAACTTGCTGGCCGCGCTCAACCCCGCCGCGTCGGCGCCGACGACCACGAACGGATCGCTCATGACGGGACATCGACGGGGCGGGTGAAAAAGTCACGCCGCGGGTGCGGCCGGGGCACGCGACCGGGCGAGTGCGGCCAGACCGCGCGGCTGCTACCGGTCAGTCGTCGCTCAGGCGTCGTCGTCGGCCAGCCGCGAGAGCGTCTCGCGGGCGTTCGCGACCGCCTTCTCCTTTTTCGCCGGGTACGCCTCGACCTTCGTGCGGACGGTGATCCCGGGGCCGAGGCGGACGTCGCCGCGGAAGGCCGCCTGCTTGTCGAGCCGGAGGAACAGCGCGCAGTTGTCGTCGACGCGCTCGTCGAGCTCGTCGAGGACGCGGTCGAGGTCCTCCAGCTCGGACAGCCGGTCTAACACGTGTCGCATCTCGTCGGCGGTCTCGACCCGCGCCGAGAGCACGACGATCCGGTCGCCGTGGTGCCCCACGTTCTCCACGCGGTCGAGGTCGACGTCCTCGGGGAGGAGGGTTCGCAGCGACTGCTCGACCCGCTTGACGTCCTCCGTGGCGTACGAGAACGCGCGGAGGTCGACGTAGTGGAAGGGGACTTTCGGCATGCGGGACGGGTGGGGGCGGCGTTACTCCTCGCTCTCGACGGCGTCGAGCGCGTCCTCGGGGACGCCCGTCTCCTGGCCGTCCTCGAAGCTGACCGTGTACGTCGCGTCGCCGAACATGGTCTCCATCACCTGCGTGATCGTGCCCGACTCGCCGTCGTACTCGCTGTGTTTGTCGTGGAGCACGACCTCGTCTTCCTTCTCGAAGCTCATGGCGTCTCGTTCCGCCGGGACGGTTAAAAGCGCGCGGATCCCGACCGAGACGACGGGGTCCGGGCGGGCGGGCGTCGGCTCACGTCACCGCGAGCAGCACCGCGCCGAACGCGATCATCAGCGCGATCCCCACCCCGAGCCACACGACGGCGCTGTCGACGGCGAGCGCGACCGTGACCGCGGCGGCGACGGCGAGGAACCCGAAGACCGCGCCCGCGGTCCCGCCGCGCCGGACGAAGCGGTCGAGCGCGTTCACCAGCTGGCGCCCGGGCGGCACGTCTGGCGGGCCCTCCGGGGGCGCGGAGAGGGCCTCGTCGACTGCGACCGGCTCCTCGGGGGTGTCGGGGGAGGGGTCGATCCGCACGTCGACGTAGCTCGTGTTCGACCCGTAGCCCGTGACGATCTTCAGCTTGCCGCGGACGCGCTCGTCGACGTCGGCCGTCGAGACGTGGACGTGGCGGGTCCCCTCGTCGGCGACGAAGTGGTTGACCTCGTCGACGGCGGTCACCCGGTCGAGGTCGTCGTCGAAGTGGAGGTGGACGTGCGTCGAGCGCCCCGTGTTCTCGAGCACGACCGGAAACGGCCCGTCGGTGACGAACGCGTCCGGCGCGTCGATGTCGTGGACCGCCTCCCCGTTCAGTTCGACGTCGAGTGTCGGCACGGTGGAGACCACGACCCCGTCCTAAAAAAAGATTCACACGGGCGAGGGGTTTCCCGGAGCGACGTCGCCGCCGGGCGGTCGGTCGATCCTCGCCGGCCGAACAGCGCGGCGGCGTTTACGCCGCCGCCTCTTCGCGCATGTCCGGCGGCAGGAGGTTCGGGATCCCGTCCTCGATGGGGTACGTCTCGCCGCACTCCGTACAGGTGAGCGTCCCGGCGAGGACCTCTCCGTCGTCCGCCTCGTCGTCGACGTCGAGTTCGAGGGTCGACTTGTCGAGCGGACAGCAGATCACGTCCATCAGGGATTCCTTCATACCGCTCGGTTGGGTGGGACCGATAAAAAAGCGTGCGGGTCGCGGTCGCGTCGGATAACAACCCCTTTTGCCGACGCGCCCGCCGTCACGGCCATGGGAATCCCGGCGGAGCGGATCGAGCGGCTGTTCGCGCTCGCCCGCGAGGCGGTCGTCGACGACGAGTACGGCCGCGCCCGCGGGTACGTCGCCCGCGCCCGCCGGATCGCCGAGCGCAACCGCTGCGGGATCCCCGCGGAACTCTCCAGGCGCGCCTGCGACGACTGCGCCGTCTACCTCCGGCCCGGCAAGACGAGTCGCGTCCGGACGCGGCCCGGGCGCGTGGTCGTCCGCTGTACCGAGTGCGGGGCGACGGCGCGGTATCCGTACGGCGGGGAG
>ERZ1034543.94-NODE-94-length-23867-cov-42.657232_pt1 | contig 23867 bp, 23 predicted proteins | sample MGYA00520654_ERZ1034543 | MGnify/ENA primary metagenome ERZ1034543 (study PRJEB33760, sample SAMEA4777712) | hypersaline lake metagenome | biome: hypersaline environment; feature: brines | place: Spain | collected 2012-08 | depth 0 m ... | reverse complement strand
GACTTGCTCTATCCTCCGAACGACCACGAGCGTCTCGTGTCATTCGTACCCGTGGCGACGGGACACACCATATTAAATCGGACGGTTGTGCGGGCCGATAGCCGAGTGATCGTCGGTGAATACCGGGGGTCGGTGAAGATCTCTCGCTGCGCCATCGAGATCACAGAGCGGATGCCCGGCGGAGGACGACTCCTCGTTGAGAGGCCGAATCAGCGCTCGTTACGCTGGCGTGAGGAGACGCAGTAGGCCGGCTGGTCGGGTCTGGGTCACCGGCTCGCGACTCGGCGCGCCGAAGAGAGCTACGTGGACACGAACTCGACGTCGGTTATCTCGAATCGGGCGCCGCCGTCTGCCCCGTCCGTGACGCGAATCTGCCAGTCGTGGGCGGTGACGATCTGTTCGACGATGCTCAGCCCGAATCCGGTCCCGTTCGTCGACCGTGAGTAGCCAGCCGCGAAGACGTCGGTACGGTTCCCAGGTGGGATCCCCGGACCGTCGTCTTCGACGTAGAACCCGCCGGCTACCTCTCCGACCGTCACGGTCGTGTCCGCCCCACCGTGCTCGACGGCGTTTCGAAACAGGTTCTCGAACACCTGTCTGAGCCGACTGTTGCTCGCTCGCACCTCGCGGTCGGTCTCTGTGATCAACGCCGCCTGCTTCGTCTCGACGGTCTCCCAACACCGGTCGCAGATCGCATCGAGCGGAACCGGTCGGGTGCCGGTCACCTCCTCGCCCTCCCGGGCCAGCGTCAGGAGATCGTCGATCAGCGTCTCCATGCGGCCGAGCGCTCGTCCGAGGGCGTCGAGGTGGCCGCTGTCACACTCGTCTGTGGCCAGCTCGAGCCGCCCCGTGGCGACGTTCAGCGGGTTCCGCAGATCGTGTGAGACGACGCTCGTGAACTCTTCGAGCCGCTCGTTCGCGCGCTTGACCGACTCGCGTTCGGTGATGTCGATGTACATTGCTACCGTTCCGATGATCTCGCCGTCGGCCCTCCGGCGCGGAACCGCACGCAGGAGCGCCTCGACGACCGCACCGTCGGCAGTCCGGAGCTCGCGCTTTTCCCTGGTGAACCGCCCGTCGAGCGACGCCTCGTATCCGTTCGATCGGAGTCGGTCCACCGACCCCGGCGTGTAAAACTCCGCGAGCTCGCTGCCGCGTACGGCGTCCGCACCGTAGCCGAGCGTCTCGATGAACTGGCCGTTGCAGTCTTCGACGACCGGTCGGCCGTCCTCGGATCGGGTGAGAACCGTCATCACTGGCGCTTCCTCGAACAGCGTTTGGTACTGGGTTTCGTATTTCGTCGCCAGTTGCTCCAATTCCTCAGTTTTGTGTTCCAGTTGCTGTTGGTGTTTTATGTGTTCGGTAATATCGGTCGCAACACCGGTGAGCTGCGACGGGTCGCCGTTCTCGTCAGTAATCGCGTCAAGGCGGGCCTGCACCCACCGCACACCACGGTCGGGGTGGTCGATACGGAACTCCTGTTCGCGTGGCCAGCCGGACGTTTCGCCCTGCTGGGCGTCCATTTCCGCAAGTAACTCGTCCTTGTCGTCGGGATGGACGTGTCGGAGCCATGCCATCGAGTCGTCGTATGCCTCTTCCGGGGTGATCCCGTAGATCGTTTCCACTGCTGGATTCACGTACTCGGTTTCGGAGTAGTCGGTCGGCAACAGGAAAAACGCGTCCTCAACGTTGCTCGCGAACCGCTCGAACCGCTCGCGAACCATCTGAAGCTCCTGCTCGCGCTCTTTGCGCTCGGTGATGTCCTGAAACGTCCCTTGAACGGCGATGAGTCCATCATCCTCACATACCGGCTCTCCAAGCGCGCGAACCCAGCGCACGTCGTCGTCGGCTGTGACGATCCGCAACTCCACGTCATACGGTTCGCCCTCGGATGTTAGACGGTCGACAGCCTCCCGAATCGTGTCTCTATCGTCGGAATGATAGAACTCGATGGCGTCTTCAATTCTCACATCGGCATCCGGTGGCAGTCCGTGGATCCGATACACTTCGTCCGACCACCGCAGCGACTCAGACTGCAAATCAAGTTTCCATCCACCGATACGTGCGACTTCTTGTGTCTCTTGCAGGAACTGGCGGCTCCGGTCAAGTTCCTGCTTTTGCTGTTTGCGTTCTGTTACATCACGATATAGCCACAAGTGTGCCTCCCCCTCGGGCAGGGTGTACGGCACGTAATCGCGTTCGAGCACACGACCGTCTGCCAGCGGGAGTTCTTCGTTTTTCACCGGCTCTCGCCGTTCGATCCGTTCGGTAACCCCTTCGATAAATCCCTCCGGATCGGCGAACAGGTCCTTGAGTTCTTCAGCCGTCGCGGCGCAGTCACGCCCAGTGAGTTCATCACCGCCGATCGGTCTGCCAAACGTCTCTCCCAACAGGTCATTTGCCATGAGTATGTCGCGTTCAGCATCTTCGACGAGCACGCCCATCGGCAGGTGTTCGACTATCGTTCGGAGGATGGTGTTCGTCCGACGAAGCTCCTGTTCCCGTTCTTTGCGCTCAGTGACGTCTCGATTCGTACAGATCAGCGTGCCGTCGTCGAGCAACGAGAGGGTGATCTCCTGATGGACGGGCGCGCCGTCGCGCCGTTTTCCGACCGTCTCGCCGCGCCACTCGCCTGCACGGTCGAGTACCGGAAACACCTCCCGCTCGATCCGTGCGACCTCGTCGTCACCGTACAGTCGCCGCCAACTGCTGCCGATGAGCGTGTCGGGGTCGTACCCAAAGATGTCGGCGTGGGCGCGATTCATGTAGACGTACTCGCCGTCCGCGTTCAGGATCGAGATCCCGTCTATCGCCGCCGCCATCGCGGCTGACTGCATCTCTAGTTCGGCTTCCCGTTCTTTACGCTCGGTAATGTCCGTCGCGACGCCGAGTACGGCGTCGCCGTCCGTCTCCACCGGGTCGTAAGGAATCTTCGTCGTCTCCAACAGTCGCGTCTCACCGTCTGCGGTCGTCAGCGGCTCCTCCGGAACGTGTCTGGGCTCACCGGACTCGATGACCGCCTGGTCGTCGGCACGAAATCGTTCCACTTCCTCCTCGGAGTCGGCGAAGTCGGCGTCCGTAGCTCCTTCGAGGTCGTCGACGGTGGTTCCGTACGCGTCCGCGATGGCCCCGTTCGCCAGCAGGAACTCGCCGGTTTCGTCCTTGGCGAAGACGAACTGTGGAAGCAGATCCACGATCTGGCGCAGCCGGTCGCGCGTCGCTCGCGCACGCGCCTGGTGGCGGTACTTCTCGACGGCGTTGCGAATCTTGTTGGCGAGGATAGCGTACTGGCTCGTCCCGAACGACTTCTGCAGGTAGTCCGTCACCCCGGCGGCGATCGCGTCGCTCGCGACCGTCTCGCTCCCTTCGCCGGTGTACAGGATGAACGGCATCGCCGGGTATGCGTCGCGTACTCGGGCGAGAAACTCGATACCGTGCTGTTCGGGCATCTCGTAGTCGCTCACGATACAGTCGAACTCCTCCGTCCGAAGTCGATCGAACCCCTCACGAGCGCTCGTCGCCGTCTCGACGGTGAACGCGGAATCCTGCGCGGTGAGCATCTCGGCCGTCAGGTCCCCGACGGCTGGATCGTCGTCGACGTGAAGCACTGCGATCCCCGTCGTCTCAGACATACGTCACAGCCGGTGTGACCGACTCACATAGTAGTTGCGTCCCAGTTTTCACGAGCGATAGCAGGCTCGTCTGCGAGACGAAAGCCGGGCGTCTCAAGGGCGAAGCACACGCGGTCACTCGCCCGGGCGCAACAACGACCGAAGGGTGCGCCGGCTCGGCCCACACGTCTCACGGTACGCACAGCTCGTACATCGGTCGTCTGCGACTCGCGCAGGCGGACCGTCTATCGCTCGTACCGCTCGCACCGTGCGCCGGTAGGCGGCCTTCCGGCGGGTCGTGAGTCGCACCGTCCGGACGACGCCGACCGCCGGATACTCGACGAGGGCTCGCGGGATTTCACGCTCTCGTTCCCACGCGAGCGCCTTCGCCGCCGCCACCGCACGGACCGACTGCGGCTCCCAAACGCCCTGCGCTGGGGGCTCTCCGGGCGAGCAGACGACCGGTGTCGGCGCCTGCTCGGTGTCGCCCGCCAGCAGTTTGTGAACGACTCCGCGACACTCCCGGCCAGTGAGGACGGTCCGCGTCGCCGCCGGGTCGACGAGACGGTCGTACTCGGGGCGGTCGCGCATTCGCGCGAGGTTTCGCCGGTACGCGGCCGGCTCGCGGCGGATCGGCAGTCGACGAAGTGTCGCGTCGGGCGCGGTCGCCAGCTCGGGATACCGGTACGCCAACTCGATCCGCTCACGGGCTACGGCCGGCACCGCGCGGTCGTCGTCGCGCCGTCGGTAGTACAGCTGCCGCGGACAGTAGGCGGCCGACGCCAGGTCACTGAAGGCGATCACGCGGTGGGGTGGCCGCGGCTTCGGTGATAAACGCTCGGGGAACTCGGTCAGAAGGAGACGTCGGTCTCGATGTCTTCGGTCGCCTCGCGAAGGCCGTCTTCTCTGGCCGCCGCCGCGTGTGACTCGCTGAGGTCCGCGTCGGTGAGCAGTGACCGAAACTCGTCGCGGAACCGGTCGTTCACCCGGGCCGACGCGAGGTCTGCTCGCGCCGCTGGAAGGGCCCGTTCGACGGCCTCGATCGGCGCATCGAGCCGGCGTGCACACGTTTCGGCCGACCGATCGGGGTCGTCCGCGAGCAGCTGCCGAAGCGCCGCGTACGGAGCCACGGTCTCCCTGTCGCTCGCGCGAACGAGGTGGAGGTCGAGGCGGGCCCGCCGCACAGTCTCGGCATCGATCGCTTCGCCCGTATCGCTGCGAAGGCCGAACTCCTCGTCGGCATCGAGCGCGTCCGCGATCGCCTCGTCCGACTCGCCACCGAAGACTCCGCGCGCGACCCGCCCGTAGGCTGCGGTCGAGAGACCGGTCTCGAAGGATTCCCGCTCGCGCATCGTCCCGACAATCGCCACGATGCGGTCCGTCACGGCCGCCTCGTCGCGGTCGACGAGACTGCCGGGCGACGCCTCCTGTTGCTCGGTGACCGTCTCTTCTCCTGTTGCGTCGAGAAACACATCTCGGAGGTGTTCGGTCTGTTCGTCCATGGTGGAGTCGTCGCCGTCAGCAGTGATAAACCGCGCGCTGGCCTCATCTGTAAACCGATACACTAAGGATGGTTTACGAACCACACGACCACATGTCGACACGGTCCGAGACGGTCGAACTCGTCACAGACGAGACCGCACGCAACCTCGCGCGAGCAGGATTGTTCGCGGCGCTCGTCGGAGCGTTCGCGTACGTCACCTTCCCAAACCCCGTCTCGCCCGTCTCCGTGACGCTGCAGGTGCTCGGCGTCTTTCTCGCGGGCGTCTACTTGGGCCCGGTGTGGGGCGGCGTCGCGCTCGTGTTCTACCTCGTCGCCGGCGCGCTCGGAGCGCCGGTGTTTCAGGGCGGAACGGGCGGGTTCGGCGCACTCGTCGGACAGACCGGCGGGTACCTCCTCTCGTACCCGGTCGCCGCGGCGCTCGTCGGCGGCGTCGTCCACCGGGGACGCACGCTCCGCGACCCTCGAACGGTCCGTCCCGTCCTCCTCGTCGCCGCGATGGTTCTCGGCACCGTCGTGATCTACGCCGCCGGCGTGCTCGGACTCGTCGTCGTGTTGTCGCTCACGCCGACCGAGGCGGTCGCGGTCGGGGCGGTCGCGTTCCTCCCGGCGGAGGCACTGAAGATGGCGGCCGCGGTCGGGATCGTGCGATCCGACGTCGTCAGCGCCGCCGACCGATGATAGACGTCAGCGGCGTCACCGTCCGATACGGGACGGCGCCGAACGGCGGCGGGGGCTCGGAGCCACCCGAGGCGAAGACCGCTTCCGGCGTCGCGGCCGTCGAGGACGTTTCGCTGCGGATCGACGACGGCGAGTTCGTCGTCCTCGTCGGAGCGAACGGCTCGGGAAAGACGACGTTGGTTCGAACGTTCAACGGACTCGTCACGCCCACGGAGGGGACCGTGTCGGTCGACGGCACGCCGGTCGAGTCCGACCTCGTGAGCGCTCGCTCGGCGGTCGGGATGGTGTTTCAGACGCCGCGTGACCAGTTCGTGGCACCGACCGTCGCGGCCGATGTCGCTTTCGGCCCCGAGAACCTCGGTCTCCCGCGTGAGGAGATCGACCGGCGCGTCGCGGCTGCCCTCGACGCGGTCGACCTGACCGGTCGCGATGACGCCCGGATCGCGACGCTCTCCGGGGGGGAACGACAGCGAGCAGCCATCGCGGGTGCGATAGCGATGGCACCCACACACCTCGTCTGTGACGAGCCGTTCACCGGCCTCGACGAGCCGTCCCGTCGGACCGTCCTCGACCGACTGCGGTCGCTCGCCGCCGACGGAACGGGCGTCGTCGTCGTGACGCACGACCTCCGCGACGTCGTTGGCCTCGCCGACCGACTCGTCGGGCTGAACGACGGTCGACTCGTCGTTGACGGCCCGCCGGCCGCGGTCGCCGCCGACCTCACCGACCACGGCGTTCGCGTCCCGATCGCAGACCACGAACGAGGATGACGCTCGCGTACGCGCCGGGCGATTCGCTCGCACACCGACTCGACCCGCGCGCGAAGCTCCTCGTCCAGGCCGGCTTCGCGGCGGCCGTCTACGCGACCACCTCGCCGCACGGGCTCCTCCTCGCGACGCCACTCGCCGCCGGCTGTCTGTGGGCGGCCGGGGGCGGTCTCGACGACGTCCGGGCGTTCCGGTTCGCACTGCCGGTGCTGCTCGGCGCACCGGTCGTCGCCGGGGTGACGCTCGGCGAGCCGTGGATACGACCGGCTCGCGCGGCTACCACGGCGCTCGCGAGCTACCGAGTTGGACTCATTCTCGTCGTCACGGCTGCGTACGTCCGTTCGACGGCGGTTCGTGAGTCGCGCGCGGCAGTACACCACACGGTCCCCGGGCGTCTCGGCGCGATGGCGGGACTCGGAGTCGCACTCGTCTTCCGTGCGCTGCCGCTCCTCCGTGCGGACCTCCACCGCGCGCACGAGGCGGTGCACGCCCGCGGAGGCGGGGCCCGACCGGTCTACGTGCGGATGCGAGCGGTCGCGGTCGTCGGCGTCCGTCGAACGCTCACTCGAGCCGACCGGCTCGGAACGGCGATGACGGCGCGGTGTCTCTCGTGGAACCCGACGCTTCCGGCGCTCTCGTTCGGCCGTCTCGACGCCGTCGCGCTCGCGCTCGGTTTCGGCCTCGTGGCCGTCGCCGTGGCGAGCGGGTGATGAACGTTCTGAGGGAGGCGGTGACGCCGCGTGGCGCTAGGGACTGCCCGGAGCCCCCTCCATCACGGCGAAGTCCTCGCCGTCGTCGTCGACGCCGATGACCGCCCAGTCGTACGGCGGCTTCAGCTCGGTCAGGTGCTGCTGAAGGTCGGCTGCGTTCTCTATCCACGTCACGAAACACCGGAGTCGGGGTGTCTCGCCGCCATCTGCGAGATACGGTTCGAGCTCGTCGGTGTCCATACACAGCGCGGTGACGAGCACGCGCCGCCACTTTCGTTCCGCGACGAACTCGCGTCCGTCCGCTGAGACGCTGTACCCGAGCTCGCGGAAGACGTCTCTGGCCTCCGTCGTCGGTGGGATGCTCGCAGTGGCCATCTACGCGACGATTCGGCGCTATCCGTGATAAACTTTCGCACGGTTATCAGAACGGTGCAGTCGACGTCTTCGACGGCTCACGCGTGGGCGGCGTCCCACTCGTCGGACGTCCGGCGGTTGTCACACCCGGTGCACCGGATCCGGCCCAGCGTGTCCATCGCGGCGTCGAGCGAGCCACGGTGGCCACGGGCGAATCCCCACCGCTCGTGGCGGCCTCGTCGAGACACACGAGAGAGAACGGCCGGTCGACGTACGCGCGCTCGCCGTCTCCCGTGGCGGGGGCGTCGAGGGTCATCGAGTCGTAACTAGCGGCGAGTGCGAGGCGGTACGGGAGCAGTACGGCGGTCGAGTCACTGCGCGCCTGCGCTCACGTCCGGAACGACTCGCCACAGCCGCACTCGGAGACCACGTTGGGGTTCTCGACGTGGAACCCGGCCGCCTGTAACCCGCTTTCGTAGTCGAGTTTGCTACCGCCGACGTAGTTCTGACTCGCCGGGTCGACGAACACCCGCAGGCCGTGGTGTTCGACGACGAGGTCGTCGGGTTCCGGCTCCGTGTCGAAGCGCATTCCGTACGAGAGTCCCGCACACCCACCCTGCTGGACGAACAGCCGCAACCCGGATTCGGCGGTGTCGAGCCCTTCGTTCTCGAGGAGCGAGAGGGCCTCTTCGGCCGCCGACGGCGTGACCTCGATGGCCGGGACGTCGCCTCCGTTCGCTGATTCAGCGCTCATAGTCGCCACGTATCAGTCACACGGGCAAAACGCTAACGGTGTGAACCGATCGCACGGTCGGCGGGACAGACCGGCTCCGTGCTGCCCCCACGAGCCGGTCAGTCGACGTCGTCGACCGCCGCGCCGTCTACCGTGTCGTCCGCGCGGAGCGCCACGCGGAGCCCGGCTTCGGCGACGTTGACGCCGTACTCGATCGTTCGCGTGATGCTGTCTAAGACGGTCGCGAGCACGTAGCCGTCCGCGAGACCGCGGTCGTACAGCTCCCGGTCGACCCGTCTCGTCTCCGTCCGCAAGGCGTCCGCCTCGGTCACGACCGCACCGAGCGCCCGGGGCTCGCAGCCGCCGAGCGTCTCGGTCACCGACAGGCGAACGACCTCCCGTGCGTCGGCTGCGAGCCGTTCGAGGTCGTCTGCGACCGACACGGGCGGTGGCGTCTCGACGGTCGTCGCCGCGTCCGCGATCTTCCCCGCGTGGTCGGCGACGCGTTCGAGCTGCCGGGCGACGGTGTAGTGATCGAAGGGCGTGAGTGTGCCGTCGACTGGCGCCGGGACGGCGACGAGTGACCGGTGGAACTCGCGCGCGAGCAGCCCGAACAGCCGGTCGACGGTGTCGTCTTCGCCGGCCACCCGCCGGCCCGCCTCGCCGTCACCCTCGAGCACCGCCGCCATCGCCGCCTCGTGCATCTCGAGTGTCCGGTCGCGCATCCGGTCGAGCGTCCGCTCCGGCGGGAGATCGGCGACGTCGAGCATCGTCCGCGCCGTGACCGTTCGCTCCGTCTCTTCGGCGATCTCGAGCCCGACGAAGCCGCCGACCGCCTCGCGGATCGCCGCCCGCACCTGCCGGTCGGGCGACCCCTCGACGTGGACCGTGTCCGCTCCAGAGACGTACGCGGCCGCTACGAGCCTGGCGATCCCGGCCGGTGCGTGGCGACCGGCCGACACCGTCACCGTTCGCTGGTCGGGCTCGCCGCTCTCTCGCGTGAGGACGAGCCGGTCGCTACGCGGATGGAGGGTCACCGCGTCGCCGATCTCGAGTGAGTGCTCGTTCGCCCACGTCTTCGGCAGCGAGACCGTGTACGTCGTGCCGCCGGTGAGCTGTACCTTCCGCTCGTATGTCTCGTACTCGTCGGTCATCGGTCTCCTCGCTCGTCGACTGGCCCGCCGAACGTCCCAGTGCGATCGGATCCCATGTCCGCTGGTTCCGAACAGACGACCCTGTACCCTGCTATGTGGGTTACGTCCGCCTCGGGTGATCTCGTGAGAGACATAGAGCCGCGTCTAGCGATCAGGAGCCAACAGTTGACTATATAGACGAGAGGGGGTCGTCACGCGGTGACGAGCGCGACGAGTTCGTCGAGACACTCGATCTCGACGGTCGGCTCGACGTCGAGTTCGACCGAGGCGTTGTGCGCCCGCCGGAGGAAGACGCTCTCGAGGCCGGCGCGTTCAGCAGCGAGGACGTCCGTCGCCCGGTCGCCGACGTAGAGGCCCGTCGAGGCCCCGAGCGCGTCGAGCGCCTCGTTCAGGTAGTGCGGGTTCGGCTTGCGTCGTCGGTACCCGTCGAGACCGAGGTCACGACCTCGGACGACGTCGAACGCGGAGAGTCGGAAGTGGTCGACGACGAACTCGACGGTCGGGTGGTAGTTGTTGCTCACGAGCCCGACCGTCGCGTGAGTCGCCAGCCGGTCGATCGCCTCGACGTCCGGGTAGAGCCCGCGGCTGCCGGCGGCGAGTCGGGCGACGCTTCGCTTCGTGCTCCGCGTCTCGCGCTCGCGAAAGAGGGTAGACGCGTCCACGCCGACGCTCGCACAGGCGGCGCGAAACGCCTCGTCGAAGCCGTCCGACCCCAGCGCGTCGTAGTGAGCGTCTGGAACCGTCAGTCCGCGGTCGGCGAGCACGTCGTCGCGTGCGCGCCGGTGGACGGCCGGGTCCGTCCCTCGGCCCTCGAGGATCACCCCGTCCATGTCGAACAAGACGACTGAGGAGTCGTCGCCCGTCACCGCACGAGCGCCCTCGTGTACGCCGAGAGGCTTTCGGTGGCGATGACCACGCCGAGGATGACGAGTAGCACCGTCGCCACCGATTGCCACGCGAAGGCATTGACCGCTCGGAACAACTGGACACCGATCCCGCCCGCACCGACAAACCCGAGTACGGTCGAGTCGCGGATGTTGATGTCCCACCGGTAGATGGAGAGCCCGACCAGGGCGGGCTTCACCTGCGGAAGGATTCCGTAGAGCAACACCTGTGCCTGCGACGCGCCGGCCGCCCGCACCGCCTCGACCTGGCCGAAGTCGATCTCCTCGATCTCCTCGCCCAGCAGTTTCCCGAGGAAGCCGATCGAGCGGAAGGCGATGGCGACGGCACCCGCCAGCGGTCCCGACCCGAACAGCACGACGAAGAACAGCGCCCAGATGATGGTGTTGACCGACCGGCTCACGGTCACGATGAGCTTCCCGAGCCAGAAGGTCACGGCGTTCGGCGTCGTGTTCTCGGCGGCGAGCAGCGCCACCGGGATCGAGAGTACCAGTGCTCCGATGGTTCCAAGCGCGGCGATCTGGATCGTCTCGATCAGCGGTTCAACGATCCGGCTCGTGTACGCCACGTCCGGGGGGTACATCCGAGTGAGGAGGTCGCCGACCTCCCGGGGAATCGTCTCCGGTCTGACGATGCCGATGTCCATGAACTGCCAGGAGCCGATCACAGCGACGGCGGCGACCATCGCAAGGACGAACCGGCTGAGCCGCCGTCGCCGGTCGAACCGTTCCCAGCGACGCTCGTCGGTCGCCATCAGTTGTACCTCCGTCTGACGACCGCGCTAACGCCTTCGGCCACCAGCACGACCGCGATGATCGCCAGCAGGATGGCCGTGACGTACTGGTAGTCGTAGCGGTTGAACGCGGTCAGAAGGACCGACCCGATTCCGCCCGCGCCGACGATGCCGATGATGGTCGAGGTGCGGATGTTGATGTCCCACCGGTACACCGAGAGGCCGGCAAAGCGCGGGATGATCTGTGGGACGACCCCGTATAGGAGCGTCTGGACCGGCGACGCGCCGGCGGCCCGGACCGCTTCGACCGACCCCATGTCGATGTCCTCTAGATCCTCGGCCAGGAGCTTCGCGAAGAACCCCACGGTTTTGAACGTGATCGTGAGGATACCGGCGAGCGGGCCGAATCCGATGGCCTTGACAGCGATGATGGCGATGATGATCGCGTTGAACGCCCGGGAGATCGAGATGAAGCCCCGGTTGATCGCGTACAGCGGCTTCGGCGAGAGGTTCTCGGCGGCCATGAACGCGATCGGGACGCTGAGAAGGATGCCAGTGAGCGTCGAAACCATCGCCATCGCGACGCTTTCGAGCATCTTGTCCAGGATCCGTTCGGCCTGCCTCGGCGTCGCCGTCGGGGGGAGGAAGTCACCGATCAGGCTGACTGCGCTCCCTAACCCTTGGACGATCCGTCCCGGATCGGCACCCACTCCGAACCCCGACCAAATGAAGAACCCGACGATGCCGGCGTAGACCGCCCACTTCACGCCGCGGGCCGGGAAGACGGTCGGCCGTTCCCAGGTGCGGTTGCCGGCAGCCACGTTACGTCTCCCCCGCGGGCGGACGGTTCATCTCCGACAGAATCTCCCTATCGGTGCCGGCGTCCGTCGTCGTCCGTTCCTTGTCGGCGTTCTCCGGCACCTCCGCGCCGCGATACACCTGATCGAGCCCCTGCTGATCGAGTTCCGAGGGCGAACCCTCGAAGACGAGTTCGCCGTCGTGGAGGCCGACGATACGGTCGGCGTGCTCTATCGCGAGGTCGACCTCGTGGATGTTGATCAACACCGGCACCTCGCGCTCGCCGGCGATGCCGGTCAACAGCCGCATCACCGTATCGGACGTCTCCGGGTCGAGACTCGACGTCGGCTCGTCGACCAGCAGAATTTTGGGCTGTTGGATCACGGCCCGTGCGATGCCGACCCGCTGGCGTTGGCCGCCGGAGAGTTCGTCGACGCGTTTGTTCTCCATGTCGCCGAGACCGACCCGCTCGAGTATCTCGTAGGCCCGTTCGACGTCCTCCGCCGGAAACGACCGACGGAACGCCTTCCAGGCCGACACGTACCCCAGCCGGCCGGTGAGGACGTTCTCCATCACGGTCAGTCGCTCGACCAAGTTGTACTCCTGGAATATCATCCCGACGTCCCGGCGGGCCGACCGAAGCGCGTCGTCACCGAGGGACGTCAGCTCCGTATCGTCGAGGTATACCTCGCCGCCGCTGGGCTCGGTCAGCCGGTTGACACACCGGATGAACGTGGACTTGCCGGCGCCGCTGGGGCCGATCATCGCGACGGTCTCGCTCCCCTCGACCGACATCGTGACGCCCTTCAGCGCCTCGTCACCGGTAGGGTAGGTCTTCCGCAGGTCGGTTACCTGGAGCATCTACGACCCGAGCGCGCTCTCGGTGTACTCGACGCCGTTGTATCCCTGGATGATCATAATGTCTTTGAACACCGTCCGGTAGTCGATCGGAACGAACTGGTCGTAGCCGGTTCGCTCTTGGAAGGCCGTCCCGGCGAAGTCGGACTCGAGATACGCACGCTCGATCCCCTCCTGAATGTCGGGGTGGAGGTTGTGGCGATACGCGACCGGTCCGTTCGGGAACGGGGCCGACGCCCAGACGACTTTGAAGTCGTCGAAGCTCAGGTCGCTCTGCGCCTCGACCGTGTCTACCATACAGGTCGAACAGATCGGCCCGGCGTCGTAGTCGCCGGCGGCGATTCCGCGGGTCGTGTTGCCGTGGCCGCCCGAGAAGTTGACCTCGTAGTCCTCCTCGGCCGTCACGTCGAAGTACTGATCGAACAGCGCCGACGGCGCCTGGTGGCCCGAGTTCGACGCAGGCTCGGAGTGGCCGACCGTCACGTCGTCACGAGCGAAGTCAGTGACGCTCTGGATGTCGTCGGCGTCGGCGCGCGTCGTCGCGAACAGCCGGTACCCGAAGAGTTCATCGGGCGTCATACCCCCGGCGAACGGGACCGCCCCCGCCAGGTTGACCGCGAACGCCGTCGTCCCGGTCGAGAAGTTCGCGATGTGTGCTCGTTCGGAGCGCATCGCCTCGACGGAGGCGGCGTAGCTGTTCACCTTGCTGAACTCGACCGGCTTGCCGGTCTCCTCCTCGATGCGGTCGAAGACGGCCTGAAAGTCCTCCTCGAACCGACCCTGGACGTCTTCGCTCGGACTCTCGGTGAACACGAGCGTGTCGGGGTCGAGCCACTCGTCCTCGTTGTCTGGCGTCTCCTGGACGGGCTCGCCGTGGGGGACTTCGTCGACCTCGCGGTTGCGCATGTTCTCGAGGTCGACCGTCGACCCCCGCTGGTAGTCCGCGTCGACCAGTGCCGTCGACAAGTAGTTGTGCTCCTCCCAGGTGGGATTCGCGGGGTCGAACGCCGAGGCGTCCGTGAGCATCGGGTCGCCCGACCCGCCGTTGGTTCCGTCGGTATCGCTTTCGGACCCCGAGCCAGCCTCCTCGGTCCCGCCGCTTCCACCGCCACCCGTACAGCCGGCCAGTCCAGTCACGCCGATGGCGCCACCAGTCAGGAGGAATCGTCGTCTCGAGCTCGGGTTCGTTGGCATACCGGAGTCGTCTACCATCTCGTCTGAACCATTCAAAAATTGCCGTATGAAGCCTGCTATGAGCCGTACGAGTCGCTCGCGACGGCCACAGAGCCGAATGACCGAGTCCAGACTGGTACGGAGACCACACGAGCCACGGAGCGCAGTACGGAGTGCTCGGGAGCCACCGACCGGTCGTCGTGCGCTCGCCTCACTCGAACCGACGACGGACGCTCTCGGCGTGCGCCTCCAGCCCCTCCGCCTCCGCGAGCGTCGTGATCGTCTCTGACAGGTCGGCGAGCGCGTCGCGGTCGAGCCGCTGAACGGTCGACGACCGAAGGAACGTGTCCACGGAGAGGCCGCCGTACCGCTTTGCGCCGCCATTTGTCGGGAGCACGTGGTTGGGTCCGGCCGCGTAGTCCCCGGCGGCGACCGGCGAGTGCGGCCCCAAGAAGACGGACCCCGCGTTGGTGATCCGGTCGAGTAGCGCCTCGTCGTCGTCGGCGACGATCGAGAGGTGCTCGGCCGCGTACTCCTCGGCGAACAGGACGGCCTCGGACATCGACCGGGCACGAAGCACGCCGGAGGCCTCGTTGTCGAGTGCGGCCCGGATGGTCTCTTCGCGGTCGCGGGCGGCCGTTTGGGTCTCGACGGCGGCCGCGACCGCCTCGGCGAGGTCGGCGTCGTCGGTCACCGCGACGACGGAGGCGTTCGGGTCGTGTTCGGCCTGTGCGACCAGTTCTGCGGCGACGAACGCGGGGTCGGCCGTGCCGTCGGCGAGCACCAACACCTCGCTCGGGCCCGCGAGGAAGTCGATCTCGGCGTCCCCCTGTACGATCGCCTTCGCCGCGGTCACCCACTTGTTTCCGGGGCCGACGATCTTCTGTGCGGTGGTCACCGTCTCGGTCCCGTACGCCAGCGCAGCGATGGCTTGGGCCCCACCGACCTGGTACACCGCGTCTGCACCCGCCTCGTGGATCGCCGCAAGCGTGACCGGGTTCGGCTCGTCTGCCGGGGGGGTCGTCACGGCGACGTGGTCGACGCCGGCGACGACGGCCGGGATCACACCCATCAGCGCGCTGGAGGGGTACGCCGCCGCGCCGCCGGGCACGTACACGCCGGCGCGGTCGATCGGGCGAAACCGACGGCCGAGCACCCGGCCGTCGACCGTCTCTCGCCAGTCGCTCGGTCGTTGTTTCTCGTGGAACGTCCGCACGTTCGCGGCCGCCTCGCGAACCGCCTCGAGCACCGGGTCGTCGGCGTCGTCGAGTTCGGCGTGTGCGCGCGCCGCCTCGTCGGTGATGTCCAGGTTCCCGACGGTCACCCCGTCGAACGATTCGGCGAACTCACGGACTGCGGCGTCGCCCTCCTCGCGCACCCGGTCGACGATGTCGGCGACGTCTCCGCGGACCGCATCGATGCCTGCGTCGCGGTCGAAGAAGGCGCGTCGGGCGTCGGGTGAGAGGTCGGCGACGGCTCGTACGTCCATAGCTACGTTCCGTGGTCGGACGAAAAGGGCGTTCCGGCTCGACGCGGACGGAGCCCAGACCGGGAGCTGCCCTCGACTCAGTCGGTTTGGACGGCCGTCGGGTCACGCGGCCCGTGGCCGTGTCCGCCGTGCTCGCGGTCGAATCCGCCGCTTATCTCGTAGAACACGGCTTCGGGGTCGCTGTTCCACTGCCACTTCCACCACGTGCGCGCGAGCAGCGACAGCTTTCGAGGCAACGAGAGCTCGGGCGTGGCCGACAGCGTGTCGTAGCCGCGGTTCCGGATGAGTCGGTGGTGGTCGGCGTACAACACCGCCGCCAACAACACCGCGAGCTGGCAGTCGTCCGGGAGGTACTTGATGCCGGCCACGCCCTGTTCGTAGAGCCGCTCGGTGCGGGCAAGTTCGTCACGGATCGCGGCGGCGACGTCGTCGTCGAACGAGAGGTCGAGGATCTGCGTCTCGTCGATGCCGTGGCGACGGAGCGTCGACAGCGGGAGGTAGATGCGGCCGCGCTCGACGACGTCTTCGCGAACGTCGCGCAGAAAGTTGGTCATCTGGAACGCCTCGCCGAGCTTGGTGGCGTGAGGCAACGCGGCGGCCTCGGTCTCCGCGTCGAGGTCCATGATGGCCGTCATCATCCGACCGACGGCCGACGCCGAGCCGTCCATGTACGACTCGAGTTCCGCGTACGTCTCGTACCGGTCGGTGTCGATGTCGCGCTCCATCGCGTCGATGAAGGCGTCGACGTCCGCGTCTGCGATGCCGCGTTCGGCGCGGACCGTCGAGAAGGCGTCGAGCACAGGGTCGTCCGTGGGTTCCTCCCCGAGAGCGGCCCGGCGAAGCGACTCGAGTTCCGCTCGCTGTTCGGCCGGGGTGCCGGTGTCCTCGGCGTCGACGATCTCGTCTGCGATGCGGAAGAAGCCGTACAGGACGTACGTCGGGTGGCGGATGTCCTCGGGTAACAGGCGCGTGGCGACGTGAAACGTTTTACCGGTGCGTCGCTGGATCTGCTTGCCCCGGGCAACCTGCGTCTGCTCTACCATGGTGGCCCCTGCTGCTCGGCGGAGAGGGTCGAGAGCGGGTCGCCCGTCATACCTAAAGCGTCGGACCGCAGAACCATAACAGTTCCCACAGCCGGATTCGTTTCAGTCTCGACGGTGATAATTCATCGCCCTAGCAGCGACTCCAATAGCGCGAGTGCGCTCAATAGAACGTGTCGCTGCAGTCGTACACGACCCCGTGAGCCGGACACACGTACTTGCAGTGTCGGTGGATCATCGGCTCTCCACACCGGGGACACGGCCGCCCGCCGTGGGTGACTTCGGGGCCGTCGTCTCGCTCGCTCACACCGCGGACGACGCGCCCCGGTAGTATAATCGCTTTCGTCGAGGCCGACCGATCACGGGGCCGCAAACGAGACCGACTCGAGCGTCGTCGTCTCGCCGAAGAGCCAGTCGGCGTGCTCGACCGCGTAGTCGCGGTGGTCCGCGGTGAGATACCCGAGCGCGTCCTCGACGACGACGGGCCGGTAGTCTCGGAGTCCGGCACTGCCGGCGGTGTGGAGCACGCAGACGTTCGCGAGCGTGCCACAGAAGAGCAGATCGTCGATGCCGTGGGCGTCGAGAAACCCCTCGAGCTCGGTTTGGTGGAACGCGTCGTAGGTGTGCTTTTCGACGACGTGGTCGGCCGGCTGCACGTCGAGCGACTCGACGAGCTCGGCCTCCCACGACCCCTCCACGACGTGTTCGCCCCAACGGTCGAACTCGTCGTAGTAGTGTGCGTCGTCGAACTGTCCGGGGGGGTGGACGTCGCGGGTGTAGACGACCTGTGCACCCGCGTCGTGTGCGCGATCGACGAGCGCCGAGACGGGCTCTATCGCCGCCGCACTCGGTTCCGCGTAGAGGCTCCCGTCGGGGTGACAGAACCCGTTTTGCACGTCGACGACGACGACCGCCGTCTGGCTCGGATCGTACGGCATACATCGTGTTCGGGCCGCCACGTACAAAAACGCCGGCTCGGTGGAGCGACCCGGGAGCACGTCGACCGACCCACACGGACAAACTACTTACCCAACGCCACGCAATCGACGATATGCGACGGTGCCTCGTTCTCGTGTCCGTGGTCGCGCTCCTCATCGCGGGTGTCGCTGGGGCCGGTGGGGCGGCGGGTGTGGGCGGGACGACCGGTGGTGAGGCGACGACGAGTGCATCCACGCCGGCGACGGACGCGACAACGCCGGCGACGGACGCGACGACGCCAGCGACGACCGCATCCACGACGGGTGCGTCGCCAACGGCGTGTACTCCCGAAACCGACACGGACGTCGTGGGGTGCTGGGACGGGGTAGCACACGACGAGACGTTCACCTTCAACCAGTCGGACGGACTCACCCCGAGCCAGCTCGAGGCACTCACCCACCGGAGTATGGCCCGCGTCGAGTACGTCCGCGAGCGTCCCTTCCAGACCGACGTGCCGGTAGAGACGATGACCCGCGAGGAGTTCCGCGCGAACGGAACCGGCGGCACGTCCAACGAGTCGGCCGACGACAGGCGCGCGTTCGACCGGTGGAACGACCAGGTGTGGGAGGCCCTCTTCGTCGTCGGCGAGAACGAGTCGTCGGCCGAGGCGATCGACACGGTGTTCGGTGGCTCCGTCTCGGGCTTCTACTCGCCGGCCGACGACCGAATCGTACTGGTGGTCCCGGCGGGCTCGGCGGTGCAGATCGACGAGTCGACCCTGGTTCACGAACTCACTCACGGGATGCAAGACCAGTACCACGACCTCACTCGGTCGCAGTACGTTGGGACGACCCAGGACGCAGACCTCGCCGTCGACGGTCTCGTCGAGGGCGAGGCGGTGTACATCGAAGAGCGGTACACCGAGCGCTGTGGCGACGAGTGGCAGTGTCTCTCAGCGTCCGAGTCCGACGGCAGCGGCGGCGGTCTCGGCTCGATAAACGTCGGGATTCTGCAGACGATCCTCCAGCCGTACGTCGACGGTCCGTTCTACGTCGAGCGACTGGTCGAGACGGGCGGGTGGGAGGCGGTCGACGCCGCGATGGCAGACCCACCGTCGTCGACCGCCGCCGTGATCCACCGCGAGCCGGTATACGAGCCCCGCGACGTCGCGTTCGAAGACACGGCTCGGGGCGACTGGACGACGTACCCCGATCAGGGGGTGGACGGAGCAGAGACTGCGGGCGAGGCGTCGATGTTCGTGATGTTCTGGTACCAGAGCTTCGCCGGCCCGGAGGCACCCGTCCTCGATCCGGCCGACGACGCCCGCGGGAACGTCCGGCTCCACCTCCGGTCGAGCGAGACGCTCCAGACGCGGACGGCGTACACCTACGACCACCCGGTCACCGCCGGGTGGGCCGGCGACGAGCTGTATCCCTACCGGAACGACGCGGGCGACGCCGAGCAGGACGGTTACGTGTGGGTGACAGCCTGGCAAACACCGGAAGACGCGGCCGAGTTCGAGGCGGCGTACCACCGGCTGCTCGACGCCCACGGCGCGACGGCCGCGCCGAACGGGACCCAGGTGGTCTCGACCGGTGGCTTCCGAGGAGCGTACGGGGTCGAGCGCGACGGGGCCCGCGTCACCATCGTCCACGGGCCCGACGTCGGTGACGTGTTCGACCTCCGTCCCGATCTGCGTCCCGAAGCGGAGCCACCGGCCGAGTCGGTCGGGACCGATGCCGACGGCGACGACGCGACGACGGGAACGTCGGAGTCGGTCGAGCGTGATCGTGACACGTCCGAAGGTGCGTCGACGTCGGCCGACACGACGAGCGAGACCGGCGAGGACACGACGGCCGGGGCGGCCCCCGGACTCGGGGTCGTCGTGACCGTCCTCGCGTTGGTCGCCGTCGCCGCGCTGCTCGCTCGGCGCTCGCGACGCTAACACAGACACCGATACTTTTCGTACGCGCCGAGCGAACGCTCGCTATGACCGAGTTCGACATCGTCGGTGCGGACGCGATCCAGAGCGGGCGAGCGACGGACGCGTACTTCGACCGCACGGCGACCACCCTCGAGACCGCCGGTCGGAACCCGCGCGTCGTCGCCGAGGTGACGGCCGACCAGTTCCCGACCGGGTCGTTCGAGCTGTTCGCCGGATTGAAAGACGCGCTCGCGTTGCTCACAGACCGCCCCGTCGACGCCTACGCGCTGCCGGAGGGGACGGTGTTCGACGGCGGACCGGTGATGCGGATCGAAGGCCCGTACCTGTCGTTCGCGCGGCTCGAGACCGCGCTTTTGGGCTTCCTCTCACACGCCTCGGCGATCGCGACCGCCGCACTCGACTGCCGGGTCGCCGCCCCCAATGCACAGGTGCTCTCGTTCGGCGCGCGCCACGTTCACCCGGCGATGACGGCCATGGTCGAACGCTCCGCGCTCGTCGCTGGACTCGACGGCTTCTCACACGTCGCCGCCGGCGACCTGATCGGTCGCGAGGCGTCGGGGACGATGCCGCACGCGCTCACCATCTGTTTCGGCCGAGGCGAGCAGGAGGCGGCGTGGCGCGCCTTCGACGAGGCGGTCGACGAATCGGTCCCACGGATCGCGCTGTGTGACACGTACGGGGACGAAATCGAAGAGGTGCTCCGGGCGGTCGAGGCGCTCGGCGATCGCCTCGACGGGGTCAGACTCGACACGACCGGGAGCCGCCGCGGCGACTTTCGTCACATCGTTCGTGAGGTCCGTTGGGAACTCGACGTCCGCGGACACACAGACGTCGACGTGTTCGTCTCGGGGGGGCTCGGGCCGGCCGATCTTCGCGCGCTCGCAGACGTCGTCGACGGGTTCGGCGTCGGTGGCTACGTCTCGAACGCCGACCCGGTCGACTTCGCGCTCGACCTCGTCGTCGTGGACGGGGAGCCTGCGGCCAAGCGAGGCAAGCTTTCCGGAGCGAAACAGGTGTATCGAACGGCCGACGGCGGCCACGCCGTCGGGCTCGCGGCGCGTGAGGGGCCGGCCGACGCCGAGCCGCTGTTGACGCCCGTGATCCGCGACGGGTCGGTCGTCGCGGGTGACGCGACGACGCTGTCGGCCGCGACGGAGCGGGCACAGCGGGAGGCGGCACGGGTCGGGTACGGCGAGTCGGACCGATGATCCGCGACGCGCGGTGAGAACGGGCGGACCGAGGTGGGAGGGATCGGTCGATGCGACGGTGGACGCGAATCGGTGATGCGGGTCGGGTGGGGACCTACAGCTCTTCGACGGCACCGCCGTCGGGTCGCTCGCGGAACACCTGGCCTTCGATGAGTGTCACCATCGTCTCGTCGTCCTGCCAGGCGGTCGGTGAGAGCTTCGCCTTCCGGCACGTACGCGAGAGGAACTCCGCGCCAGACCAGTCGTTTTCGACCGGAACGGTCGGATAGAGCCAGCCGTGGGTGTTGCCGCCGTCGACGGCGACGCCGTGGGTGCCGATTTCGAGGTCCTCGAGCGGGTCGTTAGTGAGGAGCGTGCTCGAGACGATACAGACCGAGACGGAGAGGTTCTCGAGTTCTTTCGGCTCGACTTCGGAGCCACAGGAGTCGCCGGAGGCGGCTTTGATCGCGGCCTCGACGATGGCGTGGCCGAGCTGGTCGGACGTCTCCCACGCGCCGGCACAGCCGCGGAGGCGGCCTCGCCCGCGAGTCGACTCGAGTCTGACGAACGCGCCCGTCCGTGCGTAAAACGCCTCACGCATGCTTCCCGGCTGTTCGCGTTGTCCGTGTTGGACGAACGACTCGACCGCCTCCCGTGCGAGTTCGACCGCTCGTGCGCCGTCGTCGTACGACAGCCGAACGGTCTGTGCCTCGGACATGTCACCTCATAGCGCGGCTGCTGACTTGAACGCTTCCCTTCCCCGATCGTTCGTGAACGACCGGGGTGAGCGGACGAACGCGATTCGATCCGGTCGTCGGCAAGTGTCGCCAAGTGACCAGAGCCGGAGCCGCCGACCGGCCGACCGAGGCGCTTATTTGCCGCGCCAGGGTACATGGTGGCGGACAGAGGGAGCCCGACTCCCGTGCTTCGGCACGAGGAAAGTCCCCCCACCGGCCGGACGGGCGACCGGGCTCACGCCCGGAGTCGGAGACGGCTGGCGCTGGAACAGCAACGAGACCACCCGTCCCGATCGATGAGGTGCGCGCGGCCGCTCGGCGGTCGCCGTCGCTCACGGGAAACCCGTGAGCGAGCGAACCGACCCGCGAGGGGAGGGAGTTAACCCACCGAGAGCGCGCGGCGGCGACGCCGCGGAGACGGACGGGAACGGATGGAACGGCGAATCCTCGCCGGTGCAAGTCTGTGCCATCAGGTAGTCCGGCCACGGCACAGACGCTCAGCCGAATGTCGGGACGAACAGAAGGGGGCTTACTCCCCTCAGTCCACGTCGACGCCCGTGAGCGACGCGGCCGGGTCGAGAGGCCACAGGAGAACGTGCGCTCAAGAGAGCGGGAGCGCGACCGCCTCACCGAGCGCCCGGAGTTCGTCGCCGTAGACGAGCGAGACGTACAGTAGCGTGAATATCACCGCGTTGTGGAGGCCGTGTAACAACGCCGGGACCACGAGGTTCTCCGTGTACTCGTACACCGCGCCGAAGACGAGACTCGGGAAAAAGAGGATTGCGACCGTGGTGAGCCGCCCGGAGACCCCACCGGTGAGCGCCATCACGTGGATGAACGCGAAGATGCCGGAGGCGACGAGTATCGACGGCACCGCCGGCAGCGACTCCCGCAGCCGCCCCTGGACCACGCCGCGGTAGAGGATCTCCTCTGAGGGACCGACGACGAGGAACATCGCGGCGATGAAAAGCGGGATCAGACCCGGGTTCTGCATGGCGACCTCGGCGCTCTGGTTCGAGGCCGTCTCCGCGCCGAGCAGCGAGACGATAGTCGAGACGACGAACAGCGTCACCACGATCACCACCCAGCCGCCGACGACCAGGCCGAGGTCCACGAGTCGCGGTCGCCTGATTCCGAGGTACGAGCCGACGCCTGGCCAGTCGAACCCGCGCCACCGCAGGTACCCGAGCGCCAGGCCGCCGAACGCGACGTACTGGCCGACGACGAGCGTCAGCCCGAGCGTCACGGCCGTCGGGAGTCCGCCGACCGCGGCGTCGAGCGCGAATATCCCGACGCCGCCGACCAAGGCGATCACCGGACCCAACACCCCGAGTCCGAGGGCCGCCCCGACCGCCACGGGCGTCGAGGAGCGCGACTCGTCCGGCCCCGTGGGCGTCTCCGCCTCGGTGCGGTCGTCCGGTGGCGTCGCCACCGGACCCCCATCCGGTGAGGCGGGATCGGTCGGCCGGTCGGACGGCGATGGGTCAGTCGGCTGGTCGGACGACGACGAATCGGTCGGCCGGTCGGACGGCGACTGGTCGGAGGGGGGTGCTCGATCGTCGTCGGGGACGTCGGTCATTACGCCTGCGTACGGCCCCAGCGGGCAAAGGGTTTGTCCGTTCGCCGGAGTTCACATCGGTCTCGCTCGACGGTGGGCCGGGCCGGAACACGTCGCGGTCACCGGTGGACCAGTTCGTACCACGTCACGGCCGTCACCACACGGCCGTCGCGGAGTCCGTCGTCGAGGACGCTCGCGAGCAGGTCGTCGTACGGCACCGTCTCGACGGCGATCGACTCGTCGTCGTCGAGGTCGCGTTCGGCCGTCGGGGTACACCCCGTCGCGAGCACGTGGTGGTGGACGGCGTTCGTCACGCCGTTGGCCGGCTCTATCGTCGTCAGCCGCTCGAACGACGCCGCCTCGTAGCCGGTCTCTTCGGCGAGTTCACGGGCAGCCGCCCGCTCGATGTCGTCGCCATCTGTGGGCTCCATGGTGCCGGCTGGAATCCCGCGGTTCGTGCGGCCGACGGCCTGGCGCCACTCGTCGATGACGACCACGTCGCCGTCGGGCGTGAACGGCAGGACGACCACCGCCGGCGGCTCGTCGACGTAGTGGTACTCGCCGGGCTCGTCGTCGGCGTACCGAACGTCGTCACGGCGCACGTCGAAGCCCGGACAGCGGTAGTCGATCTCGGTTCCCGTCGTCTCCCACGCCAGGTCGTCCATACGCGTCGGTGGCGATACGGCGACCTAAACGCTCGGCTTGCGAGTGCTCGGGCAGTGGCGGAGGCTCACTCCGGCGACGACCACGTGCCGAGTGACGCCTGTCCGTCCGGGGGCCGCTCGCCGTCGCGGCGTGCCGACTCGTCCGCTTCGGTGTCGTCCGCGAGCCAGTCGGTGAGCGTCTCGCGCGGCTCGGCATCGGTGGAGAGGCGAGAGGACGAGTCGGCGGTGGTCGGTGCGTCGCTCGTCGCGTCGCCCGTCGCGGGGCGGTCCACCGCGGTCCCGGTGGCGTCGAATCCAGTCAGCGTCGACTGGTCCGCGTCGGCGAAGTCGAGATTCGAGACGCGCACGCCGA
>ERZ1034543.92-NODE-92-length-24052-cov-6.682377_pt1 | contig 24052 bp, 21 predicted proteins | sample MGYA00520654_ERZ1034543 | MGnify/ENA primary metagenome ERZ1034543 (study PRJEB33760, sample SAMEA4777712) | hypersaline lake metagenome | biome: hypersaline environment; feature: brines | place: Spain | collected 2012-08 | depth 0 m ... | reverse complement strand
GCGGTGCTGCGCGGTGTCCCCGCGGGTCGGCACTCGAACGGCTCCGCGCTCGAACTACCGGGCGGGCCTGTCTGTAGAAGCGCTTCCACATACTGTTCGATTCAGTTCCCGGGGCGCCTTTTCCCCACTGCGCCCACGGGCCTCCACCGTTTCTACGCAACGACCCGTTCAACTCATGAGCGATCCGGTATCCGGCATTCACCACGTTACGGCCTACGCCCACGACCCGCAGGAGAACCTCGACTTTTACACGGGGGTTCTTGGGCTTCGCCTCGTTAAGCAGACCGTTCTGTTCAACAACCCCTCGGAGGCCTTCACGGGCCCCACCATGTACCATTTCTACTACGCCGACGAGACGGGCACGCCCGGCACCGTGCTTACCTTCAAGCCGCACCACAGCATCCAGCGGGGCCAGGTGGGCCGGGGACAGGCCACGGCAACCGCGTTCACCATCCCGGAGGGCGCGGTGGACTACTGGGTGGATCGGCTCGGCGACGCGGACGCCGCCACGCTCTATTCCACGACCGAGCGCTTCGGGCGCACCGTCATTCCGTTCCAGGACCACGACGGCCAGCCCCTAGAGCTCATCACGGGCACGTCCGACATCGACCCGTGGGACGACGGCCCCGTGCCGGCCGAACATGCCGTGCGCGGCTTCCACGGCGTTACCATTCACCCCCACAACGGACAGCTCACCGCCGACGTGCTGGAGCTGATGGGCTACGAGCAGGTCGACCACGCCCCCACGCCCCAGGACGGCGACTGGACGCGCTTCCGCGTGCCCGGCCCGGAGCACGGGCAGTTTATCGACCTGTACAACGAGCCCAATATGCACGAGGGACGATGGGGCTGCGGCACGGTGCACCACGTGGCGTTCCGCGTCGCGGACGATGAGCACCAGAGGGCCGTTCGCCAGCGCCTCCGCGATGCCGGCCACGACGTGACGACGATGAAGGACCGCAACTACTTCCACTCGGTCTACTTCCGCGAGCCCAACGGGGTGAACTTCGAAATCGCGACGGATCCGCCGGGCTTTCTCCACGACGAGCCCGCCGACCAGCTCGGCACGAAGCTGATGCTGCCGCCCTTCTTGCAGGACCGGCGGGAGGAGGTGGAGGCGCAGCTCGCCGACATTTCTGTGTAGAGGGTCCTACGCGGATCGTCTGTTCTGGCCGCATGGCTTTTCTCGCTGTGTAGCGCCCCCGTTTCTTTCGCCGGGACCGCCCTTCCCCGAGGCTGCTCCCACACAGGGCGGGGGCACTCAAAACGCCCTGGGCTCGGGTCAGCACCGGGCCTCTGGGCGTTTCTGTATGTAGAGCTGTACGTAGAACTTCCGTGTGGAGCACTCAGAGCCTGTATTCAAGCAGAAGCGGAAGGGCACTCCAGAAGCACTTCTTCGCTGCGCTCAGGGCGCCGCAGGTGGCCCTGCACGCCGCTTTCGGCGTTCCGCGGCATCGCCGATACGCTGTATTGCCCGCTTCGCGTGCCTTGGAAGCGACGCGCAGTGCTCATTTTCGCCTGACCTCCTTCGATTGAATACAGGCTCTCAGACCGCACGGGCATAACCTTTGGCCCTCGCACCCCAGGCACACTCGTTCCCTGCGGTCGCTCCCGCTCCCAGCGCTGCAACTTCGTGGATCTCGCTCAAAACAGCTCCTGCATTCGCCTGGTAGCCCTGCTACGGGGACTCGTATGGGCGCTATTTTGAGCGCTGCCCGCTGTTTTGAGCGTTGCCCACTGTGCATACTCGGCTCTGCGCCGGGAGAGCTGCGCGCAACTGGGTGCCGGAGCCTGTTTTCACTGGTGCTGTTATACGTCTGTACGCTGCGGTGCGTCTGCACTGCGACGAATCTGCTGCGACGGGCGGTGCCGAATTGCCCGTTGGCCCTGCGGTAGCAACTGCCACGGGCCCCGGCTCCGTGTGCCGCCCGGCCCGGCCTCCCGGCCCGTGCGTGTTGCCGAAAAGACCTCGGGGAGCGTCAAAACATCGCGGGGCGTCTCGGATTCAAGGTCCGCGACTGATTGCTGAGCAGCGGCTCGCCGCGCAAAACCGTTCGGGCGCTGGCGTCCGCGGTTCAGCCTCGGCCACTGTTTCAGTGTCGACCACTGCAGTGTCGACCACTGCCGCGTCCTGCTTTCGCCAGGACCATGCGTCTCCTTCTCCACACAAGGTTTTCCTCAACATGGACGAGTTAGAAGGCCCGGGGCCCGAGTTTATCGCGGCCACCTCGATCGCGCAGCTCGCACCGCTTCTTCTCGACGCCGCCGAGGACGCGGACAAGCTCGGGAGCGACCCTGAACACGTCGCCGTGGCCGAAGAAACCGTTCGCGCATTTCTGAAGCGACAGGAGCCCGACCTCGACCGGTCGGTGGCTACGGTGACCCGCGTGGAGGACGGGGTGGAGATCGAGTACGAGGACCGCACCGTCACCATCACGTTCGAGGGCGGGTAGGTCCTAGCCCCGAACGGGCTAGGGCTTGCGGAGGCGAAAGTCCCCGCTAAAGGTGTCGAGCTCGATGCGCGGACCGCCTTCTCCGGCGACTCGGCGTCCGTCGTCCGCCCGGAGTGCAAACGCCGAGTCGAGCTCTCCGAACGCATCGTCCTCCCCCACGAGCTCGAACGCGGCCTCGGCCGGGAGGGTAAGCTCTACGTCGCCGGAGAAGGTCTCGAAGCGACTGTTGCCTGTGAGGGCCGCCATCCGGAGCCGCACATCGCCGGAGAAGGTTTCAAGCTGAACGCGGCCGCGGAGATCGTCTCCCTCGATTTCGCCGGAGAAGGTTTCGAGGTTGAGCGGGCCGTCCATGTCCCGGAGCGTAATGGTGGAGGAGAACGTTTCGAGCGACGCTCCGCTCCGGAGGCCTTCCACCGTCACCTCCGAGCTGAAGTCATCGAGGGTCAGGCCCGCGGTACGGGGCATCTTCAGGGTAATGTGGACGGCCGGCTGGTCGATGTCCCCGATCTTGATGAGGCCCAGGAACTTCTGACTGTCTTTCACTTCGTCGTAGTCCACCTCAACGGCAAAGCGGCGGGGCTCGGCGTCAACGCGAAGGGCAGTCTTGTCCACGAGGTCTTGGTCATCCCCCTCGATGCGAGCCTCCATCTCCACGCGGTCCTGGTCCCAGCCCGTAATGCGGACGCTGCCGGTGAAGGTGTCCATCTCCACGTGCCCGTCCGGGGCAAGCGTCGCGGAACGGGTCACCGTGCGGGTGGGCTGGGCCGTGGCGGGGGCCAACGCCCCCCCTAGCGCTGCGAGCACAAACAGGAGGGCGGCGTGGTGGGCGTATCGCATGGGAGCAGCGAGTGGTGAACGGGCCTGCGCGTGAGGGACTGCAGCAGACAGGCCCGTCCCCGAATCGGTTGCACCCTTCTCGCTTCGCCGCGGAGGCCGTGTGGCGCGTTGCGTGGCGCCGGCGCACTTTTCGCCCTCGCGTTTTTCTTTCTTGCATTTATTCTTCGCACACTTCTCCTTCGCCCGTTTATCCTTCGCGCGTTTCCACGGTCCCGATGGTGTACCCCTGAATCTCGCTGGTCCGGAACCGAAACACCGACCCGCCGAGGTCAATGGCCTCTGCTCCAGTCATGACTTCTTGCACGGAAACGTGGACAAACGCTTCGTCGTCGGGCGCCTTCACCTCGTCGAGCATGGCAGAGATCATGCTGCCCATTGCCTGCACCGCGTCGTTTGCACCGCCGGTTTGCTCTTCGGCCATCTCGACCATGCGCGTCGTGTCGGCCTCGAAGGTGTCTTGGGCCACGATGTGGCCGGTAACCATGTTGCCACTGACCACAAGGGTGACCGGACAGGCGGCCTGCTCCTCGTTCGCGGCGCGGCTTAGTGCTTGAATGCCGGGATCGATCATGGACTCGTTGCGGGGTTGTTGCGGGAAAGAGCGTTAGGGAGAGGCGGCCGTGGGGGCCGCTTGTTGCGCTCGTGCTTACTGCATTCATAATCTACGGGGAAGTAGGGGCGACGGCAACCGCCGGCAGACAATCTCGCGTTGAATATTGGGGCTGTTGGCAAGGGATGCGTGGAAAGAAGCACGCATGCGAGCGGGCGACGGCTCAGGGCAATCGCACCAAACGTCTGCGTGGCTTGAAAGACCCTCAGATCGCCTGTTTTCGGACATTTAGGATAAAATGCACTTACTTTCGTCGCTCCAGGCCCTGTGCTGAACTTGATTCGGTATTAAATTGATGTAGATTCAGTATTGATGTACTTCGTCAGCACCGCAAGGGCATGACCTTCGCCCTCCAGGAGCACTCGTCCCCTGCGGTCGCTCCCGCTCCCGGCGCTTCGCTCGTGTGGAGCCTGCCCATCCGGCCGACGTGGCTTCTTCGCAGGGGTGGACCGGCTCTGAGTCAGGCTCAGAGCGACGGGGTAGGACATTGCGTAGTTGATGCGATTGCCGTGGGCGGCGGCTGGGCTTCTTGATGTTGCCACGGGCAGTGATTATCGTTCGTAATCCCAAATTTGGCGGGGGCATGTAGAAGCGCCCCGTAAGCAACGGAGACCGTTTCCGTCCTGCGATTGGGGGCCGCCGATGGCGCGGCGCATTTCCTCTTCTTTGCCCGACGCACACGGCCCCACGGCCGCGCCGCTCGGCGTGACGGACTGCGTCGGTGCGGCAGGATTTCTGCCACGTCACGGTTTGCGTCTCGGTGCCCAGGGCGCCCCGCTCGCGAAGACGCTGCGCGGCGCCCCCCACGAGGACCCCTTCGCCGCAGGCAGCACGATGATGCGTCGAGTGCCCGCACGCCTGCACTCGAAACACACCCGCCCTCACAGACAGCCTGGCACTCACAGGCACTCGCAACAGCCCGGGTGGGCGGCCCGCCCCCGCCAACGCGAGGCAGCGGATGCGAGACGTCCCGATTCTTTTCGCTGCGCAGTAAGCGGGCTCCTCCCGACGTCGCTCCCCCTGGCCCTGGCCCTGACGCAGACCGGCCTCGCGAGCGGCCTTCTCGCCCCACCGGGCCGCCCGCGCCTCCCTCGCGCCCCTACGCCAACGCCCTACGCCAACGCCTGCCTCTTCGGACCGCCCGCGCCTCAGACGAACCCTGGCTTGTGATGGATGACGCCGCCGAACGTGCCTGGGAGAAGTGCCTCGCCATCGTACAGGACAACGTGAGCGCACGGGGCTACAAAACCTGGTTCGAGCCCCTAGAGGCGCAGTCCCTGGAGGAGGACGACGGCCTGCGAAAGCTTACCGTTCAGTTGCCGAGCCGGTTCTACTACGAGTGGCTGGAGGAGCACTACTTTTCCCTGCTCCGCAAAACCGTCACGCGGGTGCTGGGGCCGAAGGGGCGGCTGTTTTACGACGTGGTCATCGAGCAGAACGACCCGGACAACCCGGACCAGGGCGCGTCCATGCAGCTCCCCGCCCGCTTTTCAGAGGACGAATCGTCCCCCTCTCCGCCGGCCGCCGACGACGAGTCGTCTTCGTCCTCCCCCGACGCCCCCGCGTCCTCAGGGCCCGCCTCCCCGTCGTCCTCCTCTCCCGACGCATCTTCCCCCGAGGCGGCGCCCTCTTCGGAAGAGCGCCAGGACCCGGACGGGCCTCCATCGCGCGACGGCTCCACCGGGCCGGGACGGGACGAGACAAAAAGCGACCCGCCGGTGCAGAACCCCTTCGCCATCCCGGGCCTCAAAGACACCGAGATTGACAGCCAGCTGAACGACGGCTACACCTTCGACCGGTTCATCAAGGGGGCGTGCAACCAGCTGGCACGCAGCGCGGCGCGGTCCATTGCCTCCGAGCCGGGGGGAACGAGCTTCAACCCGTTTCTCGTCTACGGCGGGGTCGGCCTCGGCAAAACCCACCTGATCCAGGCCATCGGGAACCGCGTGTCGGCCCATCAGGCCTCCGAGGCCGTCCTGTACGTCTCCAGCGAGCGGTTCACCACCGAGTTCGTCCAGTCCATTCAGCGCAACCGGGTGGGCGAGTTTTCGCGGTTCTACCGGCAGGTGGACCTGCTCATCGTGGACGACGTGCAGTTTTTTAGCGGGAAGGAAAAAACCCAGGAAGAGTTCTTCCACATCTTCAACGCCCTGCGCCAGGCGGGCAAACAGATCGTGCTGTCGGCCGACCGTCCGCCGCGGGCCATCGACGGGCTGGAAGAGCGGCTGCTCTCGCGCTTCCAGTGGGGTCTGAGTGCCGACCTCAAGCCGCCGGGCCTCGACACGCGCATCGCCATCCTTCAGCGCAAGGCGGAGGACGACGGCATTGAGCTCGACGACGAGATTATCGAGTTTATTGCCCGCCGGATCGAGAGCAACATCCGGGAGCTGGAAGGGGCACTCATTCGGCTGCTCGCCCACGCCACCCTCCATCAGCGCGACATTACACTCGATCTTGCCCGCGAAGTCCTGAGCGACCTCGTGCAGGAGCAGCAGGCCACCCTCACGATCGAAGACATCCAGCGCATCGTGGGCGAGCACATGGGCGTGTCCGAGGACCAGATGCGGGGAGAGACCCGAAAGCGCGAGATCGTGCGGGCCCGGCAGGTGGCCATGTACTTCGCGAAGAAACACACGCAGCACTCCCTCAAGTCCATCGGGCTGCACTTTGGGGGACGAGACCACTCCACCGTGATCCACGCCAACAACACCGTCGACGAACGGCGGGAGAGCAACGAACGCTTCCGGCAGACCGTCAATGAGATTGCCCAAAAAATCGATCGGCACGGCCAATAGCGCCGTGTTGCAGCCCCCACCCCGAATCTTCGCCCCCGCCTCTTCGTAGGGCTTGTGTATCAATCCGCGGGTCTGTTTATTCCGATGCGGGGCTTTTCGAATTTCGACCGTTTCTTTCCGCAACGCGCCGATCACCATGAAATTTACCGCCTCAAGCGCCGATCTTCTCGAGGCGCTCAACACCGTCAAAGGCGCCGTTCCGTCGAAGAGCACCATGCCCATCCTGGAGTGCATTCTCTTCGAGCGCGACGGGGACACGCTGCGGCTGAGCGCCACCGACCTCGAAATCTCGATTATTCAGACGGTGCCCGTTCAGTTTGAAACGAACGGCACCCCCGAGCGCACCCCCATCGCGGTGCCGGCACAGCGGCTGATCGACACCCTGCGCGCGCTCCCGGACCTGCCGATTGTGTTCACCGCGGACAGCGACTTCGAGATCCGCATGGAAACCGACCAGGGCCACTACAAGATGGTGGGGCACGACGGGTCGGACTACCCGGAGCTGCCGGAGCTGGAAGAAGAGCACGAGATCAATGTGGAAGGCGGCCTGCTGGGCCGGACGATTGACAAGACCGCCTTCGCGGTGAGCCAGGACGCCCTGCGCCCCGCCATGATGGGCGTATACTTCCAGGTCGGGGGCGACAATACCTCCGTGGTCGCGACCGACGGGCACCGCCTCGTGAAGCTCACCCTGCCGGAGCTGCGGGCCGATACGGACGTCGACTTCATCGTTCCCGAGAAGGCCACGAAGCTCGCAGGCCGGGTCGTGGAGGACGATGAGATTTGCACCATCCGAGTGGACGAGGGGCACGTGAGCTTCGAGTTTGGCAACTCGCGGGTGCTCGCCCGTCTCATCGACGAGACGTACCCGAACTACCAGTCCGTCATTCCGGACGGCAACGACCGCCGCCTCGTCGTGAACCGAGAGGACATGCTCAACGCCGTGAAGCGCGTGGGGCTCTACTCCTCCAGCATGACCAACCAGATCCGGCTCGACATTACGGCCGATACGGTGACCATCTCGGCGGAGGACGTGGAGCGCTCTAGCGAGGCCGAGGAGACGATTCACTGCGACTACGACAGCGAGCCGATGGAGATCGGTTTCAATTCGGAGTACCTCACCGAGGTGCTCGGCAACGTCGACTGCGACGAGGTGCTCTTTGAGCTGAGTTCTCCGAACCGCGCCGGCATCGTGCTTCCCCAGGATTCGTCCGACGAGGCTCCGGAAGAGGACATTCTCATGCTCATCATGCCGGTGATGCTCAACACCTACGCGTAGGCGTTTGCCCCATCGGGGCGGCCCTCCACCCGCGTTCAGCGCCTCTTTTCGGAAGCCCGACGGGGCCCAGCGACCGAGGTGGTCTCCAGAGCTGCGGCTATTCCCGAACGGGCCAGGGGCGATGAATCAAAGGCGCGGCGAATCAAAGGCGGCGATCGGCTCCGTCTCTGCTGTGTCTCTTGCCCTCCACGTTCGGACGTGGCGCCCATACGGATCGGGGGGCTACCGGTCTGCCGGGGGGGCCGGATCGTACTCCTGCTGGAGCGCCTTCAGGATTTTGTGCGCCTCGTTGGCGCGCCGCCCTTCCGCTTGCCCGCCCTCGCGCACAACAGCCTTGAAGTGGCTGCGGGCCACGGCAACGTCCTCGTGGGCCAGGGCAATCTTGCCCAGGTAAAAGTGGGCCTCTTGAGCCAGAAACGTGCGGGGCGGCACCTCGTCTAGTACGCGTCGGAACAGGCGCTGGGCCCGCCCGAGGCGATCGGCATCGTAGCGGGGAAACAGCCCGAGTGTAGATGTGCGGGCAGTCCGCAGGGCCGACAGGGCTGCCAGGTACTGGGCGTCCACCGAAGCCGTGTCGGAGACGGCCGGAGAGGCGCCGCGCGTGCTCGCCTCAGGGTAGCTTTCCACAACCTGATTGCTGATTGTCACCGTGGCGAGCCGGTCGAGGGTCGACTGGCTGGCGTAGCTCGCTCCGTAGAGCCCCACGTACCCCACCAACAGAACCAGCGCGACGGCTCCGCCCCAGCGCAGAAGCCCCGAGAGATCCAGCGCAACGTCCAGCCCCGGGGAGACGTCGTCGGCCGCCCGTTCTGCCGGGCCCTTCTCCCTCGACGTCGCGCCTTCCGCGGCCGGCGTCTCGTTGAGGGCGTGTCCAGTGAGAGACTCGAAGTGCGCCACCGGGTCGACGGCCGCCTCGGCGCTCTCCAACCGACGAAGGGCGGCGTCTGCCCGGCGACGAAGCGCAGCACTCTCATCGAGACGCGCCTCCAGCCTGGCCAGAACCTCCTGCAGCTCAGCCGGCACATCGTCCGGGTGGAGATGGCGAACCGCCACGTAGGTCGCAACGAGGGCGTCCGACGGACGGTCGCCGTCTGACGGAAGTTCGCCATCTACACGCGCAGAGATGCCCTCGAGGGAGCGAACGTCTCGCAGCAGAGGCGCCCACTCCGGATTCGACTCGACGTGAGCCTCAACCTCTCGCTGTTCTCCGACGGAGAGGTGCGGGTAGGAAAGAATTTTTTCTTCGATATCTTCCATTACCGAAAAAGTGAGCGGTTGTGTACGACAGTCACTCGTGCACGCTCGCTTCGGGGTTGGCAAGGAGGGAGCGAGAGGGGGGATGGGGGGGGACACAGCGTGGCCCCCGTGGGTAGCCTCAGAGCCCGTTCCCCACCCTGAACAGCCGGTAGGGATTGTCGAAGGGCCCTGCGCAGATGTGTACTGGAATTGTAAGACACATCGACTCGGTCGCTGTAACGTTCTACATCTGCATTTAATATTCGAAGCTTCCCCCCTCCTTCTTACAGGTTGGACTGTTCCACGTACTCCCGGAGGCGGTCGTCGGTGCGGAGCTTCTTCATGGCCTTGTGCTTGTACGTGCGAACGGTCGCGACGGGCTTGTCCAGGGCCTCGCTGATCTCTTCAAACTCCTGGTGCTCAAGAAAATACAACCGGGCCGGTTCTTGAAGGTATTCGGGCAGCCGCTCAATGGCCTCCGCGAACGCCTCACGTACAAACCCAATGTTTGCGGTAGGCCGCTTGGCTTCGGCGCGCAGCGTGGGGCCGTTTTCTTTCTCAATCGACTCCGAGAACCGATTGCGACGGGCATAGTTGAGCAGCGTGTTTTTGCAGACCACACTCACCCAGTTGGCGTACCGGGACGGGTTGCGGACGCTGTCGCGATGTTTTTGCACCTTCTGGTAGGCACGCGTGGTCAGCTCATCGGCGTCGGAGGCGTTCTCGAAGGTTCCTTTCGCCGACTTCGACAGAAAATAGCGACAGACGTAGCAGTATGTCCAGAGATCCACCACGCGCTTGGCCGCCTGGACGTTGTCTTGAGTCCACCGCCGAAAAGCGTCGTTGGCCGCGCAGGTATCGTCGACCGGAAACGGAAGACGATCGATGACAGTCCGAAGTTGGGAAGAGGACGTCGGCATGCGCTCATCAAGCAAAGCAAAGAAGACCCCCGAAAGAATACCCTCCTAAAGGAAATACTTTTGTGACGCTGCGAATAGTTTTAGAAGGATAATGGCCGGGACGTCAGCGATCAATCGCACCTCCGAAGAATTCTTTATTTTCTCTATCTTCCCCCGTCGGGAGACGCAGAGAAACAATGCAGTCCCCTGGACACCGGGGCTTGGGAGCCGGGCGCACAAACTTTTGTCCTCGGCCGAGGTTTAACAGGCACGCGATTCATTGATCGGTCTTCCGTACGGTTCATGCGCATTCTGCATCCTGCTGCCCTCACTTTCCGCTGCTCTCCCGCGGCTATGGCTCTGGTGCTGGCGGCTCTCGTCCTGTGGACAGGCCTTCGGCCGACGGAGGGGTACGCCCAGCGCGCGAACCGCACGCCGGAAGAGATCGAGAACGTCGGTGTGGACCAAAAGCTCGGGGCGACGATTCCGAAGTCGCTTTCGTTTCGCAACGAAGCAGGGGAGAGGGTTCGGCTCGGCCAATACTTCGACGGGTCCACGCCGGTGATGCTGACAATGAATTACCACCGGTGCCCGCAGCTGTGTCGCATTCAGCTCCAAAAGTTTGCCAAGGCGATTGGTGGGCTTTCGTGGATGGCGGGGGAGAAGTTCGAGGTGATTACCGTCGACATTAACCCCGCGGAGGGCCCTGCGATGGCGCGCAAAGCCCAGGAGCGCTACGCGGCGGCCCTGGAGGAGCCGGAGAAGACGACGGACGGCTGGCACTTTTTGACCGGCGAGCAGGCCGCCATTCAGGCCCTGGCCGACTCGGTGGGCATCCGGTACAAGGCGCTCCCGAACAAGACGGAGCAATTTGCCCACCCCGCGGCCATTGTGTTTCTGAGCGGCTCCGGCACCATCACGCGCTACTTCACGACGCTGGCGCCTGCTTCGGGCAACCTGCGCACGGCACTCGTTGAGGCGTCAAACGGAACGGTGGGCACCATCATCGACAAGGCCTTTCTGGCCTGCGCGCGGTTCGACCCCGACTCCAACTCGTATTCTGCCAGCGCCTTCAAGATTATGCGGTACGGGTCCATCTTCATGGCGCTCTTGATGGGAGCCGCGCTCTTTGTGTTTTGGCGTCGCGAGAAGCAGCAGCTCGAAACCGCCCACGAGGAGGGCATTGACGCCATGCTCAGCGAGCGTACGTGAGCGCAACGCGCGATTGCACGGCGGCGGCCCTCTGCGGCGCCCGGCCCGTGCCTTTTGTCTTACCCGCCCTCGCCCCCGTTCTCTCCTGGTTCGGTGAGGCCAGTGAGCCTCCGGCTGACGCGCCAGAGCCGCGTTTCCGTCTTCTCGTCGTAGGCCTCCGGAGACGGGTTTACGATTTCGGTTTCCTTGAAGTACTGCCCCGTTACGTCCGCCATCTCCGGCGAAGCGGCAAGGTAGACGACGCTGCGCGCCCCTTCGTCCGGACGCTTGTACAGCCACGAAAACAGCCGTGCGAGGCGTGACATCCACCCGGAGCCGCGCCAGATATTGGTGTTCACGATGCCGGGATGGACGGCGTTCACCAGCACGCCTGCGCCCTGCAGGCGGCGAGACAGCTCGTGGGTGAACAGGATGTTGGCCAGCTTGGACTGGGCGTAGGCCTGCAGCGGATTGTAGCCGGCCTCGGCGTTGAGGTCGTCGAAGTGGATGCTGGCCCCGCGGTGCGCCTCTGAGCTCACGTTGATAATGCGGGACTCGCCCACGCGCCCGGCCGTGTCGCGGAGACGGGGCAGGACCAGGTGGGTGAGCAAGAAGGGGGCGAGGTGGTTGATGGCAAAGGTGGCCTCGATGCCGTCGACCGTCTCCTGGCGCGCATCGAGAAAAACACCTGCGTTGTTCACGAGCACATCGAGCCGGTCGTAGTCCGCCCGGATCGTCTCGCCGAGGTGGTACACCTCCTCTTGCACGGCCAAATCGGCGATGCGGAGATCCACGGTGTCGGCCCGGCTGGGATGCGCCAGTTCCGCCGCGGCCTGGATCTCGGCCTGCGCGTCTCGTCCCCGCCGCTCGTCGCGACACACCATGACGACCCGCGCCCCAAGGCGGGCCAGTTCCGTGGCCGTGGCCTTCCCGATGCCCGAGTTGGCACCGGTCACCACACACACCGTATCGCTCATGTCTTTCAGATCCGAGCGGGGGTTCTCCATAGCACCTCGTCACATTCGGCGATCGGGGGCCCCTGCACGGGTGCGCCGACCTGAGGACAGCGGGTCGCGGCAGGGCCGTCACACCGTGAGCGTGAGCGCGCTCCGGAGCGCGTCTACGTTTTGCTCAATCGACTGCGTGCCCCCGAACACGGCACTGCCGGCCACCAGCACCTCGGCCCCGGCCCGCACCAGCTCCAGCGCGTTTTCGGGCCCGATCCCGCCGTCCACCTCCACGTGCGCATCCGAGCCCAGCGCATTGAGCTGCCGGCGCACCCGCTGCACCTTGGCCGTCGACTCCGGAATGAACGCCTGCCCGCTGAAGCCTGGGTTCACCGACATCACGAGCACGAGGTCCACGAACGGCAAAATGCCGTCGAGGTGGCCCAGGGGCGTGGCAGGGTTCAGTGCAACGCCGACCTCGCAGCCGGCCGCCCGGATCTGCTGTGCCACGCGATGGAGATGGGGGCATGCCTCAACGTGAACGGTGAGCGTATCGGCCCCGGCGTCCGCAAAGGCCTCGATGTACTGCTCCGGGTTCTCGATCATGAGGTGGACGTCGAGCGCGGCCTCGTGCTCGTCGGCCACGGGGCGGAGGGCACGCACCACGTCGGGACCAATGGTCAGGTTGGGGACGAAGTGACCGTCCATCACGTCGACGTGCAGCCACTCGGGGCCGGCGCGGAGTGCCTCGTCGGCACAGGCCGCGTACCGCCCGGCGTCGGACGCGATGATGGAGGGGGCAAGCGTGGGCATATCGACAGGTGGGGGCATGGAAGGGGGGCGTCGGCGGGAAGGAACGTTGCTTAGAATAAAAGATCCACTCTGGTGAACCAAAAGGAGATCCGCAATCTTTCGGTGAAAGGGTCTTTACGCCTTTGCTCCTATCTCCACGCCTCTGCCCGCATCGTTCCTGCTTCCGGCGCACCTCTAGAAACAACCCCCTACGGGCAAAGTAGGGGCATTCCCTGGTCCTGTACTGCCACAGCAGCCCCTGAACACTCAACTCATTGTCCGCGCCCTGCCCATGCCCGTCCGCGACGCCGACCGCGAGAACATCACCGCCCGCCTCAGTCGCATCGAAGGCCAGGTCCGTGGCCTAAAGCGCATGGTGGAGGACGATCGCTACTGTGGTGACATTCTCGACCAGATTCACTCCGTGCAGCAGGCCCTCAAATCCGTAGGGCGGGCCATCACCCGAAACCACCTAGAGACGTGTGTGACAGACGCGATCCGCTCGGGCGACGAGTCGGCCGCCCAGGAGAGCTACGACGAGATCATGGGCCTGCTCGAAAAGGAATTGTAGCGGAAAAGAATTGTAGCGGACCTGTACTGCGGCACCGACTTGCGGCACCGACTTGCGGCACCGACTTACGGCACCGTGCTCCTGTCTCGCCGGGGCCGTCCGCTTCGTGCTGCGTGCAGCCCATCGCTTACGCACTGCCCGTCGCTCATACACCTGGCGCCATGGAAGAGTCTGCTCAGGATCACGGCCGGTTTTCGTCGGAGACACTTTCCGGGGAGGAGCGCCCGTCGACTTCCCCTACGTTCGCGCTCAGCACAGAGGCCCGCACGGCCAAAGAGCGGCTGGCGGACCACTGGGAGGTGGCGCAGGAGGAAGCAGCCGCGATGGCTGTCCACCTCACCGCTTCGTTTCTGGACACGGAGGATGAGCAGACGCAGCACTGGTTTTCTCAGAATGCCTCCGACCCGCCTGGCGAGCGGGCCGAGGCACCGCACCGGATGCCTGCGGCGGCGAACGAGCTGCTGGAGGCGCGGGCGAACGAGCTGGGCCTTACGCCGGATGAGTTTTTTGACGCCGCGCTTCGGCTGGCCCGCACGATTGTGGAGTTTCTTCGCAAGGCCCAGTTGGAGCGTCACGAGGAGCACCTCTCTGCCCTGCACGATCTTCTGGAACAGGCCCAGGCCATCGAGGCCGACTTCGACGAGACAGCCACCGATCTCGATCCCCTCAAGCCCGCCATCGCCGCGATCCGTCGACGCATTGCGGCCGTTGTGTCGGACGTGGAAGCCGAGCTAGCGCGCGAGCGCCCGCTGGAGCGCGGTCACGACTTTGTGTAGGTCTTTCTTTGGCAAGTCTTTCTTTGTGTAGGTCCTTTTTGTGCAGTCCCTTCTGGCGCGCACGGCCTTGCGCTCTGCCAAACCGTACGCTGCGGCTCCCGCTTCGCATCGGTGCCGAATGGATACGGCCGGCATCTCTTCGCGGACCTCAATTAGCCCTCGCGGATGCGGCGCGCCGTTGCCGCGAGAATGTCCGTCAGTTCGTCCCTCTCGCCCGGCGCCTCCTGGCGCGGGGAAGACGCCAGGAGCGGAGACAGCATCGGGTACACGATGGGAGCGTCTCCGTCTCGTTCCCGTTGCGGCGCAAAGGCATCGCTGCGCGTTGCCACCAGCCGAAGCATCCGGTGCTCCCTCCCCTCGGCGTCTCCGGCGCCCAGCTCACGGAGCGTGTCGATTCGCTGGTTGATGGCCGCCGCTGTTTCCTGGAGCGCACGCACCGTTTCCCGGACGGCCGCCGGGCTCCAGGCGTCGTCGACATGCGGGGCAACGGGCGACGAAGCGGCTTCGGGACGCCGCCAGAACACCGGCTTCAGGTAGACGTCCGGCTCGGGGTGGTGCCGGATCTGGACGAGCCGGCGGTACGGCTGGTGGCCTTCGCCGGCCAGCAGGAAGGCGTCTGCCTCGCGGGCCGCTGCCGGGGCGGGGTGCTCTGCCAACCGCTGCACCGGCAGGCACTGGTCGTCTGGCAGGGCGCTGGGCCTTTCCGCCGGGCCGGTTACCCACAGGAACGCGTTGGGCAGGAGGGAGGCCTCTTCGAATCGGCCCGAGGCATCGGTCGACGGAACGCGGCGGGCGGCGCGTTCTCGCTCGGAAAGGGCTCGGCGAAAGTCCGGCGCGAGGGACTCATCCACTTCGACGGGCTCGCTGGCACGGGGCGTCTCGTCGGGGGCCTCGTCGGAGGTGCTGCTGGCGCCGACGGCAGGGGGGGTCGGTTCGTCTCGTTCCTGCAGGGCACGGCGCGCTGCGTCCCGAAACGCAGCGAGGGTTTTTGCGACGGTATTGGCACGGGAGGGGGAAAGCGCCGCGGGAGACGAGGCATCGGCCGCGGTGCCCTGCGCCGTGGCGCGCTTCCGGGACGCAGTGCTCGTTGCTTTCCGCAGTGCAGCAAGAAGTGCCTCCACGGAGGGCCGTTCGCCAGGATGTGGGAGACGGCTCTCCCCGTCTGGAGATGGGCCTTCGGGGGCCCCCTCGTTGAAACCATCGCGCCCGCGTCGGTCTTCGGAGCTTTCACCACTTACGTCCTCACGCACATCGCCCATGGGATTGGAAAAATCAGGGTGAACGGTGCTGTAGGGCTGGCCGGGCGCCGCCGGTGCATGGCGCAGGGCCGGACCGGTTGTTTCTTTTTCACACGATTCGACGTGCACGACGACCTGCCGCCATGTGACCTGCCGCCATGTGACCTGCCGCCATGTCCTGGTTCGCCCACGCACGCACCACTGTTCCACGCACTACTGTTCCCTGCCCCGGGCACGCGCCAAGACGACGATCCGTGGACCACGCCCGCTGCTCCGACACGGGACTGCCCCGACACGGGACTGCCCCGACACAGGACTGCTCCGACACAGGGAAAGTCGCGGAGGCTTGACGGTATTTTCAGGAGCGTGCGCTCCCCGCGGGGAACTGTCTCGGGCTCATCTTGTCGGACATATCCCAACATTTTGCGGGGATTCCCCGCACCGAGCAAGGGCAAGTCCCGCACGGCCAGCTCCCTCTGAACCCCGTCAGGGCCGGAAGGCAGCAGCGGTAGGAGGTCGCAGCGGCGCGCTGCGGGTCGCTTGCCCTTTTTCTTTTGCCCCTTCTTGGCGCGTCGCGCCCCAGCGGTCGAACCGGTTGGTTTCCGTTTCGTTTGGCAAATGGGAAGCAGGCCGGACCGCTGGTTCCGGCGCCGCCTCCCTGCACCAATCTTTGACCCTTCTCGCCCCACCATGCTTCCGCCGTTGCTCTCGTCTTTTTCCCCGATCCTCCTCGTCGGCCAGTCTGGCAGCGGCGGGGGCGGCATCGTGGGCCTGCTGTTTCCGCTGGTCCTCATCATCGGGGTCTTCTACTTCTTCATCTACCGCCCCCAGCAAAAGCGCGAGGAGGAGCACCAAGAAATGGTGAACAACCTGGAGCAGGGCGACAAGATCGTGACGGTGGGCGGCATCCACGGCACCATCCAGACGATTGACGACGACAGCGTCCTGGCGCAGGTCGACAGCAAAGGGACCCGGCTTCGGTTCGACAAGGACTCCATCGCAAGCCTCGCAGACGACGAGTAGGACCTCCAGAACAGCCTGTCGCCTCCCCACCCCCGAGATGGCTCGCCCCTTCCCGCCATGAGCCCTTCCCCAGACGACTCGGCTACGGACTCCGCCTTCAACACCATCGAAGAAGCTCTCACGGCCCTTCGATCCGGCCGCCTTGTGATTGTGGTGGACGATGAGGACCGCGAAAACGAGGGGGACTTTATCGGGGCGGCCGAGGCGATGACCCCTGAACAGGTCAACTTTATGACAAAGGAAGGGCGTGGCCTCCTCTGTACCGCCATCACGCCCGACCGGGCCGAGGAACTCAACCTCGACCTGATGGTGGAGTCGAACTCCTCGCTCTACAGCACCCCTTTTACGGTCTCTGTCGACTACCGGGAAGGAACAAGCACCGGCATCTCGGCGGCCGATCGCGCAAAGACCATTCGCGCCCTGGCCCACCCCGACGCTTCGCCCTACGACTTTGCCCGGCCCGGGCACGTCTTCCCACTTCGTGCCCGCAGCGGCGGTGTCCTGCGACGGGCCGGCCACACCGAGGCCTCCGTAGACCTGGCTCGCCTGGCCGGGTTTGAGCCTGCCGGTGCCCTCGTCGAAATCATGAACGAGGACGGCACCATGGCGCGCGTCCCGGAACTGCGGGAGCGGGCCCAGGCCCTGGACATGCCGCTCATCACAATTCAGGACCTGATCGCCTACCGGATGCAGAACGAGCGCCTCGTGGAGCGGGAGGCCGAGGTGCATCTCGACACCGCCTTCGGCCGCTTTCGGGTGGTGGCCTACCAGGAAAGTCTCACCGGAGACGTGCACCTGGCTGTCCTTAAGGGCGAGTGGACGCCCCAAGAGCCCGTCCTCGTACGGGTGCACTCCCAGAACGCTCTGGGCGACGTGCTGGCGGCCCGCCGTGAGCCCTACAGCGAGCAGCTGGCCGAGGCCCTGCTCCAGGTGGAGCACGAAGGCAAGGGCGCCATCCTCTACATGATGCAAAGCAACCACGGCCAGGGCCTGCTCTCGAAGCTCAAGGACCTCGAACACCAACAAACCAAGGGCGACCGCGTCCCGGACGACGTGTCCCTTGAAATGGACCACCGCGATTACGGGATCGGGTGCCAGATTCTCCGTGACCTCGGCATCCGCAGGCTTCGCCTGCTGACTAACAATCCCCGAAAACGCATCGGGCTGGCCGGGTACGGGCTCGAACTTGTGGAGCAAACTCCCATCGAACTCCCTGGGGACGCCAGCAAACGGCTGTCTCAAACCGCCGCTGATCGTCTCACCCCCCTCCTCATGGAGCTACTTGGCCCCGACGCGTAACCTGACGCGTACCCCGACCGCCCTCCCTGAACAACCTCGTCTACAGGCCCTGCGGCCGCGACTGTCCGGACGCTCCCTCCAGAATTGCCCCGACGCTTTCACCTCCCACGTCTCTCCGCGTAGCATGTCGAGCACCCGGATCTTTCAGGTCATCTACGCTCTCATCGCCATCTTTGGCTCTTCTCTTACGGTGATTCGGCTGCAGGCCGGAGACTGGATCGCAGCCCTCTGGCCGGCCCTCATCGCTGCGTTTTGTATCTACCGGCTCTTCACGGTCACGGAGCCGGAGTAGTCTCTCCAACGCCCCCGATTCCAACGCCCCCCGATGCCTGGGGCGAGCCCCCTAGCGGAGCGACCGTCTGCCCTCCGTATATCCCCCATGTACCGCTTCCCGGATCCACGCCGTCAACACCGACGGCACATTTATCCACAAAATTGTGGATAACCCGTGGATAAGTGGGGGATAACATCTGGATAATCCGTGGACCAGTGTTGAACCGCGAGAGGCTGTGGACAACTGCCCCCGATATCCACAACCATCCTCGTCTTTTACACACTGTGGACGACTGTGTATAACTAATGCCCTGAAAATCCACTGCGCGCTGTGGATTGGTGTGGATACGTGGAAAATAGGCACTGTGTGGGCACTGAGCGGCGTAGACCAGCTTCTGCAGGCGCGCCCACTGTGGAAAACTCTGTGTACGACTGGCCGATTTGTCCACACCGGCCCTCACTCAATGTGGGAAACCTAGTTATCCACATTTCCACACGACTAACAACAACAACCATATCTTTTAAAAATCCCCCAGTGCCATATTCATACTAGGGCGTGTGGACAACTTGAGCCACGAGCGGTGCCCCCACGGCGAGTTGATCTATGGACAGATCAATCCCGACCCGTTCGATATGCGGAGGTATATCAATCTCAGAGAATAGACATTCCCAGTGAAGAATAGAAAGCAAGAACACACCCACGAGGGCCGCTGCATCTTGAGGGACTTGACGCCTGGCGGTATCAGAATTTAGGACTTGTAGGAGAAGCCACACGTGACGCTACGACTAAACCGAGGACACACCAGGCTAGCTATTTCCACAGGACCTGCCACACACTACTGCCATTCGTTCGCATCCACACAGCTCCTTGAGACGCGGTGCTGCGGACGGTTGCCTCGTGCCTGCGCCACCGAGCCAAGACATTCTGACTCGGCATTCCGTACTGGGCCTTTCGGCCAACGCTTACCACGGCCCAGAGGCGGTTTTCTCCGGAGACTGCGTCCACGAACCCCGGTGTGCTGCTCGTGACAGAGCCATGGTGAGGAATCTTGACCACATGACTTGCAAGCTGTTCGCCGTACACTCGCACCAGGCGGGCCTCCGTCGTGGTTTCTATATCACCTGGCAGGAGCACACGGGTCTTTCCAAACGCCAGACGAAGCACCAGAGAGGCATTGTTTCTGTCCGTTGGGTGCCATCCGCTCGCATTCTGTGGAGGGGAAAGAACCTGTACCTCAGACGCTGCCCCCAGTCGGAGGGTGTCTCCCCGTCCGACAACCTGCTCAGGAACCTGCTTCTGAGAGAGAAGCTCCCTTACAGACGCGTAGAGCTCCGTGTCGGCCGGCCACCCATTGTGGATAACTCGCCCAACTGAGACCTCTCGGAGAAGCGTCGGCAGTCCGCCGAGATGATCCTCATCGGGGTGCGTGATGACCACCGCACTTAGGCGGCGGATGCCCCGGCGCTCCAGGTACGGGAGCACGGAGAATGCCGCGGCCGAGCCTGTTGGAGACCAGGGCCCCGTATCCACCAGCACATGCTGTCCCGCCGGCGTTGCGATCAGCGTGGCCCCTCCCTGCCCCACGTCGAAGAACAAAAGGTCAAGGGTGGGGGCCGACGTTCGTCCCATCGTCTTTCCCCAGACCGAGATTGTGGCCAGCAGAAGCCCCACAATCAGCCAGCGCCACCGGGTTCGGGGCCGGGCCCACTGGGCCAGTGCCACCAGGAGTGCCATGAGCACCCCCAAGACCCACAGGTTCGGAGCGGCCATCCGCACCCCCGCCCACGAGAGCCAGTCCGCACCGTAGCGGGAAGTGGCCAGGAGGCCGTGAACGAACAGATCCGCGGCGCTCCCAAACGCCGCTCCGGCCACCGGCATGCCTCCCCCGGTGAGGGCCATTAGGATGGCAGCAGAGAGGGCCAGCCCCGTGCACGGAATTCCCGTTATGTTGAGAAGGAGGCCGGCGGCCGAGACCCACCCGAAATGGTATAGCAGGACGGGAGCCGTTCCCAAGATTGCCGCCGCCGAGACCGTGGCCGTAGAGACCAGCCACTCCGGCGCGGGCGCGTTCCGGTAGCGGGGCGGCACCATCTCCAGCAACCGGGGGTTGAGCGTCACAATGCCCGCCACCGCCGCCATTGACAGTTGAAACCCGACGTCGAACAGAGCCGTCGGGCGCACTGCCATCAGAATGAGCGCCGCCAGCCCGAGCGTATTCAGCGAATGCGTCGACCGCTGAAACAGGATCCCTCCGATGAGGAGTGTTGCCATCAACACCGCTCGCACAACCGACGGCCGGCCGCCTGTCAGGAGCATGTAGAGGCCGAGAACGACAACCGTGAGTGCGGCCCGTGTCGCCTCCACCCCCCACCACCGCAGCCGAACGCGCATCAGGAGCGGACGGAGCAGAACGTAAAACACCATGCCCACCAGAAAGACGTGAAGCCCCGAGACCGCAAGGAGATGCAACAGTCCCGTCTGGGCAAAACGCTCCCGCTGCGCATCGGTCACGCGGCTTCGGTCTCCCAAGAGAAGGGCTTGGAGAACCGCCCGTCCGCCGTTGCTCGGGACGTACCGACGGACCTGCCGCCGAACGTGCCCCCGGACGGCCACAACCGCCGCCTGCACCACCCCCCGCCGGTGCCCTCCCACCCGCACATCGCCCGGCGCTCCCACGTACATCGTGCAGCAGACGCCGCGCCGGGCGAGATAAGACCGGTAGTCGAACCCACCGGGATTGCGCTTCCCCTCGGGCCGGCGGAGCACCCCCCGTAGTCGAACCCGATCGCCCTGGCGCACGGTGGGGAAGGAACCTGCATGATCGCTCCAAGGCGACGGTCGGAGCGTAGCGCGCACGCGTCCCGCCACCGCAGCCGTGTCTCCGCGCCCCAGCGCGGTGTCCACCGTCAACGTAAAGCGGGTGGCCTCCTCCGTGCGTGCGGGAGGGGTGGCCACCGTGCCCTGAACCCCGAGCGAACGGCCGTCCGCACCGACCAGGCGTGCCAGGTTGCGGGGCGAAGGAGCCTGGTGGAACGTATACCGCACCCCGCCCGCCCCAGCGGTCACCAGCACGACCGCGACCACGCGTCCCAGCGGCGCAAGCGTGACGAGCCGTCTGCGATCCCACCACTGCACCCCCACAAACACCACCAGGCCGCCTCCCATTCCACAGAGCCACACGGATAGGGAGATATTGAGCAGAGACGCCCCCACAACGCCCCCCGCAAATGCACTCGCGAGCAGCAGAGACGGGTAGCCAGACCAGCGAATCGATGAGTCAGGCCGCACGAGTCTGATTATCGCGGTTATTGTGGTGAAGGGAGGGATGGGAAGACACGCCTCCCCCTCGATTTCTAACGTGCGCCCAAAGTCCCGCCCTCCACCTACTCCCAAATCCAAGATTATAGGAATCCATCCCCAGCCCCGAACCTGCCTCTCCCGTCGGAAATAAGAGCCGCCTCCGCACACTCGTCGCGGCCCCGCACGCCCTTCGCTCCCATTCTCCCGACCGGTTCCACGCATGAGTACCCGACGCGAAGCGCGCGAGCAGGTGATGAAGGCGCTCTACGCGCACGAGCAGGCCGACGGGTCCCCCGAGCAAATTGTCCATACCCTGCTCCGGCGCCCCCTGGAAGACGCCCCCCCGACCCAGGCATTTGCCGAGCGTCTTTTTCGGACCACGCTCGACACCGCACCGGAGGCCGACCAGGTCATCGAGAAGCACGCCAAGAACTGGGACATTCACCGCATCGCCGCCATCGACCGGGCCCTGCTCCGCATGGCCACCACGGAGCTGCTCCGCTTCGAAGAGATCCCCCCAAAGGTGTCGGTGGACGAGGCCATCGAAATCGCCAAGAAATACAGCACTCCGCGAAGCGGCACCTTCATCAACGGCGTCATCGACGCCATCCTCCTCGATCTTCACGAGCAGGAGCGCCTCCAGAAATCCGGGCGCGGGCTCATCGGGATGGACAGCATTCGCGAACGAGCCAAGTCCTCAAGTTCGTCCTGAGTCGCAGGCCTCCGGTTGTGATTCTCACCGGACGCCTCCGATATTGACGCCGGCGCCGCTCCTCTTCTCCACGCTCCTCGCCGTTCCGACGGCCGCACACGATGGGCCTCATAGCCATTGGCGACATTCACGGATGCGCACAATCGCTCGACGCACTCCTCGCCCGGATTGCCCCGTCGTCGAACGACCATCTGCTGTTTGTCGGCGATTACATCGACCGTGGCCCCGACTCCAGAGGCGTCATCGAACGGCTCTTAGAGCTCCGAGAGGACGTCCCCTGCACCTTCCTGCGGGGCAACCACGAGGCCATGATGATCGAGTACCTCGACGAGGGCGCGTTCAGCCTCTGGCGCATGAACGGGGGCGTTTCGACGCTTCAGAGCTATCTCCGCGGCGACGGAAGTTCCGAAATCCACATCCCGGCCGCCCACGCCGAGTTCATCCGCGACACGAAGCTGTACCACGAAACCGACGAGTTTTTCTTCGTCCACGCCGGCCTGAAGCCCGATCGTTCCCTGGAGGCGGCCCGCCGCCCGCCCGACGAGGAGGAGCTGCTGTGGGAGCGGGGGCACCTGGAGGCCGAAGAGCCGGTGTGGGAAAAACCGGTAGTGTGCGGCCACACTCCGCACCCCAAGCCCATCAACCGCGAGAAGCTCATCCTCATCGACACCGGCTGCGTGTACCACATGAAGCCCGGGATGGGACGCCTCACGGCCGTTCGCCTCCCAGAGCGCGAATTTGTAGACGTGCCCTACGCCAACGGGTGAACGCTGATCGATTCCCGCTGCCCAGAAGGAACAACCCCTCTGGGGCACAATACAGGCGGCTTGCGCTCTTCTTACACGCTCCCAAGCCTCCCCTTCATGTCGTCGCTCCAGTGTGGCCTCGTCGGCCTCCCCAACGTGGGCAAATCCACGATTTTCAACGCGCTGAGCAATGCCGGCGCGGAGTCCGAAAACTACCCCTTTTGCACCATCGAGCCCAACGTGGGCGTCGTGCCTGTTCCCGACGACCGCCTCCACCGCCTGGCCGAGCTGGCCGATGCCGACGAGGCCACGCCGGCCACCATCGAGTTCGTCGACATCGCGGGGCTCGTGGAGGGCGCCGCCGAGGGCGAAGGGCTCGGCAACCAGTTCCTGGGCAACATCCGCGAGGTAGACCTCATCGTGCACGTGGTGCGGTGCTTCGAGGACGACGAGGTGGCACACGTGTCCGGCTCCGTGAACCCGGCGCGCGACATTGAGGTGATCAATACGGAGCTCCTCTTGAAGGACCTGGAGACGGTACACGCACGCATCGAGGCGCACCAGAGCGCCGCGGAAAGCGGCGACCCGGACGCACAGCAGAAGCAGCAAATGTTCGAGGCGCTGCACGACCACCTCGCGGACGGGCACTGGGCCCGCACCTTCGAGCCGGCAGTAAAGGGCCCCGACCGCTCGCTCATCGACGAGCTGTTTTTGCTGACGGACAAGCCGGTGCTGTACGCGGCCAACGTGGCCGAGAGCGACCTGCCGGACGGCAACGCGCACGTGGACCAGGTGCGCGCCATGGCCGACGCGGAAGGGGCGGAGACGGTGGTGATTTCGGCCGACGTAGAGGCGCAGATCGTAGCGTTCGACGACCCCGACGAGCGGCAGCTCTTTCTCGGAGACCTTGGGCTGGAGCGCCCGGGGCTGGAGCGCCTGATCCGGGCCGCGTACGACCAACTGGGGCTGATTACCTTCTTCACGGCGGGGCCGTCGGAGGCGCGGGCCTGGACCATCGAGAAGGGCACGCGCGCCCCGCAGGCTGGCGGCACCATCCACTCGGACTTCGAAAAT
>ERZ1034543.87-NODE-87-length-24349-cov-40.572528_pt1 | contig 24349 bp, 21 predicted proteins | sample MGYA00520654_ERZ1034543 | MGnify/ENA primary metagenome ERZ1034543 (study PRJEB33760, sample SAMEA4777712) | hypersaline lake metagenome | biome: hypersaline environment; feature: brines | place: Spain | collected 2012-08 | depth 0 m ... | reverse complement strand
TGAACTCGAAGCGCGCCTCGGTGTCCGTCTCTTTCAGGTGATCTTGTGAACTCATGTGTGTATCTCGTGGTCGGCTGGTTGCTTACGCTGCCTCGTAGACGTCCTCGCGGACCCAGTCGTACCCCTCGTCCTCGAGCTTCTCTGCGAGCTCGGGACCGCCGCTCTTTGCGACCTCGCCGTCGAGCATCACGTGGACGCGGTCCGGCTCGACGTAGTCGAGAATGCGCTGGTAGTGGGTGATCTGGAGGATGCCGGTTCCCTGCTCGTCGCGAAGCGCGTTGATGCCCTTCGAGACGTCCTGGAGCCGGTCGATGTCGAGTCCGGAGTCGATCTCGTCGAGCACCGCGACCGAGGGCTCGAGCATCGCCGCCTGGAGAACCTCGTTCTGTTTCTTCTCACCGCCGGAGAAGCCGGCGTTGAGGTAGCGCTGCATGAACTTCTCGTCCATATCCAAGAGCTCCATCTTCTCTGAGAGGATCTCCTGGAACTCGGCGACGCCGATCTCGCCGTCGTCAGCGGGACCCTCCATCGGGGAGGTGTCGTAGCCGGCGTCGTCGTCGGCTTCGGCTTCTTCGTCGTCTTCGTCCTCGAAGAGCTCCTCGCGCTCGTCGGCCTTCGCGTTGAGCGCCTGTCGGAGGAAGTTCGTCATCGTGACGCCTTCGATCTCGGCCGGGTACTGGAACCCGAGGAAGATGCCGAGTGCGGCGCGCTCGTTCGGCTCGAGATCGAGCAGCTCCCAGTGGTAGTCTTCGTCGTCGAGTTCGACGTCGATGTCTTCGACGTCAGCCTCTTCGAGGTGAAGCGCGACGCTGCCGTCTGTGACTTCGTACGCCGGGTGACCGGCGATGACCTTCGCGGTCGTCGACTTCCCGGAGCCGTTCGGTCCCATGAGCGCGTGGATCTCGCCGGACTCGACCTCAAGGTCGACACCGCGAAGGATCCGTTCACCGCCCTCTTCTGCGACTCGTGCGTGTAGGTTCGTAATCTCGAGAGTTGCCATCTGTGGTGAGGTGCCTCGTGTCTCTATGATGGGGGCTCTCGACGTTAATAGTTACGGATTCTCCGTCGAAAATCACACTTTCGAGAAGATTTCTTTCACGGACGAAAACCCGAGTTTCTAACGTCACATAAACGAGCCGAGTCCGGTCTGCTCTTGACCCGTCTTGACCTCCTCCCAAGAGGTCCCGAGTGCCTCGATGATCCGTTCGATCGGTCCTTTGAGCGTCTTCTCGAGCATCTTCTCCCAGTCGATCTCGAACTCGTCGGGAATCTGATCGGCGTACTCGAAACAGATTACGTCTGGGTCGCGCTTGAACTCCCCGTAGAGCCCGTTCCGCTGCGGGTCGAGTCCCTCCTCCGACTCCATCCGCTGCCAGAAGTCCGGGTGCACCTTCGAGAGGTAGAGTCGCTTCGGCTTCGACCCGCTCCCGAAGTTCGTCCCCAACAGCTCGTTGGCGTATTGTGCGCCGCGAACCTGCGCCGTCGGCGTCTCGTAGGCGTCGAGCTTCTTGCCGATTCCGCCCGGGATTCCGACCTCCTCGACGTCGACGTTTCCCGCGAGGAAGTCGTCGATGATGTCTGCGAGGTACGCCTTCACTGTCTCGAGGTCCTCATCGATGTCGTCGCCCGTGACGATTGTCTCGATGACGTGTTGTTGGACCTCCTTCGTGATACCCGCGATGTCGGAGCGCTTGTACTCGAAGCCGGTGATGTCGATGTCGTCGACGTCCTTGCCCTCCTTCCAGACGATGTGGCCCGCGTACCGCTTCTTCTTGCCCGCCTGGAAGAACCGCCGGTAGAGCTTCTCGAACTCGATCTGGAAGCGATGGAACTCGGCGTTCAACTCTGTGCGCGCGAAGTCGTCGTACCGCTCGTTGATATGGGCTTGTATGTCGAAGGAGGTCTCGATAGCATCTCCTTTTGACATGTCGGATAAAGATATCATAATACTGTCAGTATCTCCGTATGCGACTTCGTGGTCGAGTTCGCTGGCTGCCTCCTCGGTGAAGTCGATCACCTCCCGGCCGGTCGCCGTAACGGCCGCCGCCCCCTCCTTGTCGTAGAGTCGGAACCGATCCCATCCCGTCACGCCGTAGAGCGACTGCCCGACGAACTGGAACTTTCCGTTCCGCCCCGCGAGCAGCGTGTGGTTGTCCTCGACAGTCACACAGTAGACCCCGTCGTCGGCCTCGCTCCGGGACCCGCTCCGATTCATCCGGAGCGTGTTCTTCCCGCCCTCTGTGACGTAAATCCGCCAGCTCCCGCTGTCGCGGGTGTAGTTCGCGGTGAGTCCGAGGTGCGCACACAGGCGGAGCACGTCGTCTCGAAGCCGCTCGCTCGACGTCGTGTACCGCCACGACCCCGTCTGACGGTCCCCGTCACCGTCGATCAGGGTCTCCAAGAACGCGCGCTTTTGTGCCGTGCTCGCCTCGAAGACGCGGTCCGGGATCCGCTTCTCGACGCTGCCGTCGCCGCAGCGCTCTCGGAGGAGGTCCCCGAGCAGCTCAGAGGTGAACTGATAGCTGCGGTCGTCGACGTAGTAGTCCAGTTCCATCCGGTCGAGGAGCTGACCGATCGTCTCGTGATCGGAGTCGCCGCCGTCCGGCACGGCGTCCTGCGCGATCTGTACCGTGGTCGCGGAGCCGCGGAGGTTCTCGCCGAACCGCTTCTCCGTCGACGTGTACACGTTCCCCTCCGTGACGTACCACGCGAGCAGTTCGAGGAAGTCGTCGCCGTCGAACGTCCGCGGGATCCACTTCCGACCGGATTCGCGGTGGACGAAGCTCGTCTGGCACACCGATTCGATGTACTCGCGGTGGTCTTCGAACTCCTCAGCGGCGAAGACGTACCCGGCCTGTCCACCGTCCGCCTTCGGGACCCGTCGCGGCGTCCAGCCGAGCTCGGCGGTGAACGCGTGCCCGTGGACGCTCGGTCGGACCCAGACCTCGTACTCGCCGTCGATCAGCTCCGTCAGATCGACTTCGTCGACCCGCTCGCCGTCCGGTCCGTCCCAGTCGTGGGGTAGCTCGTAGTTCGTCGCCCGGTCGAGGTCGCCCGCCTCCACGAACCCGTACCCGTCCTCGGTGATCCCGTTCGTCTGGTTCTTCCGGACGAGCATCCGGTGGTTTGGCGTCACGCGAAAGTCGGTCTTCGAGGTCTCGATATCGACGAGTTCTCCTCGGTAGTTGGGGTACGCGTGGGTCTCCTCGACGGTCTTGACCGCCATCTCCTCCGTGTCGGGGTCGAGCGAGTACACAGGGTCGCCGACCTCCAGATCCGTGATCGACCGAACGCCGTCGGGAGTCACGACTTCGGTGTCCGGCGTGAAGCAGTTCATAATGACCTTGACAGCTCCTTGCTGTCTGTCGTACTGCTCGTACGGCTCGGTACCGGGGTCGTGGTCGTTCCGGAGCGCCTTCTTCTGTTCGCGCTCGGAGAGCAGTTCGTCGACCATCTCACGCATGATGCCGTCCGGCTCCTTCCTGAAGTGGGTCCCGTTGGGTGCGACGTACGTCTCGCCGTCGTACGCCTCGGGGTCGACTTTCGTCTCCGGACCGGCGTTGATCGTCACCATACACATCGGGTACAGCGACTTCAGATCCTGGACCGTCACCATCTCTTTGACGCCCGTAATCGGGTCGAAGACGGCACCGCCCTCGAAGTCCTCCGACTCCTGTTGGCCCTTCGTCGGGAGCGCGAACTTCCCGAACGCCTTGTGGAGGACGTACATGTCGACGGTGTCGCCGGGGGTCGGCGCGTCCTCGATCGTACAGCCAACGAAGGTGCGCACCTCGTCCCAGAAGGCGATCACGTCCTGTTTCCGGTCGATCTCGACGCAGAGTTCGACGTCCCGGACGCTGTACGCTAACAGCCGTTCTGGGTCCTGCTCCCAGAGGTCGCCGATGTCGCCGGCGTACCGCTCCTTGCCGACGCCGAGTTCGCGTTCGCCGACTGCGTCCAGCCGATACGACTCGAGTTCGGTGAACATGGTCCGCTTGTACGCGTACAGCAGGTCGAACACCACGAGTCCCTTGATGTTCGGGCCGCCCCACCCGGACCGCCACACCTCGTCGACGCGCGAGAGTCGTTCGATAGAGAGGTCGTACTCGTCGGTGCGCTCGTCGAGGACCTCCAAGCGGTCGAGCAGGTACGGCGCGTCGAAGTCCTCGAAGTTCCACCCGGTCGCGACGTCGGGGTCCGTCTCGCCGAGGTACGTCACGAACGCGTCGAGCATAGCCGCCTCCGTCTCGTAGGTCCGAACGTCGAGTGCGACGTCGTCGTCGCCGATGCCCTCGTACTCGGACAGGTCCTCGGGCGGCGGCACCTCCGCGTCGGGCGCCTCGTACAGCCAGACGACGTACTCGTCGTCGTAAGAGTCGTGACTCGTGAGACAGATGATCGGCTCTTCGCCGTCCTCGGGAAACCCTCGACGGTCGTCGACTTCGATGTCGAAGGTGTTCACCCGGAGTTCGGCGTCGACGTCGGCCGGCTCGAGGTGTCCCTCGTGAACCTGTATGGTCCCCGCGTCGTCGTCGAGCCGGCGCTCTTCGACGCGGAGCCCACCGTTGAGACCGTTGTCGATCAGGAACCGGTTGGGAAACCGAATGTCGGCCTCGAAGGTCGTCTCGAACTCGTCACGGATGGCCCCCACGTCCCGGGGCGTCCGCGTCACGATCCGCGTGAGCGACTCCCCGCGGATGCTCTCGTATCTGTCTCCGTCCGGATCGGTCTCACGAGTGCCGATGACGGCGTCGTACACGTCTACCGGGTCGGCATCGAGCTCCGCCGTGGGAACGTAAAAGTACGGCTCGACGCCGAGCACGCGGACGTGTTCTGTGACGTCGTCGCCGTCGGAGACCGGTCGACGGCCGAACACGTGGACGACGGGGTACTCGTCGTCGCCGTACCCCTCGACGGTGTAATCGATCTGTGTGATAAGCAGTTCGACGGTGCCGGTCGACGCTGGAAAGGCTGCCTCGTCGACGTCGACGACGTCGCTGACGCGTCCGTGTCCGCCACCCGCGACGACCTTCGCCTCCTCGGTGGCGAGGTCGTCCCGGCTCGCGTCGGATCCGTCGCCGGTCGCCCCCCCAGGCGCAGAGAAGTCCGAAAGCCCCGACTGAGTCATACTACTCTTTGTGCGTACCGCGCTAAAAAGCTCGGCGTTCGGGCCGACGAGCCCCACTCCACGGCCCGTACGTCACCGCCCCGGCCGGTGGTCTGTGCGACGCCACGGAAACATCTATACCGTGTGAGAACCTAACACAGTCCATGTCATCGACCCCTCGCCGGGACGACCCGACGCACTGCTCCGGAACCCTCCAGGCGGCAGCCGTCGAGGTAGAGGCGTACGAAGACGACGGCAACGTGGTGTTCTTCGACGCCGGCAACCCGCTCGCGTGGGTCGAGTCGACACAGACGATCCCGCTCGCTGACGCCACCTGACCGATCGCCGTGTCGCCGACCGTCGGATGGACGACCGCTTCGATGCGCCACCGGCTGCCGGGCACAACGACTTTCCCCCGTCGTCTCGTTCCGTACGGTGTGTTACCCGTCGACGAGGAGGACGAAGGCGAGATCCCGTTCGGTGAACCGTCCGACGCCGAGCGAGAGCTTCGGCCCGACGTCCCCGAGGCGCCGAAGGTGAAGACGTTCGACGACGGCGGCGACTTCGCGGGCGCGAGCGACCTCGACAACAACACTCTGAGCGCGTTCGTCGCCGCCGTCATCTACGCGAACGTCGCGGTCCTCCTCGTCGCGCTCGGTCCGATGGTGTGGTTCTTCGAGGGAATGACCCAAGTCGGTGCGCTCCTCCTCTTCGTTGGGGTCCTTGCCGGCGTACGAACCTACCAGACGTGGCGAGCGTGGGACCAGTCGCGCGAGTCCGCAGACGAGCGCGAACTGGGTGCCGTCGAGGTCGCCAACGATCCGACCGACGCCTCGGCCGACGATCCGACCGACGCCTCGGCCGACGATCCGACCGACGCCTCGGCCGACGATCCGACCGACGACGACTCCCCGGAAGCATAATACGTCTCACTCGTCTCAGATACTCTATGCGAACGGTCCGAGACGCGGACGGAACCGCATACCTCCTTTTGAAACGGTCGAGTGAGTCGAGCCGAATCCGCGATCCAAAGACGGGCGAAGAACGCTACGTGCCGAACGCCGAGTTGGAGCTGGTCGACGAGGCGTCCCCGCTGTCGACCGCCGCTGGCGCCGTCGACGAACCGGTTCGGCGGCTGATCCGAGCGGTGCACGACGACGAGACGCTCGGCCTCCTCGTCGAACTCGTCGACCGAGGCCCACTCGCGGCGGTCACCGTGCTTGACGCGTACGACCTGTGTGAGTCCGACCTCCACGGACGGCTCACGGAGCTCCAGGTCGCCGGACTGGTCGACGCTACCGAGGTTGACGGCCGGCGTGGGTACGCCGCGACCGACCTCGCGAGGGGCGCGATCGTGTCGCTTCGCGCTCGCGACGCCGACGTGCATTCTGCGGATGGCTGAGCACAGGTCAGTCGCCGCCGGGTGACGCCGCCGCTACGCCGACGACGTCGGCGCGCGTGACGGTCGACCGGTTCGTCCGCGGATCCTTCTCGACGGTGACGAGTTCGTCTGCGGCGCCGACGAGCTCGTCGTCGTGGCTCACGATCACGATCTGGCGGACGCCGAACCCGCGCATCTCCTCGATGAGGTCGACGAGCCGTGAGACGTGCCCGGCGTCCAGAAACACCGTCGGCTCGTCGAGGATCAACGGCGGCGTGGGTGCCGCACCCTCGATCCCCTCTGCGAGCAGCCGATAGATCGCACAGCGTAACGAGAGGTTGAACAGCGCCCGCTCGCCGCCGGAGAGCTGGTCGGGGTCGAGTGCCTCCCCGTCCTTCTGGTAGACCGTGAGTGCGTACTGCCCGTCCAGCTCGATGTGTGAGTAGGCGTCGTTGCCGTACACTAGCTCGAACGTCTCGTTCAGTGTCCGCTCGAGTTCGCGGACGTTTCGCTGGCGCAGCTCCGCCCTGAGGTCGCCGTACGTCGACTCGAGGTCGGCGACCTCCTCGTAGAGCGACTCCAGGTCGGCGACCGTCGAGGCGAGCGCGTCCCGCTCCTCGCGGAGCGTCTCGAGCGCCTCGATCTCGCCACGAACGCTCCCGATGGCGCTCTGGAGGTCACTTCGCTCGCCGTCGAGCCGGTCGAGCTCTTCGTCCACCCGCTCGAGGTACGCCTCGGCCTCCGCCCGCCGCTCACGAGCCGCCTCGATCGCCTCCTCGTCGACTGCCTCGCGGAGCTCGTCGCGGCGCGCGCGCTTGTCGGCGAGTCGGTCGCGTCGCTCGTCGTTCACCGCGTCGAGGTCCGCGCGCTTCTCGCGCCGCCGCTCGACCGTCGCCTCGAGCTCGTCGATGCGGTCGAGCCGGTCCTCGACGTCCCCGACCGCCGCGCGAGACGCCTCGATGGCCTCACGATCGTCCTCGAGCTCGTCGACCCGGTCGGCGGCCGTCTCGGCCGCCTCGCGCTTGTCGTCGGCGACCGTGCGGAGATCGGCCGCTTCTGCCTCCAGCTCGGCGGCCCGCTCCCGCTTCGCCTCGGCGGACGCACGGTGTTCCTCGGCGGTCGCCCGCGCCGACTCGGCCTCGTCGGCCAACCGCGTCGTCTGCTCGTCGATCGTGTCGAGCCGCGAGGCCGTCTCGACGAGCGTCTCGACCCGTTCGATCTGCTCGTCGAGCGTCTGTTCGCGTTCGCGGGCGTCCTCGAGTGCGCTCGACAGCTCGTCGACCCGCTGGCGATCGGTGTCGATACCCGTCGCGTGCGGGGCGTCGTCGACCGACTGCCCACAGGTCGGGCACTTTCCGGCGTCGAGCAGCGCCTCGGCCTCGGCGACGCGTTCGCGGGCGTTCTCCAGGTCGGCGGCGTGCGTCGCGATCCGCTCGCGGACCGTTCCGCGTCGCTCACGGAGGGTCTCCAGTCGCTCGGCGACCGCGTCGCGCTCGACGTCAGCCGTCACGAACCGCTCTCGAAGCGTCTCCGCTTCGTCTCGTAGCTCTGCGATCCGTTCGTCGTGCGCGGTCGCTTCCGCTTCGGCCTCCTCGGCCGCTTCCTCGAGCTCGGCGGCCGCTCGCGTCGCCTCCGCTGCGCGCTCAGCGCTGTCGTCTGCCTTCTCCGCGAGGTTCGCTGCCTGGTTGCGAAACGCCTCCGCGTTCACCCGGCGCTCGTCGAGCGACTCGCGCACCGTCGCCGCGCGCTCGTCGAGTTCGGCTCGTCGCTCGTCGATCGCCTCGTCGGTCGCCTCGTCGAGTCCGGCCGTCTCGAGGTGTGCTTGAAGCTCGTCGGTGGCGCTCTCGATCGCCTCGCGTGCCTCGGTGATCGCTTTGCGGTGTGTCTCACGTTCGCGCTCTGTCTCTCGTATCGCCGACTCGATCGCGTCGACCTCCTCGTCGATTTCCTCGAGCTCGGCGCGCTGTTCTTCGTGTGTCTCGAGCGTCGCTGCGGCCTCGTCGCGCGACGCCTTCGCCCGCTCGCGTTGCGTCTCGTACCGATCGATCGTCGCCTCGACGTCCGTCAGCTTCGACTCGAGCCCGTTGAGTCGCTCGTGTGGATCTTCCTCGGCTTTCGTTTCGATTCGGCTCTCTTTCTCCTCGAGGACGGCCCGCTTGGCGTTCAACACGTCTTCGACGCCCAGTCGTGCGTCGCCCGCCCGTTCGCGATACTCCTCTAACACCCCGAGTTGGAGCAGGTCGTCGATGATGTCCTGTCGCCGGCTCGGCGTCGCGTTGATCAGCGCGTTCACCTCGCCCTGTCGCACGTACGCGCAGTTGACGAAGGCGTCGGCGTCCATCCGGAGCAGCTCCGTCACGAACCGTCGCACCGCAGTCGCTCCGTCGCGAGTCGTCTCTGTGCCGTCGGTCGCCTCAAGCGTACAGTCGTGGTCGACCCGGTCGTCGTACTCGCGTAGTCGCCGGTCGACGCGGTAGGAGACGCCGTCGTGGGTGAACCAGAGCGTGAGTTCGGTCTCGTCTTCGCCGTTCGTGACGACCTCATCGAGAGTCCCCTCCAGCGCCTTCGAGCCGTACAGTGCGAAGAAACAGGCCTCGAGCAGCGACGACTTGCCGCTCCCGTTGAGGCCGTGGATGACCGTGACGCCCTCCGTGAGCCGCAGGTCTGCGTCGCCGTACGGTTTGAAGTTTCTGAGTCGGATTCGCTCGAACCTCACAGGTAGTCCTCCATGGAGACCTGGCCGTCGGCGGGCGTCGTCTCTGTCGGTCCGTCTGCGTCGTTCGCGTCACGACGGTCGTCGACGCCGGCAGTGTCGCTCTCGTCGTCGACGCCGGCAGTGTCGCGGTCGTCTTCTGTCGGTTCGGTCTCCTCCGCCGTGACGAACGCCGACGGGTCCTCGAGCCGGTCCGTCACCCGAGCTTTCACCGTCTCGCGAACGTTGCTGTCGGCGACCGCCGGCGATCGAACCGCGTCGTCGACGTCGAGGGCGGCCGCAGAGAGCCCCATCGACTCGACGCGCTCGCGGACAGCCGACTCGGGGTCGGCGAAGTGGACGTCGACCGACTCGTCGGTCTCGACCGTTCGCCGGTCTGAGACCCGGGCGATGAGCGCCCCCCGGTCGGTCGCGAACGCCTCGACCGCCGCCGGGGTGATCGGGTCACCGTCGCCGGTCACCTCGACGAGCACGACCGCGTCCGTCACGTCGTGTTGGCGCACGCGCTCGCGGACCGCCGGCTCCCCCTCGCGGGGGTCGAGGTCGACCTCGACGAAGACGAACGGCCGCGTCTCGAGTGCCCGTCGGCGTATCTCGACCCGGTCGTCGCCGGCGGCGGCCGCCTCGTCGAACCGAACGAGGTTGTAGCCGCGCCCGTCGCGCTCGCTCGCGCTCGCACGCTCCGTCGACCCCGGATAGGTGACCCACGTGTCGGCGACCTCGGCCCGCCCGGGTGTGTGGTTGTCGCCGAGCAACACCGCGTCGAAGTCGACGTCGCTCTCTTCGAGCACCGTCTCCGTGTCCCAATCTGCGTGTGCGAAGGGCTCGAAGAGGCCGTGGGCGACGAGCGCGGCGTACGATGCGTCGTGCGACACGAAGTCGTACCCGAGCTCGTCTCGTCGGGAGACCGGGACGTGATCGAGCCCGTAGAACGCGGTGTCGTCGACCGTGACCGGCTCGTCGCCGAGTCGCGTCGCCAGTTCGAGTCGCTCGAAGAGGTCGAGCCACTGGCCGCCGCGAGCCGCCTCGTGGTTGCCGACGACGGCGAGGAACGGGATAGCGGCGTCTGCGAGCCGCCTGAGGACGCGAATCGTCCCCATGAGGTCCGACAGCGCCGGCCGCCGGTCGTGAAAGAGGTCGCCCGCGTGCACCACGGCGTCGACGTCGTCGTCGATCGCGTCGTCGACGACGGCGTCGAACGCCTCGAGGAAGTCCTGACGTCTAACCGGCGAGTGGTACTGCGCGTACCCGATGTGGGTGTCGCCGGTGTGTATCACCCGTGTCATCGCTCCGATGGTTCACTCGTCGGAGGCTTAGTGGTTCCGGGGCCGTGACGGGCCGTCTCGGCGCCTTCGTCTTCGAGACCAACCGATTCGGCGGCCGATCGACACCCCGACGCCGCCGAGTCCGTGGACGCAGGTGCGGGTGCCGACGCACGGGCAGCGTCGCAGAACCGACGGTACGCGGCAAGTGCATCGCGCCCGCGGACGGTCCGCTCGTCGTCTCCCGCGCGGGCCGCCGCGTCCACAGCGCTCTCGAGCCGGTCGAGACCCACGGCACTCACGAACCCAGCAGCCCGGCGGAGGTCGTCTCTGGCTGCGTCCCCCTCGTCTATCACCGCCGCGTATGGACGGGTCGCCGTCTCTGTTCGCAACGCGAGCGCCCGGAGGGCGCGTTTGACGTCGGCCGTCGAGACCATACCGGCAGTGGTGCGTCCTCGTACGTGAACTGTCGCCCGCAGTAGCTCAAATCGAGAGCGTGTATACCCGCTTGCGAGCGTCGGTGAACGAGAACCGCGCGTCGACCGCGTCTGCGTCCTCCAGTCGGGACAGCGCGTATCGGACGGTTCGTGGCGGCAACAGTGTCTCCGCCGCGAGCTCGCTCTGTGTCAGCGTGTCGTTGTAATCGAGGACCTTTGCAACGAGCTTCGCGCTCGGCGGGAGATCGCGAATCGGCTCCCATCGGTCTGCGGACGCTTCGTCGACCGCGACGGTATCCGTGGCACTCATGCGTACCGTCCCTCACTCATGCCGGATAATAATATTTGCTATCCAAATATATTACCATAGGAAATAGCGCGATCGGCAGTCACCCGCGAACGTGCCCCCACCCGAAGCCTCTTATCTGCGAGTCGTCTTATATCGTGTAATGAGTGATACCGTCGACGACGTCGACATGCCGTACGACGAAGGGTCGGCGTCGAGACAGGAGAAGATCGAGACGCTCCAGGATCGTCTCGAGGTGCTCGAGTCGCAAAACGAGGAGATGCGCGACAAGCTGCTCGACGCCAACGCCGAGAACAACAAGTACCAGCAGAAGCTCGAACGGCTCACCCACGAGAACAAGAAGCTGAAACAGTCGCCGCTCTTCGTCGCCACGGTACAAGAGCTCACCGAGGACGGCGCGGTGATCAAACAGCACGGCAACAATCAAGAGGCGCTCACGGAGATCACCGCCGAGATGCGCCGGGAGGTCGAGCCCGACGACCGCGTCGCGGTCAACAACTCGCTCTCGATCGTCAAGAAACTCGAAAAGGAGACCGACGTCAGAGCGCGCGTGATGCAGGTCGAACACTCGCCCGACGTCAGCTACGAGGACATCGGCGGCCTCCAAGACCAGATGCAGGAGGTGCGTGAGACCGTTGAGATGCCGCTCGAACACCCAGAGATGTTCGAAGACGTCGGTATCCACCCGCCGAGTGGCGTCCTGCTGTACGGGCCCCCGGGTACGGGCAAGACGATGCTAGCGAAGGCGGTCGCAAACGAGACCGACGCCACGTTCATCAAGATGGCCGGCTCCGAACTCGTCCACAAGTTCATCGGCGAGGGGGCGAAGCTGGTCCGTGACCTGTTCGAAGTCGCCCGTGAGAACCAGCCCGCGGTCATCTTCATCGACGAGATCGACGCTATCGCCTCGAAGCGGACCGACTCGAAGACCTCCGGTGACGCCGAGGTCCAGCGCACCATGATGCAGCTACTCTCGGAGATGGACGGCTTCGACGAGCGCGGCGAGGTGCGGATCATCGCGGCCACCAACCGCTTCGACATGCTCGACCCCGCCATCTTGCGTCCCGGTCGGTTCGACCGGCTCATCGAGGTGCCCAAGCCGGACACCGCCGGCCGTGAGATCATCTTCCAGATCCACACCCGCAAGATGAACCTCGCCGAGGACATCGACTTCACGCAGCTCGCCGCGATGGTCGAGGACGCCTCCGGTGCCGACATCAAGGCGATCTGTACGGAAGCGGGGATGTTCGCCATCCGCGACGACCGCACCACGGTCACCGACGCCGACTTCCTCGAGGCGTACGAGAAGCTGCAACAGGACACCGACACGGGCGCGGACGACTCGTTGGCGTTCGCCTGATATGCCGACGCGCTGGGCCAACGCGCGCGGTTTCAACGCGCCTGGCCGACACGCCGCGGCCGACTAGACTGATTCGGTGTACGCCTCGACCGCGGCACGGTATCCCGTTCGAAACGTCGGATACACGAACTCGTAGCCGAGCGCCCGTAGTTTCTCGTTCGAACACCGCTTGCTCGTCCGTATCCGCCGTGCCGCTGCCGCCGAGAGGTCGCCGTCCGCGATCCGCTCCGCCTTCGACCGCTTCGGCGGCGCGTCGACGCCACACTCCGCGGCGAGCCAGTCGGCAAACGCGTGTTTGTCCACCGGTTCGTCGTCGACGACGACCACCGGCTCGCCGCGGGCGACGTCGGCCTCGAGGAGGTACCGCACCGCGCCCGCCGCGTCGTCGCGGTGGACCATGTTGAGGTAGCCGGCAGTGACCGGTCCGTCGAGGTACCGGTCGAGCCGATATCGGTCTGGTCCGTAGAGCCCCGCGAACCGCGCCACCGTCCCGTCGATGCCGTACGCTTCGGTCTCGGTCAGCGCGACCGTCTCGGCCGTCGCGAGCACGCGTGTCTTCGCCGTCGTCGGCTCGATCGGCGTCGTCTCGTCGACCCACCCGCCGTCGTGGTCCCCGTAGACGCCGGTCGAAGAGGTGTACACGAGCCGGTCCGGGGGCGTTGCCCGCGTGCCGTACTCCTCGAGCACGTTCCGTAGTCCCTCGACGTAGACCTCGCGTGCGACGTCCGCGCCGCGCCCGCCGGCACTGGCGGCGAACACGACTGCGTCGGCATCGGGCAGCGAATCCAGCGTGGTCGGCGCCGTCGCGTCTGCTCGCACCGCGTCGACCGACTCGTCGATCGCCGTGACACGCTCCAGTCCAGCCGTCGATCGTCGCACACCGACGACCTCGTGTCCGGCGTCGGCGAGCTGCCCGGCGAGTGCACACCCGACGTACCCACAGCCGACGACGACGGCCCTCATCGCTTTCGCCGCTCGATGACCGCCAGCACGTCTGCGAGCTGTTCGAGCGTCATCGCCGTGCGCCCCTCGAGCGCCTGTTGTACCTCTTGGCCGGTGAGGTCGGCGTCTATCTCCGCGGCGATGGTGTCGACGTCGAGCACCGCCGTCGTCATCCCCATCAGCAGGTAGTCCCTGAGTTCGGCGACGATCGCGTCGACGTCGCGCTCGGCGGTAGTGGCGAACACCGCGGCCCCCGCTTCGACGCTGAGCGTCGCCACGTCGCCGTCGGCGACCGCCGCGACCTCGCTCGAAGCGAGCCCCGTCTCCGCGACGATCCGGTCGTGGTCGGTGCCCTCCAGCGCCTCGTGCAGGCGCGCCTCGAACGCCGCCAACAGCGAGTCGGCTTCGAGCGCGTCGCCCGCATCGGCATCGCCATCGCCCGCACCCGCGTCCCGGGTGGCGGCCGACTCGACGCATTCGTGGAACATACCGGGTTTCCGACTCGACGGCTCAAAACGCCACCGGTCACGCTGCCGACGCCCCGCCACCCCGCTCGCCGACAGCGCCGCTCACGCTTACCACCCCGGCGAGCGCTCATCACGGGTGCCGTCGATGTCGCCGACGCCGGGCGGGCCCGGCGGGACCGCGACGACGATCACCGTCCCGGTTTCGAACGCCACCGGCTCGTTCGTACCCAGCTGGATCGTGTCACCGCCGACGGTCACGGTCACTGCCGCGGCCTCGCGCACGTACTCGAACCGGCGGTTCGGCGGCCCGACGTCGGCGGTGAGCGTGAATCGTGGGTACGAACCACGGACCTGAACGCGCCAGGCGTTCACCGTGGCGACCCAGTACGCGGGCACCGGTGCCACCGGCAGCCCGGCGCCGACGCGAGGCGTCGAATTCGGCGCCCACCGCTCTGTGGCGTTCGTGACGGCTGCTTCTGCACCCGTCTCGATGGCGCCAGCCAGCTCCGCCCGCATCTGCTCGCGAGCTAGCTGTGCCGGCTCGTCGACGAGACTCGTCGGGATCCGGACGTCGTCCCGACCGGTCGCGGTCGCACTCGCCACCCGGAGTCGAGCCGCGAGTGCGCGGCGTTCGCCGGCGGTCAGCCCACCGATCCGGGCTGTCTCGTCCGCGACCGCGTCTGCGTAGGCACCGTCGCTCACGGCGATCGCTCTGGATCCGACATCGTCGTACCTCGCTTTCACGGTCGAGACGGCGGCCCGCCGCTGTGCGCGCGACAGGGTCGTTCGCTCGGCGATCGCGTCGACGAGCGCCCGGTCAACGGTCCGCAGCGACGCCTCGACGCTCCGTGCGAGTACACTCCTGTCGGCACGGAGGTCCGGATCTGGTCGAGCGGCGAGCGCGTGGTCTGCGGCGAGTAGCGCCCGCCCGGCGGCCCCGACGTCGACCCGGCCGCCGTCACCGAGCAGTCGGTCCACGATCCCGGCCGACACGTCGCTGTACGGCACGGTGACGTAGTTGACGTTTCGCGTTGCGAGGGGCCGCACCGACCCGTCGATCGCGTCGACTGACGAGCCGTCGACGGTCGTCCGCGGGAGGTAGCCCGGTGCGGCGTCTGGAACGAAGGTGACGGCACCGCCGGGCCCGTTTGCGCCGACTGTGTACGGGTCGACGTCCCGTGCCGCCTCTCGACTCGCGAGCACCTCGCCGACAGACGGCCCACCGAACGCCTCCTCGACCCGCTCGAACAGCGCACTCGTCGTCGTCTCACGTCTCTCGCTCGCGGCCGACAGCTCCGCGAGGACGGCGTCGACGTAGGCGGCCCGCACGGCGACCCTGGCTCGGTCCGCTGCGCCGTCGTACGTCGACGGCGCGTCGACCAGCCGTCGGCGGTCGTCCCGCACCCGCGCTGCGAGCTCCGCGTACGGCGTCGCCGCTCCCCGGGCCATCGACTCCATCGAAAGGTCGGTGTCGATCGCTTCGACGTCGGCTCGCACCTCCTCGAGGTCGGCCGCGATGTGGTCGTGGGCGCGTCGTGTCGATCGTCCGTAGACGACCGTCGACCGCCGGATGTCGCCCGATTCGACCGCGCGCTCGGCGAGCCGGTCGACAGACGCCGCCGTCGCGACCCCGAGCGACGCTCTGGCCGCTGCCGGCGTGTCGCCGAGGTCTGCCCCGCCGTAGCCGGTACCCGCACCGAACGTCACCGCCGGCCGTCGGGGGGCGTCGTCGCGTGGGGCGTGTGCCCCTCGGACTGCGACCTCGACTCGGTACCGGTCGGTCGCACTCGCTCGCGTCGTGCGTAATCCTACGGTGACCTCACGGGTCGCCGTCACCGGCGGGCCACCCGGGACCGGAACCGAGTACGTCTGCTCGACGACCCGTCTCCAGCGACTCACGACGGTCCGCTCGACGACGACCGTGCGGGTCACCTCACCGAAATTGACCCGCTCGCCGGGTCGGACGAGCCCGGCCGGCACCGCATCCGGCACGGTGCGGGCCGGACGGACGCTGACCGTCTCTTCGACGTCCACGTCGACGCGCGACCACCCGTCTTGTGTGGGGGCAGGGTGTGGTGGCCGCGGACGACCGCCGTCGCTGACCCGGTCGGCGTCGACCACGAGCGTGGCCTCGACGCGATGGCTCCTACGAGCGATCGTCTCGATCGCGTCGTAGATCTCGACTGCGGCGGCGTCGGCCGCGTGTCCGACAGCGACGCGCCGTGTCTCGTCGGTGTGGGACCGCGCAGCCGCGAACCCGTCGTGGTCGGACGCCGGAGACGGCGTCGGTGCCCCGATCACGGCGTCGCTCCAGGCGGCCTCGTCGAGCGGGGTCGGTGCGAGCAGGTCCGTGATTCCCGTCCGCGCCGTCGCCGCAGCCACCCCTCCGCGCGCGTCCGGGTCGCTCGTACCGAACACGTCTCGTTGGACGCGAACGATCCCCGCGTTCGTCGAGAGCTCTACGTGTCGATTCGACAACACGTTCTGGATCGGCACCTTCCCGTACTGGCCGTAGCCACGGGCCCACGTGATCGGGTAGAGGCTCGCGGTCAGCTGACGGCCCAGTCCCGGTCCTTCGACCGGGCCGGCGTTCAGCCGTCGTTCGAATCGCTCGGTCCGCTCGTGTGCGGCGAGCGTCGGTACGGCGACGACGACGGCTCGATCGCGCGTCTGCTCGGCGACCGTCCGACCGTCGCGGGTCGCGCGGATCGTCACGTTCTCGAAGACGACCCGGGTCGCGGTCCCGTCTGCGGTGGACCCCACGTCGACCTGCTCGCGGAGCGTCACTACGTCGTCGGGTGTGAGCGGTGACTCGAGTCGGTCGAACCGAGCGGTCGCCGTGACACCACCGACCGACGCGTTCACCGCGGTGAGTGCCCGGTGGCCGGCGAGCGCCGCCCGTATCCGAAAGGCGTCTTCGAACGCGGTACCCGGCCGGACGGCAGCCGTACCGGCACCACTCTGTCGCACCGACGTTCGTACCGGTCGCACTACTGGTTTAGCGGCAGCCGCGTACGCTGCCTCGCGTGCAGCGTGTCTGAGCGCAGCCGTCGCGTCCGCGTCTACGCGGTCGACCGCCCGCTCAACGCTCCGATTCTCGCTCACGAGTCCCTGGTCCGTGAGGCCTGCCGCGTACGTCGAGGCGCTCACCAGCAACAACACGCCGACCAGCGCGAAGGGCACCCGTCCCCGGTCGTCGTCTGCGATCGAAACCGTGCGACGACGGCTCTTCCACGCCCGACCTCGATCCCTCTGCTTACCCATCACTACCACACCCGAACCACGATGCGTAACGGCTCGGTTTCGGCACGCGCAACCGACGTCGGGTGTCGTACGACGGCCACACTGACGTCTGCGTCCCGTGGAGGAAGCGAGCCGACGCTGGCCACCGTCGCCGCCTCGTCGGCGACGCTCGTGACACGCTCGCCGTCGACCTCGTCGTTTCCTGCGGCCGTTGCTGCCGTTCGGTCGACCGACCGGATCGGTCGTCGAACGTCGACCCGTGTGCGAGCCCCGAGCGCGTCTGCCACCGTCTCGAACGCCAGCGATCGAAATCGGGCCGCCGTCGTGTCGGCCTCCGTCTCGACGTCTACCGCCGCGACGAGCAGCTCGACGAGCGTGGCGTGGACGGATCGGTGTCCGCCATCCCCGCCGTCCACGGCGTACCTGACGGTCGCCGTCTCGGTGGTGAGCCGGTCAGCGGCGTCTGCGGCCGTTCCCCCCGAGGGTCCTGGGTCGACGTCAACGCCGCCGAGGACGACGACGCTCGCCGACACACAGAGCAGCAGCACGGTTACGTCGAGCACGGTGCTCGTCATCGGTGCACCGCCACGCGGAGCCGCCCGCTTACCGTCTCGCCGGGCCTGATGGCGACGGATACCGGTCGTGTTGCGACCACCGCTTCGCGCGGGTCCAGCTCGCCAGCAGGACGTGGCACCGCCCCACCGAGACCGGTCCGCCACGTGCGGCGGTCGGTCTCGATTTCGACGGTCACCGGGGTCTGCCACTCGAGGTCGTGCCGTCGGCTCGGACGAACGATCCCACCGACCGTCAGCTCACGTTCGACGACGTCGAGCGCGGCGTCGGCCGATCGATCGACGGGTGTCGGCGTCGCAGCGTCGAGCGCGACGACGTAGAACGCGAGCCCCGCGCCGACGGCGAGGACGCCGACGAGTGCGGCGATCGGCTCTACGGCGGCCCGCGCCGCGCCGTCGGTCGAGTCACCCGACCAGCGTGACACGGTGGCCTCCGTACGTCACTGCTCTAACGGTTAGGCGGTCCGGTGCGCGGTCCCACCGGTGGTCGGCGTCGCGTGCCCGCGTCGCCGCCTCGTGGAAGGTTGCTGGGTCGTCGAACACGCGGTCCGGTGGAACCCCATCGAGCACCCGCCTAAGTCGCGCGTGCTCGGCCGTCGCCGACGGTAGAACGGGCGTGATCGGCGCACCGCGCAGCGTCGCGCTCGCGGTGCCGCCGTCGCTCGCGAGGGCAATCCGCCGTGGGGTGACTCGGATCCGCTCCGCCGCGATGCCGTGTTCTGCGGTTGCGGCGTACTCGGCGGTCGCGACCGAGTCGACGGTGTGGGCGAGCCGCGTCGCGTCCGGCGGCGGCGCCGTCGGCAACGTCGCAGCGACGCCGAAGACGACGACGCTCACGGCTGCGAGCCCGACCCAGGTGTACGTGGCGTCTGCGTGTATCTCGAACACGGCGACGGTGGCCGCGGTTCGATACATAAGCTGTCGGGTCTGTTCGTCGTCTCGGCACTCGTGTTCACCACAACAGCCCGGCCGCGACGAACGCGACGAGGTAGGTGACCGTCGCCGTCGGCAGCGCGATTCCGACGCGGTACGCCACGAGCGTCGCGTCGAACCCCCGCTCGAGACCGGTCGATAGGGCGGTGAGTATCACCGCGAGCTGGAGCGTGTACGCTCCGACGATCTGGCCGAGCACCGGGATCGGGAGCGGACCAGAGCCAGCCTCGTCGCCGGGTGATCCCCTCGGCGTGACGCCGACGATCCCATTTCCGTCCGCTGGGGCAGCGGCACCCACGCCGGTAGAGAGTGAACGAAGTCCATCGACGCCCGCGGCGTCGATCCCCGTCGCGAGAGCGACCGTCGCACCGCCGACGAGCGGTGCGAACACGGCGGCGGTGTTCGAGAGCGTCCCCGTCACCGTCGCCAGCTGTCGGCGCGCGTCACGCTCCAGCTCACGAAGTCGTTCGAGCTGGTCTGCGAGTTCTAACACCACGTCCCCGGCCGGTCGTCCCTCGCGTGCTGCGATGGCCAACAGCGCGACGGCGCCGTGTACCCGTGGTGACGGCACCGTCGCCGCCGGTCCGCCCTCTCCGATGAACGCCTCACGTACGTCGACCCTGAGCGTGTCACTGCGCCGGCCGGCGCGGGCGAAGAGGTCGCCGGTCGCTCCGGTCAGCCGGTCACCAGCGCTCGCAATCGCCCGTTCCACGGCGACCCCTTCGGCGACCGCCCCGCCGACGACCGTCATCGCGTCCGGCAGTCCGGACTCGGTCGCTTTGACCCTCGCGAGGACGATCCGGCGCGGTCGGACGGCGACGAGGAGCGCGACTCCGACCCCGACGCCGGCCGCACCGACCGGTGCGGCCCATCGTGCCACGATCGTGCCCGTCACGATCCCCACACCGGTCGCAGCGAGTCCCCCAACGACGACCGCGCGCACCCGCCGGTCTGGCACCGCCGGGTGGTCGCCCCCGACTCGTGGTGGTGGGAACGCGACCGGCCGCCTCGCGAGCAGCCACGCGCCGGCCGCCACCAGCGCTACGGGGAGGACGACGAGGTAGAGTCCGGCGACGACCGACGCCGGAAGCGGCACTCCGGAGGCGGCTGCGGCCGGCAACAGCGCGACGAACGCGAGCGGTAACAACACCCCGAAGGCATACAACGCCGACACGGGTCCCTCGACTGCGCCCACGAACGCCGCCAGCCGCTCCGTCGTTCCAGTGAGCGTCGCCTCGAGCGCACGGTCGAGCGACCGCCCGCGTCGCTCCGGTGGCGCGGCCGCCGCGGTGCGGAGGAGCGTCGACGCTCGCTCTATCGCTGGAAACCACTCTCGCCACTCGTGTGCGAACGATCGGAGCCCGCTCGTCGGCGCGTTCACACTCCGGCGTTCGTGACGCGCGAGCGCTCGCGCGAGCGGACCTTGCCCAGTCCTCGCAGCGAATCGAACCGCTCGCTCGGTCGACGGATCGAGACGCATACACAACACCAGCCGGCCGACGAGCCCGGGTGCCGCTCCGAGCGCCCGCGTTCGGCGGAGCGTGGCGAGCCACACCGGTGCCCGGTGGACGGCGTGCGTCGTCGCGAGCCCGAGGGCAGTACCCACGACGAGCCCGACGAGCGGCCTGGAGAGCACCGCCGTGACGACGACCGCGAGCAGTCCGACGACCACTCCCGCCCGGTAGCCCGCCGCGACGATCCACGACGCGTCGCGGTGCCACCCGAGAAATCCCATCGCCCTGCGGAGTTCTGCAGACCCCGCCATCGCGGTGTGGTCGCGGCCGGACTCCTCTGCGGCTCCGACGGCGGCCCGCATTGCGTTGACGACGCGCGTCAGCTCCTCCCAGTGGCGACCGGTGCGTCGTGTGGTGTCTCGGGTCATTGCTCGTCTCCCTGCCGTCCGACCCCGACCGGGCGACGTTCGACGGTGGGTGCGAGCCGTTCGGTTCGCCGCTCGAGCTGCTGCCGGACGCACGCGTACGACTCGTCGGCTCGGGCGAGCGACGCGACGAGCCGGCTCTCACCACGGTCGATTCGCCCCGTCGATACGAGTCCCTCGGCCCGTCGCTCGAACAACGGGTGAAATGCGACCTCGTCGTCGTGACCGGTCACCTCCGTTATCGTCACCACGCGGTGGGCGTCGAGCACCACGAGGAGGTCCGTCGCGGCGAACGACGAGGGCGGAACACCGAGGTCGGTGACGACTCGTTCTTCGACCGCCGTCGGGTTCTCTCCGTGGATCGTTCCGAGAACCGTCTCACCCGCTGCACCGACCCGCATCGCCTCGTAGAGCGCAGCGGCCTCTTCGCCTCGAACTTCTCCGACGACCAGCGCTCCACTCCCGAGTCGGAGCGCGGTCCGCACGGCCTCGCTCGCCTCCGGGCCCGCACCGTCGCCGACGCTGAGCCGCTGGGCGTCCCTTCCGGCTTCGGCGAGCGCACTCGCGGGGAGTTCCGGCGTGTCCTCGATCAGGATCGCCCGCGTGCTCGCCGGGAGTTCCCACAGAAGCGCCCCGAGCGTGGTGGTCTTTCCGGCGCCGCGGCCCCCCGCGACGAGGCCGGCGACACCGCGTTCGACGGCAACCGAGAGGAGTCCGGCCGCCTCGAGCGAGAGCGTGCCGGCCTCGACGAGCCGCTCGAGCGTCCACGCCTCGGGGTCGCCACGTCGGAACGTGAACGAGAGCCCGTCGCTCACCGGCGTCGTGGTCGCCGCCACCCGAACCGTCCCCGCCTCGGCGTCGATCGACGCGTCGAGCGTCGGCGCCGCCCGTGAGAACGCTCGACCGCTCGTCCGACGGAGCCGCGAGGCGAGCGTCGCCGCACCCGCCGGCGGCAGCCGGACGTTCGTCCGGCAGCGCTCGCCGTCGAGCACGACGCGGAGAGGGTTCGCCGTGACCGGCGCCGACACCGTCGCGTCGCTCACTCGCTCGTCGGCGAACACGTGTTCGAGTGCCCCGTACCCTCGGGTGTGTCGACGGAGCACGTCGACGAGCTCGGGAACTGGGTCCGACTCGCCCGCGACCGATCGAACTGCTCGTCCCGGTGCCCTGTCCCCACCGACGGGGTCGGCGAGCAGTCGCTCGGCCGCGGCCGCGAGCGTCGCGAGGGTATCGTCGTCGAAGGCCGCCCACGTTGGGGTGAGGTGGTACGTCGGGAGGGCGTCCGCCCGGCCTTCGTATCGCCGCACGGTCGCCCCCGTCTCGAGATCCCACCGATCGACGAGTGTGGCTCCCGGCGGCGGGTCCGCGGCGATTCGCGTGGACGCCACCGTCGGCCCGACGTGTGCACGGACCACCGCTGCTGTCTCCGTCGCGTCGCCGGCAGCGACTTCGAGGCCCGTCTCGGCTACGATGCGGCTCGCCGGTCCGGCTCGTCCGGTCGCCTCACGTGCGGCGCCGACCGGATCGCGTCGTACCCGCTCGGCGAGGCGCGTCTCGTGAAACGCGATCTGCTCGTGAAACCGTCCGGCAGCGACTAGACACGCCGCGGCGCGTCCCGCGTACGTTCGCTCGACGCCCGCACATCTGGTCTGCACGACGTCGGCGTCGCGTTCGGCGAGCGCCCCGACGACGGTCGCGAGACACGACGGACTGGCGGCGAGGTCGCCGCGACCCGAACAGGCCGTCGCGTCCACCGTGAGAACGACCCGGTCGTCGACGCCGGTCCCGACCGGCCGGTCGAACGACGTCACACAGTCACACGACTCGTCGTCCGACGCCGAGGCGCGAAACGGGAGGTCGGGCAGCATGCGGTGGCTGGCCGCGGTATCGTACATAAGCCGTCGCCTTCACCGAGCCGGTCCGGGCGTGAGTCCGGTCGAGGTCGGGTCGGGTAGCCCGTCGACGTGGCTGCGTGGCTGGTAGGTGACCGCTGATGGTATCGGCTCACCGCACCCTGGCGATGCGGACGGTCGGACCGTCCGCCTCGACGAGCCGGAGTACGAGCCGACTCTCTCCGCTCGTTCGCAGCGGGACCGACTCGCCGGCGACGTCGACGTCGACCGCATCGGTCGGCGGCGGGACGTGGAGCGTCCGACGCGGGCCGTGTCGGAACCGGTAGACGAGCTGCACGCCGTCCACGTCGGGGTGAGTCGCATTCGCCGGCGCGTCGACGATCCGCAGGTGGTCGATCGACGCGGCGGTGAACCCACCTGGGGCGGTGACGACGAGCACGGACCGCCCCGCCAGCGCCGGGTCGGCGACGGCGACCGAGCTAGCGGCCACCTCGCCCGCGGCGCGCTCGATCCGGTCGGCCGTCGACTCGATCCGGTCCACCGATGTCGTCATCCTCGCGTCGTCGATAGCGGGCGTCGAAACGGCCAGCAACGCGACCGCGAGCAGGACGGTCGTGACGACGCGGATCACCGTCGGTCGCGCCGGCGGTCGCACTCGACGGTGTCGTGGCCCGACCCGTGCGGCTCAGACGCGCTCACGGAGTCGCTCCAGCGCGCGGCTCGTCACCGACGCCGTTTCGTCGAGCGTTGGGTCGTCACGGGTGGACTCGTCACCGACGGCCGCCGCACCGGTGCGTGACTCGTCCGGCGGAACCGCGGCCGCGAGTGCGCTCTCGTCGAGGCGTGTGGTGTCCGCCCGGTCTCGGTCTCCGCCGACGAGCGCCTCCTCGTCGTCCGCGTACCCATCGTGTGCGGCCGTCGCTCGTGCGAGCGCGAGGTCCGCCCGTCGCTCGACGTCCCGGTTGACGGCGCGAATGGCTCCCGTGTAGCCTCGAACGGCCTGCGTCGCCGCCTCGAGTTCGTCGACGCGAGTCTCCACCGTCGAGAGACGGTCCGCGAGCGACGCGCGCTCGTCGGCGGCGGCCGCCGCGTCGGCGATCGAATCGACGGGCCGATCGCTCCCGGTGAGTGCGCGCTCGACTGCGTCGAGCCGCTCGACGAGTCGATCCACGGTCGTCGGTCCACCGTCGTCGGCCCGCGCTCCACCGCTGTCGGTCGTCGCTCCACCGTTGTCGGCTTGCGCTCCACCGTTGTCGGTCGTCGGTCCACGGTCAACTGGGTCGGCCGGCATACGCCGCGTGGCGTCGTCTCGGTACTTAACGCGTCGCCCGCGGTCCGGTTCCGTACCTTTTTGGCTCCCCCCAGTGGAGCCTCACTCGATGAGCACACCGTGGGACGACTGGGACCACGTGCTGAAGGTCGACCCGGACAAGCCGCTCTGTGAGGGAGAGACCTTCGAGGACGTCTGTCAGACCGGTACCGACGCGATCGAGATTGGGGGAACGCTCGACATCACCGCCGAGAAGATGACGCGCGTCGTCGACGCCGCGGCCGCCTACGACGTCCCGCTCTACCAGGAGCCGTCGAACCCGGCGGTCGTCGTCGACTCGCCCGCGCTCGAGGGATACCTCATCCCCACGGTGTTCAACGCCGGCGACCCGATGTGGATCACGGGTGCACACAAAGAGTGGGTCCGCATCGACGACCTCGACTGGGATCGAACGCACACCGAGGCGTACATCGTGTTGAATCCGGCGGCCTCCGTCGCCGAGGTCACCGACGCGGACTGCGCGCTCGACGCCGACGACGTCGCGGCGTACGCGACCGTCGCAGAGCGGATGTTCGGCCAAGAGATCGTCTACCTCGAGTACTCCGGCACCTACGGCGACCCGG
>ERZ1034543.84-NODE-84-length-24672-cov-7.337206_pt1 | contig 24672 bp, 28 predicted proteins | sample MGYA00520654_ERZ1034543 | MGnify/ENA primary metagenome ERZ1034543 (study PRJEB33760, sample SAMEA4777712) | hypersaline lake metagenome | biome: hypersaline environment; feature: brines | place: Spain | collected 2012-08 | depth 0 m ... | reverse complement strand
ATAACAGTAATTACGCTGAAGATATGGGCTGCAGCTATGAAAGTTGCAGCTGCACTTCCAAGCGTCACGAAGAAGAACGTAAGTATTATTCTTCCTGCCTGATTCCCCCAGAGCTCCGTGTAACTAGTGATTTTTGCAATATCCTCGAGTTCCTCGACTTTCGGCGGATAGAATTTTCCCTCAAAGTAAGAGGCCACCATCCCGGCTCCCAGCGCCGGGTCAAGCGAGGTAAGCGGTGCAGCAATAAAGGATACAATCCAGGTCGATACGTGGCTCCGTGCAATTATAGCTCCAGACATTGAAAGAAAACCGTTTACAAGAACCCAGCTCGCGGTAAGCTCTACTCCTGTGCCAAACCCTATCTTGTAGAAACTATAACCAAGCATAGCAAGAATAAAAGTCGGCATACCGTATTTCAGGACCTTCATCCATGGAACAGAAAAACCCTGGTTTACTTCATTGATACTGGTGTCTGTTTTCTCCTCCTGGAGCTGTTTTAAAAGTCCTTCAACGTGTGCGGCACCTACAACTACTACAGCATTATCAAAATCTTCCTGTAAAATTTTTTCGGCCATGAACTCGTTTCTCTCATCCAGGAAAGTTTTCTTAACCGTGGGAAACTCGTCTTCAAGTTCTTTAACAACACTGTCAAGTATATTATCTTCTTTGAGCTCTTCAACTTCCATTTCTTCATCCATGAAAAACGCCGATCCCATAAGCTTCAGTTTCTCCCAGAAAGTCAGCTGGGAGAGGGTCCGGCTGAAAGTTTCATTTACATCTCTGTCAACCAGTGAAAACTCTATCTTGTTTTCTTCAGCTACTTTAACTGCTTCAAGAAGTTCTTCACCAGGTTTTACGTCCTGCTCCATTCCAAGCTTCCTCTGGTATATGGAGAGAAATAGATTGAGGAAAAGCATGAATCCCTGTCCTTCACGTATTGCTTCAACAAGATTAAGGTCTTTCCAGCCGGATTCTTCTTTCAGAGATTTATACCGGCGCTCGTCAAGCTCTACAAAAACTCTATCCGGCTTTTTCTCTTCTATAGTTTCTCTTACTTCTTTTTTACTTTCGGAGGAAACGTGAGCGGTGCCGACAACTGTAATTTCTCTGTCATCCACAGTTACTTCCTTCCTCATCAGTATCCAAGACTTCAAACTCCAACCGTATTAAATCCCTGTGCGATCACTTCCTGGAAACCTAAAATAAAGTTGCAGTTTAAATAAACTTCTGTGGGGCTGATCGGTATAAGGACGGAGAGGAAAATCCTTGATTCAGGAGTTGTGATGGCTGGAGCCTTATCAAGCTATCTTATTGGCTACATCCAGGTCCTAGACCTCGGTGCAATAACTCCGGCACTGACCCTGCCTAACCTGTTTCTCCTTGGAATGGCATTCATACATCTGGTATTCAGGAAGGGAAGAAAATTTGATGAAAACGCCCACGACCCATCAAAAGAAATCCTGAAGGCCGCCGTACTTGCTATAACTGCCTATACAGCCTACAGCGCAGGAATATCTGCTACAGAAAATCTTATGCCACAGAACATGCTGATGACTTTGCTTGCTGTGATTTCCACAGCTACAGCGGCTTATACCACTGCTTACAGACCAAACAAGTAATCTACAGGTCAAAAATTATCTTTTATCTTGACCTGTTCAGGCAGAAGTCGGTCATGCCGTTGAGAAATTCTTTATCCTCTTCACTTATTTCAAGTTCTTCTATCTGGTCTCTGGCGTCTTCTGCAAGATCCTGCATCTTTTCTTTGACTTCTTCCCGGATTCCAAGAGTCCTCATTTTTTCCAGTATTTCCTCCCTGTCTTTACGGGAAAGCTCACCGGCCAGTCTCTCCCTCATTCTCTCGGATTCCTCTTCCGAGAGTTTCTGAAGTAGTTTAAGCCTGTGAAGAGTCTTCTTGTTTTCATCGAGATCTGAACCAAGAGATTTTCCGGTTTCGGATTCATCGCCGAAAAGTCCCAGCTCATCGTCCTTCAACTGGAATATTATACCTATTTTCTCACCTAGATCATACAGCTTCTCGATCTCTCCACTTTCAGCGCCGGCCATGATTGCTCCAGCCTTGAAGGGTAGTGAAAAAGTATATCTTGCTGTTTTATCACGGTAAAGCCTCATTATTTCATTTTCTCTGATCTCCTCTGGCGCATAACCCGAGTATATGTCGACTTGCTCAGCAAGGCCTACCGAGGAAAACTCGGAGAAGACAAGTCTTGTTATCTCTCTTCGGATCTCGGGATCTGTCTGCAGTTCCGCAAGCAATCCCTGACCCATGAAATACGCGATGTCACCTCCTACTATACCCATGCTGTTGCCGAAATGATGTTTATGAGCGATATTCTCCTGTTCTCCAAGGTCCTCATACTGCTTGGAAAACGTAGGCATCTCTCTCCTGTAATTATCTTTATCCACAATATCATCGTGCATGAGAAGACCTGTATGCAGTAGTTCTATTGCTCCAGCTACTTTCAGGCAGTCTTCAATATCTTCACCGCCGTAAAACCTGTGAGTTTTAATTACGAGACTTCCACGAACCATTTTCCCGCCTTTAACCATTTCCTGCATTTTTTCCTTTATGTCGCTGCGCCAGCGGCTTGCATCCTGTTCAAGATCTTCCCAGTCCTCAAGGTACTCGTCCAGAAACTCTGAAATCTGCTTTTTACGTTCTTTAAGTTCTCCCAGGACCTTGTTGCCTTCCGAGCTCATTTATACAGCACTGTGTACAAATGTTCAGGGCAATTCTCTTGAATCAAACGGATCCTGTCGTGAACCTCAGCGAAATCAGAGGATTTAAACGATAGAAAAACAATTCTTTGAATACAGTGGAACTGCACAAAAGTTCGAGGAGTTTGAAATGTCGCTGATCAAGGCAGATTCTCTGGAAAAGAGCTACGGAGACGTAGACGCGCTGAACGGGATAAACCTTGAGGTAGACAAGGGTGAGATAGTAGGAGTGATAGGACCTAACGGAGCAGGGAAATCCACCTTGATGAAAATTCTCACCGGACAGCTTGATTACGACTCTGGAGAAGTTAGGGTCTTCGGCAGGGACCCTCAGAAGGAAAAAATACAGGTCAAAAAAAGAATGGGTATTCTGCCGGAACGTGAAGACCCTCCAAGTTTTCTCACAGGCCGTGAATACTTTGAATTCGTCTCAGATATCAGGAACACTGAGTTCGACACCGGGGACTGGATAGAAAAATTCAATCTCGAGGGAAAAATGGATAAACCGACCCTGGAGCTCTCCAAGGGAGAGAGACAGAAACTTATGATTGCACAGGCCTTTTACCACGAGCCCGAGCTCGTTTTTATCGATGAACCTCTTGTAAATCTCGATCCTATCGTACAGGAAGAGGCTAAGAAACTTTTCAGGGACAGAAAAGAAGATGGTGGAACAGTTTTCCTCTGCACACACGTGATTTCACTGGCAGAAGAGCTCTGTGACCGAGTCCTTTTCCTGAAAGACGGCAAGGTGATCGACGAAATCACTGAAGTCGAAAATCTTAAGGAAAAATTCCTTGAAAAAGAATGATACTGAAGATGATCAAAGAAGAGTGGAGGAAAAACTCCACTCTGTACAAAGGAAGAAGCTTCGCTGCATTTCCTGTAACTGTTTTCTGTTTCGCTCTTCTCTGGAACTTCGTGGCTATAAATTTTTCCACAATTTCTCTTGACTCTGTTGCAATGTCTTTCGAGGTGCTTGCTGCTTTCCTGGGTATAGCTGTAGGCTCAATGGGTTTTTCCAGTCGTGATGCGTTCAAAAACCTGCTTGGAAGAACCAATTACCTTGTTTACTCTTCAAGGACTCTTCCTGTATCTCAGAAGAAACTTTTCGCGGAGTTTCTGGTGAAAGATATTTTTTATTACATGACACTTGTTATCCTGCCGGTTTCCCTGGGTTTCCTGATTCCTACAGAGTTCATAATACTTGGATCGGTTCTTGACGGCCTGGGATTATTTGTTCTTGGTATCCTGGCAAGTTCTGTGTTTACAGTAAGTTCTCTCGGGCTTCCATCCCTGAATCTCGTGAATTACAACCGTTTGAATGGCTTGAATCCTGTAGCAGGTCGCTCTATTCTTGACGTGTTCAGGTCTTCAGGAGGATTCTTCAAGGTGATTTTCTCCCTGGGTATACTAACCGGTTTTTACTGGGTGATGGTGCTTTACTTCCCCGTCACAAGAATTTTCCTGAACAATCCTCTTCTTTCATACAGCGTCATGATAGGGATGCTGAACCTGTCAATCTACAACTGGCTGAACAGGTTTGACGATCTGGAGGATTACGGCCATCTTCCTCTGGATATTTTCTCAGTAGTGAACGGAAAAGAACAGGCTTACATGGTCCTGGCTGTGCCGCTTTCAATCCTGTTGATCCTGATCTCAAGCTTCTTCTACAAAGGCATGGTTCTACTGGCCTTGCTGACCGCTGCATCCACAACAGTCTACAATCTCGGGATAGCCGTCATGGTGACAGGGCTGAAGCCAAACGAACGTCTCTTCCAGGCCGACAGCTTCCTGAAATACCTTCTTGGGATCGGAATAGTGGTGATACCGCTTCTCTATTTGTCAATAATCCTCACACCTGAAATCATGGGATACTACCTGGCTATGACCTTTTTCGGGTATATTGTCGGCCTCTACACTTTCCTCGGCCGTAACAAGTCCTCAAGGATCAACAGGTAAGCAGCATAGAACAGGAGTTCCTCGTTAATTTCAGAAATTTTTGATCTCCCTGCCACACCTGCTACACTGGAACTTCGGGAGTATACCGGATCTGCGTTCTTCGCCCGGTTCAAGATCATGGCCCAGGATCAAACATCTTACTTCGGCAAAGATTTGGAATCACCTGTAATTTTTTTATCTGAACTTCTTTCCTTCTAAGCACAGAAGTAAATGACTGCGACCCAGCCTAAAAAATTTCTCTTCAATGTGCCATTTCATTACAGCTTCTTATGAGTCTTGAACTCTTATTACATTTCCGCGAAACCGTGTTTTTTCAACTTCAGGACGTAAAACAGTTTTTATGACTGATTTACCGGAGTATGTTTCCCGGGACCGCCAGATCCAGGTCACGGTACGAAAACCTGATGGAAGCCGTGAAAAATTCAGTTCCCGGTACGACCACATCGTCTTCATCGATATCCGTGAAGACGGCGTCTGGATCCGTGACGAGAACGGGAAAAACAGTTTCTACCCGAGTGACAGAATCCTGGAGCTGACTCTGCCGTCGAACGAAACTACTCTCCCCGACCATCTACAGAAACAGCGTCGCCACTAGCGAAAACTTAAACACGCAGAAACCACAAGTTATCTCTATGGCAGAGTACCAGCCTGGCGTATGCAACATCGGAGGCCGCGAGCAGCAGAAAAGATACTTTCTTGGAGCCGCAGGATTCACTTCTGCCGGAGTACTTGTAATCCTGAGCTACTTCGACTACCTGACTTCTTCACTAGGATTCCTTCTCCCTGTGCTACTTTTTGTAGGATTCAACGGTTTCATACAGGGAAGGTTGAAGTTCTGCGCAGGTTACGGATTCTCGGGAAAGCAAAACTCCGATGACTCCGGGCCTGAGAAAACTCCGGAAGACTCCAGGCATCGTGACAGGCTTGAAGCACTGAGAATCCAGCTTTACTCGCTTTTCGGCGCGGTGCTAGTTTATCGCTTGCTTTCCATCTACCTGCTCTAAAAACAGTGTTAGTTCATGTACGAAGCCAGTTTCTTCCTACCAGATCCCCTGATTTTTGCCTCTACTTCTTCCCGGCTCCAGTCAAGCGGCGCCAGAATCGTATAAGCCGCGTCAAGGATCTTATCCGTATAGAAACTTTTGTCGTACCGACTTCCTGTTTCAAAGTCCAGTCTAACCCTGTTCAACGGTGCTGCGTCGTCGTTTCTCACCAGGAAACTTATTTTCTGGCCGGGCCGGATTTTTATCCCATTGAAGCGGGCGCGTCGGAGAGATGCGGTAAGCCGGTTTGAAACCTGATAGTCTTCAAGAGACTTGGAGACCTGTTTCTCGATTAAAAGTTTCTCCGGGTCGATTTCCCCGGACTTGATCTCCGAGATTTTCTCTTCCGTCATCTTCAGGATTTTATCCGGGTTGTCAGGCTCGAATTTTTCCATAAGTTTTCTCTGGAAGTTTTCCACGAGGTCGCAGGTGCTTGACTGCCGGGCCTGTATCCCGCGCACCTTGAAACCACTTTTTTTCTTTTTCCCAAAGTACCTGTTCAAAGCACCGGCCTTGGAATTTTTTCGAGGTACGAATGCGATCCAGTCAAACTTTGCCTCTTTCTCCAGACGGATCTCTACTTCATCCGTGATTTCATCGCATATCTCTTGAACCGTTTTTTCAGGAGTTCTTCCATCTCTTTCCTGGATCCAGATACTGTCTATTATCCCGTGGACGACCCTGTAGCCGTTTTGTTCGAATTTTTCCTTTGCCTGAAGGATTATATCCCGCGCATGTGCGTTGATGGCTTCATGGCATTCTATGCGGCCGAATTTTGCGTTCTTGTAGCTCTGGTAGCCGAAGCACGAGACCAGTATCCATTTTATCGCGTCACGCCTCGTCTCCAGCTCCGGTTTTTCTTCATCCGAGTTCTTGATCTCCTTCTTCATCCTGTCCCTGGCGTCGACAAGAGGCTTCAAGACGTCATGAAGGAAGCCTTTGCTGTTTTCACATACCGTGTAGCCGAGTTCCGGCACCCGAGAGTTTTCACAGCAGCTGCAGCCCAGATTCTCCGGGGAAATACCGTACTCTATCATGATATTCGGGAACATCGAGGAGAAATCTACCTCGTAGACATCTTTGTGGACACCGACTTCAGGACTGAAGATGAAGCCTCCTCGATCTGATTCGTGCAGCTGATCCATAGTCTTGAACTCTTCAGGCCGGTGCTTGTTCCAAGGCACGAGAACATCTCTTTCCTGAGCCTCCTGGATCTCGATTGCCGTGAGAATATTCCCGATTGAACCCCAGGCCAGCTCCTGGAGAGGCTTGCCTGACTGCCGGACAAGCCACTGCATACCTGCGAGGCCGCCGTGTTTCCAGAGAAAGCTGTTCGACCTGTCGATTATTACTCTTCCTGGAATGTTGTACCTTGCCGCTCCGAACTGCGTCTTCCCGAAGCTGTCATAACTGTTCTCACCAGCCAGCTGCGTGAAACCAGGTCTCCTGCCAAGATCAAATTCCAGGCAGTACTCATCCATTTTCTCGAATACCAGAGGTATTATCCCTCCCGAACTCATGATCAGCACATCCGGATCCTCTTCATTAAGTTCCTGTTTCAGGGTGTGAAGGGCTTCAAATTCCTCACGGAACTTCTCGCCGTTGATCTCGAGTCCGGAAATTTTTCCTTCAGAAAGTTTCTTTCTTGAAAGGTTGAGCCGCATCTCCTCCAGGTTCTCCTGTAACGGATCAATTTTTTCCTGTAGGCAGTATCGGAACTGCGGTGAGAGATCGACGTTGTAAAACCTGAATCTCCCTGTTGACGTGTTTTTCCTGATGCGATGTGCGACCTGTCTCAGCTTACCGGGAAACGTGTCAATTCTCAGTACATCGCTCTCCTCGGTATCTTCCAGAGAGGTTCTGTGTCGCTCAAGTTTTGTGGCTGTGACGCCTTCGAACCTTGAGATCCAGGCACGGATCTTTATCAGGTCGCTACGCGGGGCTTCAAGAAAAAATCTAGGCCTGTAACCATCATCCTCGACACGGCGTACCTTCCCGCTGTCTTTTTCCCACAGAACCGCTTTCCTGTCTTTGAAATCTACTTTGAAAGCCATACCCGTGATTTGAGTCTCTGCATCCTGGTTTTCGGCCTGTCCGCAGGCAGTATATAGTCACCGCTTTCGATGTCCACATTGTCAATGTCAAACATCAATGCCGGCCTCCACTTGTTTTCTTTTCTCTGCCGTACGCCTGGATTTTCCGTAGATGTCCTCGAAAAGCCTGCTGATGTGGTTATCTGGTTGCATTTTTACTTTTCCTCCATTTCTCTGATTCTCTGCTCGAGTTCGTCGATTTTCTTCCTTTGCTGGACTATGGAGGAGAGAAAGACTGTTATCGCCGGATTTTTCGGGTTCATGTAGCTGGCGGCGGATGCGTGTTTTGACGCGTCCTCGAAGAATTCGTCGAAGTATTTCCTGTTTTCCTGTCTCAGCCCGCGCCGGAATCCGCTCCACTGCTTCCTGATGTTCTCCAGAGAGTTCCTGTAGGTCGGGTTAGTTCGTCCCAAGCTTCACCACCTCTGTTTCACGGATCCAGTGATTTACTCGTGTCTGGAAACCTTTGTTATCAGGGTAGGCTTCCGGTGTGAAATCATCAGTTTCCACGCTGAGTCCTTGAGACGTAGATCTGGACTTGATCTCTCGGGATGCGACAGCTTCCAGCATCCACTGGAGCTCGCCCGGTTGCTGTGAGACAACTGCCGGAATACCTCTCGTTTCCGAGACCTCTGCAATTTTTCCGAGTGCCTCGGCGAGAAGTTTCTCCTTCTCGTACTCGGGAATTGAAGGCTTCTGGTAGAGGTAGTTCATTGACGGGAGTGCGAGTACAGAAATTGCGCCTCCCGTCTCCGCCTCTGCTCTTCTAACTAGGCTAAGGTGCTGATGGGCCGTGAAAGCTCGGGCAACTTTCACATCTGTGTCCAGTCCCTCGCGAGCCATGAATCCTGTTGACGCGTTGTTCCTTGCGTCGATCCACAGGCATTCGCCTCCCCGCGAATGCAGCCTCTGGGCCACGAGCGGCTGGACAATTTTTTCTTCGCCGGTGACCAGGTTTAGACCTGGTTCCAGCTCAGGAAGCCTCTGGAAAGACCCGAAACCTCCTTTTTCCTGTTCTGTCTTTTGCATGTTTTCCTCCCCTCCTCCGTGTCCAAGTATGCGGTAGATTCCCCATTTAAACCAGCCCGGAGCTTTCCGCAATGCCGCAATTCCAACAGGAATTGCTAATAGTAGCATCTCCCGGAGAGATGCAAATTCCGCAGATCCATTGCGGGTCAAATGAAGATTGAGTTTAAGAAGAAAAAGTTGGGGAGTGCCGGAGAAATTCTTGGTTACCCGGCGATCTCCCTGCGGAAGTCTCGCTTCTGTTCTTGTTTGGCCCAGTGGCCGAATTGGCGGCGTTGTCGCCTGTCGCGTACTGTGCCTATGGAGTTTCTGGTCTCGACTTCGACCAGTATCTTCATCCCGTTTTTCTCGGCGACGATATCCGGCTTCAGCATCGGAAATTTTCCCGGGTATTCGAAGTCATGTATGTGGTCGGCTTTGACATAGAATCCTGCCCGGTCGTATGCCATAGCCAGTTTTTCGATCGTGTTTTTGTGAACTCTGCTTTCTTCAGAGTCACGTACAAGACCCAGTCCCTGGAAACCGGGTTTTGCAGTCCTGATAATGCGGCATCACCTCGTTTAACTCGTATTCTGGATTTTCGTGAGAGGATGGAATGACGGCAGCGCAAATCCTGATCTCTCTGGGAAAAGTTTCCCCTACTGTTCCACAGAAAAATTCGATTCCCTCCCCTTCTTGATTATTGTAAGACTAATTTGTCCTAACGAATACTTATAGCTGTCTGAGTATCAGGCCGTGACAAAAGAATTTAAGGCGTCTTCAGAGGCTGTGCGTTTTACATGGAAAGATTCTGTGGCTGTCTTGATGTGTTTAATCCACGAGCTGGTATTTTGTGCCTGTTCCCTTGCCTGTGGATTCTATCAGCCTGTAGTTCTCCATTTTCCGGAGGTAGTTTCTGAGGGTTCTCTCAACTTTTGGTTCCTCTGCTTTCTCACTGTACCTGTCGTACAGCTCCCGCGGCTTTATCTCGTCTTCCTCCTTTATAATGTCGTAGAGGACTCTCTGATCGTCATTCAGTTTTTCCAGGGACTCTGATTGATCTTGTTCTACTGCTTCAGGGATAGCAGCCTCCACGTGTTGATCCAGGATTTCTTCATGCCCCTGTTCCTCTGCCTGTTCGGCAGCTATCCTGAGAGAGTTGATGGCTATTCTTGCGTCGCCGTTGGCGCGTGAGGCAATTTTTCTCAACTGGGAGGTTTCAACCGTGTCAGGTTTCAGACCCCATTTTCTCCGGTCCTTCAGTATATCCAGAAGTTCGCCGGTTTCGTACGCCCTGAACCTGATGTTTCTCCGTGAGCTCAGGGAGGATCTGATCCTCTCATCGATGTTGTAGAATACGTTTTCCTGGTTTGCAATCATGATCAAGCCTGTCCGGGTGTAGCGTGCCATGTCATACAGTATTCTCTCGTCCTCGATCTGATCCGCCTCATCCAGGATTACAACCGACGGTCTGGAGCGAATCTTCTGCTCAAACTTCTCCACAAGCTCATCCGTTGGAGTTCCGGTTCTATGAATCATTCTCTCACCCATTCCCTGCAGAAGCTGGTAGTAAACCTTGAAACGGGACGGATACTTCCAGCAGTTAACAGAACCCCAGGTAACAGAACTGTCGTGCTCCTTCAATTTTTCAACGACGTACTCAGCCATCGTCGACTTTCCCGTACCCGGAGGCCCGTAAAGCAGAACATTCCTCGGCTGCCCATCCTCCAGTATAGGATTCAGGGCGTTCGCAATCTCCTGCCTTTCCGAATCACGGTGCACCATACGATTCGGCAGAAAGCTCGCGGTCAGTACTCTCTCATCTTCAATCACAGAATGAAACCGGTTCACATGCTACTTTTCAACACTAAAATTCAACAGTCTTTCCCCGGTCAAGTGATTAAAAGTCTCTGAAATCCTGTAATCTCAGACTTCTGAAAGATTCCTGTTAGAGGATTCAGGATACTCTGGCTGATCTCTTGAGTACCATCTCATATCAAGCATACTCTCCACATCAGGAATACCGGCGTCATCCAAGAAGTCCTCGAACCTGTAGCCCTCATCCGGGTCTTCAAAGGCGTTGATGCTCGGTGCGTCAGGATCAGTCACTACATCTGCTCTTTCAGGTCTCTCACCTTTCTCGTGATATTTTTCAAACACATACTGCAGAAGCTGCTCTTCCGGATATTCATGCTCCCGTGTCTCCAGTCCCAGGCGCCAGAGCGCGTTATTCCAGGAGCCAAACCTGTTCTTGTAAGTGTTGGCAGATGGAAGATCATCGTCATCGTCGAAAAAGTTTTCTGCAGGTGCTTCACCAAGTTCATCAGCCGCTGAATCCAGGATAAACAGGAGTTCACCGGTAGAGTACCTCTCCTGCACTGATTCATCTATCATGTCACGGAACTCACGGGTAAAAACCTGGAAATACGGCTCCGGCGCATCCACCATGTACAGATCATTGTTGCCGGCCCAGTACTCCATCAGGTCAAACTCTCCCAGAACATTGTAGACCAGCGATTCCCCATAGTTATCGCCGCCGAAGTATGTTTCATCAGACTCAAGGATCTCGGGAACCATATCTATGTTCGACTTGATGGCTTCACGTGCCTGTGGACGATTCTCCGCCAGATCCCTGATGCGCTCACGGAGAAAATACAGATCCAGAACCTGCTCCTGATCCGCCTCCATTAACTCACCGCCGTTTCCTGCAAACTCTACAGACGCATCGAACTCCACGTCCGTTTCAAGCTCAGAATCAAGTCTCTCGAAAAATTCCTGGTACATATCCTGTGGAATCCTGCTGGAATCACCGTTCCTTATCCTGTTAACAGTCTGCCGCGATACATCGGAGTTTTCATCAACTTCATCTACTGAAAAAGCCCTGAAAACAGTCTCCTGCAAACCATCAGCCAGCTGAACTCTTGGCGGCGTGTAATCAAATTTTTTCTCGACAAAATCTTCGCTATCAGCCTCAGCACCCTGGAAACGTGATTTGGACATGTTAACGGTCGCAAGAAGATCTCCCAGGTTCTGCAAACCCATTTTTTCAAGCTCTCCGTCCTCATGCTGGACAAGATTGGAGTAAGGAATCCTTGTCCCGGAACGAATCTGATCAACAGAGGAAAACCTTCTCCTGAGCAATGAAATCAGCTCTTCCTTGCCCTCCTGATCTATATCAACTAGCAGACTGTCCATAACTCTACCTGAACAGATTCAGAACTAGAAATTAAAAATGTATTCACTGGAAGCTCGCACAAAATAAACCTTGAGTTATTCAAATGGATAGAAACAGATGCGGCGAGAAAATTCCTAAAATCAAAAATTATGATCTAGCCGGAGCCGTACATGTCTTCGGGATATGCGCTGCTTGTTTTCTCGTCTACAGCCTTTTCAATAAGTTCTGCGAGTTCCTCCTGTCGGCTTTTTTATCTCTTCACCTGCCTCAGAAAGTTTTTCAGGAGTTCATAGATGTAGATCTGGTTTATATTCCGTCCAAGCACAGAGAAATCTTTGGCTGCCCAGATTAAATAATTCAGGGCTTTCCGATTCGGAACGGGAAACGAAGACTGTTTCCAGTTTTTTCACAGTTGGCTCAAATTACTGTATGCATGGAGAAGGAGAAAATTGAGGAAGAGTTTCACTCGCTGCTTGACGAAGTCGTGGACGGGATCGAGGACAAGCTTGATATAGAAAAGGCTGTTCAGAGGCGAAGCTCATCCAGAACGGCTGGAAAAGTAGCTTCAAATTCAGATACCTTGAGAAGAAAAGTAATAAGGCCGGAGATAAATTCTTACAGGAAAGATCTCAAGAAACAGTTTTCGACAGTGCTTAACGCCGTTGAGCTGAACAGGGACGTCCGTGAATTTGAGGAAGAGATACTTGAAAAAGACATTTTCCACCAGAACATGAATCCGCAGTCCAGAGAGGTTGAGAAGAAAATTATGCGGAGATTTGAAAACCTTCACGGCGCTATGCAAAAGCTCATGGATTCTGAAAGCGGAGAGGCATGGAAAGGTGTTGAGGAAAATTTTTCAGAGGACGAGGCACGCGAGTTCATCCAGGAGATGTTTGGTTTTCTTGAAGAGCTTGAAGAGCATGAAAACAGGCTGGAATACATCAAAGATGTCAGCCTGTCAGATATAGGACTTTTGCTGCCTGTAAAAGTGGAGATAGACTACACTCCTGAAGCCCTTGAGGTTATGAAGGAAAGTGAGGACGAGGTCAGGGAGAAACTTGAGAAGAAGATAGACAGAATGTACAGCTAGCACTTTTACACTTGGTTCCCCTCTGATTTTTCCCAGATGAGTTTTTAATCAATGCGGAGGCAAAAACCAGTACATGGACTATCTTGATTTCCAGAAAACAGAGTTAGATCCCGTAAAAAACCGGAATACAGAACTTGTCGAGAGAAAGGGAATCGGCCACCCAGACTCGATCAGCGATGGAATAGCAGAATCAGTTTCACAGGCACTTTCCAGGGAGTACAGGAAAAGATTCGGCCACATACTGCATCACAACACTGACGAGGTACAGCTGGTTGCAGGAAACTCCGAACCAGGATTTTCAGGAAAAAAGAATCAGGGCGGCGAAGTCATCTCACCTATCTACATACTTCTGACAGGACGCGCCACAAAAAGCTTTGAAGGCGAGAAAATACCGGTAGACGAGATCGCACTGGATGCAGCGAAAAACTACATTCGAGAAAACTTCAAGAAACTGGATCCCCGGCACATCGAGTTCGAATCACGGATTGGCGAAGCCTCAAGCGACTTAAAGGAAATTTTCTCGGATTCACTGCCCAAATCCAATGATACAAGCTTCGGTGTCGCCCACGCACCACTCAGCCCGACAGAACAGATCATAAGAAAACTTGAAGGAAAACTACACGGCGAAATCCCTGAAGTCGGCGAAGACGTCAAACTTATGGGTCTCAGACAGTCAGGCACACTGAAACTTACCGTTGCCGCAGCAATAATCGCGGAAAAAGTTTCAGGACCTCAGGAATACGCAGAAACTCTGGAAAAAATAAAGAATGCAGCGGAAAACTTCATCAGGGAAAACTCCAGTCTCGAACCAGAAGTCTACGTGAACACTGCTGACGAACCTGACAAAGAAAGCTACTACATAACAGTTACAGGTACAAGCGCGGAAATGGGAGACGATGGATCTGTTGGAAGAGGGAACCGTGTCAACGGACTGATAACACCTCATAGATCGATGAGCCTTGAAGCAGCCTCCGGAAAGAACCCTGTAACTCACGTCGGGAAGATTTACAACTTGATGGCAAACGAGATCGCCAGTGAAATCTCTGAGCCGGATTCAAGTTTTGCTGAAGTGAAGATTCTTTCACAGATCGGAGCACCTCTTGATAGACCTCAGACAGTCGAGGTTGAAAGCTCTGCGGAGGAAAGCCGTGTCGCAGAAATAGTTGAAGAGAAGCTTGGCGACGTCAAATCAGTTAATGATCGCTGCGTGGAAGGTGACGTGTCAACATTCTGACCACCTCCCTCTTTTTTATCGATCAAGAACCAAGATTACACATGAGTCTTGAAGACAAGATTTGCTCGGCTTGCAGCGGCGACGAAGACCCTATCGAGGAATCCAAAATCCTAGATAACCTTGCGGATCTCCACGAGGACTGGCAGGTAATCGAAAACCACCATATTGTGAGAGATTTTGACTTCAAAGACTTCCAGGAAGCCCTAGAATTCGTCAACAAGGTCGGAGAAGTAGCCGAGGAGCAGGGCCATCACCCGAACATCGAGTTCACTTGGGGAAAAGCCACTATCAAGCTTTACACTCACAAGATCGACGGCCTACACGAGAACGACTTTATAATGGCCGCGAAAATAGATAAATTTTACAGCAAAAACCAGGACTAAGCCTGAAAAGCACCTCCAAGCGACATGGGACACCTCTACAGCCAGGGAATACCCGCAGTGGTTTTTGGACCTGAAGGCTACAACTCCCATGGCGACAACGAATACACAGTCATCGAAAGCTTCGAGGAATACATGAACTCTCTGGAAAATTTCATTGAACTAGTAGGAACAGAAAGTTCAAACAGGTAGATAATCTGAACCGGTTAAACAGGATCGGCCGGTCTTTCAACCGGAAGAGTTGACTGGAGGCATATCAAAGCGCCAGCACGATATGCATTCAACACCAATCCCTTCCAAAAGTTGGAACGGCCGATCCAAACTGAATTTAGGAGCCAATCTTTTTATCCAGCTTCCATCCCGAGATCCCATCCCGCCATACGAACATGAAGTGCAAGTTTAAACGCTGGATAGAAAATTCTCCAGAAAATAAAATTGTGCAGGGGACAGGATTCGAACCTGCGAACCCCTAAGGGACAGGATCCTAAGTCCTGCGCCTTTGACCACTTGGCTACCCCCGCAAACTTCTGAAAGTTTGATCATCAGAAGGCATGCAGAACATGCCTTTCAAAGATCATTTACCAGAACTCATGTTTCTGGCCTATGTATTACCGGGGTTGGTTAATTTTTATTAAGTGTTCTGCTGTGTGAAGTTTTTTCGGTTGGTCTGGTGTTTTTGACGGGTGGTAATGGATTTAAGTGTGTGGAAGGATTGCTTGTTTTAGAAGAGGGGGATCTGTGTCTTTGTTTGATTACAACGGTTTTGAGGTGTTCTGGGATGGTAAAGAGTCTCTTAGAGTGAGGGATAACGAGTTTACTGTTGCAGTTGATCCTAAAACCGGTTCGGCATCTGATTTTGAGGCTGCGATCGTGCTTGTCACCTCTGAAGATGAAAGTGATTTTGATAAACGGAAGATACAGGAGGTCTGTGGGCGCGGAACATGTGTCGTTCTTCCTGAGGCCCTGGAAGACCTGAGTATTCCCTGTCCTGACGTGGAGTTCCTGAGGCCTGGAGAAGCACTGGATATTTACAGCGTGGAGATTAAAGCTGTTGAAACATCTGAAGGCCTTGCATACCGTTTTAACATGCGTGGAACTTCTTTTTTTGTTTCAGGAGACAGCTGCGATATCAGAGAAGCTATACGCCTCGAGAATACTGTAAACCTTGCATTTTTCTCGGCTTCAGAAGGTATTGACATGGATGAAGTCGTAAGGAAAGCTGTAAGAATTAAACCAGATACGGTTTTTCCCTACCTTTACAGCCCGGAGCAGAGCCTTGATGGATTCAAGGCGGAGCTTGAGGACAGGAACATCAACTGCCAGTTGGACAGTTGAACCGGTAAACTGTTGAAGCTGAAAAACAATTCTATTGACAGGTGACTTTCATGACTGGAAAATTTGATACTGTAGAGGTCGACTTCCTGGGTCACGCCTCACTGAAATTCAAGGATTCCGACGGCTTCACCGTCTACGTGGATCCGTGGAGCGACGTGATGGATGAAAACAGAGAATACGACAAGGCCGACGTTATCGTGACGACGCACGAACACTTTGACCACTTTGACAAGAAGGCGATACAATCACTGAAGAAGAGAAGTACCGTCGTCATCTGCACGGAGGGCTCGGAAGATGATGTGCCGGAAGATCTTAAAGCAAGAGTTATCAGGCCGAACTCAAGCGTTAAGGCGCACGGGAAAAGATTCAGGGGAGTGCATGCGTACAACGTGGACAAGTTCCGCAGCCCTGACCAGCCTTTCCACCCGAAGGGTCTCTGCACCGGAGTGATCTTCGAGCTGGACGGCGTCAAGTTCTACCACGCATCGGACACCGACCCTATCGACGAGATGGAAAAGTTAGCTGATGAAAAAATCGACGTGGCGTTCCTGCCTGTCGGAGGACACTACACCATGGACCAGGACGAGGCTATCGAAGCCCTGAAAATGATACAGCCGGAAAAAGTTGTGCCTATGCATTACGGCTATGTGGATAATACCAGCGCCGATATAGGGAAATTTGAAGAAGATGTGAGAAGTGAGACCGACTCAGAGCCTGCAATCCTTGAGTAAAACTGCTTCAAAATCTTCTTTCTCTAATTCTTTCTTTCCAAATTTTTTAGAGAAAAAATGTAGGAAAATTAAAACAGCAGGAATACCTGCATAATAGTCATTTTGACCTTGTTAGCAAGTGTGTATGTCTCGTAGCGGATATCGCCATTTTTCAGCATCTCTTTCAGCGTCTGCAGAGGCTGATCTGCCTCCATAAGCTGATTGACATCTTCCTGGTTAATCCAGATTTTCAGGGTTGTCTCATTGTACTCTCCCCACTGAATATCAGAGATATTTTTGCCATCTGTCTTGATGCCTATAACGTCTTCTTCAAGCATTCCCTGATCGTTCTCGATGTTTGAAAGATTGATGGCAATGTTCTGGTCGCCGATAAGCGATCCCAAGAACTCGGGTACTCTGGCCGTGTTTTCATTGTATGTGTTCTTCAGCTGAGTCAGGTTGATACTGTCATTCTGCGTCGCGGATATCGGAGTCGGTTCAGGATCAGGACCTGATGCCGGATTGATTTCGCTGTCATTGGTTTGTGCAGTAGTTAGAGAAATCGCAGATAACAAAATTACAGATGCTGCCAGAATCTTCATTTTCATAAAGGAAGGTTCTGAAGCTATTGATTTAAGTTTTCCTGCAAATTCGAAAACCCAAAAATTCACAAACTATTCTACTTCACAGTTACAGACTTCGCCAGGTTCCGCGGCTTATCAGGATTGTTCCCCTTCTTCACAGCCGTCAAGTACGCAGCCATCTGGAACGGCACGATCTCAAGAATCTCCGGATTCTCATCTTTAGGAACTTGAATATGGAATTCTGACTCCTCAATACTCTCCGTCCCAACCGAAACAACATCAGCGCCACGTGAATGCGCCTCCATCATGTTAGAATACGCCTGACTGTAACCCTCGTCCTTCAGAAACGCGACAACCGGAGTACCGTCCTCCACAAGCGCCAGGGTGCCATGCTTGAACTCTCCACCAGGGAAGGCCTCGGCATGAATATATGAAAGCTCCTTCAGCTTCAGGTTCGCCTCACGAGCCATCTCATGGCCCTTGTTCCTCCCGATAAAGTAGACATGATCCTTATCGGTAAGATAATCGCTGAAATCCTCTACAACTTCCTGATTCTCAATTATTGTTTCCTCAACTTTCTCAGCAGTTTCAAGAAGACTTTTACGCCCTTCTTCAATTTTTCCTTCGCCAGAGTATCCCAGAAGCCTCAGGACAGCGATCTGTGCTGTGAAAGCTTTGGTCGATGCGACCCCGATCTCCGGACCTGCGTTCACGTACAGCTTGTGATCCGCCTGCCTCGCCAGAGTCGAGCCAACTACATTAACAACCGCGAGAACATCCGCCTCGACCTCATCAAGCAGTGAAAGCAGATCAGCAGTCTCTCCTGACTGGCTGACCGCGATCACGAGATCATCTTCTGTTATCTCGTCGCTACGGTACTCAAGCTCGTGTGATTGCTCTGTTTCCACGTTGTAGCCAGCTTCACGCAGATATTTTGCGCCGAGGGAGGCCGCGAAACTTGCGGTTCCACAGCCTGTCAAGTAAATTTTCTCGGCTTCATCCATCATCTCGACCGCTTCTTCGAGATCCGAATTATCCTGGAAAGCCGCTCTCTTAACGGTTTTAGGCTGCTCCTTAATCTCCTTCTCCATGAAGTGTTCATGACCTTCCTTCGAGGCCTGTTCGGCATCCCAGTCGATTTCCTGTATTTCTCGCTCGACTTTTTCGCCGTCCTGGAAAACCCTGTAATCGCCGTCAATCACAGCGTAGTCGCCGTCCTGCAGAAAAACTGCTTCCTGAGTGTGTTCGAGGAAAGGCGTCACGTCTGAGGCGACAAAGTACTCGCCGTCAAGAACTCCGATCACAAGCGGCGAATCCTTCCTGAATGCGATCATCTCGCCGGTGTTCAGCATCGCTGCGACCGCGTAAGAACCTTCAAGCTGCTGCATAACTGAGCGAACAGCTTCTACGACTTTTTCATGTTTTCCAAGTTCTCTCTCGAGAAGGTGCGGTATGACCTCAGTATCTGTTTCCGACCTGAACTTGGCGTCGAGTTCTTCCTTTAGCTCCTGGTAGTTTTCGATTATCCCGTTATGTACGACTGCGACTTTTTCGTCTTCGCCGACGTGCGGATGTGCATTTTCCTCCGTGACTCCGCCGTGCGTAGCCCATCTTGTGTGTCCGATTCCGGAAGTTCCGTCGATCTGTGGATCTGAAACATTCTCGACTTCGCCGACCGCTTTCTCGACTTTTATCGTCGGATTTCCAGCTGTTGCTATTCCCGCGGAATCGTATCCCCGGTACTCGAGTTTCTTCAGTCCGCGGTAGATTTTCTCCGCTGCTTCATCGTCGCCGTAGTATCCGACAATCCCGCACATCGCTGTACAAAATATAGTCCTCACCATTATAAAGACTTTCTGATGACGCCGTATACCGGTCAAACAGAGCTTATAACGGAAAATCTCCAGATAGGCAAAAGCTTATATTCTCCTGTAAAAAACCTGCCAAAGCAGTAAAACATTTATTATACCGGTTTAATCATTCTTTGATATGCCGCGGATACTGAGGAATGAGAAAAATCCAGAGGAAATAATCGAATCTGAAGATCTGGAGGAGGAAAAAATCAAGGCGCTCTCAGATTCCACGAGAAGGAAAATTCTGGAGATTCTCGCAGAAGAACCTGCATACCCTCTGGAAGTCGCGCGGGAGCTCGATCTGGAGAAGCAGAAAATTTACTACCATTTCCAGAAGCTGGAAGACGCGGAGCTGATCGAGGATGATCACGAGGAGAAGGTCTCCGGCGGCTCAGCGACTTTTTACCGGTCTACGGCTCCAGGATACCTAATCGATCTCGGTGCGGAAGGCGAGAAATTTTTCTCCGCGGCAACGAGCGAAAACGTGAAAAAATTCCTGCAGCCGATGCTGGATTCGGGAGAAATCCAGGGAAACATCGTGGTCGGCTCGCCGGAGGAACACGGACCTGACAGAGTACAGGCACGCGACGGGCATCTAGCAGGGGAAGTCGCGCTGAAACTGGGAGGCTACGGCCAGAAAAATTCTCCTGTCGTGAAACTGGATACAGAGGTTTTCCGTGACGAAAGCTTCGATGAAAACATGGTTCTGATCGGAGGGGTGCTGACGAACACGGTTACGAAAAAATTCAACGATGATTTCCCGGTCAGCTTCGAGGGAGAAAACTTTCCCTACCGCGAGATCAGGACTCCAGAAAGCAGCTACAGCGAGGACGCAATAGGGATAATAGCGAAGACAGAGAATCCGGAAGATCCGGAAAAATCAGTTTTCATGATAGCAGGAGTTAGAAACTCAGGGACGGAGGCAGCTGTACTAGCCTTCAAAAACCTGGAAGATATACTTGATAACTACAGCAGGGGGGAGTTCTACCGGATAGTCAGAGGTCTTGACCTGGACGGGGACGGGGATATAGACGATTTTGAAGTGGTAGAATGACCAAGAAAGGAAAAAATGAGAGAAGCGACTGGATGGTATTCCAGCAGGACGTACTAGATGTTCTGAGACAGTACGACGGATTTTTCGACTATTCTGAAAGAGTTGGCAGCCTCAGCGACGACTCAAGACCGGACTTCGTCGCCAGGATCAGCCGTGAAGACAAGGAAGAGATCTGGATCGTCGACGCGAAGAGAAAACCGGAGATCGGAGACGAAGACAAGAAGAGAATGAAGAAATACCTTGAAATGCTTGAATCAAACCCGATAGACGTCGGACTTGAGCTGAGCGAGCTCTCCGGCTACAAGTTCAGGGGAGTTTTCGTCACCAGCTCCGGCGACCTGCATCTGGAAAACTTTGAGCAGGTGAAGTTTTCGGCGCTCCACCAGTTCCTCCAAAGAGAGCTTGTTTACACAGACACCGAGAAAGTGGTGCGTGACGTTGCGAAGATGATGGAGCGGAAACAGCTCAGTCAGAGCCAGGCAAGGCTGCTTTTCAGGAGCCTGAAACCGTTTGAACGCGCCAGGAAGAGAGCCCTGAACCAGCTGGAGGAGCTTGAGACAAAGTTTGTAGGACTGGAGCTGCGGAAGGCGCCTTTTGAGGGTAAAGATCTTCCTGTCGAGGCGATGCTGGTGCACGAGCCGCGTGGAAAAATTTTCCTGATAGATATCCCGTATTCTCGTGAGGCGCTGAAGGAGGTTTCCGGAAAAGTCGAGGAAGTGAAGAAAACACTTGCTGACTCGGATAGAGAGATATTTTTCGCAGCACTGGACACCTTCAACTCGGATCTAGACGAGAAACATATCTACGAGCTGGATGAGATCGAGGACGAGGTGCGTGAAACCGCAGGGATTGTTTCCCCTGTCGAGGTCGCGGAGCTTTTCACACCGAAAATTTCCACTCAGAAGCAGTGGGAGGACGGCTTCGTGGATATCCACGACACTCACAATCTGGGCTTCCGTGCACGGGTTTCGACCGACGACGATCTCAACCACAGAATCGAGGTCAACCTGGAGAAAAAAGCAATGGAATCCATAAAAGAGAGAAAATTAAATTCACGGAAAGATCTGGGCGAAGTCAGGAACGGGAGCTTCCAGCTGGAGTTCACGATCTCCGAAGACATGACTGTGAAATTTGGCGAAACAGAGGAGAGCTGGGAAGGGTTCCAGGACACAGTGAAAACCGTCTACCAGGCCGCCGTCAACCCGGTACTGAGCAGGAAAGTAAAAGCCACAATGTAGAAAAATTCTCAAGAATTTCCAGAAAATTTCTCCGGAACCGTAATCGATTTATTAGCGTGTCGGCAAACTTGACCTGTTGAGGGGATGAAAACAGAGGATTTCAGGGAGCTCAAGAAACTTGAGCGCCTCGTGGAAAAACTGGATCGTGACCTCGACTCAGTTATCGTCGAGGGCTACGACGACAGGAAAGCAATAAAGAAGCTCGGATTCACCGGCAAAATCTTTCTATCCGCCGAGAAAACAATTGAAGACCTTGTAGAGAACGTATCAAGAGGCTCGGAGAGGACAGCAGTTCTAACAGACTTTGACTCACATGGAAAAGAGCAGAACCGGAAAATAAGTCACGCACTCCAGGGAGAAGTCAAGAACTCGATAAGCTCCCGCAGAGAATTCGGAAAACAGCTCACCTCCTGCGGAAGACACGCAGTGGAAGACTTGCGACCTCTGTTCGAGGACAGAGATCAGAAATTCGTGGACGCGGCGTTAAGCAGGCTTTACACCTTCGAGTAAATCTTTTCCAGTTTGAATACTTTTTACAGAATCTAGTTAGACCGGAAGTTCCTGTGCTCCCTGTCGATCTTCGCCGCCATGATAAAATCATTTTCATGCAGTCCACCGAGCTCATGCGTCGTGATCTCTACTTCAACTTCGCCGTAAGAGAGTTTGATCTCAGGATGGTGTCCCTCTGAACCTGCTACATCAGCAATTTTATTCGTGAACTCGACCGCCTCCTCATAACTGGAGAACATGAAACTCCGTGAAAGACTCTCTTCTTCAACGATGCTCCAATCATTGTGGATCTGCGCACTGTAATGCGTCAGATCATTTCCCTGGAGCGGAGACTCGCCCTCATCCACAACCCGACACATCTTGTTCACCAGGTGAGTCATACAGAAAAATTAACTAAACCAGAATTAAACTTTACCGGTCGCTACTGGAACTGGCTCAGCGACGTCTGGTTCTTCTTCAACGCCTTCGCATTGTACCCAAGTTCTCTCTTGAGGTACGCCGCAAGCTCCTCATCAAACCCATGTTGCGTATACACCTCATCCGGGTCCACACACTGTACCAGTTCCACAAGCTCGTCGAAATCACAGTGATCAGATAAAACAAAAGTCTCATCGTAACCGCCTCTGTACTTGAAAGACTCCTGCGCCGCCCAGCCAGAAAAACCAGCTTTGAGTCCGCCGAACTTCTCCACATTCTTCTCCATCCAATCCGCCTGAGAACTTCTAGAAGGCGCGATCAAGATAGCATTCTCCTCGTCTAATTTTTTCTTGTTCTCGCCATAGGCCTCTGCAGAAAACTCCATATCGGAGGCTTCTTCAACCGCATCGTTCATCTTCTTAACCGCGCCATGCGCCAGAACCGGCCGCTCCGCCACTTCTTCAATAGTCTTCTGGATCTTCTGCGCCTTACCCAGCGAGAAACCAAACAGGTAAAGCGGCTGATCACGATTATCCGCGACAAAATCCTTTATCCTGTTTTCAATCTCCCGCTGATCAGGAAAAGTATACGCAGGAATCCCATAAGTCGACTCAACCACCAGAACATCCGCACTCTGCGGCTGGAAACCTTCCAGGTAAGCAGTATCCCGCATCGAGACGTCGCCGGTGTACATGTACTTTTTCTCCTCGCCGAACAGCGCTGCACTCGAACCCAAGATATGACCGGAAGGAATTAACTCGACATTATGATTTTCATGCCTCTGAACCTCTTCACCGGTCCGCGCCTCCGCCAGCCTCGCTGTCAACTCAGAACACACAACCCGGGAATCCGACTGATGCAGGTGATCAAAATGCGCATGAGAAACAATATTCACATCTCCCGCAGACTTCCTGCTGTCCGCCACATACTTCTTCCCATCAACCTCGAAATGGATGCCATCCTTCTCCCGGATCATCGTTGAATGACGGCCAGCGAACTATTTAGTAGATATCGGGTGCTGCAAGAAGAAGTCATACCCAACATCATCTTGGAAAGACAGATAGTTTTTCTCTTCTAGGTCCTGATTGATCGGTCAGACAGCATTTTTTCAAATTTAAAGAGATTTTAGAAGCCTATAAATACTTTTCGCTCTAAAGAGGTGTTGATGTCATTCAAAAGAAACGGAAAGAATGTAATAGCAGTTGATGACCAGCAAGATATTCTGGAGCTCTCCAAGCTTTTCCTTGAAAGGTTTGAAGACGACCTGAGTGTGGATACCACGACAGATCCTGAGGAGGTTCTGGAGATGGTGGAGGAAGATCAGTATGACGGCGTGTTGTCTGACTTCGACATGCCTGAGATGACAGGTGTCGAGCTCCTTGAAGAGGTCAGGGAATTCGATGAGGACATCCCTTTCATACTTTATACCGGTAAAGGATCTGAGGAGGTCGCGGCCGAGGCAGTGAACCACGGCGTGACGGATTACTTCAGGAAGGAGGCCGGCTCGGATCACTACCAGATGATTGCTCAGAGCATGGTCGGCGCCATCGAAGGCTACAGGGATCGGGCTGAGAAAGAAGTCTTCGAAGCAGTAGTTGAATACTCTGAAAACCCTATACTTATCACGGATACGGAATCAAGTATAGTATACGTCAACCAGGCCGTACTCGATGCCACAGGTTACGATAGAGACGAATTACTCGGAGAGAATCCAAGGATGCTTAACTCGGAAGTCCACGGAGACGAGCTGTTCGAGAGCATGTACAGGGCTCTGGAGAACGGTGAAGTCTTCGAGATCGATGATATGACAAACGTCGATAAAAACGGAGACGAATACCTTCACGACCAGCAGGTCATCCCGATCACACTTGGAAGAAACTGCCCAGAGTTCTACGCAGCCATATCAGACCTCAAAGAAGCCGAAATATGAGAAATATGGGAAAAGTTGGGGGCGGCATGATTTGAACATGCAACCTTCCGCTATCTCCGATGTTGAAAATCCGTTAAGGGATTTTCTTGGAAGTAGGAAACTGTCTGTAACAGTTTCGACTTTTAATCATCAAGCCAGTCCTTGCGAAGTGGCTCTCATTCCTCCATTGAATCTGGTGGCTCGAAAGCCATGCCTAGCATGGTTTGTTGCGTATCTTGAAGACCTCTGAAGGTCTTCTGCTCAAGAAAACCAGATTATCTGGTTTTCGGCAATCGAGCGTAACCAATCGCTGGAGGCGGACGCTCTCCCAGGTTGAGCTACACCCC
>ERZ1034543.82-NODE-82-length-24927-cov-3.261861_pt1 | contig 24927 bp, 22 predicted proteins | sample MGYA00520654_ERZ1034543 | MGnify/ENA primary metagenome ERZ1034543 (study PRJEB33760, sample SAMEA4777712) | hypersaline lake metagenome | biome: hypersaline environment; feature: brines | place: Spain | collected 2012-08 | depth 0 m ... | reverse complement strand
ACATCCGGATCGCTGATGCGCTTTTGGAAATTTTCGAGAAGCGCAAAACCATTGAGACGTTCAACAAAAAGGGCTTGTACGTGATGATTCGCGAGATGACTGGCGTCGAGCGGACGCAGCACATTACAAAAGTTGTAAAGAAGTTCCGAAAAGAATACAAAAAGCTTGTTGAAAATTACCGCTCGACCGGAACCATTAAGCCAGATAACAAGTTTTTCGAAACTTAAAGTCAAGTTCTGCCTTGAACAAGCGCAAGTCTTTCCACGGGCTTGCGCTTTTTTATTTCGATTCTATTTAATCTTGCACACAAAAGCTAAACGCTTGCTATGGATCCGAATGAAGTTAAAGCATTTAAAAATACGTCACTTGGAGACATTTTGGAGGAAGCTCACGACCGAAGCAACGAACAAAAGCAACTGGTCGAGCGGCTTATCGACCAGCTTTCCGATCTTATGGAAACAGAAGACGACGCCGTTGCTTTGGTTCCGCTCATTAAAGAGTATCTTGAAATCAACGTTCAGAACAACGAACAGCTTGTGAAGATTGCACAAGTCATTCAAAGGATGTATAATGCGACAATCAAGCAAGAAGGCAGCGCCGGAGGCGGTGCAGGAGGCGGCTTTTCAGACGACGAAAAAGACGAACTTCGGGATATAGCCGAGTCAATGGTTGAAGGCGATGCAGAAGATATGATGCAAAAGGCAGAAGAAGCAGTTGAAGAAATTGACAAAGACGTTGACCTGTAATGGCATACAGTTACAACAAACGGTCGGTAAATAAAAAACCCAAAGGTCCGTACGGCGCAAACCGGATCTCAGGGAAAGACTATACCGACCTGCAATCCGATAGGGCGCAAACCCAAGACAAGCATTTCGAGCTTGCAGAAGTCGTCGATGTGATCCGGAGTTCTGATCATCCCGACCATAAGAAAAACGAAGACATCGGAAAAGCAAAGGTCCGCCGGATTTATAGCGAATTTAACCAAGACTCTTCCTCCCTTGGATTTTGCCTTCCTTTGAACGGGAAATTTAAAAGCTATCCCTTAGAGTACGAGCTTGTTTTGGTTGCGGAGTTCAACGGGCTTCCGTTTTATTTGCGCACTGCCCACTGGAGGACAAATCCAAACCAAAATGCGGCAGCGAAAATTTCGGTAAACAAGATTGAAGGTCAAGGTTCTTCATATTCGGATAACTCAAATGGGGTTTCCGGCACTGCCGGAGAAGAAATCAATATGGAAGGAGAAAAATTTGAAGTCCGTGAAGACGTGATGCCCCTTCGCCACAGGACAGGAGACATTAGTGTTGAAGGTCGGTTTGGAAATTCAATTCGCGTCGGAAGAGATTCAAAGATGAACCCGATTATGCAACTTCGGGTTGGGCAGCGGGAAGAAGTGACAAATGCAGAGTACCTTACTCCGTTTTTTGAAGATATAAACAAAGATCCGACTTCAATATACATGACGAGCAAAGAAACCGAGTTTCCGCTTGGGCCGGAAGAAACTTCCGCAGAACTCGAGCCTGCTACGATTGACTTTGGCGACCACCTTACTTCTGCAGAAGACTCGCCGGACTCTTACAACGGCGCCCAGATTCTTATGGCAAGCAACAGGATTGTGTTGAACGCCAAAGACAAGCAAATCATGGGGTTTTCAAAGGGAGAAACAAATTGGGTTACGCTCAAAAATTTTACATTCGACGCCAAAAAGAAAATCAAATCATTTTCAAAAGAGAAAACCGAGCACAAGTCCGGTGGAGACTTTGACGTTTTGCCAGAAGGAAACATTCACTTGACGACCGATAGCGAAAGCGAGCCTGTGGCACGGGGCAAACAGACGGTCGATAGGCTTCAAGAACTTATCCAAACGCTTATTCAAGAGACGCACCCGACGCCTGTCGGGCCGACGAGTCCACCGATCCAAGCTTCACAATACCAAAAAACGCTTCAAAAGATTCTTCAAACGATCCGATCCGAGAGAGTCTTTCTTGATGAAGGATAAACAAAACGGTTTGATACATAACACTGAATTAAAGCCAAAACTTTACTATGAACGACCAAAAAAAGAAACTTGTTGGCCTGATCAATAAAGTTGTAAACAAAAAGCTCAAAAAAGAGCGGAAGCGCATGAAAAAGCAGATTACAAAATCTGTATTGAAAGAGGTTAAGTCTGCTTTACAAGGAGGAGGCGGTGGGCAGCAGCAACCGCAAAGCAAAGACCCCCTTGTAAACGAAGTTCTTCAAAGCCGAGATAACAAAGAAAACATGAAGCAAGCGGTCCAGCAAGGGGCTTCGTCAAACCGCCAGCAGCCGGGTGGTGGTGAAGAGCAAAGCAAAAAGAAAAACCTTCAAAAAGTGACCGAAACGATTCGTAGCCAAATGAATGGCGGCGGAGGGGGGCAGCAAAAGCAGCAACTTAATGCCCAGCAACAACCGCAACCGCAGCCTAACCCACAAGGAGGCGCAGGGGGAGCGGCGGCGGCAAACCCCGTAGCAGCGCAAGCTATGGGCGGTCAAATGCCTATGGGTGGCGGCGGTGCAGCGGCGGCAGCACAAGGCGGCGCAAGCCCTGTCTCGATGGACGGAGGGATGCCTGTAGCCGGAAGCGGCGAGCTTGCCAACGCCGAAAAAGGCGGCAAAAAAGCAGCGCCACAAGGCGGAGCACAACCGCAAGGAAGACCACAACCGCAAGCTCCAGCAAATCCTCATCAAGCGCAAGCGACGCCGAACAAAAGCACCGTAACTGGCGGAAACCAAATGGGGCCACAGCAAGGATCCCATGAAGATTGGGGAACCGTCGACGGGCAGCAAAAGATGGGCGGCGCCGTTCCAAATCAACCTCAAGGAGGCGGCGGCCAACAAGCGGCACAACCGACGGCTGCAGAAAAAGCGGCTGCTCCAGACAGCGTGAAGCAAGTTGCAAACCGAGATTACAGCGAACTAATTGATAGGTTCAATGAGTAGTAAAAAAGCAATCGGAGTCGGTTATCCGATCCAACGGTCAAGCGACGGGTATTTCGATAAAACGTTTACCACAGTTGAACACACAAAATCAAACATTATAAACGTTTTGTCGACAAAACAAGGGGAAAGGATTGGCAGGCCGGAGTTTGGGACCAACCTTGAAGAGCTTCTTTTCGAGCCAATGACCGAGCAGCTTGAAGCTGACATCCGGCAAGAAATCAATTCTGCAGTCCAGCGGTCTTTGCCGTATGTGGAAATTGTTAGCTTGAACGTCGGTAGAAACGAACAAAAACGAATCGCGAAAGTTGATATTGATTTTACGACTCCCTTTGTTCCCGGCGAAAAAGAAGAAAATGTTGAAATCTTTTTTGAACTTTCAGATCAACCTTCTTAATTAAAAAATGCTAAACGGTGATCAAGTCGACGTCCGATATCTGAACCGAGATTTTGGTTCGATTCAAGACCAACTGATCAACTTTGCCGAAGCTTATTACCCGAACACGGTACAAGACTTTAGCGAAGGGTCAGTTGGGCTTATGTATATCGACATGGCAAGCTACGTCGGTGACGTGCTTTCTTTTTATACCGACGTGCAGTTTAAAGAAAGTTTCATTCAGTTTGCCGAAGAAAAGCAAAACGTCGAAGTCCTTGCAAAAGAGCTTGGGTATCGCCCCAGCGTAACCGAGCCTGCCACGACAACTCTTGACGTTTTTGCAGCCGTTCCGACAACGACAGATGAAGACGGAAACGTCGTCCCCGATTTTCGTTTCGTTCCGGTGATAGAAGAAAATATGATCGTTGGTTCAAGCTCTCAGCCGGAAGTGGAGTTTCGGACGCTTCAAGACGTAAACTTTGAAGTCGACACTCCAGAAAGCCCGCTTGACGTAAGCATCATAGAAAAAGATCAAGAAACGGGAAAGCCGATCAGTTACCTCTTGACAAAGCAAGTGGAAGCTGCGGCGGGAACTATCGAAACCACAACGTTCAACTTCGGGGAGCCAGAACCGTACCCGTCAAGAACGATCAACGATGAAAACGTGATAACTATTCTCTCTGTTGAAGACTCGCAGGGAAACGAGTGGAAAGAAGTTCCTTACCTTGCGCAAGACCGGGTTTTTGAAGAATATAGAAATACCGAAGCGGTCGACAAAACCTTATCTGAATTTCGGGAAGAAGCTCCTTTTCTTTTAAATGTCGAACGGTCTCCAAAACGGTTTATATCCCGTACAAGAAACGACGGCACCACAAAAATTCAATTCGGATCTGGAGTTTCCGAAGAGCCGGATTCAAGCCTTGTTCCGAACCCGCTTTCGGCCGGAAATCCAGAAGTCGAAGACATCCGGCAGGTAGAAAGTTCTTTGGATCCAAAAAATTTTCTTTCTGTTGATAGCTACGGAGAAGTCCCTTTTGAAACAACACTTGAAGTCGAGTACGTTTCTGGAGGAGGTGTAGAGTCAAATGTTCCTATTAACGACTTGACAGAAATTGTTGACATAAACTTTAATCTACAAAACGTAGATGTTGGGGGAGAAGAAAACAGAGAAACTCTTCAACAAATCCAACAATCGATTCGAGCAACAAATCCAGTTCCCGCTACCGGAGGAGGACCCGGCGAATCGACAGAAGAGATCCGGCGGAACGCACAAGCTTTTTTTGCAGCGCAAAACAGGGCGGTCACGAAAGAAGACTACGTGGCGAGGGTCCTGTCAATGCCGAGCCGATACGGTTCTATCGCAAAAGCAACCGCCGAAAATAGCGATCAAGGTCTTGGAGTTGATCTTCGGGTCCTTGGTTGGAACAGCGAGCGTCAGCTTGTTGAAGTAAATAAAGCGATTAAAGAAAACATCAAAAGCTTCTTGAGCCGTTACAGGATGCTTACAGATGGGATAAATGTGTTGGACGGGCACGTTATTAATGTCGGCGTAGAAGCGGAAATAACGCCTGTGAGAGGCTCTTTGAAGCGGGAAGCAAAAATTGCAGCTATTGAAAATCTTGAAGAAAAATTGTCTCCGGAAAACAGAGACTTCAACCAGCCGATTGTCAAGGGAGAAATCATAAGCGATTTGAATTCTCTTGACCCGATTCGGAACGTCCGGAGCCTCGAGTTTGAAAATAAAATAAACACCGATGAAGGCTATGCCGGAAACAAGTACGATTTAAAATTTGCAGAACGCCAAGGAGTTATTTATCCGTCAAAAGACCCGTCTGTATTTACGGTAAGATTTCCGAATAAAGATATAAAGATAAAAGCATAAGAATGTTTGAAATCTACAGGCCGAAAAAAGATGCCACCATTTATGGATATGCCGAGCGGGTAAATGCCGGAATCGACGAAATTCTCGAGCTTAATACCCAGTCCTCTATTCGAGGGGCGCAAGACGGAACCTTTAGCCCATCGAGAATTTTGATGGATTTTCCCGATATTGGAGAAAGCTTTGAAACTGTCTTGCAAGACGGGCCGAACGTTTTTGGTTCGTTTGGGTACGAAACTGTAAACAGAAATCCTACCGCCAATGGGGAGCAAGATTTTGAAGGAGATACGTTCAACTTGACACTTAAAGATGCATTAGAAACTTCAGATTCAGGGTTGCCGAACGCCTTTGCATTTTTCGGGGAACGCACCGCCCCGACCAGAGAAGTAAAAAGGCCAGAAGAGCCGGAAGAATTTGAAAGCTTTGACACAAGCGTTTGGATCCGGCTTTGGTTTGCAAACGGGCAAGGGCTTCCGAAAAAGTATGTTATTGAAGCTTTTCCTATCAAAAGCGAATGGAAAGAAGGCAGGGGAAGGCTTGAAAACCAGCCAGCAAACATAGAACCTTCAAGTTGGGTAAAACGGACTGAGATAAGAGATTGGGACAATCCGGGCGGAGATTATAAAAAAGTTCCAAGGTCTTCTCAAACGTTCAATGGAGACGATCCTGACGTTTATATGGACGCAAACGAAGTGTTTTCCGATGGAGTTGAAAACGGAATTTTGATTAAAAGAAAAGATGAAGACTTCGACCGATTTACGCAGCTTAAATTCTTCTCATCTGAAACCCGGACGATTTACGTTCCTCACTTGCTTTTAGGTAAAGATACCTACGAATTTAAGAAAAGAGACGCTCAACCTCTTACGAGAGATAACTTTACAGTTTATGTAAACAACTTAAAAGAAAAATACATACCGTCAAAAAAGCGGTTCAAGGTTTCGGTTGAAGAAAAATATAAGCAAAGAGACTTTCTTGGAATTCGCCCTACCGAACGAAACTACGGAATAGAAAACAACAAGTACCTGCCGGAAAGAAGCCTGATGTGGCAAATCGAAGACGTAAACAGCGGAGTCGTGTTCTTCCCTTTTGATGAAAGATATTCTGCAGTTTCTTTCAACGGCCGAGAACACTACTTCGACGCAGATCTTTCGAACCTTTTTCCGAAACGGGATTACAAAATCGTATTTAAGTACGAAGACCCAGAAACTGGAACAGAAACGCTTTTCGATAACAACCAAACTTTTCAGGTAAAATGAACCGAAACTTCAAAAATTACTTTATTTGGGAAAAGCCAGGTGAAGAAAAGGCTTTAACTCTCGAGCCAAAACGAAACGTAATCAACGCCGAAGAGGTTCAAGCTATTTTTGATACGGAAATCGGTGGGACTTTGCTTTCTGGACAAACCGCCGTTTTTGGAAATGCTCCGGTTCAAATTTCTACAGAGATAAACACGACTTTCATAGAAAATACAAACAACGTTCGAAACAAAAGCGTCGAGATTTTTCTTGACATCGAGGGAGCTGGCCCTTATACTTTGAAAAAAGATGGAGAAGTAATTGATTCCGACTTGCAACCTTCGGATTTTCCTTTCACCGATCAACGGGCGCTTACGCAGTCTTTTACGTCTCCAGCGCAAGCGTCGGAAAAAGAAGAAGAAATCACAATTGTATATGAAATCGAAAGCAGAAGAGAAAACTCCGATGTAGTTGAAACGACAGTACAAGAATGATTGACGAACAGTTTTTTAATTCTGGAGAGCTTGATAGGGGGGTGTTTGACCCCTTCTATGGCAAATATCGGAAGAAGAATATCCGAAACAAAATCGTGTCCGGAACTGATTCAAGCGACGCCTCCGGCGCAAAGCTTGAGTTTTCGATTTACGACAGCGAAAAAAATCTCCGCTATTGGAAACGGGGGGTAAGCTACGAAGCAAAAGATGGAAACTTCGAGCCCAACGTATTTTCCCACATTCAAAACGCCGATATTCCCGATGGCGGAAACTATATTCTTCGTTACAACTTCTTTTCTCCGGAGCTTGAAGACAAGCTTTACGTAAAATCGATATCAAACGGGGGAAGAGAAGTTGTCGTTCGCCCACAACCGGAAGCAAGCGATTCTTTTAAGCAAGACTTCTTATCTCTTCTTAAAAATAGCTTCAAAAATACCAGTCCGAATAATTTTCAGTCTGGAGAAACGCCGCTTACTTATGTCGGGAATCTTGGGGAAAACGAATATTACCACATATTAAATTGGAGCCCGGTTGTCGAAACAAAGGCAAACGGAGACGTGAAAATCAAAGACCACGACCCCGTGTTTTCCGGAGAAGGGATTTTAAGATTTGAAACTCCGGTCGGGCAAAACGTGGAAGTCGGGGACCCGCTTCGAATCGATACCGAGGCTTCTCGCCCTTACTTCGATAGGTTTGAAATCTTTAGAAGCGAAGAAATCACCGCCGTAAACACGCTTGCAGGGCCGGACTTTACAGCTTACGGCACCGAGAGCGGGCAAGAGGGGGGCTTTGAGTCCCTTGAAGAGATTACCCAAGGGGACGCCTTTGAAACTTCCAAAAACTTCATACAAAGCAAAATAAGCGGTTCTAAAGCCGTTGACTTAAACGTCGACTTTACCGAATTTGAAAACTTCATCCAGTACTCCAGCGCCGAAGAGAGGATCCGGAACTTCGAATACAAGATTCGAAAAATTTATCAAAACGTCCAAGACTTAAAAGAGCTTGACGTTCCCGGCGGACAAGCGGAGGTGCTCAAAGAAGAAATCGAATCGGTAATCGGTTCGTTTGACGCCTATGAAAATTGGCTTTTCCGAAACGAAAACGGCTATCCAAAAGACGGCGCCGGATCATTGAAAGATCCAGATGAAGCGAGAAGTTGGTTTGAAGATAACATCCGTAGGGCGCAAAACTACGACGGCCAAAACGATTCTGCCCTCCGAAGCCAAGTTCCGGAGTTTGTCCGTGAAAACCCGGAAAACGACAAGTTTTTGCTTTTCGTCGATATGATTGGGCACTGGTTTGACGTAAACTGGCTTTATATCCGGCACATTGGAAACGTAAGCTCTACAAGTGAAAACGCATTTGATCCGGAGACGTTGAGCCCGGACTTGTCGAACGTGGTGGCCGAAAGCTTTGGGTTCAAGACGTATAACGGGTTTGACGCCGAAGAATTTTTTGATGAAATTTTCGATAAACGAAAAATCGAATCTATATTTGACGGCGCGGACGTAACAAAGTCCGGAGCGAAAAAAGAAGTGAAAGATGGAAAAGTTGATCTGACCCGCTATCAAGCCCAGCAACAAGTGTGGAGACGGCTTCTTCGGAACCTCATTCACTTTTACAAAAACAAAGGAGCGGCGGATTCTATTAGCGCCATCACAAGCGTTTTGGGCATCCCTTCCGGTTCTCTTATCGTAAGAGAGTCGGGCGGCGCCTTGCCATCTTCCCAAAAGACGAAGTTGGAAGAAAGCTCGAGGTATTTGTCGTTTTCTTCATCTCAGTCTTTGGAAGTGCCGTTCGGCACAAAGTTTGAAAAAGATTCAAACGGAATCGAAATGCGCTTTCGGTCGGAGTTTCAAGGGGGAAGAACGTTGAAGCTGCTTGAGGTTTCTAACGTTTTAGAGCTTCGGGTCGAAAAAGCCGGATTGAATACCGAAAGGGCACGCTTTGTTCTTGAGGTTCAAAACGTTTCCGGATCAAACGAAATTTTAAAAACAAAAGAAGTCCCTGCCTTCAACGGGGAGTGGACAAACCTGTTGCTTCAACTCCGAAAAGATGATCCGGCAATCGAGTTTTCGGTTCGGCAGCGGTCTCCGTTTGGCAATTTGCGCTTTTCTGAAGACTTGATTTTTAAAACTGGAAGGAGATTCTTTTCTTCGTTTTATGATGCAAATTCAGCAGTTGTCGGAGGAAACGCCCAACGCCCGTTTACCGAAGGAATTTCTTTTATCGGAGACGTCGATCAAATGCGGGTGTGGTCAAAACGGCTACCTCTTGAAGTTTTTGAAGAACACGTCGATGCCCCAAAGAAGTACAATCTCGAGTCAAAAGATGCCTTTGGTTCAAGCGAAAACTCGTTTGGCAGAGAAGAGCTTCTTTTCCGCACGGAGTTTATATCAGAAGAAGAATTCCCCGAAATCAAAAATCTTTCCGGAGATGAAAATGCAATTTCAAGCGGGTTTAGCTCCGAGGATTTTAACGAGTACAAGCGCACCAACTTCTTTCCTTCCGTTCAAATCGGAAACACCTCTTACATTCAAAACAAGGTTAGAATAAAAGAAGGAAAAGATCAAGTAAAGTTATACCCTGACCGGAACCGAGAAGCCACAGAGCAGCCGATTTCCGGAGACAACGAGCGTCTTGGGATTTTCTTTTCACCGATTACTTCAGCAAACCGCGACGCCATTTCCGAAGTTGGAGTAAAGTCGTTAAATGAAGCTTTGGGCGACCCGAGAGATCAAGTGAAAGGGGAATACAGGGCGCTCGACAAGCTTCGAATAAGCTATTGGGAAAAATACGACACTCCCATCGACACCGGAACTTACGTTCGCTACATCGACCAGTTTTATGGAGCGCTTTTTGACCATATTCAAAAAACGGTTCCGGCCCGAGCATCAAGCTCTCAAGGAGTGGTTATAGAACCGTCTGCGCTTGAAAGAAATAGGCAAAGACTTCCAACCGGAAATGTTGAAATTAAAAACAGTTAATATTTAAATCAAAATGGCACACTTAGATAACACAGAAAAAGTTATTGAAGTCCGCTTAACTTCTGTCGGCCGCCAAAGGCTCGCTGAAGGCAAGGGGATCGACGTAACTCAGTTTGCACTCTCCGACGATGAAGTCGATTATGGGCTTTGGCAAGAAGGCGTGCCGGAAGAAGATAGGGGAGCGATTATAGAAAATCTTCCGGTGTTTGAAGCCTTGCCAGATGAAAAGCAGTCTATGCGCTATAAGCTGGTTACTCTTTCAGATTCAAGCGATAAAGTGCCGAAAATATCTTTGCCAGAAAGCGTCCGGCTTGACTCCGGTTCGGTGAGCCTTTCGCCGGAAACAACGATTGACGGAAACCAGACGACCCTTGACAGAGAGCTTGGCTACACCGCTTACGTAGAAGAAGAGGGAGTGTTGAATATCTTTGCAACCGAGTCCCCCCAAAAGCAAAATGCAACTGTCCCTGCGGCTTATAAAGACAAGGCAAGCGATTCGGGGATACTGGTTTCGGTCGGAACAGAGTTTGAAATAGAAAAAGCAAGAACCGTTTTCGAAGACACCGAAACTCAAGTGACGTTTGTTGGAAATGAAAGTGGGCTTTCGTTTGAAGTTTTCTTTAACGTGATTGCGTAAAATATATGGAAGTTTTCAAAGAGATTGAAAATTCCGATAAAGCTGCCACAAGCACAAGCGAAACCTCCGCTTGGCTTTTTCCAGAAGAAAGGGTAGACTCTATAAAACTTTCGTCGGTAGGGCTATCAAAAAAAGGAGAAAAGTCGGCGCAAGGACCCGGAAAGCAAGTCCCAAGATACTTTTATAAGGTTTACGACCGCACAAGCGGGGTAGAAGAAACTGAAGAAGCGCAGTACCCGCAGTTTACAATAACGTACGGAAACAAAAATGGGGGCGGGGCGCCTTCTTTTTTAGATCAAGAGGGAAACAAGACAGGCTCGACCGAACCGACCAAAGCTATATACTCTCAATACGCTGATTCGCTTCTTGAAGGAGGCTCTTTTGGCTTCCGCAAAAACCACTTCTACGCCATTAACTTTAGCAACCGCGTCTTAGAGAAAGGCGCGGTTCCAGAGTCTTTTGAGCTTACCCTTTCTTTTGGCGAAGACAAAATAACTTTGGTTGTGGGAAGCGGACCGGAGGGAGAATATCCGATCTACCGCAAAAATCCTATTTTTCTTAATCAAAAAGAAAGTTCTTTTGTCCAGCCCGGAGACGTTTTAGTTAGCCAAAAGCCGAAAAAAGAAGACCAAACGGTTTATGCGCCGAACGTTTTTGCTTCTTTAGGGGTGCCTTCCACCGATGGAGTAAACGAGACTGGAGGAAGGGTTTACGGGTTTTTATACCCGAAAAAAGGAATTTTGATTCTTGATCCAGACATGATTGCAGAAGAGGTTTCGGCAAAAGATAAAATCGTGCCAGAAACCCGAAGTCCTTCCGAAATTCTTAATGAAACTCAAAACAAAAATTCGTTCGTCCAGCCCGGAGACGCTCTTGTTACCAGAAGCGTAGCAAGAAAAAAGGGAAGGTTTGGGTACGAAGGGGGATACAACGGCGACTTAGATCAAGTAGAAAGAATTTTCCCAGATTGGCCGTACGTGCGAAACCACGATAAATTTTTCAAAGCGATTAAAAATGGGGAAAACTTGAAGCTTAAAGTCGAAAAAGAAACGGTCAAAAGCACCTATGAAATCAAAATCGAAGAAGGCGAGTTTAACCACTCCACAAACCCGACATATAGCGACAAGTCCGGACACGTAACGTTTTCTGGCGATAAGCCTTACTATACCACCATCGGGCTTTACAACGACGACAAACAGCTTTTGGCAGTAGCGAAACTCGAAGAGCCTACCGAAAAATCTGAATCAACTCTTTCAATTGACATCGGCTATTAACCCTTTCTTCAAATGGATTCGGGAACAGGTTGGGCCGTTTTTTTATTTAAGCTACCGAGATATTTTGACAAAAGGCATCCGACCAGCCATGCAAGCAAATCCGTCAAACCGCTGGAAAAACGAAATTCTGCCTGTCGTTGAAAATCACGACTTCGGGCTTATCGATGTTTACGACGCAGGACCGAGCTTTCGGCAAGACGACCACCAGTGCGATTTTTGCGGTTCTCACCTCCGCTACACCGCAGAGATCGGCGCCGAAGATGATCCGGAGATCGAGTACAAGGTCGGGCTTGACTGCCTTGAGCACGCGATGGGCACGTCTTGGAGCCACATGCAAGACGTGGAGCGGAAGATCAAAGACCTGAAAGAAAAGGCGAAGCGCAAGCGGCGCAAGGAAGAATACGCCGAACAGTACAAGGCAGAAATCGAGTGGCTTGAAGAGTACCTCTCGATCACCGAAAACGACTTCCTTGAGTCTATGCACGAAGTCCTTACGACCGGAGAAAAAAAGTTCAGCCGGAACATGGAGGAAGCGGTCCACAGCAACATGCAAGCGGTTGACCTGCAGGAGCTTCGAGAAAACGAGGAGTGGATTGAAAGCGTAATCGAGCGGCTTGAAGACCTGCTTGAGATGATCGAAGACTCGAGCAAAAATGACGGGGCGTATAGCTTCGTTAACAGCGTGCTTAGTTATGCGAAAAACAACCGCCGAGTCACCGATAAACAGCTTGAGGCGGTCAACGACGTTTACGAGCGGTACGAAAATTACGAAGAGGAGAAAGAGGACGAAGAAGACGAGGCTCCGAAGGTTCCATTTTAACAGTTGACCCAATATTAAAAATGCGAACAAGAAGCCAGTTGCATCCGATCCGGAAAGAAGAGTGTGAAGACTTGGCCGAAACACTCGACGTTGAGATTGAAGACAAGGCTCCCAACCCCGGCGAGCTTTATATTGCGGGGCGCAACACCGAGCCCAAACTACTCACCGCAAAACGGATTGACAAAGGCTGCGTTTTTCCGGAAGAAGACGCATATCCGTATAATACCGGAGAGTGTTTTCGGCTTACGGACGAGTATCAATAAATATGAAAAAGAAGGCGGCTTCATACTTAAAAGTGTGGAGCCGCTTTTTCTTTATTTAACCAGATTTAGAATTGATGTATAAAAACCTTTCAAATGCAGACGTAACTGTAACTCCGTACCGAGCCAGAAAACTTTTTCGGCTTGGCAACGGTTCTCCATATCTTACTTTCCACGTCGGAGTAAATGATCCAGAACCATTTTCACCTGAAGAGTCTGCAAAAAACTCGAGCGGGACGTATATCCAACCCGTATATGAAATTGTTCGGCACAAGTATTACCGAGAGGAAGGAAACCCTTATGAACGTTTTGGGGTTGAAGACCCGTCAAAAATGAACCGAAGCGGCTTTCCAAGGCAAGAAGGTGGAGTTATTTACGTCCTAAAAATATCCAGTCAAATATTTGGGAAACGGGTTGACCCCGGCTCTTTTCAAATCCAGTCTGTCCCTGACCGAGATTCAATCACCGTAACAGATGATGGAAACGGCAACTTGTTTTCAAAAAAGCAAAATGATCAAGTCGGGAATATCTTCTACTCAAATGGGCTTGTGGTTTTGACCGAACCTCCAAGTTCTGCTTTTGACTTGACTCAAGAAGACATCGACCAGTTAGTAGAAGAATCTGAAGAATACGACACGTTTCCATTTAAAAAAGAGCAAAATCGTTATACTGCCTTTCCCGACTACGAAAAAGACACGTTTGATTCGCTTTTCCAACAGTATGAAGTGGAGTTTCGGTCCGTTACCGAAAATTACGAACACGAAATTTCTGCCGACGTGAAACCGGGCGAATTCGGATCAACTCTCAACCCCACGGCACGTGAAGATTCAGAAAAACCGATCAAACCTCTCGAAGACGGGGATTTTCGCCCGTATGTAACTACGGTGGGGTACTACAACGACGAAAGCGAGCTTATTGCTACTGCAAAGCTTTCGAAGCCAATCAAATTGCCAAAAAATACGGCAATGACAATTCTTGCACGGTTTGACACTTAATCTTTAAACAGTTATAACATATTATGAAAGTAAGTGGTTTGGATCTCAGCACGTCCGTCGCAGGTTACTGCACAATGGACGAAGACGCAAATATTGAATCTTACGATTTCTATAAATTCGACAAGCCAAGTGATTATCAACTCATCGATCTTGTCGAGCAGTGGGACGAAAACGTTTGGCCGCACATCGAAGACGCCGACGTAATCGTTCTTGAAGACAGTTTGAAAAAGTACGCTGGCGGTTTTTCCAGCAAGGCGACGATCTCGAAGCTTCTCCGGTTCAACGGTATCGTGGAGTACGAGCTTCAAAAACGAAAAGGCAAAGATGCAATTGAGAAAATCCACCCCTCGACCGCAAAAAAGCAAGCGTTGGGTAGAGGGCGGGTTCCATCCGATTACGAAAGCCCATACAGCACATATAAAGACAGCAAGGCGTGGGCAATCGACCGAATCGATGAAATGTACGATAACGTCGAGTGGGAAATGACCCGCTCTGGCAACCCCCGTCCTGGCAGCGACGACGCGGCTGACGCTATCGTCTTGGCACGCAGTTACGTGAAAGCTTAATAAAATATGAACAAGAGTTGGAAAGTGTTCTGCGAAGACAATAAAAAGACTCTTGGCAGGTTTGAAGAGGGAAAAGTAGATTACGTTATAACGAGCCCCCCTTACAACATAGCAGGGCATAGAAACGACCTGTATTACGATATAGGGTATGAAGACGGTCTTTCCGAATCAGAATACTTGAACGCCCGGATTAGCGAGTTTAGCTTACTTGAAGATAAGCTTAACCCGTTTGGATGCATATGCTATAACTTGGGATATAGCCACTTAAACCCTTCTCTCCCATCGAAGCTTGTGGTTAAGGTTGAAAACGAAACCAAATTTTCCCTCGTTGACAAAGTTACATGGAAGAAAAATACGTCCATACCGTTTCAAACTTCAAAGCAAAGGGTTAGCCGAATATGCGAGCAAATATACGTATTTTCAAAACGCCCTGACAGTTTTGAAACAAACAAAAAGGTGACGACGGTGAACGAAGACACCGGACAATCTTTTTATGAAGGCGTTGACAACTTTATAGAAGCGAAAAACAACGACGGGGTTGAAACAGACTTGAAAGCCACGTTTTCTACCGAATTAGTCCGCAAACTGCTCGAGATGTACGTGCCGAAAGAAAAAATGGTTTACGACCCGTTTATGGGAATAGGTACAACCGGAGTTGCTTGCTTGAGAAACGGCAGAAAATTTTTGGGAAGCGAAGTGCAACGGAAGTATTTTGATAAAGCCAAAAGCAGAATAAAGCGTGCTGAAAATAAAATCGGTAATAAATTTTTTGAAGTTGAATAAAACAGCAGTTTGAAGAAAATGTGAACACGGCGGCTTTCGGGGAACCGAGGGTCGCCTTTTTTATATAAGGGGGCGAGTTATCATCAAGCACCGATCCCCTTAGAGCTTATGTGTGTTACTTGCAATTATCTTAAAAACCGCCCGGTAGAAGATGAACAGCCCAGCGTTTGGAACGGCGAGCAAGAGCTAGAAAAAATTTCCGAACGGCTAAAAGATAAGGTCCGAAAGCATCATGAACTTCACCGACTCCGTTGCAAGGGAGAGTACATGGAAGAGTTTTTCAGTCAAGCCCTTGAAGAAATAGGGATTGACAATGAGTGGTATGGCGCTGATCACGGGAAGGGAAGCGACGTATTTATTAAAGAAGACAACTCTAGCCGTCTGTTTGATTCGGAAAAAGGTGAAGTGACTGGCATTTCTTGCAAGACTAATATTAAAAGCGGGCTCAACACGGTCCGAGCAGACATGTCAGGAGGTCGTCTTGAACGTTTTAACGGCGACCTTGATAAAATGCTTGACTACTTGAGCAACCAGAATAACTACAAGTGGTACTTCTTTGGGACTTACAGGCGGCTTACAGAAAACAAGTCTCTTGACTATCACGAATACGAGTTTCATCTTCTGCCAAACAACTTTGTTGATCCGCTTCACTTCGAAGACCAGTGGAAAGATGGCGATTGGAATGTGAAGCTTTGCACCGGATTCAATCTCGAAATTAGCAACTCGCAGTCAAAACAGTACTGGATCAACGGCATTCCAGAAGCGATCTTGAGTTGCTTCTCGTTTGGCAAAATTCAAATCGATAAATGAAGTTTAACGTAAGCATAAGCAATCCACCATACGGCAAACGCAAGGTCGACGGCAACCTCACCGGATCTGTCCTTTGGGCAGACTTTGTGAAGCGGTTCGTGCCGCTTTCCGAAGACTCAAGCTATATTCACCCCCCGATCTGGCGGCGACCCGCAAACTCAAATTCGCAGGTGGACATGTTCCGTTACATTGCAGATCGGATTAAGTACCTGTCTATAAACGACATAGAGGCGGGCAAACGGGTGTTCGGTGCAGGAAGCCGTTTTGATTGGTGGACAACTGGAAACGCCTCTTACGTCAAAATAAACGACGCTGACGAGCGTGAATGGGAGCTTGACCTGTCCGATTGGGATTGGCTCCCGAACAAAGATTTTGAATTCGTGAAGTCGCTTTTGGGCGAGTTCAACGAAGACCGGGTGATCTTCGGGTCATCCCACCACGCAAGCCGAGACCACGTTCACCCGGACCCCAACCGATTTCGCTATCCGGTCGTCCACTCCACGGCGGGAGGCAGGGACATCCGATCAACTTGGAAAGGCGGCGGCGCTTTTGGCAAGCCTAAAGTGATTTTTTCAGAGACGGGCGTAGGCGAGCCCATCGTTGACCTTGAAGGAGAGTACGGTTTGACGCAGCAAGCCATAGGCGTGCCTGTAAGCGGCTCAAACGAAGCGGAAAGGGTCGTGTCAGCGTTGAAGTCCAGCGGCTTTGAGCGGCTTACAGAGGCTTGCTCGTGGAGCACTTACCGTATAGACTACCGCATGATCCAGTATTTTCGTGACAACTGGTACGACCAGCTTTTGTAAATTTCGTGTGAATCGCCTGCGTTTTGCGGAACAGCAATACCGCAAGCGCGTGTAAGCCATTACATTATCACAACCAACCGACCTATTATTAACTTTATGAACGTTGAGATGCAGCACAACTTCCCACTTATCTGCGGAAAATACTGTGACTGGGACGGACTTTTTGCCAACTTTAATGATCCCGACAAAGCAAAGCTTTGGGTTTGGAAAAAACGGCTTATTGAGCAGTCAGAAGACAATCCGAGTCAATGGAGGCCAGAAAAGTATCGTGGAGAAGGTTTTGAGGCTTTCGTTGAGGCTCTTGTAAAGCTTATGGGACCTCACCCGAACATTGGAATTACAGATTATTCTCCGGTTCCGAGTGATCAAGATTATGGAGTAGACGGGTTAGGAACCGGAGCAAACGGGAAGCCCGCCGCTGTGCAGGCAAAGTTTCGGTCCAACACTTCTTCAAAACTTACAAGTAACGACGACATTTCAAACTTCGTTTCAAATGCAGTTTTAGAGCAAGGGGTCCCTCAAGAAATTCCCGAAAGTAAAAAATTCCGAAATCTTTTAATCGTAACAACTGCGGAAGGAACACACTACGAGATTGAGAATAACATGTACGTGGATAAGGTCCGGACGCTTGGTTACGACGAGCTGAAGCGTCTTGTGGATCATAACCTTGCCTTTTGGCAAAAGTTCAAGCAGTTTGGCGACGAGCTTATTTCCGCTAATACCTCCAACCAGTAGATCCTACGTTCCAATGAACGTTCCTGAGTTTTTCACTCGCGACCCTCATCAAGACGAGCTTTTTGAGGCGGCTCGCGAAAACCTTTACACAGATGGAGTATTCGTATCTCCGACCGGAAGTGGAAAGACGTTTGTGATTGGAGACACGATTTACGAACGTGCTCTTTCCGATGGCGGTCAAGTGTTTGTAGTGCTTGTGCCGAAGATTCAGCTTGCGATGCAGCAGGTGAAAGCACTTTACGACCGCTTGGAGGCTACAAACGGAAAGCGTGACACCGAAAAGCCGTTTCGGTACACCACCGTACACAGCGGAAATATGGGGGAAGACCACCTTATACAGTATGCACGTGACAACAACTGGAACCTTGACGAACTTCCAAGTCACCAGTTTACGTCAACTACCAGTTCTACCGATCTGCGAAGCGAAGTAAACAAGGCAAACAATAGCGGCGAGAATCTCGTTATTGTAAGCACGTACCACTCCGCAGAACGGATTGCGCAAGCTGGCATCGGTGTTGACCACGTGTTTTGCGACGAGGCTCATTACCTTGTCGAAGCGCAGCACCACCACGTCCTTGATCTTTTTGAAGCGCCGTACCACCACTGGACTGCAACTCCACGGTATAGCGATTCTTCCGACGGGCGTGGAATGAACAATACAGACGCATACGGGAACGTTCTCCAGAGAATCACAATGGAGCGTCTCGTTGAAGAGGGGCTTCTTGCAAAGCCGAGGCTCAACTTGGTTCGGGGAATGGGAACCAACGAAAGTGCTATTGAAAACAAGTATTCGGTAATCAAAACGATTGCAACCGATCAAGAGCAAAAGATCGATTACCCGCCGAAGCTTGTTTTCAACTGCTCTGGTCGGGACCAGCTTCACGGGCTCGCCCAGCTTGCAACCGAAGACGACCGATTCGAAGATTGGACTATTTATCACATCAGTTCCGATGACCCGAACCACGACGATTACGGATCGTGGATTAACGACAGGGAGGTAGACCGTAGCACGTGGATGGAAGAGATTGATGAAGAAGATGGAAAGGCTCTTGTGTTTCACTACGACGTCGTGACCGAAGGGATTGACGTTCCCGGCATTTCTGCTACGTCTATGTTCCGTTCCATTGGAAGCACGGGGACAAACGTGCAAATTATGGGGCGTGCTCTTCGCTTGCTTCCCGGCGAACGTGGAATTCATGTTGACCAGCGAAAGAAGACTCACGCTGACATCTACGTTCCGCTTATTGAAGAGCCGTTTGACGACGGGCAAGATTTGGATTCTCAGTTTGAAGTGTTTCGGAACCTTCTTTACACGCTTCAAACGGAAGGGATTAACATCGATCCATCTGAAATCCGAATGGTGGAGCAAGCTACCGGAGACAGCGACGACGAAGAAGACACGCTTGAAGTGACGGAAGGTGAAGAGATCAACAACCTTCTTCCCGACGAGATCGATAATCTTACCGACGTTGTAAACGAAGAGTACGAAAACGTTCAGAAAGACGAACGGCAAACGTATTTGAACCGAATGCGTGTCAACTCCGATTCTGTAACTGAAGCTATTGACTTCTTCGAGCAGGATCGTGACACAATTTTAATAGAACGAGAGCGGGCAGAGCTTCTTCTCGAGCATATTTATAGCCAGCAGAACGAAGGGATTTACCCGAGCAATCACGAAATCACTTCTTCTACCTACACTCCGCCAACGCTTGCACATAACCAAATTGAAAAGCTTGTGGAAGCGGGAGCGGACTTTTCTAACGCAAAGGTGCTTGTGCTGAACCCCGAGTACCTTGTTCAGCTTTACCGTGAGGGCTTCCGTCCAAACGAAGTCGTGATTCTTTGCGACGATCCAGCGATGCGAAATGCGGTGTCGCGACTCAGCATGAGGTTCGGAATCCTTGGGCGAACTGTCAACGAAATAGAACAACTGGATGATATGGAATTTGATGTTGTTGTGGGGAACCCGCCATTTGAAGAAAATGAACGGACAAAGCTTTGGCAAGATTTTGTTCCTCTCGTAAATCAAATTACAAAAGAAAATGGATACTTTTCCTTGATTCATCCTGGAAGTTGGAAATCTTATGCAACACCAGGTGAAGATACACTTTTGGAAAATGTGTTCATGAAAAACAACGTACGTTATCTTAATATTGGAACAGCCGAACAATACTTTCAGGTTAACAGTACCTTTGATTGGTATGTAATTGAAAAATCTGATCCAGTTGATGCTTCTCCAGTCGTAACCGAAAATGGAGAATTCACATTTGATATAAATTCTCTTCCGTGCGTTCCAGAACGATTTACAAAAGAAAGCCTCTCGATTACTAGAAAGGTTATCAAAGAGACACCTGAACTCAATATAAATAAAATTCAAACCCACCATACTCACAGAGATTATGTTTCAAATAAAAAGACCCAAGATTTTGAATATCCTCTTCGTCACACAAAGCTGACTTCTGACGATTTGAAGTGGACATCAAAAAAACATAGCGTACAAAACCAAAAGAAAGTTCTTTTGACACGAAGCGGATATATTAGGCCAGAATATGACGAGGGGAGTTGCGGGGTAACTCAGTCTGCTCTTTATATTCCTGTTGAAGATAAAGAAGAGGGAAACTATATTATTGCTCTTTTGCAAAGTAACCTTTATTCTTACTTTCGACAAGTGAACAAGTGGAGTGGGTTTCATCATCTATACTTGCTTCATGAAATGCCTTACGTTAAGGGGCTTGACACAAACAACATTGACGAAGAGCTTTACGACCATTTCAACCTTTCCAACGGCGAAATCGAAGAGATTGAGCAGTTTCTATCATGATTGACTTTGACAGGGCGAAACGGCAGATCAAAGAGCATATCGTCGCGGAAGAAAGCCGTGAAGAGCACGCGGAGGTTCACCCTCCCGCCGATCTAATTAACGATATGCTCGACGAGATTCCGGAGGAGAAGTTTTCCGATCCGGACGCTACCTTTCTTGACCCGTGTGCTGGAATTTCTAATTTCCCCTTGCATATAGCAGAACGACTTGTGGGCAACGGCATAAGCTACGGGCACGCTATTGAGCAGCAAATTTATATGGTAGAGCTTCAACCAAAAAACTGCATCAAGATTGAGGAGATCTTGAACCCAACGGGGGATTTCAATTTGAATTTGAAGTGCTGCGATGCCTTGGAGCTTGACATTGAAGCTATGAAGCCGGAAGACTGGGACACAGAGCGTTTCAGAACGGATTACGGAAACCAGTACTCGTTTTTCGAGCGGGAGCCGGATCCGGAAGAGCTAAAGCGGCTTGAGCGGGTCAAAGAGCTAACCGACGACGAACAAATCATTCGCCGTTTTCAGAAAGGCTACGAAAGATGACCACGGTTTTTACAAGTCACGAAAAAGACTATATTCTCCGCCGGACAAGCCAATACAGGGACTGGTGGCTTCTTGAAGACAAATACAGAATCTCCATTGACACAAAACATCGCGTTCCAGAAATGGAGCTTATAAAAGAGACAATCGTTCCGGAGTATGAAAAAAAAGATTTTGCAATTGAGCCAAGGGTAAAAAAGAAAAACGGGTTTTCAACAGACGTAGAATTGGTTTGGAATCTAAAAGAAGAGATCAAATATGAATTCAAAACTTTTCAACAAGGAATGCTTGACGGGTATAAAGACCCATATTCAGGAAAATGAAGTTGATGCTGTTATTTGCGACCCGCCGTATAACACGACTTCGGCAAGCTGGGACCAGCAGCCGCTTGATTGGGAAAACCTTTGGGAAGAGTTGAAGCGAGTCTCCACCGAGGAGGCTCCTTTCGTTTTTACCGCAGCCCAGCCGTTTACCCATAAGCTAATCCGAAGCAACTTCGAAGACTTTCGGTACACGCTCGTTTGGCTAAAAACTCACCCGTCAAACGCGATCAACGCCCACCGGAAGCCGATGACAAAACACGAAGACATCGTCGTGTTCTACCGGAAGGCGGGGGCGTATTCGCCGGAAACTACCGAGCTTTCAAGCCCACGGACAAACGGCAGGAGCGGGGACACCGAGAAGTATATCTACAATATTCGCGAATCAAGCGAGCAAACCGAAACTGGCTTTCCTACAAGCGTAATCGAGGCAGGAAGGGACAACCGCACCTCCGGCACCGATCACCCCACAGAAAAGCCTGTAAGCCTTATGGAAAAGCTTATCGGGATGTACAGCAACGAGGGGGACACGGTGCTAGACTTTACCATCGGCTCTGGCACGACGGGCGTTGCGGCGATGAAAAAAGGCAGAGACTTCATCGGATTTGAAACCGACGAGGAGTATTTCGAAAAGGCAAAAGATCGGATCGAGGGCGCAAAGTCGAAGCAAAGTCAAGTCAACAAGTTTTTCGGTTAACCGATGGCAAATGAAACAGTTGTTGAAATTATAGAGCAAGCGGTTGATAGCCAGTCCCGCTCTGTTGGATCAAAAGGGGACCGCAAGTTTTCCTGCCCGTTTTGCAGGCATCCCGAGCACAAAAAAAAGCTTTACATTAATCTAAATTCAGACAGGGAACAGTACCAGAACTGGCAATGCTTCGTTTGCGATAATAAAGGCAAATCTCTTTTCACGCTTTTAAAGCAAGTAAACGCCCCGAAACGGCTTTTCAAAAGGCTTTCGAAATACGTAGATGCCCCAAAATACGCTACTGCCAAAAGCGATGAAGAAGACGAAAAGCAAGTATCCGTTTCTCTTCCTGAAGACTTCCGGCCGCTTTGGAAAGACCAGAGCGACATCGTTTCAAAACACGCTTTAAATCGGCTTTCAAGCAGGGGCGTAAGCTATGGAGACGTCGCGAAACACCGGATTGGTTATTGCAGGTCCGGAAAGTATAAAAAGCGAATCATCGTCCCGAGTTACGGAAGAGACGGGCAGCTTAACTATTTTGTTGGGCGCCGGATATGGTCAAGTCAGTTTCCAAAATATAAAAACCCGTCTGCCCCGAGAAACAAAATCGTTCCTTTCGAGTCTACAATCAATTGGAGAGAGCCTGTTACAATCGTTGAGGGGCCGTTTGACGCCATTTCTACAAGAAGAAACGCCGTACCCATCCTTGGAAATAAAATGCCAGAGAGCCTTTTCTGCAAGCTTATAGAAAGTCCTACAAATGAAGTAAACGTTGCCTTGGACGCAGACATGAAAGAAGTGTCGGTAGAGATTGCAGAACGGTTTTTGAATGAAGGGTTTGACGTAAAGCTTATTGAAGTTCCGGATGGAGAAGACCCCGGCGACCTTGGATTTGAAAATATGCAAGATTTGATTCGCGAAACAGACCATTTGGAATTTTCAAGTCTCGTTTCTAAAAAGCTTTGGTCTTGAAGAGCTTTTCACCTTAAAAGGGTGTCATAGGATATATTTATGGCTGCATTAAAAGCAGTTATAAGTAAATTATCCTATGGCAGAGATAAACACACTTCCGATAGAAGGCGAAAGCGTCGACAAAATTTTTCACGTTGCCGACGTTCATCTTCGCAACTACAAGCGCCACGACGAATACAAAGAGGTCTTTCGCCGCCTATACAAAGAAATAGATGAAAGAAAGACCGAAGACAGCCTAATCGTCGTAGTTGGCGATGTCGTCCACTCCAAGGCTGACATGAGCCCGGAGCTTGTCGATATGGTGACGGAGTTTTTGGGCAACTTAGCAGACAGGTTGCCTACGATTTTGACTCCGGGCAATCACGACTGCCTTGAAAACAACCCCGACCGGATGGATGCCTTGACCCCGGTTGTTCAAGCGATGGGGCACCCGGATCTTCACTACGTTTTCGACACGGGACTTTATAAGGCACGGGATGTCGTGTTTTCACATATGAACTTTATGGACGATGCCGAAAACTACGTTCCGGCAAGCGAGATTCCAGACCAGTACCGAAAAGTTGCGCTGTATCACGACGTAGTAGACCGGGCGGTAACAGATTACGGATATACGCTCCAGTCCGATGAAGTAAGCGAGCAGACGTTTATCGGCTTTGAAGCCGCTATGCTTGGGGACATTCACCGCAGGCAGCAAATTAGCGAAAAGCGGACCGAAAAAGTCCGTGTAACAAAAAGTGAAGCAAAAGATTACGTTGGCGGCGGTTGGGACCTTGCAGAAAAAGACAACGGCGTAGCTCTTTTAAAGAGGGACTGGCCGGAAGCTTGGTTCACCGGATCTTTGATCCAGCAAAATCACGGCGAAGACGTTGGGCACGGCTTTTTGGTTTGGGACTTTGATGGAGAAATCGAAAAGCCAGAATACGTAGAGCTTGAAAACGAATACGGGTTTTATACGCTTCACGTCGACAAGGCAAGCCTTCCGGTTCGCCCGGACATTCCAAAAAAGCCGCGACTCCGGCTTAAAGTCCGGAACACCTCTGGAGCGGAAGTCCGAAAGCTTACCGAAGACGTTCGGGACTTGTATAACATCCAGCAGCTTTCGGTTATGCGAGTCGAAGACGACGGGCAGACGCTTTCCGGCGAAAAAGAAGCGGCTGCAATCGGGGATCTTATGTCTGTTTCATATCAAAACAGCCTTATTACCGATTACGTGCAAAGAAACTTCCCCGCTACAGATGAAGTTGTTGATGAAATCCGCAATATCAACGAAGACTTGAACAAAAAGCTCGATGACGACGAACTTGTAAACAACTTGAAATGGAAGCCCAAAAAGTTTGAGTTTTCAAACATGTTTTCATATGGAGAAAACAACGTCATTGACTTCGAGAAAATGGGCGGTATTGTTGGGCTTTTCTCCGAAAATGCTACAGGAAAGTCTTCGATCTTGGATGCGTTGTGTTTTTGCCTATATGATAAATCTACACGGGCGTACAAGACCGATCAAATTTTGAATAACAATTCTGATTGGTTCGAATGCAAGCTTACCTTTGAGATTGATGGAGACATTTACGTGATCCACCGCAAAGGGGAAAAAGAGCGTGACCGCATTCCGGTTGACGTGCAGTTTTATCGGGTAAACGAAGACGGCACAAAGGAAAACTTAAATGGGGAGCAAAGGTATGACACAAACGCAAACATCCGAGAATACGTCGGGCAGTACGACGACTTTATTTTGACTGCGCTTTCGGTTCAAAACAACAACACGCTTTTCATCGAGAAAAGCCAATCGGAGCGAAAAGACGTGCTCGCACGGTTTATGGGGCTCAACGTATTTGACGAGCTTTACGGAATCGCCAAAGACAAGTCAAAACATATCAAAACCCTGCTTGAAGAGCACGACAAATCCGATCTTCAAGAAAAAGTTGAACGCTGCAAAAAAGAGCGGGAACAAAAGCGCAAACGGAGAAGCGAGATAGAA
>ERZ1034543.80-NODE-80-length-25189-cov-7.936500_pt1 | contig 25189 bp, 28 predicted proteins | sample MGYA00520654_ERZ1034543 | MGnify/ENA primary metagenome ERZ1034543 (study PRJEB33760, sample SAMEA4777712) | hypersaline lake metagenome | biome: hypersaline environment; feature: brines | place: Spain | collected 2012-08 | depth 0 m ... | reverse complement strand
GAACCTCTACAGGACAGCGCCCTCAACGCTGCGCCTTTGACCACTTGGCTACCCTCGCGCGTGTTACCGCATCGTTCCCTGTGGAACGGATGCTTTGAGCAGACTTTTTTGGAAAAAGTCTGCGACGCTACGCGAACGCAATAAGGCATTCAAGAATGCCTTTCGGAAATTTTTTGCGGCGTAGCGTTGGAAGCTTGTAGGAAAGATTCGGTCGGCTATTTTTTTAACTGGTTTTGTTTAGATAGGATATTTTTTCGATGCAGGTGCCTGCAATCCAGTGATCTGAGTTGGTGCTGTAATCGTTTTCTGCCCCCCGGATTTCTTGTGAAAGAAAGTTTTCGTCTGCCAGTTCAGGTTCTATATGGTCTCTGAGCCTGTTGTAGAGTCCTTCTACTGTGTCGTAGTTTTCATGGAATTTTTCCGGGTTCTGGTCGTCGGCTTCCAGGAGTTCGTCGATTTCCGGTTCTTCCTCGTACCAGCAGGCACGGACTATTGATGTCGAGCTGTTGTTTGATCCGCTCATCCCAACCAGTTGTTGGCCGGTCTCTGCGTCGTAGATGTCGCTGTCCGCCATGAAAGCATCGTAGCCGAGTTCCTCCAGTTCGTTTATCAGAAGTTTTCCCCACTGCTCCATGTAGACTTTCCTGAACTTGTCGCTGCCGTCAGGGATTCCCAGCATGAAACATTTCGTGTCGTCGTGGTACCATGTTTTTCCGCCGTCACGACGCCTCACCTCGGAAATTTCGGAAGTATCCTCATGGAGAAGCTCTTGATTCCGGCCACGGACGATATTGTTTTCTTCCTCGTGGTCCAGGAAGAGCCGTGTCAGGCCGTTTGCACGAGTCCTTCTATGCAGTTCACCGACCAAGTCATCGATTTCCTCCGGTTCCTGCACTTTCCATTCGTAACTTTCTCCTGAGTTCATTCTCTATATAACCATTCCTCGCTCGAGTATTTATCAGCAAGTTCCTCTGCTCGTTCAACTTCAGAATCTTTTAGTTCTGATCTGGAAAATTTTTTGCCTTTAAGAAGCCCTTTTTTCAATGCTTCAACAGTATCTTCGAAACTCGCATCAGATTCTTCCTTTATTGAACTTACACGATCTTCAAATTTCTCTATCTTCTTGTCAGCGATTTTTTCTTCTCCTGGTGTTAAAACCTGGAACATTTCATAGGGATTAGTCTTGTAGAGAAGCGTTCCACCAATGTAGACAACTCCGTCTTCTCTTTTCAGTGTTGCACCGGAAATTTTTCCTTCTTCCGTGACTATATCGTTGATCGGTTCGTGTTCGGCTTTTATTCCTATTTTTTCCAGTTCTGAAGCGATTTTTCCACAGATGTCCTGGTAAATCATGTTCACGTCTTCAGGGAAATTTTCTTCAGGTCCTACTATTCCCCAGGTGATCTCTCCGTCCTCTGTGAGGTAAGTGGTTCCACCTCCGCCCTGTCTTCTGACAACCACAAGATCTCTTTCCTTTACTTCATTCAGGTCGACTTCTTCTTCTATTTTCTGACTGTAGCCGATGTTTACGCAGTCTGGTTTCCAGCCGCTCAGGAAAATTATTTTCTCGCTGGATTCCCGGACGGACTCTATAAGTGCTTTGTTGAGTCCTGTCTTGAAGTACGGGTTGTAATGCTGGAACGGGATGAACCGGGTCATGGATAGAAATTTATTAAGGGTTGAATAAACCGTTTCTCATGAAGGCAAACGTCTCGCTGAAAATTCCTGACGGAAAAATGGTCAAGATAAACGCAGAGATCGACGACGAAAAAATCCTCGACACAGAGATCCGCGGCGACTTTTTCCTTGAACCGCCGGAAAAACTCCAAGAACTAGAGGAGAAAATTTCAGGAATTGACAGAAACTGCTCGAAAGAGAAGATACAGGAAAAACTCGAGGAAGTAGATGCAGAGCTAATCGGTTTCTCCAGGCAAGACGTGGCGGAAGCCCTGAGAAAAGCAGCTGACAAGGTTGAAGGTGAAGAAAAATGAGCAAATGGCGTATCATAAATGAAGGCGAGTACAGCGAGGCGATGCACCACGCAATAGATGAAGTTTTAACGGAGAAGATGGAAAAAGATAATTTAGAGCCTACTCTACGGTTCTGGTACAGGAAAAATCCTTCTGTTCCTTTTGGCCGTTTCCAGAGCTTTGAAGACGAGGTAGAGGTCAAGTACGCGGAGGAAAATAATATAGAGGTCGTCAGGCGGATCACGGGTGGTGGCGCGATGTTCGCAGAGCCAGGTAACGTGATCACGTACTCGATCTACATCCCGAGAGACGAAGTCCCGGAAAATATCGAGGAAAGCTACGAGGAGCTGGACAAGTTTGCGGTAGAGGCTCTGAAGGAACTCGGAGTTGAGGCAAGTTACGAGCCGCTGAACGATATAGAGCATGAAGATGGAAAACTTGGCGGCGCTGCACAGCTCAGGAAGGAAAACGCTGTTCTGCATCACACCACGATGAGTTTTGATCTGGATACTAAGGAGATGCTCAGAGTCCTGAGGATAGGGAAGGAAAAAGTTTCTGACAAGGCTGTAAAATCTGCTGAGCAGCGGGTTTCCAGGATTTCCGATCACGTAGGTCATCCGCGTGAGAAGGTTGTCGAGAAGATGATCGAGAAATTCTCGGAGGGTCGTGAAGTCGAGGAGGCAAGCCTGAGCGATGAGGAGATCGAGCAAGCGGAAAAATTGGCGAGGGAGAAGTTTTCCAGCGAGGACTGGAACCGGGAGCTGTAACGGTTACCCTGGAGTATCCAAGCCGTATAAACAGGTTTTTCACTACTTTTTCTCATATGAATCCTGAAGTCAAAGGACTGCACCATTTCACGGCGATCGCCGGCGATCCCACCGAGAACGCAAGTTTTTACGTCAATACACTTGGACTCCGCATGGTGAAGAAGACGGTAAACCACGACGCACCGGATATGTACCACCTGTTCTACGGCGACAAGAAAGGCACGCCAGGCTCCAGCATCACTTTCTTCCCCGGAATGGCGGAAAGGAGGGGAAAACCCGGTGCAGGTATGATTACGGAACTCGGGCTCAGGATACCGGAAAATTCACTCGAGTACTGGAAGAAGAGGCTTGAAGACGAGGGTGTAGAGTTCGAGGCGGAAGAATGGCGCGGTAGAGACACTCTGAGATTCTCAGATCCGGATGGACTGCTGCTTAGACTAGTAACGGAGGAAAATAATGATTACGCTCCGTGGGGGTCGAGCAAAGTTCCGGAAGAGCATCAGGTCAGTGGTATGCATCATGTCGCTCTTTCAGTCCAGCGAGAGGAAAGTATTACGCCGGTCCTTGAACGCATGGGGCTGGAAAAATCAGACGAAGATTTCGATAACCTGTATTTTGAGGCCGAGGACGGCTCGGGGGTTGAAGTAAGAGAAACTTCCGAGAGAGGCCGGATGGGCCGAGGTTCGGTCCACCACGTGGCTTTCAAGGCGGGAGAGACTGATGAGGAAATCGAGAACTGGCGTGACAAACTCCAGAAAATTGGTATGCGGTCGTCGCCGGCGATCTCGCGAAAATACTTTACCTCGACCTACGCTCGAACACCACCTGGAATTTTATTCGAGTTCTCCAGTATGGGACCGGGCTACACCGCTGATGAATTAGTGGAGGAGCTCGGAACAAATTTTGTGTTGCCGGAGAATCTTGAGGATCGGCGTGAGGAAATCCTGGAGAATCTTCCGGAGTTCAGGGAGGACGAATTAGATGAAAGAAAGAATACATGATGATCAGAAAGTTTTCACCTCTGGAAAAAATTTGGATAATGCTGATATAGCTGTAATCTTGGTTCACGGCCGCGGTGCAACTGCACAGGGCATGCTACAGCTGGCTGAGGAACTGCCGGAGGCTGCTTATCTTGCACCGCAGGCGACGAAACGTACATGGTATCCGCAAAGTTTTATGGAGTCTCGTGAGAAGAATCAGCCTCATCTGGATTCTGCGCTAAGAAAACTTGGTTCTGTCGTGGATGAAGCTGCTTCAGGAGTTGGTATGGAGAATACTTTCATCATGGGGTTTTCACAGGGTGCCTGTCTTGCCTCGGAGTTCGCTGCCTCTAATCCACAGAGGTTTGGCGGCTTGATCCTTCTGAGCGGGGGTCTGATAGGTGAAGAAATAGAGGATTTTTCTGGAGATATGGAGAAAAGTGAAACTTTCATAGGCTGCGCGGAGAACGATCCACATATACCACTGGACCGAGTGAACGCGACTGAACGGGTTTTCGGAGATCTAGATGCAGATGTGGAAAAATATGTTTTTGAGGGCTCGCACCATGGAATAACTGATCACGAGCTGGAACGAGCCTCAGAGATTATTTCAGGAAATTAATTTTTCAGTACTTCGGGTTTTTCTCTTCCACGCCTTCAAGATGATTTTCATGCCGGGCCATCAGAAAGTACAGGTCGCTCAACCTGTTGATATATGTAAGAACTTCTTCACGTAGCTCCTCATCTTGATCAAGTTTTACGATTTTTCTTTCTGCTCTCCTGGCAACGCTCCTGGCGTTGTGGAGCTGTGCCGCGCTCTTGCATCCTCCAGCTAATACAAAACTCCGGAGTGGAGGACATGCTTCCTGGTACTCGTCGCAGAGTTCTTCAAGTCTTTCAATATTTTCTTCGGTTACTTTGACGTCGGGTTCACGGTTAGCGAGCTCTGCCTGGAGGATGTGGAGTTCGTTCTGTATTTCCTCAAGTTCTTCTTCCTTTTCTTCTGTGTAGCTGCGGCAGACTCCTGTAAGTGAGTTCAACTCGTCGACTGTTCCGTACGCTTCTATTCTCTCGCTGCTTTTTGATACTCTTTCACCTGATGAGAGATCTGTTCTGCCGCGGTCGCCGCGTCCCGTGTATACCATACCCGTGTTTTCGTGTTGCAGATTTTTTACCTTACCTATGTTATACTGTTGTGCAGGTGTGTAATTGTTTCATCCGCTGACTGGGATACGATGCTCGAATCAGGAAGCGTTGAAGAAGTTGTGAGAGTTCACGATCTCTACGCTGATCATGATCACAGTGATTATATCAAGGGCATGGCGGAAGACGGCGTTGCTACCACTGACCTGCTTTCAAGATGTATTGGTGTAGGTGTCTACAGCGAGGAGACAGGGAACGCTTACATTGCGCATTTTATGGTCGAATCTATGACTAATAAAGAGTATCTTGATGGCCTGGCGGATTTCTACGCAGATGTAGCTGAAGAAGAGAATTTTTATCCCTCTGAACTTTCAGGAAGTAATTTCAGGGCTTTTGCAGGAGGCAACGTTCTTCCGGACGTTGGTGTGTTTGACATGCTCAAGGAGATGGGGGGAAAACGGCGGTAAGAGGCTTATCACCGAGGAGTTCCTGGATGAAAATTTTTCAGCCTGGAAGGCTAACTGGGGTTCGGATGAAAGGGAAACCGAGTTACTGGTGGATTCACATACAGGAGTTTTCTGGTATGGTGGCGAAAGACAGGTTTTCTAGCATGGACAATAATCTGTAGATATAAAGTTTTCTACAAAATATACCATAGACATGAGTAGTGCAAAATCTGCTGCAGCCAGACAGATGGAGGCTCTCGGTCTTGAATGGGACTACGAGCTAACTCCAGAGACAGGATTAACAGAGGTAGAGATCTCCGGAGAGAATGATGAAAGGGCATGGAGCACTCAGGGAGAGATAAAGATACCAGGATTGACAAAGTGCCTTGGAATTGCTGTACTAGATCACAGCGACAACACAGGATATGCTATGCATGTAACCACCGAGGACAGGACTACTGATTTCTCTGATGAAGCAGATTTCTACAAAACTATAGGCGCCCCTATACAGGAGTTCAACAGCGCATTGATGGCTCACGACGTTGATTTTGAAAACGCGGAGGCTGTTGTTGCAGGAGCTAACTACGGCATGGAGGCATCGGACCGTTTTCTGGGAGATTGTCAGGAAATGCAGGAAGTAGCGAAAGGAGGTTCAATCAGAGGAATAGCTGAACAGTACGTAGATAATTACTTCGGAGAATCACACGCTTACTGGGATATGGAAGTTGATCACATGGGAGAACTCGCAATGGACATCGATCAAGGCGTTATAACTTACGATCCTGCTTCAGCACGGATGCACGAATCAGTCGAAGAAACTGTTTAAACTTTTGACTTCTCAACGTAATTGTGAAGCTACAGGAACATGAGGCCAAGGAAATACTCGCAAACCACGGTCTCAAAACACCTTCTCAGGAACTGCAGATAGGCAGAAGCTACGTCGTCAAGGCACAGGTTCTCGCCAACAACAGAAAGCAGAAAGGAGGAATAAAGTTCGCTGACAACCTTGAAGACGCCGAAGCAATCAAACAGGAAATGATCGGCGCAGAGTTCGGCGGACAGGAAGCAGAAGAAGCTATAATAGAAGAACAAATAGAGTTTGACGAAGAATACTACGTTTCGTTTCTCTACGACACTGATACTCGTAAACCAGCGATGATATTCTCAAGAGAAGGAGGAACTGGTATAAAAAGCCGAGAGGTAGAAAAAATTCCTCTGGAAGACGATTCGCAGTTCCGGTTCCGTCAGTTCCTGAAAGATCAGGGATTCGAGGGAAAAGAGATAATCAAGCTCGGCTCCACGCTGCAGAAAATTTTCCGGACATTCCTAGAGGAAGACGCACGCATGATAGAGATCAACCCGCTGGCAAAGACTGAAGAAGGATACGTCGTACTGGATGCCATGATGGATCTAGATGACGACGCATCTTACAGGCACAACCGCGACCTACCCGATAGATCAGATCTCGGAAGGGAGAAAACTGAGAGAGAACTTGAAGCAGAGAAAATCGATGAAGACGACCATAGAGGAGTCGCAGGAAAATACACAGAGCTTGACGGCGACATTGGCATGATGCTGGCCGGTGGCGGCGCCTCACTCACCAATATGGATGCTATAATTGAGTACGGTGGCGAACCAGCGAACTATACTGAGTACGGCGGCAACCCGCCGACAGAAAAGGTCTACAGGCTTTCAAAGGTTATAATGTCGAAGCCAGATCTGAAAGGGCTATGGCATGTTGGCGGCACAGCGAACAATACGGATATTTACAGGACCATGAAAGGTTTCGTTCAGGCTCTTGAGGAAATTGACCCGGATTATCCGATAGTCATCAGGAGAGACGGTCCGAACGCGGATAAAGCGTTCGAAATGCTACGTGAGAAGAAGGAGGAGCTTGACCTGGACATGAAGCTTTACAGGAACGATACTCCGATGACGAAGACTGCTGAAACCCTGATGGAGATGGTTGAAGAATCAGAGGAGGGAGAAGATGACTGAAATCTACTTTAATCTAGATCTTACGCTCACCGAGATGAGTAAAACTTTTGATCAGTGCTTTGAAGAGGCTCTGGAGGATCTGAAAGTGAAGAAGGAAAAAATCGATGCCAAGAAGTACTCGGAAATATTCTTTGAAATTTTCGAGCAGATGGAGCCGAATCCTCGGAAAAAAGCATTCAGAAAATACTTTGAAGAAAAAAATATTGACTCAGAACCAGAGAAAGCTTCAGAGATATACAAGGAAAAAGAGCTGGAAGCAGTTAAACCTGTAGCAGGGTTAATAGAAAATCTTAGAGGTCTTTCAGAAGATTACAATCTTGGCATAGTGACCGCAGGAACTACAGAGCTCCAGAAAAAGAAGCTGGAGATGCTTGGAATCACTGAAATTCTTGATGAGATTCTCATAACATATGAGGAAGGAAAAAGCAAGAAGAACATACTTGAAGGGCTTGAGGAAGGAAGTATCTACTTTTCAAACTCGGAATCTGATATAGAGAAAGCAGAAGATGCTGGAGTGAAATCAATAAACTCGGATTTTACTGGTGCAAAGGAAATTCGCTCAGAGGTTAGAAAATTATGAGTATTTTCATCGACGAAGATACGAAGGTACTGGTCCAGGGAATCACGGGCAGAGAGGCCAGTGAAAAAGTCCCGGAGATGATGGAGTACGGCACCGACGTCGTTGCAGGCGTAACCCCTGGCAAGGGAGGACAGGAGGTCGAGGGTGTTCCGGTCTACGACACGGTCGCGGAAGCTCTCAGAGAGCACCCGGAGATCAATACTTCACTTATCTATGTTCCACCCTTCGCCGCGAAGGACGCAATTTTCGAGGCTCTGGAGAACGGGATCAAGACGCTGAATGTCATCACGGAGAGAATACCGACAAAGGACTCCTGGAAAATCTATGAACGCGTCCAAGAAGAGGAAGCAACTTTGATAGGGCCGACAAGCGTCGGTATAATCTCGCCAGGCAAAGCAAAGCTCGGACCTATAGGTGGAAACGAACCGGAGAAAGTCTATGAAGAGGGAAAAGTTGGAGTCGTCTCTAAATCCGGAGGCATGACCACAGAGACTTCCTGGGTCGTGAGACAGGCCGGCTTCGGAGTCTCGACCGCAGCAGGACTTGGCGGCGATGTTATCGCGGGCACAACTTTCGAGGACGCGCTGAGAAAATTTGAAGATGACGACCAGACGGAAGCGGTCGTCATGTTCGGAGAGCTTGGAGGAACCTACGAGGAGAAGGCCGCAGAACTCGTTGAAAAAGGCGAGTTCACGAAACCTCTGGTTGCTTATATCACAGGAAAGTTTACCGAAAATATGCCAGAGAAGAAGTACGGTCACGCCGGGGCGATAATCCGCGGTAATAGAGGGAAACCTTCTCACAAGAAGGAGAAGCTGCGTGAAGCTGGTGCACACGTCGCCGACGTGCACCACGAGATCGGTGAGATACTGAAGGATATACTGGAATAGTTATTTTCTTCCGTAATAGAGTAAAGAGTTACTGTCCAAAGTTCTCTCATGACCGGATTTAGGAAAAATCTTGTAGAGTCTACAGTTCTGGCACAGATAGCTGGAGGCGGCCAGCGATGACTATAGATATAGATAGTACGACTTACCATGAGGTCGGTGACAGGATCTGGCGTATCGACTCCGGAACAGACTACGGTGATGTCTGGGATCCGGATGTCTTCGAGCAGCATGGAGAGGACTACTTGGATGAAGACGACTATGACGGCGAAGGATTCGGCGATGATATTGTCAGGGATGCCGAAGGAGAAATTGAGAAACTGGAGGTCGACTTCGGCGATAGAGGTTACAAGCTTTTCCGCGACGAGGAAACAGATGATTTCTGGCTGCTTTTCTACATGGAGCCTGATACAGATGTGGACAATCCGGAGCCGTACCTGAACTCGGTCTGGGCGGATGAGATCGAGACGATTCTTTCGGAAACTGCCAAGACCACGATGATGCTTAGACATGAACTGGAGAACAGCGACGATACATACCGGAAGAGATTTTCCGGCAAGATGTGAGGCATAGTTTAATCAAGATTCATCTTTCTTCTAAACCGTATGACTGACTGGGAAACTGAAATTTCTTCATCAGGAGAAGACTCCGTAGTCAGGGGTGTTCCAAGAGAGGAAGTTATGGATATGGATTTCGCTGACGCGATCTGGCTGCTCCTGAAAGGTGAAAAACCTTCAGAGAAAGAATCCGAAATTTTCAATATGATTTTATCCTCTTCAATCGATCACGGAGTCGGAAACCCGTCGACAGTATCCGCCAGAACTGTCCAGAGTGGTGGAAACGACATGAACACCAGCGTCGCCGCGGGAGTCCTTTCGCTGGGTGATGCACACGGAGGAGCGATAGAGGAATGCATGGAAATCCTGCAATCCGAAAAATCAGCCGAAGAAATCGTTGAAGAATATCTTGAGAGCGGCGACAAAATTCCTGGACTCGGCCATAAAGTTTACGATGAAGAAGATCCGAGAACTGCGAAGATGCTGGAGAAGGCAGAAGAACTTGATATTTCAGGAGAAAACGTGGAAAAAATGAGGGAGATACAGGAAGTATTCGCTGATAGAAAGGTCAGGCTCGTTCTGAACGTGGATGCCGGTATCGCGGCTGTTATGAGCGATCTGGGCTGGGAGCCGGAGCTTGGGAAAGGATTTTTCATAATCTCCAGGACTCCAGGACTTGTCGCACACGTCAGGGAGGAGATGGACGAGCCTGATTTCAGGAGAGAAGAAGGAGAATATAAAGGAGAAGAGAATTAGCTTTTGATCAGCTACTGGATTTTTTCGTTCAGTTCGATAACCTCGGACAGAATTTCTTCAAGCACTTCTTTCTCCGATTTCTCACCAGAAACAGTCTTATCGGACTGTTTTTCCTTCATCAAGCCGTTTATTTTCTCCTGCACCTTTTTTGGCTCTTCAATACTTCTGAAACGCATCTCAACGCCTGATCCTCCGGCTGTTGAGATTTCGATATTGCCGTAGCCGAAATGTGTTCCAAGAATTCCCTGTGAGAAGCTTATGTTCTGTACTTTGTCGAATCCGATTTTCTGGACGCTTCTCGAAAGGATACCTTTCTTCACGTAAAGACTTTCGTCTGTAACAACATATTCTGTGTTTTTCACGCTGTAGTAGGCGCCCAGGATAATGAATATTCCTATTCCAAGTAGAGCTGTCGGTAAGCCTATTATTACTGCTGGTATGATGCTTTTGATCCGGGGCTGTCCGTCCCAGACGATTTTCTCGCTGCTGTCAAGTGTAAACCAGTCAAAACCTGAATCGGTCATAACTCAATTTTGGAGAGTCGACCGGTTTAATACTTTTTCCGGTTCAAGACTTTACAGGAAAGGCTATGTCGGGAAGAGACTACAGCAGCTACAGGTCAAGACTGGGAGAAGTCGCAGTAACAGACTCGCATATCGAAAGAGATAGAAACGATTCTGACGACTGGGAAGCCCTGAAAAACATCCCTGACGAGAGAATGGTCAACAAAATACATTTCTCCGATATCAAACAACTCACATATCAGAAAGGCTCCACATACCCGTATATAGAGTTCCAGACCGGAAAAGGCGACAAGAAAATGTTCTTCTCAATAGGCGATCCGGTGCAGGAAATTTTTGAGGAACTCAAGGAAAGAATCGCTGCCTACAGACAATCATTCCAATGAAATGTCATAAAGAATTATTAGAAACTCCTGAAGATTTCAGTTATATTTGTGGATAATTCTGAGAGGCCTGCCTCGCAGGCCTCCTGATGATAAAACTTTCAGAAGTTTTGCGGCCACCGGGATTTGAACCCGGGTCGTCGGCTCGAAAGGCCGACATGATTGGCCGGACTACACCATGGCCGCCTGAAACGTATATAGGTTGAAGGAGTTAACACTTTTAACGGTGGATGAAGAGAGTCCGGACGTTGAATGAATTGCTTGAGAAACCGGGTGAAAGTTCATAGGTATTTATGCGTCTAGATCCAGGTAAAGCTGGCCATCTGCCTCATCAAGTTTCTTCAGCTTTCCTCTAACTGTTTTATCGCCTTCGCCCAGTCTTTCGCGGGACTTTACTATGATTTCATCGTTCTCGCCGATTAAAGTGTACAGGAAATAATCTGATACCTTGCTGCGAAGTTTCAACGTTCCCCTTACTTCTCTGGAAGATTCCAGATCCTTTTCAGAGATTTTCTCCGGTCTCATGGCATTTGAAGTCGAATCAAGCTGCTTCAGGCCTTCTTTGGTCTGATCGAGATTCTGTTTAAGACTCTCAAGTGAGTTTTTCTCGTCCTCTTTCTCCAGAATTTTTTCGATCTCGTTGCCAAATCCTTCAACAATTTCCTTTAGCCTGTAGAACTCGTCCGCATCAGGCTTACCTTCAACAGTATTTTCCAGTTCATGAAGGCTGTTTCTCATGTCTTCAAGGCTCTCTCGATCCATGGCCTCGTCCTCAGAATTGGACTCGATCCGGGTATCAATCTCTTCCATCTTGGCGTTAAACGTACTTGCATCCAGCTTGTTATCTGAAACAGAATCTAACCTGTTCTCAAGATTCTCCAGTTTTTTTCCCAAACTCTGTTTCGTGTCCTCAATTTTCTGGGTAAGGCTGTCTACACTGGACTCTACTGATTCCAGCTTGTCAAGTTTCTCTTTATTTGAGGAGATTTCAACGCTGTTCTCCTTTATCTCACTCTTTAGATCATTCTCAAACTCTTCAAGATCATCTTTTACAGATTCTATCTCGGATTTATTGCCCTCAACTTCGCTACGTTCCACAAAATCGTCTAGTTCCTGTTCAATGTCTTCCAAGGTTTTCTGGATACCTGAGACTTCTTTACTGGATGCTTTCTGTTCCAGGGCACTGTCAAGATCTCCGAGTTTCTCACTGTTCTGACTATAAGAATTTTTTAAATCTTTGATAGAGTCCTCAAGACTCTTTTCTTCGCTTCCCAGATTTTCAAATCGCTGTTCAAACTTTTCACGAACTTTATTTAATCTTTCAGAATCTGTTTTCAAATCCAGTTTGTTCTCAAGATCGCTTATCTTCTCTCTTGATGCTTTCTGAGATAAATTCTCGTTAAGTTCGTCTTCCAGAGTTTTCAGGTCTTCATCAGAGGCTTTGCCATCAATAGATTCTTCCAGAGTCTCTATATCTGATTCAAACTTCTCTCCTAGTTCTTCATTTACTTCTTCTATTTCATTTTGGACTTCAGAAATTTTTTGCTGCGTAGACTTTTTTCTTTTTTCCCTGAGATCTTCCAGAGCTTTTTCCAGGTCCTCTGTCTCTGCAAAATTTTCTAACTGGCTTTCAAGGGCTTCTAGTTTGTCTTTACCAGCTTTCTGATTTAATTCTTCTTTATCGGCCTTGTTTTCGAGTTTTGATCTAAGTTTTTCGCTTTCTTCTTCCAATTCTTCCTGTATCAGGGAGTTCTTTGTCTGCATTTTCTCTCTGATTTCTTCCTGGGAACTTTGAACTCTTTCTCTATTCTCTTCTATGCTCTCGGTCAGTTCTTGTATTTCCTCCTGTTCGGCTTTGTCTTCAAGAGAGTTTGATAGAGTTTCCTGTTCCTGTCTGATTTCCTCGGCCAGTTTATTTACTGCGTTTTTTCTATTTTCTCTCAACTCTGCGAGAGATTTTTCCAGAGATTCTGAATCTATCCGATCATCCAGTTTTTCCTGGACTGACTCCAGATCCTTTTCTTCAGCTTTGCCGCTGATTTCTTCCTGCAATTCTGTTTGCAGTTTTTCTGTCTCCTCTCTGTCCGTTTTTTCAGAGATTTCGGATTTCAGATCCTGTATCTTTTCGTTTTCAGCCTTATTTTCTATTTGTTCTTCAAGATCCTCTTTCGCGGATTCGACCAGCTCTTTTCCGGCTTTCTGTTCTACGTTTTCCTTTAGTTCTCTGTGTTTTTCTTCATCTGTTTTTTTCTCCAGTTCTGAACTGAGCTCCTCGATTCTGCCGGTGTCGGCTTTGTCTTCCAGTTCAGAGTCTATACCGGAGATTTCGCCGTACAGGCTTTTCTCGGTTTCCTGCAGCTCTTCCATGATCAGAGAGGTTTTTTCACTTATCTTGTTTTCTCGCTCCTCTCTGAGATCAGTAACTTTTTCTTCTAGAGTCCTTTCGTCTATTTTTTGTTTGAGACTACTTCTAACATCTTCAACAGAGTTTTCGTCCACTTTACTCTCCAAATCAGATCTTAATTCTTCCAGATTATTCTTCAGTCTTTTTCTGGCAGCTTCTATTTTTTCCTCTGTTTCTGAGGACTTTTCCTGTATCTGCCTCTCGGTATCCTCTCTGATCTCTTCCTCTGTTTTCTCAAGATTTGTTCTCTCGATTTTGTCTTCGAGGTCTTCTTCAATTTCAGCGACTTTTTCTTCACTGGCTTTATTTTCTGTCGCTGATTCAAGCTTCTGAAGTTTTTCCAAGTCGGCTTTCTGCTTCACCGAGTTTTCCAGATTGTCTAACTCCTTTTTTCTCTCCTCTCGTAATTTTTCTCGAGCTTCACTGATCTTTCCGGCATTTGCTTTGTCTTCCAGTCTTTCCTGAAGTTTCTGGGTCGTCTCCTTTTCTGCTTTATCCTCTAACCGGGTCTGGAGTGTGTTTACCTTTGATTTATCTGCTTTTTTCCGTGTCCTGTCAAGTATTTCCTGTACTGTGTCTTTGTCGGCCTTGTGTTCAAGTCCTTCTTCGAGTGTATCAAATTCGTTTGAGGAAATCTTGTTGTCCAGGGATTTTCTGAACTCCTGGATTACTTTTTCAGAGACTTTTTCATCCAGTTTTTCCCTGAGGATTTTGCTGTCTTCTTCAAAGTCGTTTTCAAGTTCCTCGAGTTTTTCTTTAGCTGCTTTCTGGTCTAACCTGGTTCTTGTCTTTTCTATTTCCTCTTTTTCTGCTTTTCTCTCCTCAAGTTCCTCTACCTTCTCTCTGTTCTCTTCCAGCTCTTCTTTCGGCGCTTTATCTTCTCTGGTGTCATCCAGTCTCTTTTCGGTGTTTTTTATCTGCTGTCTTGTTTCCTCAATTTTTTTTTCAAGCTCGCTGACTTCTTGATGATCCGGGTGTGATTCTAGGTCTTCCTTGATCTCTTTGATGTCTTCGCCGTGTTTTTCTCTCAGTTCTGACTGTTTCTGCTCTATCTCGGTTTTTTCGTCTTTTATCTGTTTTTTGAGCTGTTTTTTCTGTTCTTCAGTGATTTCTGTGAGTTCTGCGGCGAGATCGCTGATTATATCTTTCTGTATGAGCTTGACGTTTTCCAGGAAGTCCTTGTGCTCTTCTTCACGGTATTTCTCGTATGCTTTCTCCCAGTTTTCCTGGTTTTCCTCGATACTTCTGTCGACAGCTCCCTCTATTTCCCTCTGTATGTCCCGTTCTGAGCTGTTTTTCCTATTTGAGGATTTTATCCTGGAGAGAACGTCAAGCATATTATTCAACGGAGTTGACTTGAATAAAAAGATGTTCTCTGGAAAATTCTTCTATCTTCTACCGCCGCAAGATTTAACCGGATTCGAGAATAGATACTGGTTATGGATGACTGTGTTTTCTGCAAGATAATCGACGGTGAGATACCTGGCAACGTAGTCTACCAGGATGAAAATGTGGTTGCTTTCCTGGATGCAAACCCGGTTTCAAGAGGGCATACACTGGTCGTTCCGAAGAAACATGTCGAGGATATCCACAGCGCCGAGGGAATGCAGTACATGTGGGATGCACTGGTCAATGTCTCCAATGCTATCGAAGAAGCCTTTGATCCTGAAGGCATGAACATAGCACAGAACAATGGAGAAGCCGCGGGACAGGAAGTCTTCCACCTGCATTTTCATGTAACTCCAGTTTACCGTGGAGACGAGCTTGAAATAAATTATAACCGATCTGAACTTGAAAACGGCGATGAAATAGCTGGAAAAATCTCAGAACATCTTTAAACTGTTGCAGAAAAGTTTAGGCAGGCCTAAACCCGTTTCCGTGCAAAAGAAAGTTAAAGCTGTCAACAAATGACTGAGGTATGATTTCAGGAATATCTCTTGACGCGCTCTTGCTTGTCCTGGTGGCCGGTCTTATAACTGATCTTGCCACAGGTCTTGGTGCTATACCGTTCTTCTTCAAAGATGAGTTCAGTGATGGCTGGCTTGTAGCGTTGTGGGGTATTGCATCGGGAATCATGGCTACGGCTTCTCTCATGGGTCTTATACCGGAAGGATTGCTTTCAGGAACTGTTTTTGATGTTGTTATAGGTCTTTTGATCGGTGTGGCGCTTGTAGAGGTCGCAAGTCGTTTGCTTGACAGCCATGAGATTGATCCGGGTCAGTTCGAGGAGGCTGATCTAAAGAAGCTTATCCTCATACTTGGAGTCTTGACTGTCCACAGTTTCCCGGAGGGTGTTGCTATAGGTGTTTCATTTGCTGAGCTCGGTCTGCAGGGCGGTATTCCTGTACTGGGTTTCGCTGTCCCTGCTGTGGCGATCACCATGACTATTGCAATATCTATACATAATATTCCGGAGGGTATCGCGATTTCAATTCCTTTCAAGTCCATGAATATGAGTAACTGGAAGATGCTGGGAGCCACGATTTTCTCCAGCCTTCCACAGCCTATAGGTGCCGTAATAGCGTTTGTTTTCGTCCGTGAGGCAAGATTTGTGCTTCCTATAGGTTATGGTTTTGCAGCTGGTGCAATGCTGTATCTAGTGGGGACAGAGTTTGTCGAAGAGGCGAGGGAACAGGCAGGATCGCTGGACGACTGGCGGAAGTCTTTCATAGCTGGATGTATTGCAGGGTTTTTAATCATGCTAGTGCTCTATCTTTCAGTAGGTGAAGCTGCATTTCTGAAGATCCTGTAGAACTTTCAGGCGTACTCATAGTCAGAGAAGGAAAACTGCTCCTGCTGAAAAAGAAGAAAGATTCTGGTGAAGAAAGCTGTTCGACCAATAACACGGAGTATTGGTGGGAGGTGCCTTTTGGAGAAGTTGAATCGGGTGAATCGCCGACAAAGGCAGCTGTACGTGAAGCAAAAGAGGAGATCGGCGTCGAAGTTGAGCTAACTAAACCTTTTTTCTCGGGAGAGTTCCAGCACGATCAGCAGATATTCCTGTGGCATGGATACCTGGCGGAAACCGGTGGCGAACCGGAACTGAAGGAGAAAAAGTTTTCAGAACTGGACTGGCTTACTGCATCTGAGCTGGATCAAGTAGATCTTGCACCGAATCTGAGGCAGATTCTACCTGCTCTAAGAAAAGTTCTCAAAGCATCAGGGGAATAAAGCTTATTGCACCGAGAGCAAAGCATATTATGGAAACCTCGGCTTTCTCCGCAAATTTTAGCACTGTGCCTATTGTCCCGTAACCTACTACAAAGGCTACAGCAGCTGACAGTAAAAGCTCGGAGCTTACCGAGAAGCCTGAGAAAAGATTGATACCTATGTTGGCCGCGAGTATGGCGGGTATACTCATCAGGAATGAAAGTTTGAAAGCGTCCTCGGCGTTGAACTCTCTCAGGAAGAGTCCGAAAGTAGTTGAACCGGATCTGGACATTCCTGGAAGTACAGAAAGACCCTGAAGTACTCCAACCAGCAGGGAATCTTTATCAGTTACATCTGTGAATACATGAGAATCCTCTGTCCTGTAAAGCCGCAGTACTCCTGTCAAGATAAGTGCAACGCCTGTAAGGGCACTGAATAGTTTAGGCGATGATACAAGATGTTCGAGACTGAATACGTAGATTGACCCTCCGACTAATCCTGTTACGAGAGTGGAAAGTACGAGGAAACGGATAACGGAGGTTTCACTGCTTTTCCTCATGATTTTTACTGGGTGATGTTTGTTTTTCCATGAAATGTCGATAAGCCCCAGTATTTCGTCCCTGAAGTAAACTGTTGCTGCAAGCATAGTCCCTGTATGTATCCATATGGCGGCGTTCACGGACTCCATTACTCCTGATCCGAAAAGCTGTGTCATCACAAGAGTTACCACGGCCTCGCTGCTTACAGGAAGCCATTCGAAAACACCCTGCAGAAAACCAAGGATTACCGCCTGTAAAGGAGTCATAAAACTTCTATTCATCCTTCTATCTAATAAAATCTCGTTCTCTGGACAGGTAACTTAAATCAGGGTTCAAAAATTTTCTTTCAGTGAGCAGCCTAAAACATTTTTTCAGGGAAAACGAGGTCGACCAGGTATTCGCGTATGAGATGCTTCAGAAGTTTGCGTTCGGCCTGATCAGCATATTCATCCCGATCTATATTGCGAAGCAGGCAACTCTGATGCTGGCGCTGCAGTATGTCGCTGCAGTCTCACTTTTCTTCATGATCTCGGCGATCCCGATATCATACCTGATTGCCAGGATGGGGTTCAAGCACAGCTTGGTTCTCTCGTATATTTTCTACCTGCCGTCGCTACTGGTCTTCCAGTTAGTTGAACGTGGTATGATGGCACTGGATTTCAGGCTTGTAATGTTTTCAGGGGTTCTCCTGGCGGTCGGCAAGGCTTTCCACTGGATCGCGCTGCATGCAGAATTTGCGACAGACTCCTCTGAAGATCACAGAGGGAAAGACTCTGGCCGACTTCTGGGGCTTCCACGTATTTCCAAGGCAGTAGCACCTTTCGCTGGAGGAGTAATCATGGCCTCACTGGGCTTCGGAGGCCTGGTCTCCATCACAGTTGTATTCCTGGTCCTTTCGGCATTACCTCTGATGTCTTCAGGAGACCACAGAGACCCTGAACCGTACAGTCTCTCGGCGATTAAATCTGTAAAACATCTCAAGTACGGAGCCCTATTCTACCTCCGTGGCCTCGGAATCGCTTCAGGATACTACCTCTGGCCGCTCTTCACGGCTCTCGTAGTAAGCACTGGAGGCGGAGAAGTGGATGCGGGAATTGTAAGCTCTCTTGTCAACGTGGGGATGGCGGGATTCACTATACTCCTCGGAAGCAGGGCTGACAAGGTAGATGCGAAGAAAATGATATTTGTAGGTGCAGTTCTCTCAGGGATATTCTTTACAGCAAGAGGACTTGTCATGACATCCATCCAGGCGTTTATAGTCTCTCTCGCAGCCGGACCAGCCTTTATGATGTATTATGTACCGATTTACTCGGAGTTGGCTGACGCAGCAGAAGATGAAGATGTTCTAGAATTCTACGCTTTCAGGGAAGTTGCACTTGGTTTCTCACGTGTCACGCTATACGGTTTCACGGCACTCATGCTTCTCAACTTTGGCATGGAAACAGCTTTCCGATACACTTTCTACCTGACAGGAGTTGGAACAGCTCTGATCTTTGTAGCCGACAGGTATACGGATAGAACCGGTTGAATAAATTTTTGCGTGAATTTTAACTGGTAACTGAAAATCGGGGAGAAATTAAAGGAGAAAAATAAGGTTCCTGGATCAGCCCAGGTGGTATTCGCCGACTCCCTCGATGGTATCGACGTGTGTGAGGAAGATGCTTCTGCAGCAGTATTTTTCCAGTCCAAGGTCGTCAAGGACTTCCTCTTTGTCCTCGTCTCCTTCCTCTGTTCTTTCCTGGAATTCGTTCCATTTGTCTCCGATTACCTTGCCGCATGAAAAACATCTTACTGGTACTTGCATATTCAAAACTCACCTCCGTGAGTTTTTGCATCAAGCAAATTTTTGATTTGCGTCATGATTGAACCTCGTAGTGCTCAGCAGGATAAAATAATAGGGGAAATACCCTATCTGTAGGATTTCTGCTGTTTGTGTCGAGCTCCCTTGCTCGACTGACTTGGTTTTCTGGTCTCCGTTCTTCTCGGATCCTCGACCATCATATTCCTGTCGTAATCCCTGAAATCTCTTTCCAGCTGTTCGCTGTCAGTGTACTCGACTAGTCCACGGGCGATAGCCATTCTAATCGCTTCAGTCTGACCCTGCTTTCCGCCTCCTTCAGTATTTACGCGGATTTCCAGGTCCTCAACTACATCTGAGCCAGCGATGTTCAATGGTTCCTTGATTCTCTCCTCTTCCATATCGCTCTGGTCGCTCCAGATGTGAAGCGGACGGGAGTTAATCCTCAGAGTGCCGTCTCCTTCCTTGACCGTGGCACGTGCCTTAGCCGTCTTTCTCTTGCCGTTAGTATGTACTGCCATCTTGAATCACCCGTTGATCGGCTCCCAGCCGACATGCTTAGATACTTCGCCAAGTTTTACATAGTTCCTGTTCTTCAGATCCTTACCGGACTTGGAATCAGACTCTTCTACATCGTCCTCAAACTGGCTTGGGACTTCAAGATAGGTCTTGATCCGGGAAAATGCTTCCTTCCCACGCTCCTTCTTGTACGGAAGCATACCACGCACGGTACGCTTCAACATCTTGTCCGGGCGCTTAGGATAGTAAGGTCCGCGGTCACGCGCACCCCTGTCGACCTTCTGCTTGTACTCGCTGAAAACCTCATCTCTCTCGCCGGAGATAACAGCTTCCTCAGAGTTAACTACCCTGACCTCTTCTCCATCAAGAGCAGCCTGAGAAATTTCAGTAGCGAGACGTCCGATAACACGGTCTGTAGCGTCAATTACTTTCATTATTCGAAACTCACCTGAGCTTCTGCAAATCCGAAAATTCTTTGAATTTTCATTATTTAATCACCTTTACGTCTGAACCTTCAGGATTCTCTTCAACGAGATCCTGAATGAACATGAACTCTCCATTTTCCTTAATCTGCTTCTTGGCGCCTTTTGAAGCCTTGAAGGCAGCAACGTTTACTTCCTTCGTCAACTGGCCGGAGCCAAGAACCTTGCCTGGAACGACAACTGTATCGCCGTCCTCAGCGTTCCTCTCGATATCGGAGAGATTCACTTCAGCTCTCTTTCTATTAACTTTTCCAAGATTTTGTGCAACTTCGCTCCAGATCGGAGCTTCCTGCTCCTCGAGATTTTCAATAGTCTCAAGCAGCACAGGGTTCGTAGGATTGGCGTTCTTATCCATGATATAATACACCTCGCGGCACTCGAAAACCAGAAGCTTTTCTGCGACGTCCGACTTCAAAAGTCGCACGAATCAAGCAGATCACTCGGGTCTTCGGCTGCCACTACTGGTAATCAAAGAATCGGGACGAAATTTTATAAATCAGGTTTTCCAGAGGATACTGTTTAAACTCTGTCAGGTTCATAAAGTAAATACTGATGAGCGATCTCAGGCAAAAAGAGATGGATGTAGAGAACGCGCTGAGAAACTATGCTCAGGGCAAACCTGTAGTCAAGAGAGAACTTGAAAAACAGGTTGAAAAGTATGAGGAAGCTGTAGCAAATTTTCTTCAGAAAGTAGAACCTGAAGAAAATACTGCAGGACTTGGCAGAGAAAACTTATTCATAGTGAACCCTCCCAGAAAGGAGGAAGAAGTCAAACATCTTGAAAGAACTGATCAATTGGCGGCAATATCTGCAGCGTACTACGCCGGCGAAACCAGTAAATCACCGGAAGATTTTCTTCCTGAAGGAGAGATCCGGGAAGCAGCTATTTACTTCCTTGAAGACGACTGGGAGGATACATTTGTCGGCAGAGGCGGATACATCGGTGAGAGAAATATAATATTTCTGAGGCGCCTGCCTGGCCAACAGATCAATGCCTCGACTGAACCTCCGGTATTCCAGCCTCTGGCAGAACTTCTGACAAAAGGAAAGTCGGACAAGACACTTGAAGGATTGCTGGTACATGAGGCCACCCATGCTTTCATCAGAAAAGAAGTGAACTACCATGAGAAATTTTCAGGAGAAAAAGAAAACCTGATAGGCAGCATCGACGAAGCAGCCGCCCATGTGTCCGAAAGCTTCTACAACAGCGCCACGCCACCTACACAGTCCTACCAGCTGAAGAAAAACCACTCCAAAGAATACTTCCATACCGCATCACAGATAATACGTGAAAAAACACAGGCCAGGAACACTACTGACGCAGTAAACCAGGTAAGAAAAACTGCCCTCCAGTTAATCCAGAAAACCATTAACGGAGAGAAAATTACCGATAGTCAGGGCTCAGAAGCATACAGGAAAGCAGTAAAAGCCTTTGAAGACGCAGAGAAGAAAGTCCACCCGGTGCTCAAGTTCTACGGGGTGATAGATGAGATAGAACACGAACTAGAAAAATACCAGCCAGGCCACTTCCAGGAATTAATGCGGGCGTTTGACCAGAAACTTGAAACAGAAAGCCTTGATCCCCAAGAAAGGATGATGGGACTGGAAGAGTATCAGGAAAAGAAAGAAAGAGAAGTCCCAGAAGTACTGGAACGGATGAAAGAAGGTCTGGAAAACATGACGGAATACGCACAGGAACAGGAAATACAGGAACTTGTGCAGGTGGCCAGAGACATCCAGAAACTCATAGGATATCTGCATGAAGAAGACAGGATGCTTGGCGAAGAACTACACGAATTCTACTTTACCAGGGGAAAAACATCGCCAGAATACCTTAACGAAGACCTGACTAAGCACAGGAAGAAAGCACTAGGAGAGGTACTGGAAAAATACAGAGAGAAAATACTTGGTGAAGCACTGGAAATCTCAGAGAAAGTAGAAAAACTCCTTCAAGATATTTTCCAGCACGAGGAAAAACTCCAGCAAATAGAGAAACGACTAAAGGACAAAAAAGAATACCAGGAAACAGTAAAGCTGATCAAATTCACCAGGGACATCGATAAAATCAACAAAGAATCACGCCAGAGACTTGAAAACTCTATAAAAGAAATTAGGAACGCTGAAAAACTGCTTTAACTTAACTCAATCAACAAGATTTCTCAAATCTCCTTCCAGTGACTCCATCGACACCTCAATCGAGTTATCGACAACATTCTCAAGAATATTTCTTTTTCCAACGGTACTGATCCCGGTTCCAGGAACATCAGGATCGTAAGGCGCCTTGTTGTTCCTGTAAGGATCCTCGAAATGAGATTCAACAGTGTAATCTCCGAAACGTATCAAGCCCTCGGCTACACGTACAGGAAGATCTCCAGCATCTTCTGCCTCTGATCTCATAATCACACGGGTCGGGACATCTTCATCAACGTCTTCAAACATGTACCTGAAGCCATCGGTTTCCATGCTGGCGTATCTCTTCCGGGTCCAGTCATCCTGCTCTGAGGGGCTCGCAGTGCCTATGAATCCTTCAGATGAACAGACATCATGTTCATAGATATCATCTTCCTCGATTATATTCGCATCCAGAAGATCACCTATACTCAGATCCCCGGCCGCAAACTGCACATGAACATCCTCACCAGCTCCGTACTCAGGGCTGTAAACAGTCTCCAGCAAGAGATCATCAGACGCATCACGCACCAAAGTCCTGGCAAGCTGCCCGTCCTCCACACGAGGAATATACGAAAAATCCTCGGCGCCGTACAGAACATCACCAAACTCGGAGGATCTCATACAATAAACAAGTTGTTACCTACAAGTTAAATATATTGTCATGTGTACAGGTGGTCCTGGAATAAGTTCTCAAAAAGTTTTTCTGAAGAAAGAAGAGAAAATGAAAAAGGGACCTGGCCAAAATGGCCAAGTCAAGGAAGGAAACGAAGCATCCGGGAAACCCCGGATGACTTCTCGAACCAACTTCACTAGTGAAGTTGGGAATCGTACGTTTTACTGTACGACTGTTCCTTCAGCTGTGTTGATGCTGACCTGAGATGAACCTTCGAGCATGCCTGAATGCTGCTCGTAGTTCGTTAGGTAAGCACCAGCCTGACGTGTATCCTCGCCGGAGTAACCAGCGACGATAAGAGCGTCGTGACCTTCGCTGAATGCGTCCTCAACAAGCTGAAGCATTCCCTGTCCTTCTGTGTAATCAGAAGCAGGCATTGTCTTGTTTGCTTCAACAAGTTCGCTGACAAGACTGTTTGCTGCAGGTCCTCCAACCAAGACCAGGTTGGAATTCTGCTTTGCGTTGCTGACAGAACTGTCACTGTCAAGAGCAACGTAATTGGAAGACCATCCAGTAGGACTCATGGACTCTACTGTACCAGATCCTCCAGCTGAAGCGCTTAGAGAACCTTCGTCAGTTGTGAATGCTGCTCCTACTGTGGACTGGCCCTCTGGAACGTTGATGTCTAGAGTTCCCTGTTCATCAGAGTCATACTCTGTGTAGGTTCCGTAGACATCGATTCCAGCTGTTACATCGTCGTTGCTCTCAAGAGTTGCTGTCTGTCTTGCTGATGGGTCTAGGTAGGCCGGGGAGTTAACCGTGACTTCGTCGTCACCGCTGTCGATTCCTCCCTGTACGAAGTAGCCAAGCTCTGCGTCGTTGTCGTTCTCAGGTTCGAGAACGTGTACGCCAGCTCCGGCTACGTCAGTTGCGGATCCGTCAGAGTCTCCATCAGTGTTAGTTCCGTCGTTGACCTGATCAGAAGACACAGAAACTCTAACTTCTTCCAAGTTCCCGTCTCCAGAGTTAGTGTCAGCGAAAGTTGCTGTGTATACTGTAGATCCAACTGTGAACTCAGCATGTTCGGTGCTAGATCCATCGTCTGTGACTGTCACTCCTGTCGTTGATCCAATGTCAATTGAGTGCTCTCCAGATGCACTCGCTGCAGTGAAGTCTAAGACAGCTGTCTTTCGGTCTGTTGACTCTGTTGATGGAAGTTCTAGAGTGTAGGTGTCATCTGTTCCAAGCTCTGTAAAGACTGTTGCATCTGTGGTTGGTGCCATTGCTGACTGTCCAACGTCTACTGCTGGGAATACTGTTGCTGCTCCGGTGTTGCCGGATGCTCCAGTGTCTACCCAGCCGTTGCCTGGTGTTGCTGTTCCAGCGTCGTCGCCGTAGGCGTACCAGAATGCTGGATCGCCGCCTTTTGAATCTCCATGCATGTGGAAGTAGTAGGTCTGACCGTCGATGATCTCTGAACCACCGTATTCAAAGCCTCCGCTGTTGTCTTTGTCGACCGCGTCTAGGTCTACTTCTACTGTTCTTCCACTTACTGCATCTTCAAGTTCGATTGTTGCTTCGTCGCTTGATTCGATGCTTCCGTCTGTTTCGTCACGGTCGATGTTGGTTACTTCCCATAGGTGTGAGAAGTCTCCTGCATCAGATGTGAAGTACTCGTCTTCACGTACTGCTGAACCTTCTGCGACGTAGATGTGTTCATCGTCATCGTCAGCAAGCTTGACCATGTCGTTGTCTAGTTCTCCATCGTCATCTCTGTCTTCTGCGTGGAGTAGCTCTACGGATTCTCCTGCTGCGTTGACGGCGATTGTTTCATCGCTTGAACTGGAGAATTCGAAGCTTGTTACTCCTTCGTCTGCTGACTGTGCGTCAGGTGAAAGTCCTCCGAAGCGGAAGGTGTAGCTCGGGAATGCCGGATGACTGTAACTGTCGCCAGCCATTACGTACTCTTCGTTGTCGTTCTGAGCTCCGACGTAGACGTTTAGCCCGGATGCTGCAGAAGCGTTTGCTCCCTGAATTTCTGCGTAGCTTCCGTCGATGTCGTCGTCATCTGCGTCCTGGATTGCTCCTCCGCTTGGGTCAATTGAGATTTCCTGTGATCCAATTGCGAATGTGACGACTCCCTGAGAGCTTTCTGAGCTTGTCTGGATGACGTCCTGAAGTCGGATTTCCTGTCCGTTAACAGTGAATTCCTGATCTTCGTCTTCCTGTCTTAGCTCTCCGTTGACTCTGAATGCTGCTGTTCCTGGATTAGAGCTTGTTACAGCAACTACTTCGATAGTTACTTCTTCTCCTTCTACAGAAACTGTTGTTGAACTTCCAGATTCTACGCTGACTGTTTCCTGTCCTCCGTAAAGGACTAGTTCGTCAGCTGTTGAGTCTGTGGAAACTGTGTAAGTGTTTCCGAAAAGTTCGATTTCTTCATCCTGAACGTCGTCGGATGTGAAGTCTAGGTTGTCTTCGAAGTTAGCCTGTAGCTGGAATAGGTATTCTCCGTCTCCTGTAC
>ERZ1034543.78-NODE-78-length-25301-cov-10.001386_pt1 | contig 25301 bp, 29 predicted proteins | sample MGYA00520654_ERZ1034543 | MGnify/ENA primary metagenome ERZ1034543 (study PRJEB33760, sample SAMEA4777712) | hypersaline lake metagenome | biome: hypersaline environment; feature: brines | place: Spain | collected 2012-08 | depth 0 m ... | reverse complement strand
CATCGCCTCGCGCGTCTCGTACCCCTCGGTCGGGAACGCGGAGGCGTCGGGAATCTCGGTCTCGCGGTCCGGGATCGCGTCTTGCTCGGCGACGTACAGGCCGGCCTCGCGGAACGCTTCGCGGTACTCCTCGCGGCTCCACAGCGTCATCTCGACGGCGATGTTCTCCTGCCACGCGTGGGTGGTCTCGCTCTCCGCGAAGTAGTTGACCGCGCAGTAGAACGTACCGCCGGGCTTCAGCACGCGCCGGACCTCTTCGAGCGTGTGGACCGGGTCGGCCGCGTAGTAGAACGCCTCCATCGAGAAGACGTGGTCGAACGAGTCGTCGGCGAAGGGCAGCTCGTCGAAGTCGCCGACGAGGAAGCCGACCGCGTCGTCGTCGGTGTACCCGCGGGCGTTGCGGGCCATCTCCGGCGCGCCGTCGAGTCCGTAGGCGCGGCCGATCCCCCGCTCGCGGAGCGCGCGGAGCGCGTAGCCGGAGCCGGTGCCCAAATCGAGGACGGCGTCGCCCTCCTCGGCCGGCATGCGCGCGAGGACGTGTTTCGCGGTGTGCCAGTGTCTGTCCTCCATCCCGCGGTCCTTGCCGGTCGCCGCCCACTCGTCGAACTCCTCGCGAACGCTCATACCGGCCGGACGGGGAGAGCGGTGAAAAACGGCGGTGTTTTACCGGCTCCCGTCCCGGTCGTGGGTATGAAACGACCGCGGGCGCTCCGCCGGCCAGACTTCCGGGTGGCCGACATCGCCCAGCAGTCGGTCGGCGGCTTCCTGCTCGCGGGGCCGTTCGTCGTCACCGCGGAGGTGTGGGAGCTCGCCGCGGGGATGAACTGGATCCAGGCCGCCGTGACCGCGGCGCTCGTCGGACTGATCGGCTACGCGGCGTTGTACCGGGCCGACACCGGGCGCGACGTCGACGAGGAGCCGGACCTCGTCGGGATCCCGACCCGCTTCGTCTCGCTGATGACGGTGTCGTTCGGGTCCGTGCTGCTGCTCGCGCTGATCTTCGACGCGCCGCAGACGTTCCTCGTCGAGGGCGGGATCGGGGACGGCGCGGTGGTGGCGACGACGGCGAAGGCCGTCGCCGTCGGCGCGGTGTTCAGCGTCGTCGGCGCGGCGACCGCCGACAGCGTGTTCTGAGCGGGCGCGGGCGCGCGGACGCGGACTCGACCGCACCGCCGCAGTCCCCGGCCGCCCTCACACCACGACCGAGACGACCGCGAAGAGGATCAACACGCCGGCGATGTCACAGAGGTTCGTCACCACGGGGATCGTCGTGTCGTCCGGGTTGAGCCCGACGCGGTAGGACACCTCGACGGCGGCGACGCTGGCGACGACGACGAGGACCGCGAGACAGAGGCCGGAGACCAGCGAAATCAGCAGCACCCGGCCGAGCGCGAGCGACCCGCCGAGTGCGAGCCCGATGCCCCACGCGGCGATCCCCACGGCGCCGAAGACGGTCGCCGCGAGCCCGAACACCGCCCCCGCGTTCGCTCGGAGGGCCGGGTTCGACGGGCTGAGCTCGTAGGTCCCGAGGTACAGCTGGGTCGTGAGCCGCGAGCAGGTGATCGCCGCGAGGTTGCCCGCCGTGCCGATCTGGACGGGCACGAGGACGAGCAGCGCCGGGTACCGGAGCAGGACCGCCTCGTACGTCTCCAGCACGGTCCCCGAGACGAGTTGGAGTACCGACAGCGCGGCGAGGAGCGGGATCATCGTCCGGACGATCCGCCGGATCGACCACTCGTCGACCGCGCTCGGTGCGGAGTCGGTCACGACACCGCCCCCACGGCGGCGACACCGACCAAGAGGAAGAACACGCCGAACACGTCGCCGAGCGTCGTCACCACCGGCCCGATGACGTTGTCGGGGTCGAGCCCGCGGCGGTAGCCGAGGAAGATGACCGCGATGAGCACCGTGATCATGAGCACGGCGGAGAGGAAGCCGGCGACGACCATCACGCCGACCAGCTGGAAGAGGCTCCCGCCGTCGCCGAACAGGACGAGCGTCGCGTAGGTGACGACCGCGATGAACACGGAGACGGTCATCCCGTTCAGGAAGGAGGCGACGACCGCGTTCGTGATCCGGCGGTCGAGGCGGAACCGGGGTTCGATGATCCCCTGGTGGAGCCCGGTCGAGAGCCGCGCGCCGAGCGAGCCGTACACCCCGCCGCGGGTGGCGAGGAACGCCGGGAGCAACAGGAGGAGCCCGGGGACCTCCGCGATGTTCGCGCGCATCGTCTCGGAGGCGAGGATCGTTCCCGCGAACAGCCCGGCGATCAGGCTGACCGATATCACCGGGAGGGCCTGCCGGTAGACGTCGCGCGCCGAGTCGTGACCGGGCATCGGACGCACCGACGGCGGGCGGGGCAAAAAAACCGACCGGCGGCCGCGCGGCCGTCGCGATCTCCAGTCGAAACGAAGGGGGCAGAGGGCCGCCGGGCGGCGAGCGGCGGGGGGAGCGACCCGGCCGCGTCCGACGGTCTCGGACTGCGCCGGCCCGCACCGTTAAGTCGATCCGGCGAGTTCCGATCGCATGGACTACTCCCTCGTCGTCGAGAACGGGCCGGAAACGATACCGGGCGGGACAGGACTCCTGCTCGTCCACCCGAGCATCGGCGAGACGGACCGGATCGACACCGACTTCCTGAAGACCGACACGGACGCGTTCCTCGTCGTCTCCACCCGGACCACCGCGCGGGAGGTCGAACAGAAGCTGGAGTACTACGACGTCGACGAGACGAAGGCGACCATCCTCGACACGCTCTCCGTGGAGCGCGGCTACTCCCGCCGCACCGCGGACGACGTCTACTACGTCTCGGCGCCGGACGACCTCGACGGCGTGGTCGACCGCGTCGAGCGGTTCCTCACCGAGAACGAGGGGAAGCGCCGCGTCTCCGTCGACTCGCTCACCGAGATGGCCTACTACGCCGACGACGACGCGGTGTACGAGGCCGCCGCCGAGATCCTCGACCTCCTCGACGAGCACGACGCGGTCGGGATCTTCCACCTCTCCGAGGAGGTCCACGAGGTCGCGACGCTCGACCGGTTCCGAGAGCTGTTCGACGGCGTTATCGACCTCGACGGCGAGGGCACCGTCACCGTCGACGTCTGAGCGCGGGAGTCGCCGCGGCCGGGGCGTCCGTCACTCCTCGTCGTCGACGAGCGCCGCGAACGTCTTCTCCGCCCACGCGACCGCGTAGGGCGCGCCCCGGTCCCTGTAGGCGGTCGTGTCGAGCGCGCCGTACGGCGCCGGGAGGTCGAGGCCGTGTTTCACCGCCGAGCAGGCGTACTCCGTCGCGCTCGGGAACTCCGTGTCGCCGCGCGCGACCTCGCCGGAAAGGCCGCCGAGCCGGCCGGAGAGCCGCTCGCCGGCGTCGACCCACGCGTCGTACAGCCGGGGGTGCTCCGACTCCCACGACGCGAACGCGTCGCGGGTGTGGAGCCCGACCCACGCGTCGAACAGCGCGTTCGCGACCTGGAAGACGTCGGTCGGACCGAAGCCCGTCGTCGACGCCCCCGTCTCGGGGTCTGGGCGGCGGATCGCCGCGTCGAGGTCGCGGTAGCGCTCGCCGAAGAACGGGAGGAACGTCTCGGGGAGGCCCGCCGAGTCCCCGCCGCTCACCGCGCCCGGCGCCGGGTCGCAGTCGATCTGGACCAGGCGCTCGGCGACGAGGAAGGCGAGGAAGTCCTCTGGCGTCCCCTCCGCGCGCCGCTTGACGAGGACGGCGGGCGGGTCGGTCTGCGTGGTCCGAACGACGGTCCCGTCGCCGGGGAGGCCGACGGTGAACGCCGGGCCGGCGTGCTTGCCGAGCAGGTCCGGCACCGCTTCGGGGAGCCACTCGCCGGGGTACGACGCGGGGTCGAGCGCGTCGACGAAGAGGCCGAGGTCCTCCGCGGCGGCGGGCGGGAGCGTCTCGAAGTCGGACTCGACGTCGAGCACGGGCGAGCCGGGCGCGTAGCGGTCGCGGACCGCGGCGAGGTCGTCGTCGAGCGACCGTGGCGAGAACATCAGCCGAGGACGTACGAGAGGATGATGAGCGCCGAGAGGACGGCCGAGATGCCGACCGTGCCAACCACGATCTGGGTCGATTTGGACATGCGAGACACTGGGTTCGCCGCTCGTTAAAATCATCCGGTCCGCGCCAACCGTGCGGCGATTTTATGGAGTCGGACGAGAGTACGCACGTATGCGAGTTCGCGACGCGGTCGAGGCCGACGCCGCGGCCATCGGGTCGATGACGGACCGACCCCGCGGCGTCGTCCAGAACATGATCCACGACCGGTCGGTTCGCGTCGCGGTGACGGACGACGCCGCGTCGGAGCCCGACGAAGGTGCCTCGCCGTCGGACCGGAACGGCGACGGCGACGAAGGGGACGGCGAGGGCGACGACACTCCGGTCGACGCGGTCGCCGGGTTCGTCGCGTTCGACGTGCGCGACGGGACGGTCCACGTGACGAACTTCGAGGGCACCGCGGCCGCGGTCGAGCGGCTGTTCGAGGAGCCGATCGGTTTCGCGAAACGAGAGGGCATGACTGTCGAGGCCATCGTTCCGACGGACGGGGTCGGCCCGGGCGTGGTCGGCGCGTTCGGGTTCGAGGCCGCGGGCTCCGGCCCGCGGATCGAGGGGTCGTCGACGACGCGGTACCGGTTCGATCCGGAGGAGGGCGGCTGAACGAGTCGCGGATCGGCCGGTCCGAGGGCGAACGGTCCGGACGCCGCGACGCTCAGTCCGTTTCGGCCACCGCCACCGCCGCTTCGTTCCGTCGCATGAACGGGGGCGTCCACGGGTCGTCGTAGCGGAGGAGGTAGGGGTCGCCCACGGGCTCGACGCCCTCCCGTTCGAGCGTCGAGAGGAGCTTCCGCGTTCGGCGTTCGACCCGCCACGCGGGAGCGTACCACGAGAACCGGTCGACGGCGACCCGCTTCGCGGGCTCGGTGACGAGGGACACGTCCGACGCCGTCGGTTCGGGCGCCGTCTCGGGACCGTACTCCGCGGGGAGGTAGAACCCCATTCGGACCGCGTCAGTGTCCGTCGCGGCCGTCTCGGACCGAACGGGCGCAGTCATCGAGATCGACTCGCCGTTCCGCGTTTGGACGGGCGCGGTCATCGAGATCGACTCGCCTCCCCGGTTGTCGCCCGAGATGTACTCGAAGAGTCGTCGAAACGCACGTCGCTGATCCGGCGCCGTCGTCTCGACGAGGATCGTCCGCGGATACTGACGGATCTCGACGCCGTTCAGCGTTCGTAGCCGTTCGTACGGCACCGATTCCGCCTCTCTGCTCGAGTAGATACCCCAGCCGACCCAGCCGGCGAACAGCGCGCCGCCACCGGCGAGCAGCGCCTTCGTGAGCGGTCTCATACGACCGCTTCGTCGCCGGAGGTGATTAACCAACGGTCGGGCGAGGTCGACGCGCCTCCGGTCGCGCCGCACGGAGACTCCGCTTCCGACGTCTCTTCGCGGGAGCTTCGAGCGATGCGAGTTCGGGCCCCTATCGGAGCCGCGTCGGTCAGTCGAAGCGGTCCTGGACGATCTCGAGGGCCTCCTCGCGGTCGTCCCAGTCGACGAACACCGCGACCGAGGTAGCGCTCGTGATCAGGTCGATGATGTTGATCCCGGCGTCCGCGATGGGCGCGATGATGTCCTGGATGACGCCCGACTGGTTGGGGAGCTCGCCGCCCGTGACGCGGATCACCGCGATGGGGTCGGCGACGGTGACGGAGGAGAGCGCCTCGTCGGTGACGACCGCCTCGTGGAGCAGCGCCTCGGCGGTCTCGGCGACGTCGACGTCGACGTAGAAGGTGACCGAGTCCATCCCGGAGGCGACCGCGTCGATGTTGATCTCCTCGGCGCGGAGCGCGCTCGCCAGTTCAGAGAGGATCCCGGGGCGGTTGCGGATCGCCCGTCCGGCGATGGTGAGGCACGCGAGCGGCTCCTCGCGCATGTCGATCAGGCTCTCGAACTCGCCTTCGATCCGCGTGCCGCCGCGGAGGAGGTCCCCGTGTTGGTAGTGGACGACCCGGACCGCGAGCCCCTCGTCCTTGTACGACAGCGCGGACGGCGCGACCACCTCGGCGCCGCGGAACGAGAGGTTCCGCAGCTCGTCGACGGTGATCTCGCCCACGTTGCGCGCGCCCTCGACCACGCGGGGGTCGCCGGTCATCACGCCCTCGACGTCGGTGACGATCACGACCTCGTCCGCGTTCATGTAGTTGCCCAGCATGACGGCGGTCGTGTCCGACCCGCCCCGGCCGAGGGTGGTGACGTTCCCCTCGTGGTCCTCGGCGAGGAACCCGGTGATGATCGGGACGACCCCGTCCATGTCGGCCGCGATCTCCCGCGCCCGTCGCTTCGTCTCCGCGACGTCGACCTCGCCGAGCTCGTCGGTGACGACCGGCCAGTCCGGGTGGCCGGGTTCGAGGAAGACGGCGTCGACGTCGCGGACGGACAGCGCGGCCTTCAGCATGCGGACGCTGGTGCGCTCGCCCATCGAGACGATCTCCGCGCGGTCGGCGTCGTCCGTCTCGAAGGTGATGTCCTCGAGGAGGTCGTCCGTGGTCGAGCCCATCGCGCTCGCGACGACCGCGATCTCGTGGCCGGCCGCGACGGCGCTCGCGACGGAGTCGGCGGCGCGCTCGATCCGGTCGCCGCTGCCGAGGCTCGTCCCCCCGAACTTCGCGACTACGCGCATGCGGCTCCCCCGCGGTGGGTCCGGGCTGGTCGGGTACCGGCGGGCGGTCGGCGCCGGGCGATCGGGACGGCACGGCCCGGATCGGGACCGGCGTTCCGGCCCGGTCGGCGAGAGCGATCGGTAAACATGCGACCCCGTAGCGGAGGAAGCCGGATAACAGTATCTTCTTCGACAAGGGTCGCCCGAAGTACCGAATCGCCCGAACTGAGAGGGTTCGAACGGAGGAAATGCGACGATCGATCACCGGAGTCGACGACTGGAGACACAGCGGGAAAAAGCGGCGTGGCGTTCGGCTCGCGGAATGGAAATGACGGCGCTACTCGTCTTGGATGCCCCAGGCGTCGGGCATCTCGATGACGTACCGGCCGTCCTCTTGGAGGGAGATGATGTACTCCTGTCTGTCGTACAGCTCCATCAGGTTGAGCTCGTACTGCCCCGGGCTGACGATCCGGATGCTCTCGAACTGGTCGTTGAGTTCGTCGCGGAGGGCGTCGATCCCCGGCTGCGGCTCCGCCTCGGCCGGCGGCGTCTCGGAGGGTTCGACGTCTTGACTGGCGCGGTCGAGCTCGTCCGGCGACACGACCTCGGAGCGCGCGCTCGCCTGCGCGGTGTCCTCGTCGCTCCGGTCCGCGATCTGCTCGGTGCCGTCGGGTTCGGCGGCGGCGTCGGCGTTCGCTTCGGGATCGATCGGCGTCGCGTCCGCGGGTTCGCTCGGCCGTCGCTCGGCGTCGCCGTCGTCCGCGGTCGGCGCGGAGCCCTCGTCGGGGGTCGGTCGCGACTGATCGGCCGGATCGGCGGGAGACCCGGACGCCCCGCCGGGGGACCCGGACGAGTCTGCGGCGGGTCCGGTCTGGTCGGCGGCGGGTCCGGTCTGCCCGGCGGGCGCATCGTCGGTCGCGCCGGCGGGCTTGAACTGGAACTTGTTCCCGCCGCAGTCGGGACAGCCCGACAGCATCTCCTTGGAGCCGTCGGGGAACGTCCGCCCGCAGGAGGTACACTGGTGGGGCATCTACTTGCGGGAGACGAGCGTGCTGATGAGGTTCTCGTCTTTGTGGAGTGTCTCGATCCGGTTCGCCGGGCCGATCACCGTGAGCTTCTGGGTCGACTCGCGGCCCATCAGCTTGTCGAGGAAGCTCTGGTCGCCCGCCTCGGCCTTCGGGTACGTCTCGATCTCGATGCCGGTGAAGTCGTCGGGGCTGATCTCCGTCATCGTCACCTCGATGAGCTTCGACTCCTCGTCCGGGGAGAGCCCCTCCTCGAGGATGACGATGTTGCCCTCGCGGACGCCGTCGAGGATGAGTCGGATCTTCTCCATGCCCGTGAGCCCCTCCATCCGCGCGCCGCTTATCATGTCGATCCGGACGCCGTCGTCGCCGTCGTCCGGGTCGTCCGCGGCGTCGACGTTGGCTTTCGGGCCGGCCATTAGCCGAAGTACTCCGCGATCTTGGTGTACACTTCGTCCATGTTGTCGCCCTCCAGCGCCGACAGCGGAATCGTCTCGTGCTGCGGGAAGGCGTTCGCGATCTGCTGGACGTCCGACCCCTCCAGGTCCGTCTTGTTCGCGAGGATGAGCGCGGGGAGGTCCTGCGACTCGATGATCCCGATCAGCATCGTGTTCACCTGCGTGAACGGGTCCGTCGTCGAGTCGAGCACGTAGATGACGCCGTCGACGTCCTCGCGGAGCCAGTGCATCGCCTCCGCGACGCCCTCGGTCGCTTCGCGCGACCGGCGGACGGCGTCGTCCTTCTCCATGTCGTGGTCCAAGAACTCCTTGTAGTCGACCTTCGTCGTCACCCCGGGCGTGTCGACGATGTCGATGGTGACCTTGCGCCCGTTGCGCTCGATCTCGACGTCCTCCTTCCGGCGGGCCCGGCGAGTCTCGTGCGGGATGTGGCTCTCGGGCCCGACGGCGTCACCCGTCCAGTCGCGTGCGATCCGGTTTGCGAGGGTCGTTTTACCGGCGTTCGGCGGTCCGTAGATCCCGATCCGCTTGGGCTCGTCGGCCGCGAACAGGCCGTCCGTGACCCGCGATATGCTGTCTCTGAGATTCGTGAGCAGTCCCATCCTGACCTCCAGTCCGTGTGTGGTTACCCGAACACCGCGGTGGTTTCGCGACGCCGTTCGAACCGAGCGCTCGACGCCCGTTCGGGGAATTACGGTAGAATGCTCGCCGCTCTCACTTAAGAACTGCGTCAGACATCCCCGATCCGGAGCGTCGGCGCCGGACGAACCAGAAATTCGGTGTCGGGCGAGAGCTCCGGGAAATGCCGGGGCGTGATCGTGAGCGGAGAAGGGGAGGTGATCGTAGGCGGGGGAAGGAGGGAAAGGGGAGGTAATCGTAGGCGCCCGCAGACACGCTCGTCGCTCGCGGGATTTTAGCGTGAGTCGGTCGTGGCCCCCCACCCCTTCGTTTCGACTGGAACGGCCGATACGGTCCGGGGGGTATGACGAGCGTCCGGGGTCGACGTCGTCTCGATCCATCTCAAACAAATATTCCACATATTTCAACTATAAAATAACACCAACAACTACAATATAATCTGAGAAAGATTGTCGAGGGTACTGTTCTAATTATTGTATAATAAAACCACCGCTGTACAATTACGCCTCACGACCCCACCCCCACCCAATCGACGTTCCACCCGAAACGAAGGGGTGTGGGGGTTCCCCTGCGTTTCACGTCGAAACGACGGGACCGATAACCGAGCGGGACCGACGAGCCGTGACCCGTGAACAGAAGTACCAATTTAGACACATTGACTCAGATGGAGATAGTGTGCGTGTCGAGGTGTTCGAGCGAACGACAGTAGCCGCCCTGGACCCGAACGACCGGGTACCGACCTCGAGGGGGCTTCGAAGTGGCCCGGTAGCACACCGATAATATCGGGTTTCCGACCGGAGTATACGCCCCGCCGCTCGGTGTAAATTAGCACCGGTCCGCCTCAACTGTGGTGGAGAGGGGGTCGTTTCAACTCCAGAGAGGAACACTTTTGTACCGTCTCTTCATCTGGTTCGACTGTATCAACTGGACGTGGTCGGTATCGATTCCGACCGCAAGTCCGCATTTCGGGCTGGAGACGGCGTCTGAAGCGTCTTACCCGCCCGTCTCCACCCGAAACGGAGGGGTTCACATGGACGAAGGCGACAACACACCGCGGGCCGACGGCGGCATCGACCCGGACGACGGCGACGACTCGGAGGCCAGTAGCGACTCCGAGGAGGCCGCGTCGACCGAGGATTCGGCTCGCGACGCCGACGACTCCGCGGGCGAAGCTGAAGGGGCGGAGGCCGCCGGCTCCGACGCGAAGGAGTTCGACCCCGACGTCCCGATCGGGACGGATCCCGACTCCGATCTCGACGAGAACTCGCCGTCGAGCGACGGAGACTCGTTATCGAGCGACGGGAACTCGCTGTCGGCCGATCCCGAGTCCGGGACGGCCGGACTCGACAACGGCGGTCGCGACCGGTCGTCGCCGGACGTCGACTTCGACGGCGTCGTCCTCGACGACGGCGACGACAATCAGGGCCTGTTCGACGACCTCCTCTCCGGCGAGCCGATCTTCGAGAACAAGGAGGTCCTGCGTCCCTCCTACACCCCGCACGAACTTCCCCACCGCAACGATCAGATAAACCGGATGGCGACCATCCTCGTCTCCGCGCTGCGCGGCGAGACCCCCTCCAACATACTCATCTACGGGAAGACGGGGACGGGCAAGACGGCCTCGGCGAAGTTCGTCTCCCAGGAGCTCGAGTCCACCTCGCAGAAGTACGACGTCCCCTGCGAGGTCGAGTACATTAACTGCGAGGTGACCGACACCCAGTACCGCGTCCTCGCCCAGCTCGCGAACACGTTCATCGAGGAGAACCAGGCGGTGATCGCCGACCGCCTGGAGCGCCTCGAAGGCCTCCGCGCCGACGCGACGGACGCCGAGGCGGCCGGTCGCGACGCGGCCGCGGTCCTCGCCGACACCGAGTTCGACTCGGTCGACGAGCTCGACGACCGGATCGAGTCGCTGGAGGACGACGCCGACGAGATGGAGGAGGTCCCGATGACGGGGTGGCCGACCGACCGCGTCTACTCGACGTTCTTCGAGGCGGTCGACTACCACGAGCGCGTGGTCGTGATCATGCTCGACGAGATCGACAAGCTCGTCGAGAAGAGCGGCGACGACACGCTCTACAACCTCTCGCGGATGAACTCCGAGCTCGACCGCTCACGCATCTCGATCATGGGGATCTCGAACGACCTGAAGTTCACCGACTTCCTCGACCCCCGCGTCAAGTCGAGCCTCGGCGAGGAGGAGATCGTCTTCCCGCCGTACGACGCCAACCAGCTCCGCGACATCCTCCAGCACCGCGCCGACACCGCGTTCAAGCCCGACGCGCTCACCGACGACGTGATCCCCCTCTGCGCGGCGTTCGCGGCGCAGGAGCACGGCGACGCGCGCCGCGCCCTCGACCTCCTCCGGACGGCGGGCGAGCTCGCCGAGCGCTCCCAGGCCGAGATCGTCGCGGAGAAGCACGTCCGGCAGGCGCAAGACAAGATCGAACTCGACCGCGTCGTCGAGGTCGTCCGCACCCTCCCGACGCAGAGCAAGATAGTCCTGTTCGCCGTGATCCTCTTGGAGAAGAACGGCGTCCACAACATCAACACCGGCGAGGTGTTCAACATCTACAAGCGGCTCTGCGAGGAGATCGACGCCGACGTCCTCACGCAACGGCGCGTCACCGACCTCATCAGCGAGCTCGACATGCTCGGGATCGTCAACGCCGTCGTCGTCTCCAAGGGCCGCTACGGGCGCACGAAGGAGATGGGCCTCTCGGTCCCGGTCGAGGAGACCGAGGCCGTCCTCCTGTCGGATTCCCGGCTCGGCGACATCGAGAACGCGCAGCCGTTCGTCCAGGCGCGCTTCGACAACTGACGCCGCGTCGGTCCCGGTATCCCCGACGCCGACGCGCCCCGACCGCGCTTACGTCGCGGCGTCCGCCGCTCCCGAGACCGACGACGCCGGGGAGAGGCTGCTCCCGACCGTCCGCGCGATCGCCTCGTTCAACTCCACCTGTCCGGTCGCGATCAGGCGAATGTATCCGAGGTACGGGACCCGGACCCGCGCCACGCCCCGCACCCACTCGGCCCTGACCGGCGGCGAGAGGCCGCTGGCCTGGTCGTAGGCCTCGTTGTTGTCCCCGAGCGTGACGAACCCGTCGTGGGGCGCCGGGCAGTGAGCGAGCGAGCCGCAGTCGACGGCGCTGTGATACCGCTCGTCGGCGCGGTCGTACCAGTTCTCGCCCTCGGTCACGTGGAACATGGCGCGGTGGATGATCGGCGACCCGGACCGCCCCGGCGGCGCGTATATCACCACCGAACCGTAGGACCCGAACGTCCGGTAGTCGACGGACTCGCCCACCTCGTGCGTGACGACGCCGACGTCGTTGTCGGCCGCGTCCGGCGCGAACTGCCCGGGCTCGGTGACGAACACCAGGTCCCCGACCCGCATGTTCGGCTCCATGCTCCCGGACTCGACGGCGACCATCGGCGGCCACACGCCGCTGACGGCGAACAGGAGCAGCCCCGCGAGGAGGACCACGCCGACGCTCGTCAGCATCTCCCGGATCCACATCAGCGCGCCCTCCCGATCGTGGCGGAACCGGTACAGGAGCGACTCCTCGCCGTCGCTCTCCGTCGCTTCGCGGGGTACAGACCGGTGCCGTGCTTCGGCGTCTTCCGCAGCCGCAGCCGGAGTATCGTCCGAATCCGCCAAGGCTCCATCGTCAGCGACGGACGCGTCCTCGACTCCGGCCTCGTCCGGATCCGACTTCGGTTCCGGTTCGGTGCTCGGTCCGATCGGCTCCCCGTCTCCGACCGCTCTCCCCGCGGGCGACTCGGAACGGCCCTCGTCGTCTCCGTGTCCTTGGCCGACGGTTTCGTCGTCTCCACGCCCCGGGTCGACGGTCCCGTCGGTCGACCGCTCGCGATCCTCGTCGGGCGGTCGTTCGGGATCCCCGTCGAACGGATCGTCGGCCGCCTCGTCCGGGTTTCTTTCGGAATCGGTCTCCTCGGCTTCGTCTCGACCGGCCGACCCACCGGAGTCCGTCGGCCGATCCCCTTCGTCCATTACCCCGGCCTTGTCGGGTTTCGCTCATAAGCTTCCGGGTCCGGCCGCACGGCGACGGCTCCGATCCGCGAAAGGCGCGACGCCTCCCGGGAATGGCGAGCCCCCTCGATCAGACGTCGCGAAGCTCCCCGCGGAGCGTCCGGAGTCGCTCGCGCCGCTCGGTCGCCCCCAGATCCGCGGCGAGGTCGACCGCGTCGGCGAGCCGCTCCGTCGCGGCGTCCGGCCTCCCGAGCCGACGACACGCCTCGCCGAGAGCGCGGAGGACGTCGGCCTCCCCGCCTCGGTCTCCCAGCCGGCGCTTGAGCTCCAAGCTGGAGCGGTACCGCTGTGCCGCGGTCTCCGGGTCGCCACGGTCGCGAGCGACGTCGCCGAGCGACTTCAGCGACGACGAGACGTTCTGCCGGTTGCCGAGTTCGCGGTCCAGGTCGATCGTCTCCGAGAGCCGCCGCTCCGCCGCGTCGAGGTCGTCCCGGAGCCGGGCGAGCTTCGAGCGATAGTAGAGCGTGTCCGAGCGCTCCCCGCACGGCGGCAGGTCCTCGCCGTACCACCCCGCCGCGCGGAGTCGCCGCTCGGCGGCCGCGTACTCGTCGCTCGCGACCTCGATCCACGCGGCGGTGTTGAGGAGCGCGCGATCGAGAACCCCAAGCAGATGGCCGTCGAGACCGACGTGTCCTTCACCGTCACCCGGATCCGCGTGCCGAGCCAGCGGGCCGTCTGCAGCTTCCTCAAACAGCAGGGCGCGGTCCGGTCGGACCACCTCCCCTCCTTCGGCGGGCGCCCGACCGTGGAGGTTCAGGTCTCCGACGGCGAGCGACAGGCCGACGGCAAGGGGAAACAGGGGCTCCTCAGCACCACGTTCAGCCCCCGTCGGAAGGGCGAGTTCTCCGGCGCCATCGACAGCGCGGTCGACTCGGCCGCCGGGAGCCTCAAGCGGACCGGCACGGTGTCGGTGGACGCGTAGCGATCCCCCGACCGGTCCGCGCCGTCCGGAACGGTTTTGCCGGCTACTCCCCTTTCGGGTAGCGTGCCGCTGGAGTCGAACGCCCGGATCGCGAAGGCCCTCGCCCAGCGCGGCTACAACGCCGAGCGCGAGGCGGTCACCCTGCTCGCGGGCGCGGCGGACCCGGCCGCGGCGGTCGCGGCCGCGGTCGACCGCGCCCCGGACGACGCGCTCCGGATCACGGCCGACCACGTCCGCGACGCGATCGCCGACACCGACAGATCGGGCGCTGCTCCCGACGAGACCGGACAATCTCCAGTTGAAACGAAGGGGTCCGGGGCAGGCGACCAGCCGAGTTCCGAACTGGCCTCCGACCCGACGACCGACGCCGGGCCAGCCGCCGCGGACGCGCCGACCGCCGACGCCACCGCGACCGGCGGTTCCGCCGTCGACACCACTGCTCCCGACACTTCCACTGCCAACCCCGCGGGGACGCCGGACACCGAACGCTCCCGCGATCCCGACCTCCGCGACCTGTCGGTCGGCAACGACATGACCGGCCGCAGCACCGGGACCGGCGAGTACAGCGACTTCGTCACGACGTTCCGGGACCGCTACGAGCGGCTCTCGAAGATCCTCCGCGGCCGCGTCAACCACCGGCCCGCCGAGGCGATCGCGAACATGCCCGGCGGCAGCGACGCCGCGATGATCGGCCTCGTCAACGACGTGCGCTCCACGAAGTCCGGCCATTGGCTGGTCGAACTGGAGGACACGACCGGGACCTTCCCGGCCCTCGTGATGAAGGACAAGGGGCTCGCCGACGTCGTCGACGAGATCCTGTTGGACGAGTGCGTCGCGGTCGAGGGGACGCTCGCCGACGACGCCGGGATCCTCTTCGCCGACTCGCTCCACTTCCCGGACGTTCCCCGCACTCACAACCCCGGCGGGGCCGACCGCCACGTTCAGGCCGCGCTGATCTCCGACGTCCACGTCGGCAGCGACGAGTTCATGGCCGACGCGTGGCACGGGTTCACCGACTGGCTCCACACGCCCGAGGCCGACCCCGTCGAGTACCTGCTGCTCGCGGGCGACATGGTCGAGGGCGTCGGCGTCTACCCGAACCAGGACGAGGAGTTGGACATCGTCGACATCTACGAGCAGTACGAGGTCTTCGCCGAGCACCTCAAGGAGGTGCCGGCGGACACCGAGATCGTGATGATCCCGGGCAACCACGACGCGGTCCGGCTCGCGGAGCCGCAGCCCGGGTTCAACGACGAGATACGGGAGATAATGGACGTCCACGACGCCCGGATCGTCTCGAACCCGGCGACGGTCTCCGTCGAGGGCGTCGAGGTGCTGATGTACCACGGCGTCTCGCTCGACGAGGTGATCGCGGAGCTGCCCGAGGAGAAGGCGAGCTACGACGAGCCGCACAAGGCGATGTACCAGCTGCTGAAGAAGCGCCACGTCGCGCCGCAGTTCGGCGGGCACACCCGCGTCGCGCCGGAGGAGCGCGACTACCTCGTCATCGAGGACGTGCCCGACGTGTTCCACACCGGCCACGTCCACAAGCTCGGCTGGGGGAAGTACCACAACGTGCTCGCGGTCAACTCCGGCTGCTGGCAGGCCCAGACCGACTTCCAGAAGTCCGTCAACATCGACCCCGACGCCGGCTACGCGCCGATCCTCGACCTCGACACGCTCGACATGACGGTCCGGAAGTTCTCGTGAGCTGACCCGGAACGAACGACCCCCTCCCGACCGCTATCGATCGATCTCGACCCGCCCGCTCGTCGCGTCGTTGAGCCGCTCGCGGAGCGCGTCGACCTCCGCGACCGGCACTCGGAGGTCGAACCGGACCCGCTCGCCGTAGTCGGCGTCGAACTCGACGCCCGTCGACTCGATCACCCCACGGACCGTCCCCGAGTCGTCGTACTCGGTCTCGACGACGAGCGTCCGGTGCGGGCGCTCCTCGGTCACTCCCGCCGCGTCGACGCCGTCCTTCACCGCACGCGAGTACGCGCGGGCGAGCCCCCCGACGCCGAGGTTCGTCCCCCCGTAGTACCGGGTCACCACCGCGACGACGTTCCGGATCCCTCGCTGCTGGAGCACGTTCAGCGCAGGCTTCCCGGCGGAGCCGGTCGGCTCGCCGTCGTCGGAGGAGTACTCCCTGAGCATCGGCTCCGACCCCGGCGCTCGCTCGGAGGGCTCGCCCGCCGGGACCCGGTACGCGGGGACGTTGTGGGTCGCGTCGGCGTACTCGCTCCGGACCGCCTCGACGAACGACTCCGCCCCCTCGACCGTGTCGACTGGCGCGACGTGGCCGAGGAACTCCGACCCCTGGACCTCGAACCGCGCGGTCGCGCGCTCGGCGACCGTCCGGTACGCGTCGGTCACGGCGTCCGGTCCTCCGCGTCGGGCTCCTCCTCGCGCCGGCGGTCGACGACGACGCTCGTCGGCGGCGCGAGGCGGAACAGCGCGAGGAAGGCGACGACCCCGACGACCTCGACGACCGCCGCCACGACCGCCAGCGGCTCCGCCGCGAGCGCCGCGGGCGCGCCCGTCCCGTGCCACGCGAGGTATCCGCCGAGGAACGCGCCAAGCGTCCCCGCGCCGAGCGCGTACAGCCGGCGGTACTCGCCGGCCCGCAGCGTCGCGACCGCGACGGCCACCGCGAGCGCGCTCCCGGCGACGAACAGGTACGGGCGGGCGTCCGGGGGCGAGCCGAGCCGCGGCCACGCCCACAGGAGATGGACCGCCGCGGCGACGGCCGCGGCCTGGACGGCGACCCACCGGAGGAGGCGTTTTCTCGGTGCGTCGCGCCCGGCGACTTCCCGGTCCCGGCTCGGGTCCGTTCCGCCGGTCTCGGTGTCAGCGCTCATCGTGCCCTCACTCCCACGGGTGGTTCCCGCGCGCGTCCGGCCACAGCGGGTACCAGTACGACTCGTCGTCCTCCAAGCCGAGCTCGCCGTCGAGGACCGACTGGAGCTTGAACTCGACCTGCTGGCTCCGGTCGTTCGTCCCCCGCGGCGCGAACGGGTAGTACGCCCCGCGCCGGAACGAGTAGACCCAGTAGGCGGGACCGTCGTCGTTCTCGAAGCCGAACACGGCCGCGAGCAGCCGCGAGCCGAACCCCTCCTCGATGAACTGGTCGGCCGCGAAGTGGACGCTCGTCACCAGGTCCTCGGGGTCGTCGTCCTCGAGGACGAACCACTGGTAGCCGTGGTCGTCCTCGTACCGGTGGAAGCCGGTGCCGGTGTCGATCTCGCCGGCCTCTAAGATCGCCTCGACGGTCTCGACCGCCTCGTCGAAGCGGGTGCTGTCGACGCCGGAGAAGCAGAGCGCGGCCTCGCCGCAGTGGTCGTAGCGGAGGTCCGCCTCCATCGTCATGTAGGCGGTCGACATCCCGAAGAGGTCCTCGGGGTCCGCCTCGCGGGTCGCGTCGGTCTCGGCGCTGGTCCCGAGCACGGCCCGTATCGTGTCGAAGATGCCCATCTGTCTCCCGCCTACGTGCGGCGGGGTTTAGGGCGTTTCTCTCGACTCCGCGCTTCCCGCGCCGCGCCGTCCCGCGGGCTCACGCCGCGTCGTCGACGCGATCAAGGTACGTCAACACGCCGCGAACGTTCAGGCTCGTGTTGGCTCGCGCCCGCTCGGGGTTCCAGTAGTCGATGTCGCGGCTCGCCGCCTCGAAATGTTCGACGACCGCCTCGTCGTCGTCGAGTTCGGCGCGCTTCTCCCGGACGCGCTCGACCCACTCGACGTACGCCCGCTTCGCCTCGCCGAGCAGGTCGGCGTCGCAGCGCCGCGGCCCGAAGTGGCCGAAACAGATCGTATCGGGGTCGAGGTCCTCGATCAGTCGGATGTCGTCGAGGCACTGCTCGAAGTCGAACTGCGGCGGCGGGGTCGTCGGCGTCACGGCGTCGACCTCGGGGACGTAGATGCCCGCGGCGTCGGCGGCGAACACGACGTCCGCCTCCGGGTCGTGGTACACCGCGTGGTGCGGCGCGTGGCCGGGCGCCTCGTGAACGACGAGCTCGCGGTCGCCGAGGTCGATCCGGTCGCCCTCGGCGACGCCCTCGATCCGGTCGTCGGGGACCGGCTTCGGCTCCGCGTAGTGCTCCCACTGGTCGCCGACCGCCGACTTGGTCCCCGCGACGAGCGCCCCGGGGTCGACGAGGTGGCGGACCCCCTTTTCAGGCACCCGGACCTCGGCGTTCGGATAGCGCTCCGCGAGGTAGCCCGCGCCGCCCGCGTGGTCGAGGTGGGCGTGGGTCGGGAGGATCCACGCCAACTCGTCGCGATCGATCCCGATCTCGGCGACGCTCTCGAACAGCGCCTCCCGGTTCGCCCCCGTCCCGGTGTCGATCACGATCGGTCGCTCGGCGTCGTACACGTAGACCGCGCCGTACTCGTCGGTGTCGAACATGCCGGTGTCGTGGACGTAGAGGTCCTCGACCTCGCGGACCGGTTCGAACTCGCCTGCGCGCATACCGGACGAGGAACCCGGGGGCACTTCTAGCGATCGGTCCGCGAGGCGTCTCTTTCGGCGGCGGTTCGCGCCGTCGTCGCGGTCGCCTCGCCGCTCCGGACGGGCCGAGGCTTATGGTCGTTCCGCCCGAGAGAACGGTATGCGAGTGCTCGTCACCGGTGCGACCGGATTCGTCGGGAGCCGGCTGATCCCGGCGCTCCTCTCCCGCGGCCACGACGTGGTCGCGCTCGTCCGCGACGCCGACGGCTACGCGCCCCCCGACGGCGTCAGCGTCGTCGAGGGCGACCTCTTGGAGCCGGACACGCTGCCGCCGGCGTTCGAACTCGACGGCGAGACCGTCGACGCCGCGTACTACCTCGTCCACTCGATGGACGGCGGCCCCGGGTACGAGGAGCGCGACCGCAACTGCGCGACCAACTTCGCCGCGGCCGCCTCCGACGCGGGGATCGAGCGGATCGTCTACCTCGGCGGGCTCGGCGAGGACCGCGAGGAGCTCTCCGAACACCTCCGGTCCCGCCGCGAGGTCGAGCGGATCCTCGGCGAGGGCGACCCGGCGCTCACGACGCTCCGGGCCGCGATCATCATCGGCGCGGGCAGCGCGAGCTTCGAGGTGATCGCCGGACTCGCGCGACGGCTTCCGGTGATGGTCACCCCGAAGTGGGTGGACACGCTGTGTCAGCCGATCGCGATAGCCGACGTGGTCGCGTACCTCGCGGGCGTCCTCGAGGTCCCCGAGACCGCGGGCGAGACCTTTGAGATCGGCGGCCCCGAGGTGTTGACCTACGCCGAGATCCTCCGGCGGACCAGGCGACAGCTCGGCGGAGGCCTCCGGATCGTCAGGGTGCCCGTGTTGAGCCCGGAGCTGTCGGCCCGGTGGCTCCGACTCGTCACCGACGTGAACCCCTACCTCGCCCGGTCGCTGGTCGAGGGGCTCCGCAACACCGTGATCGTCGAGGACGACCGGATCCGCGAGTTCGTCCCGATCGAGCTCACGCCGTTCGAGCTCGGAGTCGCCCGCGCCCTGACCGAGTCGCGGAACGCGGAGGCGTCGCGACTGAGCGCGGTTCCCGGGGTATCGCCGTGAGCCGAGAGTACGGCGAGACGTGGGTGTACGAGAGCCTCGTGGGCGGGATCCCGGGGCTCGACGTCCCGCGCACGCTGGCGGTCGCGCTCCAGTTCGTCATCTTCGAGGTCGGCGTGTTGGGCCTCGGCTGGTACTACGGGACGTGGGACGCCGTGGCCGCCGGGACCGTCGCCGTCGTCATCGCCGCGATCGGCAGCGTCGAGATGCACCGGCTGGGCGCGAAGAACCGCCTGCTCGGGACCCCGCCCGAACACAAGCGGCTGCTGTTCGGGTCGAGCATCGAGATCGTGTTGGGCGTGCTGGCGTTCATCGCCCTCGTGACGTACCTGTTCGCGTGGGACGGGACCCTCATCGACCGGCTGTTCGGCGCGGAGCCGCCGATCCCCGTCGTCTACCTCACGCTGCTCGTCCTCTGGGACCTGACGTACCGCATCGGCACCTCGTGGTGGAGCGCCGTCGTCGCGCTGTGGCGCGCGGTCAACGTCGACCTCTCGCCCGACGAGCGGGCGACCGTCCGGCGGCTCGACGCCGAGAACATCGGGTTCTCCGTGATCCAACTGGCGCTCGTCCCGTTCCTGCTCACCGAGCCCGTGCTGCTCGGCGCGGTCGTCGGACACGTCATCGCGGTCGCGCTCGTCTGCGGCGCGGCCATTCTGCTCACCTGAGACGCGACCGTCCGGCCTCTCCGAGCGCGACTCAATCTTCGACCGTCGCGGTCGCTATCGGCGGTGTGGATGTCATCGACAGCGCGGTCGCTATCGGCGTTCGAGAACGGAATTAGAAGGCGCGGCGTCGCCGCGGCCGCGTCACTTCCCCTGGAGCTCTTCGAACTTGTCGAGGAGTGCCTCCGTGGAGTCGCCCGAGTCGTAGGTCAGCGAACCGGAGTACTCGGGCCGCTCCGCGTCGAAGTCCGCGTCGACTTCGCTGGTCTTCTTCTCGCGACGCTCGTGTTCGGCCTCGTCATAGGCACCCATTGACATGGTACGACTACACTTGGCCGCTTCTTGTAATATACTTGTTGGTAAACGTATCATCGATGATGAACGTCCGGCCCAGTTCACCGGAATCGATTAACCCCGCGACGTGATACTTCACGCCCGTGGCACAACCGCTCCGCTTCAGGCGCTCGCCCGGCCGGTGGACCCCGGACCGGGTCCGGTCGCAGCTCCGTCGCCCCCTCGACGAGAACCTCGGGGCGACCGCCGGCGACCCGTGGTTCGCGCCGCCGCCCGGCTACGAGGCGCGCCGGTTCGACATGGACGACGGGTCCTTCGCGCTGTTCTGCTGGACCGACGACGACGCCGACCCGCCCGCCGACGCCGGCGGCGGCCCGGCGGGCTACTGGCTGGGCAACACGGAGACGCCGAGCGAGCTCTGGCGGACGGACAAGTACGGGTTCGACGAGGCCCCGTACCCGGTCTCGCGGTGGGCGCAGCGGGAGCTGCTCGCCGGGCTCCACGACGACGAGCCGTGGCTGGCCGACTACCCGCACGTCTCGTGGTTCTTCCTCCCCGTCTTCTGCTCGAAGGACGGCGCGGAGACGAGCCGGGCGTTCTTCCGCGACCACGCCGCCGGGTTCCCGGACGCGACCCGCGACGCGGCGACCGGCTTCGTCGAGGAGACGCTCCGGCCGGGGATCCTCGACGACCACCGCGAGGTGATGGCCGGGAAGCTGGGCACGTCCGCCTCGCGGGACCTCGTCCGAATGAGCGCGGCGATAGCCGAGTTCACCGCGGCCCGGATCCTCACGCGGGCGGGCTACGAGATAACGCCGGAGATCGAGGTGACGACGGGTCACTCGCTCGACTTCCGCGCGACGGATCCCGACACCGGGACCGGCCACCTCGTCGAGGTGACGCGGCCGCAGCCCACCGCCGGTCGCTCCGCGAACGACCCCGTCGCGGCCGTCCGCGACACCGCCGAGACGAAGACCAGCGGACAGCTCGCGGCCCACGCCGGCGGCGTCACGCTGTTCGTCGACTGCTCGTCGTTCCCCGCCGACGAGTGGGCCGCCGTGCGCGAGAACGAACCCGCGGTCCGGCACAAGCCCGCGGTCGTCTACCGCGCCGAGCCGGACGGCGACATCGAGGGGTACCGGAAGGGATCGAGCCCGGTCGACCTCTCCGGGATCATCGACGGCGTCTCGTAGCCGCGTCGCTCCGGGTTCGGGCCTCGAAAAAGGGTATGGATCGCCGGTCGGTTCGCCGCGTCAGAACGAGACCGGCGTCGGTCCGTCCTCCGCGTCGGTGGTCGGGTCGCGGTCCGAGTAGAACCGTCGACCGACTCCGCGGTGACAGACGCCCGCCCGGAGGGTGGTGAACACGTCCTCCGGGTCTTCGAACGTCTGATCGCCGAACCGCTCCAAGACGTCGCCGAGCCGCTCGGACCCGTTCGCGAGCTCTACGGTCGCGTTTCCGTGAGCCGCGATGATCTCCTCAGAGGTGGTCGGGTACTGGTGCCGTTCGAGTCGGTCGTCGACGCCGTTCAAGCGCATCAACAGATCGGAGTCCGCGATGGTTCTTAATGATTGTCCATGTACGACCTTAGTCGGAGGGGATTCCTTATACGACCTTATACTGCTCCCTCGGCCGGTCCCCCGACGGACCGCCGTCGCTTAGTGCCGGGCGGCGCTACCGACGGTCATGCCCGCAGACTCAGCGGATCCGGTGGTCGCCGACCTCCACGCGCACACCGACGTCTCGGACGGCACGATGACGATCGACGAGGTGCCCGCGGCCGCCCGCGACGCCGGCGTCGACTGGGTCGCCGTCACCGACCACGACCGCGTCCACCCCGGGCTCGACGCTCCGGTCGTCGAGCACGGCGGCGTCCGGATCGTCCGGGGGATCGAACTCCGCGTCGACGCCGGGTTCGAGCGGCTCGACCTCCTCGGCTACGCCGCCGAACACACCGACGCGCTCGACGCGGAGATCGACCGCCTCCAGCGAGACCGTCGCGAACGCGGCGCGGCCATCCTCGACGCGGTCGAGGAGCGACTGGACGTCGACCTCGGCGTTGAGCCGCGCGCCGGACTGGGGCGACCGCACGTCGCGCGGGCGATCGACGAGTCGGACGCGCCCTACGACTACGCCGGCGCGTTCGACGATCTGATCGGGAACGACGGCCCGTGCTACGTCGCGCGCGACGTGACGCCGCTCGACGAGGGGCTCGCCCTCCTCGACGACGCCTGCGCGCTCGTCGGGCTCGCACACCCCTTCCGCTACGAGCGCGTCGACGAGGCGCTCGACGTCGCCCGCGAGTCGGCCGCGATCGACGCGGTCGAGCGGTTCTACCCGTACGGTCGCACCGTCGACGACGCGCGGATCGACCGCGCCGCGGGCGAGGCCGACCTGCTCCGAACCGGCGGCACGGACGCGCACGAGCGGACGCTCGGCGTCGCGGGGCTGACCGCGTCCGCGTTCGAGCCCGTCCGCGAGCGGCTCCCCGAGCCGGTGCCGGTCGAGGCGCTCGGGGCCGGAGCGCCCTCGGCCGCGACGACCGACGAACAAGATTAAGCCCGCGCCGACCGGAGTGCCGAGTATGCGGTGTCACTACTGCGACCGGGAGGCCACGTACGAGGCCGAGCAGCGCGGCGTGGTCGTCGGGCTCTGCGAGTCCCACTTCAAACAGCGCGTCGAGGAGCTCGCGGAGTCGGACGAGCTGGCGGAGCTCCGCGACCGGATCGACATCGAGTCCTCCGAGTAGTCGCGCGGAGACGAACGCTAAAAGTCGGCGGGCCTCGAACGGTCGGTATGGACCTCACGGACCGTCCCCGCCGACTCCGGACCGACGGCGTCCGCCCGCTCGTCGCCGAGACCGCCCTCTCGGCGTCGGACCTGGTCGCGCCCGTGTTCGTCGACGCGACGACCGACGAGCGCGTCCCCATCGAGACGATGCCCGGTCACGAGCGCGTGCCGGTCGACGAGGCGGTCGACCGCGTCGCGGAGATCCGGGAGACGGGCGTCGAGGCCGTGATCCTCTTCGGCGTCCCCGAGTCGAAAGACCCCGAGGGGAGCCGTGCGTACGCCGCCGACGGCGTCGTCCAGCGCGCGATCCGCCGGATCGACGCCGAGACGGACGTCACCGTGATCGGCGACGTCTGCCTCTGCGAGTACACCGATCACGGCCACTGCGGCGTGATCGAGGAGTCGGCCGAGGCGGACCCGACGCTCACGGTGAAGAACGACCCGACCCTCGACCTGCTCGCGCGCACCGCGGTGTCGCAGGCCGACGCGGGCGCGGACGTGGTCGCCCCCTCGGCGATGACCGACGGGCAAGTGGGGGCGATCCGCGAAGCGCTCGACGCGGCGGGCCACGAGGAGGTCGCTATCCTGAGCTACGCCGCGAAGTACGAGTCGGCCTTCTACGGCCCGTTCCGCGACGCCGCCGACGGCGCGCCCGCGTTCGGCGACCGCCGGCACTACCAGATGGACCCCGCGAACCGCCGCGAGGCGCTCCGCGAGGCGCGGCTCGACGCCGAGCAGGGCGCGGACGTGCTGATGGTGAAGCCCGGACTCCCCTATCTCGACATCGTCGGAGACCTCCGGCGCGAGTTCGACCGACCGATCGCGGCGTACAACGTCTCCGGGGAGTACGCGATGCTCCACGCCGCCGCGGAGAAGGGGTGGCTCGACCTGGAGGCGACCGCGCTCGAATCGCTCGTGGCGCTCAAGCGCGCGGGCGCGGACCTGATCGTGACGTACTTCGCCGAGGACGTGGCCGATCACTTATAAATAGAACCGGGCACAGCCGACGCGCCCGGCGAAGCACCCACCACGGCGCGCGCCTCCGAGCGCCCGATAGGGCGCGAGGAGCGCGTGCGAGGGAGTCGGCCGACCGAAGGGAGGCCGACGAGGTTGGGGAGGCGTGAGGCTGCGGTCGCTGTGCGGGGCGGGACTCGAAGGGGCAGTCGCGAGGCGGTGTTCGCCCAGGTCGAGACACCGGCTGTTGTCTGTGCGCGACCGATCGAGCGACCGGGCCCGTCTACACCACCTGCTCGCCGTCGTCGTCGTACACCTCGATGGCGTCGACCGGGCAGACCCGCGCCGCGAACTTCGCGTCGAACTCCTCCCCGTCGGGCACCTCGACGACGAACAGGTCATCCTCCTCCTCGGTGCTGCCTTCTAGATCGGCCTTCCCGTCGTTCAGGTTCTTGTCGAAGGCGTCCCACTCGGCGACGCACTGGTACATCCCGACGCAGGTGTCGCGGTCGAACTCGACGTACATGACCGCTTGTTCGGCGAGCCGATACAAAGCGGTGACGGCGAGACTCGCGGGACTCCAGCGACTCCCAAACCGGATCCGCAGAAACCACCTCCAAAGCCCCAGCCGGGAGGGCGCCGTACGCTCGCTGTGCTCCTCGGTCGCTCACTTCGCTCGCTTCCTGCGGTGCTTACGTCGCCTACGGCGCCCTCCCCCCTACCCCTTTGAGTCCCACCCAGTACCGCAGCCTCACACCTCCCCAACCTCGTCGGCCTCCCTTCGGTCGGCCGACTCCCTCGCGCGTGCTCCTCGCGGCCTCCGCTTCGCTCCGGCCGCTCGCAGGTACGCGCCACCGCCACCCCTCTCCGACACCAATCTCCGTCCGCGGTTTCCGGCGGCCGACCGTCCGTTTTAATCGTCGCAGGCACCCATCGCTGCGTATGACCACGGTCTGGCTCGTCGACCGGCAGTTCGACTCGAAGGGGCTCGTCCGGCTCACCTACGCCACCGCGGACGGCGAGCGGATGCACACGAAGGAGCTGGCCGAACAGCGGCTCGTCACGGGCGACGGGATCACCGCCGGCCGCGAGGTCGACGAGAGCGCGCTCGGCGAGAGCCCGGCCGACGAGGTCGAGCGGTTCGCGTCCGAGGCGTCGAAGATGGCGACCGAACACGACCTCGACGACACAGTCTGAGGGATACCACCGTCGTATCGGCCCACACAACCGAGTCCGTTAAGGGGGAACCGGCGGAACGTGTGACCGAAATGCCCAGTGGTGAGTACGA